>ERZ1673702.2096-NODE-2096-length-18578-cov-7.064622_pt1 | contig 18578 bp, 15 predicted proteins | sample MGYA00580232_ERZ1673702 | MGnify/ENA primary metagenome ERZ1673702 (study PRJEB41218, sample SAMN15661792) | gut metagenome | host: Homo sapiens | place: Canada: London | collected 2015-08-20/2019-03-30 | study: EMG produced TPA metagenomics assembly of... | reverse complement strand
GGGATTGGTCAAAATAGTTTGACTATTAGCGGCTAAAATCGCCCGGCGCTAACATCGGTTCCTGTAATTGACCTGCATGACCACCTCCTATAGTAGTTTTACCTCTGCGGTAAAACTACTATAGCAGCTATATAGGACAAGAACAATATCGGCAGGAAAAGCAGGCCAATCACACTGGAATGCCATAGCAACTCTCCCCGCGACTCTTTTGCGAGAAAGGGCGTTGTGCTCAGGGGTTCCAAATTATGTCGTACACTCTCGACGGGCAATTTCGGAAGCGCGGGTAAAACTAGATACCTTTCGACCAAACTTGGGATTTGAGTATCCGCGATCTGCGGTTTAGCTGACAAAAAACCAGAACGTGTTCGGCGATTTTCGATTTTCCCCGCACTTTAGGAATTTGTTATAAACCCAACGTTTCTAGAACGAACATTGAAAGTTAAAGCTGCATCGATTAACAGTCGTCTGGAGCGGCGGGCGCCCCCGATGGCAACACCCCCAGGCCCTCTACGGGGCAGACGACCATCCGGAGGCGCCCGATCAGCGGCCCCTCGGGTCTTGCCCGTATCGTAGGCAATGCACCGAATGCTCGCCATCGAATTTTATCGAAGGCCTATTTCAGACTGTGATGGGCCCAACGTAGAGGTGTCGAGCCCCCTGCGCGTCATATCGCCACACAGAGTGCTTCCATGCCAATCTCGCACCAATGTCGTTAAATTTACCCAATGAAGCCGTCACGCGCCGCAGCCCTCTATCAAATCTCGCAAACGATACGCGCGCGACGAATCGAATTGATCGATAAGGAAGTCGAGGACGACGCGCAGATCGCCTCCCAGCACCCCCCGCCGAGCCATCCTTGACCCCAGCTCTTCAGCGGCGCGAGCACAAATTTCCTCGAGATGATATTGCATATTTGAATCGAGTCGCGAAGAAGAGAGGCTGACCCCGTTGCGGATAACCATCGCGCACCAGTGGAGGCCCTTTTCCAGGCGCTCGGGTACAACCTCATGCAGCAGATATGCGAACGATGTCAGAGCTGCAGTCCCTTTTTGTCGCCGTGAGACCTTGGAGAAGAAGCCATCCCACCGGTCGTAGCCCAAAAATGACTCAAACTCGTTATGGGACCAAGACGGATCCGCAAAAAGCAACGCTTCTAGCAAATCGTCGGGATTGCTTCTGTTATCGAATGATACATTGACCGAAAAACACGCTTCATAAGTCTCGCTCCAATACGCGAAGAATAGCGAGTCGTCCAGCCTCCCCCGAAGTCGGGCATAGAGTAATTCAGACAGAAAACGCCCACCCACATATTGTTGAAGCAACAGCGGAGCAATCTCGGCAAGAATACGACGAAAGCAACTTGGCTTTGTCTCAATTAACCACATCGCAACATGTCGCACAAAGCGAACCTGAGAATCAAAAATCCATGAGGCGTCTCGGTGGGCCATCAGCCCAGATGAAGTCGCCTTTATATAGTCTTCTATAGCAAATGGATCGCACCCGTCTTTGCTGCAAGCTGCCACCAAGACGAAACACGTCGCAAGGTGTTTCGGATTGTAGACAACGTAGTTTTCCAAATAAGAGACACCAAGATCCATGGCGATGATTCGTTCCGGCAATCGCGGATATTCTTCAAGGAGTAATTCCATCGGTTTATCGTTACTCAACCGACGCTCTGGAACGGGAACCCGCAAAGCGTCCTTCCGATTCTTATCCCAGAACTTACCAGCTGTAAGATACCCAACTAGAAAGGCCTCGATTGCACGGACATTCCCTGAATAATAGGCTCCTATAGCCTCTATTAAAATCGAGTGCAAAGCTCTATCCGAACCAATGACCAGCCTTGCAACAAGAGTCGGAAATTCGCCCACTCCCCGAGCCGCAGACAAAACGCAAGCTTTGACAAGTGCCTCAAGAGAAAACTCTCGATGAGGGGGATACGCATTTGCGGCACCTAGGCATTCCGAAACAAACTCGTAACACCATTCGAGCTCGGATTCCGAAAGTCCATCCAAATAGTCTCGAAGAGCAATTGCAACTGTGTATTCACACGCATCACGGAGAAACAAGGCCGCGCCGTCACCATCTATCAGTTTCTTAGCATGAGCCAAAGCGGCGTTGATTGAATCGAAGTCATCGTTAAACTGAGCACCCTTTTCCCATCCGTTGTGCGCCCACGTATAAAAAGCAAGAGATTGACTCGGATTCGCATCTTCCAGCATTGCTTTATGCTGTTCTAGCTTTTCTGCCAAATCCTTGTCTGGATTAATCTCCAATAGCACTCCAGGATGATTCGGGTCATCTGAATTTCCAGCAACCTTAAGTCGCCGCGAATCCATCTGCTGGTACGCCCATCTAGCGACCACATCTTCCTCATCCGATGACCCGATCATGTCGTCAATAATCGAATGGATGCGTTCGGCAGCGCTAGTCTTTCCATCCAGCAGAAAAAGGCTGCTGTTAAGCTGAACAAGAAGCGCGGCGTTTGAAATCTGCTTCTCACTAATTCGATACTTCGAAACAATCTCTCTGTCTTGGTTATGCAGATAGTGGCTCGCAAAAGGAGAGACCGCCGGATCAAACCACCCGTTCATCCGTCTACCTTTATCCAGCATAACCACAGCTCGACAAGAAAGTAACGTGCAGAGTACGTCGGGGCATTTTATCGGTGCATTCAACACGGCCGAGACGACCACAGATACAACCGAACAAGAACGTGATGCCTTCAAAGCTGTAAAGCACACGTATTCAAGCTGCTCGGAAGTAACCGCATCCGAAACCTCAAGTAACCATCGCTCAAACGCCATCATGATTGACGAGTACAAATCGGAACCGCAGCCATTTAAATGCGCCGTCCACAGTCTGCTACTAAAAATATAGCTTCTGTCTATCTCGCCCAGCCGCATGCTCGCTTCAAAACATTCATCTGCAAAATTCGAGTGCAAGAGAGCGTCAGCAACATGGTCGGCAATTCTGCAGACTAACCGCAATGCAGCATTCCAATCAGACCTAAATAGGGCATAGACAGGAGTCTGCATGGCGCTTGCCGGATAGTACGACATTTCGCGGGAGCGGAGCGCGAATTCCCTTTCGTAATCAAAGGGCATCTCATAAAATTCGATTTTATGATCGCCCTTGATTGTCCAGGCGTTAAATAAGAACTCCGAGTACTCACTTGGAATAACGCGTGCAACATACCATGTCGATAGAGAATCCTTAATCAAACCTTGGAATAAGGGGTGGTTACATTCCCTGCAATCATCCCAATCCCTCTCCTGCGCACAATAGGCTGCCAATTCTTGGCACAGCTCTCTCGCCGTTTCAAGAACAACCGAAACGCATGTTTCTTCTGCACCGTTATATTGATAGGGATTGCTCTCATGCTCAATCTTCTTTATCAACACGAGCGCAATCAGACCTGCTTGGCGCGCCGTTTCTCCAGTATGGTTGCTTTTGCTCCAAACATCTAGAACTTTAACGAGATCAAGAGACGCCTCTAGAGGAATCTCTTCCCTATAGCTATAAAGAAAAGCAATATAATCCCTCCAGCCGTAGCCAGATGGTTTTTCCTGAAGGGGAACCTTGCCTTCGAATCCGCTATTTGATATGCGTTCCATAGCCTCATTATCGATATCCATGCAAGAGCGCCGCAACGTTTTTCCCAGATCGCACGCAAAGGCCCAGCCATTCGCCTTAAGTTCAAAGGAGAATTGCGATAACAACTCTGCCGTTTGGTCGGACCGCAGCATCGAACGATGGATGCAATCTCCCCACTTCTGATATACGTCTTCGTCGCCAAGCACTTCTTCGGCGAGGCATTCCAGCGCACCGCGGCTTGCGCCACCGCTCTCAACAAGCCAATTAGACAGCATTTTCTTCGTCGCAAAATCCGGCTTCAACTCAGCCAAAAAACGTCTAGTTGAATCTGATATCGAAAGAAGATGATTTAGCAGCGCGTCAATTGCAAGCTCTTCATAATAATCGTGAGCGAAACGCACGCTCTGCATATCAAAACTGACGATAAACCCGGCTTTTCGATACCGTTCGAGCACTTTCATGTTGGGTGTAAAGCTCGTCTTGGAATATGAAAGCCGACGAGACGCCATCCAGAAAACCGTCTCTTTTCTCAATGCAGATTCTGCTTCGCTATCACCTTTGAGATAGAGCTCGTTAAGGACAAAATCTCTCAATGCTTCTTCTGACGTTATTTGCCCCGGCCTCACCTTTGAGAGGACTTTGGCGATAATGGGCTTTCTGAACGGAGGGGCAGAAGCGATTGAAGAATACTTGTCCGCATAACCTAAACGAATAAGATAGTCGCGCGCCTGATCTTCGCTAAAGCCACCAACCGAAACAACTGTATAAGCAGGCTCAAACGCATCATGAACGAGCTCTTCCACTTCTCTTCTACATGAAGAGCGAACCGTCACGAGAACCGTCCAGTTTCCGTCGTGCGCAAAACCAAATAAAGCGGCTGGTAAGGAACGGTTCTGCGATTCGAACAAGTACTCGGCAGAATCAACCAGCAGATAGCGCTTGTCCGTTGATTGAAAGGCACGTTGAACATCGCTTAGCCCAAGCCCGCGCCAGCCGCCAATCAGGTCTTCCTCGCTCCTCCAAGCGTCAGCGTCATGACAGTCCACCACAACAACAATCGAATCACTGGGGAGCGAGGACAGGTAGTCTTTGGCGACCGCGGTCTTGCCAACGCCCGAGTCACCCACAAGCAATACAACGCTGTTCCCCTTACGAAATCCCCCGCGAATCTGCTCGAGCAGGTCACTCCGGTCAATCTTAAATTCATCATCTTTAATGAAAACTGAAGTATCGATGTGCTTAAAGTAGCGCTTGCCCTGATCAACAAGACGTAACCCCAAGCCAAAGGCATCATGCAGATTGCTCGAGAAAAAGTGCCGTGCTATTGCTTCGTTCTCAAGCAACACAAACGAAGATTCAAAGGCGGATGCAAGAAACCAGTCTATTTTTATTCCAAGGCGAGCGGCATGGTCTTCGGTTTCTGTCTTAGCCACAGGGTCCTGAACGCCGTCCGAGCTTATATTCCCTGCCCCAAAATCCCTATTGCAATAGAAAACAAGACGCGTCATTTCTGGATAACACTTATGGGCCTCATCCACAGCGGCAATTAGTTCGCGCCTCTTTTGCGAAAGAGATACTTGATAGTACTTTGCCTGCCACCCAATTACCTCGTCATTAACCGCAATTGGGTCAGTTTCGATCCCAGGATTATTGATGTAACGAGATATGCCCATCTCGCACCCATGTTCTTTACAAAACAGCAGGTAGCAAAGCTGCTCAAAAGCAGCCTGCTCATTGCCGCTAAACTTGCAAGCAAATACATTCCAGTCTGCAAGAACCAACTCTAAGACCTCCGCGCACGTACGGGAAAGGGACGCCTTCTACATGCATCAATAATACTAGCAAGGCGCCCGTTTCGTTTTTCTTGCTTTGTGCAGACGTTCTCAACCTCAATCGAACAGGACACCATCTGAGAATCAAGTAATTGACTTTGAACATCAGAGTGGGACCAGTATCTGCATCGACACCGAAACCGCGAAATTCCAGAAGATGAACTTGATCGTCGATACCCAAGAAAGGTTTGTCAAACTTAACTGGTTTTAAATGAAGAGAGGCGGCCATCCAGAAGAACAACCGCCTCTTCGCAAGACGCAAGGCCGAAGGTTGACTGCGTCAATACCGCAGGTTGACTCTAGTACCAGGGTCCTAAAGGGACAATTCAATTTTCGGCAGCAAGTAATACCCTTCGTGAATCTACATGAACGCAGCCGACTGCTACCATGATCTGCATAGCGAGCAGGACGATTCATTGGAAGCTTCTTTACCGTACGAGATAGGCATCTACGTCAACTGACTCTTGCCGATCTACTGCATGTTCAAGGTGTGAGAGGGCAATATCGTAAACAGCGCCATCGGAATTACCAAGTGGATGATCGATAGATTAAGGTGCGCTGGCGGCTGGATCGGCATCATGTGGTATGACCGCTTCGAGCGGCTACTAAATAGGAAGATCAATACCGGAGCTGATATTTCTTCACGGTCCAGTGCAACCATGCCAAGCAGGCTGTAAAAATCGCCAAAAAAGAGGGCCGACGCATCAACCCTCTTCAGGTGTCGCCCGAAAGCTTCCACCGCAGTTGCCTATATTTTAGTCGATATCCTATGTTTGTCTACGGGCACAGCTCCAAAGAATGTCATCTCCATCTTTAGCCTCCATCTTTAGCTGCTGCTTCTTAAGAAGCAGCTATATAGCTACGAAGTGCATCCATCTTGCTCCTGGCCCCAGTCTTTACTATTTTATGAAAATCTGAGGAAGACAAAGAGCCGTGCAAGTCTTCCAGCACGCTAGAGTAGTTCCGAATTAACTGATAGCACTCAGTTTTGGAAACCATCATCTTTCTGAGCAGATAGACAATTAGGACGACATAATCAGTAATAGTTGAAAAGTCTATAGAGGGAACGCCAACCTCGGATGACAGCATCTGGCCAAGCTGATTTCCCACTTTTGCCCTTTTAAACCTCACGTCATAAACAGCGCTATTATGAGCGATTGCGTTACGAAGGTCCTTAAGAACGAAGATAGTACGTTCGAGAAGCCCGGGACCGTCGTAATTGTTCGGAAGCTTTAGGTCATCAGATATGCTCTGTCTAACCGAGCCCTTTAAGCACGAATAGAAAACACCGAAGTTTCCTAGAGTCATGACCTCGAATAGCGCCCAAATAGGCAAGGGTTTATCGCTGTCGTAAAAATGCCTAACAACAGGGTTCTTGGAGTAATTGTACTGAATTAATCTATTGATTTCCGTGTTGAGCTGTCGCTGAGATTATCGACGCAAGATAGGAACCATTAGTCCCAAAGACTAAATCGTTTAAGTCACTTCCCCCAACAAGACAACGATTCAGAGAGTCAACCTGTTCCGCTATGAGAGGCCAAACGAGTTTCCCGCCGGTCGGTTCACAACTGCGGAAGGCCACTGCGAATTGTGATGACAGTGGGAAATAAACCGCCACAGGGTCCGCATCGGATGTCGACATCCATTCAGCGTGCAGCGGAAAAGACGTAGCTATGAACTCACAATTATCAGGCGCCGCAAAAAATGTGACGTTCATCGGTTTCAGTATATCAACTATCTGCATCAAAGGCGCACACTCGTCCGTGGAAAATAGCGCGGCATCCATTATTGCCATTTCCACAATAGCCGGAAGATCGTCCTTAAGCCCCATGACTTCAAGCGTCTCAAGATCGCTGACGGTCAAAGTTTCCTTTTCAAATAGAAACGGAATTAAAGTTGATGCCTTTTTCCGTTCCGGACCAAGCCATTTTGGATGGAGAACAACAAGAGAAGCAATGAATGCGATTAAGCAATCAATCAGCTCAACCAGGCGTGCAGTGCCGATAAGCTCACCATCGTCTAAACACCCAAGAAGCTCTTCGTACTTTGGGGCCAAGCGTGACTCCACCTGGCTGAGCATATCTTCGATGGCGCCCTCCTGAAAATAAGTACTCTCCGAACGGCTTTTTACCTCATGCAAGTACTTCTCGGAGCAAATACCATCTGGTTTGCACCTAAATACACTTCCTGGCTTTCCATTTTCAATCCGAATAACGGAGAGCATCGAGTCAGAAGCAGCAAAATTCTTGAGATAGAAGCGTGGAATATAGTGTTGGTTTTTGACCATCGCTTCCTCCAAAATACAACGCCAAATCAATGGCTACCGAGCACTCAAGCGCTTGATCTTCCTGTAAATCTTAGCCTCATCAGGGGCAATCGGATCATTAGGAAACGCCTTTTGGGCTCTCGCCACATAGGAAAGAAAGTTCCCATAGCGAGAAAATGCAGAAGTGTCAGCATCACCCGAGGGGCATAACCTTCTTCCCTTAATACCGAGCGGTGAATAATGTTGATACAGGGCGAAGACGCGCTTTTTTGATGCGCGCCTTCCCTCCCCCTGATTAGAACGCACAATCGCACTGGCCGCCTCACGGAGACGCTTGTGGTACCTTCCAACCGTAGACTGTCGAAGTCTTACAACGCGCCCGTCAAAGTCAAACCCCAGGAAACTGGCTTTCTGCGCCGGGTGTGCACCAGAATACGAAAGAACCTCACCCGCACGAACGCTTTCAAAATCAAGCTGAGCAACTCCGTCGCCATCAACCCGGAACACCTTGGTTTTCTCAGGTTGCAGTTTAACGGAATCGACATCGGCCATTAGATTGATTGCCTCTACAAGTGCATCAAAGCCAGATTTTGGAACGGCAATAATAAAGTCATCGCAATAACGAAGATACAAGCCACCAACCCGTTCAACGGCAAGCCTGACTTTCATATCGATATCGGCCATATAGATGTTAGCGAGCACTCCACTTGCAGCAAGACCCTGAGGAATGCCGAGATCAATACCCGTTCGCCGCCACGGCCTGGTGATGACTTTACTTTTGTTTGCAAGAAATTCAGACTTTGGCAAGATAACATCTAGCTTATTAAGTTCACGAATAGACTTGAACCGAAGATCGATAGCCGCTTCGCTGATCATTTTCTCCCGAGTAGGATCGATTGCTGGCCATGGCAATTCATGTCGAGCAGCCAAATCAGCAATAGGCCAGCACGAATAGCGAAGGATATTTTTAATAACTTGATAGTGATCGTCCGGCAAGCGTCCACTGGGAAACAACGAACGCAACGACGCTATTAGATGGGCATGATTTAGGTTGTCGAAGAAGCTCTCGAAATCACCCGTAAGCACAAAAGCCGAATCTTGCTCACGCATATAGTCGAATGCCTTTTTAGCTGAGGAAATATTGCTGCCAGCAGTTACGGCGCTGTCTGATGAAAGCGAAGAGCGGTACGCTACGTCAACCTCATTAAACTCTTCGGCAATAGCCTTCTTGTTATATAAGTCCGACCACAGATAAGAGTAGTACTGGAAGACGCGGTGATCGAAATGCGAGGCATAAGCGATATTGCGAACTTTGCAGCTTCGCTTACCTCCACGATACCGAACAGTAATGATCTCGTTGGAAATTAGAGGGTAGAACGCATGATGAGAAACGTACTCTGAATCTAAAATCTTGGCCTGAACTTCGGCAAAAGAGGCCCTATGATCGAAATGGGCATATGAACTTTTGGAACTATATCGAGGAATACGAGCGATATCGAACTCGGCCAAAATACCCCCAAATAAATCAACCTGTCCGGATCAACAAGCGGCGGCTAACCCTCCCCGGACAGGCTAATCAAAGGCGCAGCAAGTGCAACCAACGCTTTCGCGGCCACCTAAAACAATGCTTGCCTATGGCATACTAGACGAAAGCGAGGAATTGGTACTTATGACCATCGAGGCTCTTATCCAGCTAGCAGCAGGCAACGCTGGTGTCAATGTTGCGAACGTCGGAATTTCGTCGTTTGCGATATTGACAGCAGTAGCGTACCCCATCGCCAACTCGCGATGGGCAGTGATTTTTATTCCCCATTCTTGCTTTGCTTAAACAGGTTATAAGAAATCAGCTCATGCAGTTAACAGCGCCTTGATGCACACTCAATTGTCTTGACGGCGATCGCATCGAAAATGCTGGTGCGCCCCTACGGATACAAGCGCCTCCCCATCTAATGCATGTACACGGTCCGCGAAAACAATATCGCCGACAACACCGTGAAAATCCCGATGTGCATAATCCAGGAGTTTGGATGCGCAGACGGGTGGATTGGCATTGATCAGTATGGCCGCTTCGCACTCCTCGCCGACGGACACATCGTCGAGGGCGAAGACATCTACGCACAGCGAGGCCGAGGACCAACCCCTCCCCAACATTCCCCAGAAAGTTCGCTGATGTTGACTGGTGTTCCCGTAAAATAAACCGCAACAAAATATGTGCGGAGTGCTGGCCTGGAGCTGCCTTCGGACCCTATTGGCTGCTCACCGAGAGGCTCCGCTATGAAACGATCCCTTTACTACCTGCTCTGCGCGATCGCGTGCACGTCCATGGTCAGCTCGACGATGCCCATGGCAACCATCGCGGAAGCCATCCAGCCTCAGGCAGCCGCAGAGCAGCAGTCGCAAGCCAGCACCACGAGCAGCGACACAGACAAGGCCGAAGACGGCACCAACACAAATGCGACAGCAGATACCGTAGAGGACAGTACCGCAACATCCACCGGCACCAGCGCAGTCAACACGGAAAGCGCCAACGGCACCAATGACGACACCACCGCCGCAACCGGCTCCCCCACCCCATCCCTTCGCGCCCAGACCACCCCCACGCCCGCCGCAATCTCCGCCACGTCACAAACCACCTACGCCCACTCCGCCACGGCAACCCAAAACGGCGTCGCCTTTACCGTCTCGTGGAACGACGCCCCCGCGGACACCGCGACGACCTTCCACGTAACCCAGACCAACGGCTCGTCCCAGGCCAAGGCGCGCATGGACGTGCCCACGTATTGGGACGGAGGCAGCCAGGAAAGCGTCTGCGACCCGTCGCGCCCGGCATGGGCCGGCTACCACAGCCTGGGCACCGCGGGCCACGACTTTACCTTTGACTTCACGGCATCGGGCACGTACCGCATCTACTTCTACTTTATGGACAACGACAGAAACGACCCCCAAAACGACAAGGGGATCTACTACCTGCGCACCACGGCGGAGATCGCGTCGAAAATGTTGGTGTAAGGGTGACGCCCTAGCGCCCGTTTAACGAAGAACGGCCTTCGTCCTAGAATCTGAAATCACCACAACAACAGGTTCTAGGAAAGGACGAAGACCGCTATGGAAATCTTATCAGACCCGACGCCGGACATGCTCGCCATGCCCCGTTTCGACGACGGCGCCATCGACATGCAGGAGCTGCTCAGGCGTCTCGCCGAGCAGGTCGTGAACGCCGTGATGGACGCCGAGGCCGACCAGCTGTGCGCTGGCGGGGCGAACAGCCGAAACGGCTACCGCGAGAGGTCGCTCGCCACCTGCGTCGGCACGCTGACGCTGCGCATCCCCAAGCTGCGCTCCGGCAGCTTCTTCCCTGAGGACGTGCTCGAGCGCTACCAGCGCGTCGACCGCGCCCTCGTGGCCGCCGTGGCCGAGATGTACGCCACGGGCACCAGCACCCGCAAGGTGCAGAAGGTGGCCGAGAAGATGGGCGTCTCCAGACTCTCGAAGGACCAGGTGAGCGCCATCGCCTCGAGCTTGGACGCAGACATCGAGGACCTGTGCGGGAGGCCGCTCGGCGGCTCGCCGGTTCCCTACGTCTGGCTCGACGCGACCTACCTCAAGTGCCGCCGCGGGGGGGGCGCGTCGCCTCCACCGCCGTGGTCACCGCCATCGGCTGCGATGCGGGCGGCTGGAGGCGCGTCCTGGGCGTCGACGTGGTCGACACCGAGTCCTACGACTCGTGGCTCGCCTTCCTGCGGGCCATCCGCTCGCGCGGGGCGGCGGGCGTGCGGCTCGTCGTCTCGGACGCCCACCCGGGACTCGTCCGGGCGCTCGGCGAGGTCTTCCAGGGCGCCGCGTGGCAGCGCTGCGCCGTCCACCTCATGCGCGACTGCATGCGCGAGGCCGGCTCCTGGCAGCTCAGACGCCGCGTGGGCAGGATCGTGTCGCAGGTGTTCCGCGGGCGCGACGCCGCCACCGTGACGGCCATGTACCACGCGGCGTGCGACATGCTGGAGGGGTGCTGCCCCAGGGCGGCGGCGGTGCTGGAGGAGGCCGAGCCCGACGCGCTGGCCTACCTCGACTTCCCGCCGACCCACTGGAAGCGCCTGCGCACCAACAACGTGCAGGAGAGGACCAACCGGGAGATAAAGCGCAGGTCGCGCGTCGTGCAGGTGTTTCCCTCCACGGGCTCGCTGGTGCGGCTCGCGGGCGCGGTCATGTGCGAGCAGGACGAGATATGGCAGGAGTCCAGGTACTTCTCGGAGGTGAGGATGAACGAGCTCTACGATGACGGTCGCACTCGGGGAATCGACGGTCCCGTCGAGTGGGCGCAGCTTGAGGCGGAGGCCAGGAAGATGCTCGAGTCCGGTCTCGAGCTTGCGGACAGGGTCGAGGCGGCATAGGATATCAACCGTGTTCCAGATTCCAGGACGCCGGGCCGACTCGGTTCGGATCGGGCTCTACACCAACTTTCTCGACACTACCGTCGCAACGATAATATCCTCCTGTATAAGAGGGAGAACTACGCACTTATCGGACTCATTCGAAATATGATTAATTAAATCCAGCGCATCATTAACATCACTATTAAGTTCAGCCCGAGCGGCCTTCACGGCATCAAGCAGCTTTGTTTTGGCCGAATGACTTAAAAGCGAGTTTTCAGCTACTTCCTGCACACTCTATTTGACCGCTCCAAAAGACTCAGCGGCGACAGACATGGTCTGTGGCAGAACCTTTTCCAACTCGAGTTGAACGACCTCAGGGAGAATCAATTTGACACCGTTTTCCCGCAATCGCCCCATCAAACGCTCGAGCAATTTCGGACTAGATTTTTCCTTGCGAGTAAACGCACAATCAACGATTACACAGGTGTCAAGAAAGACGTATTTCATGAGTTTACATCCTAGAAAACGATGTCTGCCAATGGGCCACTCTTATCCCCTACAGCCGCAACATAAAGCACGATGCGTCATCGTGCAGCTTAAGCCGCGGACAACGATCAAAGTCAGGGTCCAGGTTTTCCTCGGCACGTAGACGGACAAGGAGCTCATCAAACGACTCGCGAGTCGCGTCAGCGAGAAACGCTGCGGAATCGGCCAACCCAAACAGATTAAATGCTCGCTCCAACCCGTCTGACATAGCACAAACGTAAGCGATATCCTCAATGCAAAACCGCCTCACATTGAGATGCCCCAAGGCAACCCCAGACGGATCAAGAATCCAATAACCATCGGGTTTATTCTTGAGTTGACGGTTCGCAAGCAATATATCGTTGACGGCAGCACGCTTCTGCACCCCAGTCATTGCTCTGCCACGCGAGCGATCGACCATCACGTCCACTGCTGTTTGATCGAGCTCCGCAATCCGCTCATCAGACATAGTCACGAGCGAGCCGTCTTTAAAACCAATGAACGCTGGAGAGTCACCTAGGGAGACAATATCGACCGAATCACCTGAAACAGAGGCGGCCACCAGCGTGGAGGAGGGAAACAGTTCCTCGTTGTCCGTCACACCGTGTTTGCCGATAAAGTCACGCGAATCATCCACCGCGAGGCGTATAGAATCGACAATCCCACGGGACGCATCTAAATACTCACATATGCGGCCGCCAACAAAATGACTGAACCACCGAGCGTCCGAACCAGAATGGTGCGGCAGCACACGCGTGCCGGTGATGCCAGAGGCTCCATCGAGCAGCACAGCATATGTCGACCCAACTGCGACGTAATCTTCATTAACCTGATTACCTATAGCAGAGCAGGAAAACTTGGCCTTGAACATGGAATCACCGCTTTCGGTAAACTGGCAAGCAAACGCAAAGCCATATCATCACTACCTAAGCCTGAGCAGACTTCAGAAATTTCGCCTTTGCTTTCTGGTTACCATTGAACACAGTATCAACAAGAGATTGACGTGCAGATTTGCTCATATGAGGATGCTCGACAATATATCCAGCAGACAAAACCGTAATCGCCACAATAAAAGGCCACGCGGCATGCTCCCGCGCAGTCTTAATTGATTTCTTTGCTACGTTGCAAAACTCCTTCTCGGAGTTCGACCGCAGATATAGCGCGAGCATAAATAGCGAGTAAAAATCGCTTTCGTCAATAATCCTGGAGAAACCCAGAACACTAAGAGGTCCACAGGCATTAGACGCTACCGTGTCCAGCTGTCCGATACAGCCCGACAGCGCTACCATAGATAATAACTTTCTAATTTTTGGCCTAGCCTCTTCCGGAGAATCTAGCTGGCCAACAACATCTTCGACCATTTCGTCGTAGGAATCATCAACCGCTTCTAAAAGCAAATTGAGAGCAGCGCCAGTTGCGTAGTAGATTTGTTCTCTAACAGTCGCCTTAAGCGGCTCCTTTAGTTTTACCTGCTGTCGATTAAGGCAACGTCCCGCAATAGCAACATATTTCAAAGCAATAATTGCCGACTGAAAGGCGTTCCTCGTTTCGGGAACATCATATTCATAAACACCAGCATAACTAACCCTTTCAATGGCTTCGCAATTTCTTTGTTCCATCTCGTCAGTTACGCTGCGAATGACACCCGTACCTTCTTGAGAGGGTGGAGCAATCTTAAGACCTTCCAATCCACTTAAACACTCATAGGTTTTTCCCTTGCTAAAGATGACATTAGAGCCATTCACGGCATCCGATGCCTTTTCAACTAGTTTTTGCGTTAACCAGGGAATGAAACGAGTTCCCTCAAGCAATACGAGTATCTCTTCATTAATGGGAAAATCGAGCTCATCCAAAAGGCGCATTACGTAGGATTCACCCAGCTCCACATCCTCGTCAAGCTCAAAATCAATTGCTTGGGCAACAAAATAGGCATAAAGGCTTCTCGAGGCAAAAGAGTACTCAAAGCCGTTGTCTTTAACTACGAGCACACCAGACTGGACAGAAGCGTCCATGATAATCTTTGGCTTAGCAGTAATACCGTATTCACTAAGATAGTTTTCAGCCACTTCAGAGAATGTCCTACTCGAGAATACAGTCATGCGATCAGAATGTATTTTTAGAGCAAGTTTCTTTAAAACGGTTATAACTGCATCGGCCAATTCATCAACTAGCCGATCATCGTCATCCGGAACAGCATTACGCATCCTCCTTTTGACGTTTGAATTCATAATTGACGTAAACGGCAAGTCACCCTTGATAAAAGACGCACCGGAATCATAAATGTAAAAATCAATATATTGGTTGATGAAGGGCGGAGTCATATCAAACAATTGAAAATGAGAGCCAACAGCTTTATCAACAATGGCAATAAGCTCATCTACCTGTGCATCGGAAAGCCCAGTACCCTTACATCTCTTTTGAATTAACTCGTCTCTTTTATTTTTCGTCCAAGGACAGATAAGCAGATGCCGAAAATCGACCTCGACTGTTTCGTCCAACTCTAACGTAAAACTATTAGCAGTAATTAAAACAATATTGCCGGCAGTCTTGAGCATCGATTTAATGACATCGGATTTTTTAGCTTTTCTCTTCAGAGAATCAAAGTCATCGACGAGCAAAAGAACTTTTTCACGAGGAATTCGTCCAAACAGTTCAACAGCTTCCCGAGTATCACCATACTGATCCTTGATAATGGATGACAGCGTTCGTGAAATGGAACCAGTTGAATAATCGGGAGTCAACAATAGAGGCGAATAGCCCATCGCCAACGACTCGCGGTATATGGCTTTAAGTAAAGAGCTCTTGCCCGCACGAATATCACTATGGATTTCAAGCGTTTTAACATCAAGCAGGTACTCCATAAAAGAATGGATATCAGATATTAACTTTTGATCGTTAATTCTTAGTTCACCATCTTTTGTGCCAGTTGCGATCTCTTCTTTCAAAGAAGGAAACACAAATGAGTCCTTAAATGAGTCCTTAAATGATTCGCTTGAATTATCTTCAGTTTCAAAAAGCTCGTTCACAAAATCTGAGCGCGGTCTGAAGTACGATTTTGATTTTATATAACGCCGATAAGAGTGGGCCTCATCGAGAAGCGTGTGAATTTGTGCAGAGGCTTCCCAGCCATAGACCCTTTCCGCAAATTCATAGCTGCTAAACTCTCCAAAGCGAATTAGTAGCATTTTATAGGAGCTCTGGTCATCATCGCAAAGTGAATAGGTTCCTCCTCGCACGACAACACAGGACTCACCAGTCAAACCACCAACACGGCGACTTTGCCCCATGTGTTCATGCCCCGTAAACGCAAAGTCAAAGCAGCTGGCAAGCATATTCTCCAGGCTAATACGCTCATTATCGCGGAACCACTCTGGACCATGATGCGAAGCAAAAATATGAAGGCCTGAGTCCGGTGTGTTATCAAGTAGAGCGCGCTCAGGGTTTCTCAATACGTGAAACCCTTTATCATCACCATCAAGAGTAGATAAGGGGGCGCTATTAAAACCAGATACCGAGACTTGTGTCCCCTCAACCTCAAAAACAATTGGCTGTGGCTGACCTAAAACAAATTCGTTGTTATACTTGCTGGCAAACTCATAAAATGATGCCATATTGTCGAGATCCAGATCGTACTGCTCGCCAGAAAAGCACTCAATAGACTTACACGGGCCGTGCAAATCATGATTTCCCGGCAATATATAAACTATCAATTGGTATTCAGGTTGGTTCAGTTGTTTAATCAGATAGTCAAAGAACATAGCCGCTGATTGATATTCGCTTTCCTTGCCAGTTCGGGCAACATCACCAGTAACAAGCAGCAATACGGTTCCAGACTTAATACTCTTTTTAATAGTCACGAGGATATCGTCTACCCGTTTTTGATAATTGCCCTGGAGTTCTTCGAAATGAAAATCCGTAAGCTGGACAATACAAAGCTGAGGATCAAAATCACGGCAATCCACTGCGCGACCTCCGAAATACTACTCCGTCGAATATATTGATTCTACCTACACACGCCACTCACTTACCAGGCATTAAAGAAACAATTAAAGGGACGGCTCCATACAAGGCAATCGGAATAAAGGCGAAAACGATACCAAAGATAATCAAGCGAAGACACAGCTTTTCGTCCCGCCCCGAAATGAGGGAAAACACTGCAAATACCATAATCAGCAGTCCAAACAAAGAGCATGCCAGAAAAGCAAGCTCGAAGAACTTCAGCGATGATTGTGAAGTAATAGACGCCATGGTAAAAACCACAGAAAGCACGGCGGAAAATAGACCAACAATTTCAACGTTACTTGACACACTTGCTTTTACGTTTTCAATTTCTTTAGAAGCACGGTCAGCAATTCTCTTATTCGACGACAGAAAGTCTGCACGTAATCGAGCGGCTTCAATATCGGCGAGATGCTTTGGATATTCAGGGGAAGTCGGATGCAGCAAAGACACGGCTTTGTCAAAATCAATGTATGCTTTATTCAAATCCCCCTTCAACGCATTAAGTCGAGCCCTTGTAACACGATATTTGGAATAAGACGGATCTAAACTGATTGCACGATTGACAGACTTGATGGCTTCATTGAGATAGGCGGAATCCACCTCTACACCGCTCTCCATAAGAGAGGCAACAATGTGAGCATACACGTTCAGGCACGAAGGCCTATCCGGGAATTGAGAGCAAAGAGCGCTTGCATCTTCTAGCAACTCGGCATGTGACTTACCGAGAGGATTACAAAACTCATAGCAGCTAAGATAAATAAGTTTGAAATCGATGTAATCTTCGAACCGATTTGCCCCAAGTGTAATAAGTGACTGAAGTTTTTGACGGTCGCATGCCCGTCTATATATCACCGATAATAAATAGAAGCCGGTAAAGGTTACCTGGTTGTTTTTGCTTTCTCCTTCATGGATAAACAGACGCTCCATGCGAGCGAGAACATCTTCGTAGTCGTAAGATGTATATACAGTGTCAGCCAAATCGGTAACAGCGGAATCATATTCAACGGTATTCGGTTTCGTATTCTCAAGAATACTATGCAAGTCACTGAGAAAGCGGTGGTGCATGCGTTCCGACCTCCCGAGCATACGCATCAGGCACCAGACAGCAGGCACCAGGGTTACAACAACTAAGACGAATTTGAAAGCTACGGCCTATTGGGAGAAATCCTCAATAGGCCGTGTCATTTACAAAATAATATTCAAATACTCCCCCAGCTCTTCCTCCCAGTCGGGCATGTGGAACCCGACCGACTCGAGCTTGGACAGGTCGAGCGCGGAGTGGACCGGGCGCGGTGCGACGGGGCCGGCGGCATTCGCGTAGTAGTCGGCGGTGCTGACCGGCACGACCTTTCCCCCGTTGCCGTTGGCTGCCTCGAAGACGGCACGGGCGATGTCCGCCCAGCTCTTCACGGCTCCGGAGCCGGTGCAGTCGTAGGTGCCGTAGGGGGCGTGCGTCCCCAGCACGTGGAAGATGGCCTCGGCCATGTCGCGCGTGAAGGTCAGGCGGCCCAGCTGGTCGTCGACGACCGTGACCTGCTCGAGCCCGTCCTCGGGGTCGGCGACGCGGTCGGACAGCCCCTTCATGGTCTTGACGAAGTTGTGGCCCTCGCCGATGACCCAGGAGCTGCGCATGATGTAGTGGCGGGGGCACCCTGCCACGGCGATATCGCCGGCGGCCTTGGTCTGGCCGTAGACGGACAGGGGGCTGAGGGGCTCGTCCTCGTCATGCACCTCGGCCGTGCCGTCGAAGACGTAGTCGGAGGACACGTGGACGAGGGTGATCCCGTGATCAGAGCATGTGCGGGCGAGCAGGGCCGGGCCGGTCGCGTTGGCCTTCCAGGCGGTCGCGCGGCCCTCGGGGGTCTCCGCCCTATCCACGGCCGTGTAGGCGCCGCAGTTGATCACGGTGCCGTAGAGCGACCAGTCGTACTTGGAGTAGGCGTCCGGGTCGGACATGTCGAAGGTGTCGATGTCGCAGAAGTCGAA
>ERZ1673702.2090-NODE-2090-length-18602-cov-5.968998_pt1 | contig 18602 bp, 14 predicted proteins | sample MGYA00580232_ERZ1673702 | MGnify/ENA primary metagenome ERZ1673702 (study PRJEB41218, sample SAMN15661792) | gut metagenome | host: Homo sapiens | place: Canada: London | collected 2015-08-20/2019-03-30 | study: EMG produced TPA metagenomics assembly of... | reverse complement strand
TATATTATAAAGCGGCAGCCCCTTCTTCCGCAAGAGGCTGCCGTCCGGGTCAGGCGGATAAGATCATCCGCTTCGCATTTTGTTAATTTTTATGATGTAAGACCACTGCGCCAAATGCCGGCATTGTGATCTTCAGAATTCCGGCTGCTGCTGTGTATTCTTTACATTCTTCCGTAAATCCCACTGCAGATGTCATGACAACACGTTTCAGCTTTGTATCTTCCAGACGGCTGATTCCTGCCTGTTCTAACCGTATCTCCACTTCCCTGCCTTCTTCCTGATTATTTACGATCACAATTATCTGTTCATCATGAGAAAATCTCGCATAACAAAGTCCCTGATAATCATTCCAGAGAAATCCCAGTGATCCCGTTTTTAACACTTCATATTTCTTATGGATACGGATCATTACCCTGTGGAAGTCGATCATCTGATAATCCTCACGTCCCCAGGGATAAGTACGTCTGTTATCCGGATCTGTGAATCCACAGAGTCCTGCCTCATCTCCGTAATATACAGTCGGTGCGCCCGGCCAGGTCATCTGGATGGTAACCGCCTCACGCATAACTGCCGGATTTACTCCCTCAGATGCCGCCTCCGGACCTGCATAGGAAATTCGTCCTACCCTGTGATTGGTTCTGGTCAGGAATCTGGAATGGTCATGATTTGACAATTCATTCATGGCTGTCTGAAGTGCAGACATATGAAGCGCTCTCATGTGCGTTTTCATAGCTCCGATAAAAGCCTCACTGTTTCCTAACAGGTCTTCACGATACTCGTCACTGTGCTTCTCCATACCTGTCAGGAACCAGGTCAGCGGCTCCATAAATGCGTCATAGTTCATGACTGTATCCCATTCATCACCTTTCAGCCAGCCTTCCGGATTACCGTAATGCTCTGCCAGGATAATGGCATTTGGATTGGCAGCTTTCACTGCCTTCCGGAAATCTTTCCAGAACTGATGGTTAAAATCATTGCTGTGTCCCAGATCCGCCGCCACATCCAGTCTCCAACCGTCTACATTATAAGGAGCAGATACCCATTTCTGTCCAACACGAAGAATATAATCATAAAGTTCTCTGGAACCCTCATAATTTAATTTAGGCAGTGTATCGTGTGCCCACCATCCATCATAGGAGGTGTTATATGGCCATGCATTAGGATCATTAAAGGAAAAGAAATTACGATAGGGACTGTCCGCAGAAACATAAGCTCCTTTCGGATATCCTTCCTGATTCTCATAAATACGTTCTCTGTCCATCCACTTATTAAAAGAACCGCAGTGATTGAACACACCATCCAGAATGATCTTCATTCCTCTTCTGTGGATCTCTGCTGTCAGTTTCGCAAAAAGCTCATTACTTGCTTCCAGATTCTTCTTATCTGTCACACGTTTGATATATTTCCATGCATGGGAATTATCATCGTCATCTCCAAGAAGGATTCCCTCATTACAATCTTCTACAATCCTGCCGTAATGTGGATCCACATAATCATAATCCTGACAGTCATACTTATGATTACTTGGAGAAACAAAAATCGGATTTAAATAAATAACCTCGACTCCCAGATCCTGCAGATAATCCAGTTTGTTCATAATTCCCTGCAGGTCACCGCCGTAAAATTCACGCACACCCATCACTGCCGGAATCTTATTCCACTGTTCTACCTGTACACTCTTATCTCCAATATAATGATATTCTCCGGTCACAACATCATTGGTAGGATCTCCGTTAAGAAAACGGTCTACATAAATCTGGTACATTACCGCACCTTTGGCCCACTTTGGAGTATCAAAGCCCGGATAAATCTCAAAATCCATCCTGCCCTCATGTTTCATACAGACTCCCTGATTATTGTAATAACAGGTTACCCATCCATACTGTATCTCAAAATAATAACGAAAGATATCCGCTCCAATCGTCACCTGGGCAGAATAATAATCAAATCCGTTCTCTGTCCCGCAAATCTCCATCTGCACACGCTGCTCCTGGCTTACCAGATATACAGAATCTACATTATTTCTCTGGGTACGGAATTTGATCGTTACTGTATCTCCTGCCTTTGGTTCTGCAGGTATTCTGTAATATTCTGTTCCGTCACTGAAAAGCGCCTCTTTATTAAACACAGGACGCATATTCAGGATGTACTGCATTCTTTTTTTTATATCTGCTTTTTCATATTCCATTTCCGTCCAGTCCTCTCTGTCATTTATCATTTTATTATTTTATCCTAAAATAAACTATCTGACAACCATCTGTTTTTTCCAAAAATACTTATATATTCAGTGATTCTGCACAACCATTCATTCTGTCACAGTATTTCGGACTGCCGGATTCCGGCGAAGCAGATATTTCATTGCTGAAAATAACGTGAACAGTAATGATATTTTAAGACAGTAAAAAAGCCAGCGGGATAAGGATTACAGCCCCTTATCCCCTTAATTTACAGGGTTTTCAGCGTTTTTGTTCCTGCTGTCACTGCTGTCACAAAAACTGCGTTTTTTTGACTTGTCAGTGTTCTTGATGTTCGCGGCTTATAATAAGAGTTCATTGTAGTTGTAATCTTTTTATGTCCTAAATCTCTCGCAATTTCAGAAACTGGCACCCCACCATCATAAAGAACACTTGCATATGTACGTCGGGCAGTGTGCGTCGGACTGTATTCCAAACCGTTTGCTTTACAAAACACTTCAAAACGTACATTCAAATCTCGCTGATTTGCGTAATGACCACTGCTTGAACTTACAATATGTGTAGTTTTAATGTTACGTTCTATCTGACGGCGTTTCACTTCCTTCAACCAGAAAACAGCTTCGTCTGTCAATTCCAGAACTCTCACGCTGTCAGGTGTTTTCGGTGTACTTAATGTCTGTATATGCTTGTCTGCTTCATAATCCCTATAACTAGTTAAAGTTTTATTAATTGTAAGTGTTCTTCTTTTTTCATCAAAATCTGACCATTCAAGAGCACAGAACTCCCCAGCACGGCAACCAGTAAAAATCATTGCCATTAATGTAGCACTATGTCTATACATTTGCTTCTGCTCCCATGATATAAGAGCAGCACTGCACAGTTCCTGTAATTCCTCATCAGTCCAAGCTTTAGATTTTCTTGCCCTCGTTGTATCACATAATCCTTGATTTATTTTAACTGTTGACATGTAATTAGCATTAATATACTCATTGGCAACAGCATAATCAAGAGCCATTGAAATTTCACTTTTGATATGTCGTACAGTGTTGTAGCCCATACCCGCAGTGCCATCTTTTTTTTCTATTAAATAGGCAATCATATCTTTACAGTCCTGCAATCTTATATCCTTTATCTTCATGTCAGCAAAAGGCGCATTTTTTATGTGATTTTCAAAGTGTGAGTGATAACCGGATAAGGTCTGCTTTTTAACATCTTTCTTCTTTCTCATCCATTCAATCATCAGGTCAGAAATTGTTTCGGGTGCTGTTTCTTTCCCATTTTCTTCAATATCATACATTTCAGCCGCCCATTTCTTTTCACATTCCTCCCTTGTTTTTCCGGTAATCTGATGTCTTTTACCATTTCTTGATTTACTGGCTGGAATCATACAGGTATACTGCAATTTCCCTTTTCTCATATGTTCTGTAATTGTTGGCATAATGATATTTTTTTCTTCCAGAGCTTTCTTCATAATCTTCTCCTTAATATCATCTGCCGCCTCTTTATCCATCATACCATCTTTTACCAATTTGTCCAGTTCTTCAAATCTACTCATAGTAAACCTCCAAATTTTTTATTTGAAGGCAATATTCTGGAATTAGTGGTTAGTGATAACTAACATATTGTGAAATTTTTGTGAAATCTTCAAAATGCAATATTCTCTGTAAAAATGCCCTTTTTTACGCTCCCGGCATACCTATTTTCATCTCCATTTTTACAAACAAACAGCGGCCGCAATCCTGGTCTGGTTCAATGCCAGCAGGACTACAGCCGCCTTAGACGAATAAGAAATATAATATATAGAAGAAACACTATGTCTCGCCTGCGAATCAGGCTTATGTTTTTTCTCTTACAGATATAATATGCAGAAAACGCCATAGATTGAAAATCATCTTTCGGGAAGTCCGGTATACCTGTGCATATTTTGCCGGTCGTGGTTTTCCGGCGGGATATATACGCAGCAATCTCATCTGTCGCTTTCGCCGTTACTCTATCACTGCCGATAGTACATTGTGCCCGTATACAAACCTGACTGCAGATATCACCTCTGCCTCCACAGTATCCCTGCCGGCAGGTCAATCTGTTTTTCATACAGAGCCCCACACATTACCTGAGCCGATAACTGATATTCCCTGCGATAACCTGAATGATATTCTCTATACGGGCAAATATATCTTCAGCCATAGATAACTTACCTGGTAACCTATCCCCTCCTGCCCGCGCTGCCCATATCTGCCCAGATACTCTCTGGGCACTGATTATTGAAGAATCATCCAGTATATATCTATATATAGTATATTATATGTATACATATTCTATATATGGTATATATATTCATATAATGCAGTTCTGCCCAGATGCCCAGGCTAAACCTCCAATAATATATAGAGGTGAATAAAAAAAGAAAGATTCTATTTTTTATTATTTTCTTATATATACATGTATATTCCGTCCGGCTATCTGGGCATATGGGCAGACAGTCAACAATGGTCATTTTTGCGGGCTTCCGCTCCCCCCGTGCCCACTTCCGCCCAGGCGCGCCTGCCCCGCAAAAAGCCCGCCATGCACCAAAAAGCCCGGGCATATACCCAGGCTTCACGCTTTACGCAGTCTTCTTTCTGTTGTTTATATCTTTTGCAGCCCATTCAAACGGAATCTGCTCTGCTTCCTTATATCCAGCTACAGCCTTCGGCTCTTCCTTTGGCTTGGGTTCTTTCTTTGGCTTGGGCTTTTCCTCACCAACACACTCACCGTCATACAAGGACTTGTCAAGTTTGATTTTTATAAGTCTCACCCTGTCTTTTTTCACGCTTGACCATATCTTCCGTGATGTACAATTCGCATCACTGTCAATCAGGTCATTCTCTCTCAGATACTCCAAAAACAGTCCCCGGTCAACTCCATATTCAGCCAGCCATTTATCAAGGATATCTCCTCGGATGCACAGCCATCTGTCACCGTCCTGTTTCATATAAATCCCCCAGAACTCACCCTGCCAGGTTCTGGGGTTGTTCGGGTCTTCAATCTGCTCCATCTTTTCCTCATCCAGCCCCTCAAACCTGTCCGGATTTCCAATCATGATATCTTCGAGTTTTCCATAGAATCTGACTGCCGGCCGTACAGTATCTTTTTCTGCCGTAAACTCCAGCATCTCCTCAACGGTAAAAGTGACCCCATCCTGGAAAAGATACTGTTCTGATAAATAGTCAGCAACCATCAGGATTGCCAGCCCCTCTGCCTGCTCCGCAGAACGTCCGGCCTTTTCTGCCTTTTTGCGGATTTCCTTCATAAAATCGGATTTCAGTTTCTGTATATTTGCAACGCCTACTTTCTTTAATATCTCTACAAACCTTCTTCCGGCGTGTCCATAATTGACTGCAAAGAACTGTTTCCATTTGTCCGCATTCGCTTCCCATGCTTTCGGAAATGTTTTTTCTGATTTTGTCTCATATGTCCTTGTGTAAATACCGCCGTTGCCCGCCTTTCCACCGTTATGTCCATAAGATGTAAGCGTTGCCTCTGAATTTGTAAGGACTGTCATATTCCATTTGTAAAGTGTCCGGTTTCCCATGTTCTTTGTTGCCCTCAGCGCTCCCATTCCGTTTGATGCCATCATTATGAACCTTGGGATATCCTCCGGATTTTTTGTATTGTTCGCATCCTCTATTATCAACGGTATATTTTTCATCGCGTTCATCCTCGTTTCCATACCTGCATAGGTGCCATTCATCGTAACAGCATACCCATCTTTTCCGGTTCTGCCCCATATCGTACCGGCCATCTGTGTGCAGATAGTTTTTCCAGTATGTGTATTCCCATATATATTACAGATAAAACCATTGCCTACATCAGGCAGCATACCGACTATCGGCGATGCCAGGAGAGCAATCGTCGCAAAATTAAACATTTTCACTCTGGTCGCCCTGACTTCCTTATATATAGTCAGCCAGTCCTCATATTTCCCGGCTTCAGTTGTTAAATTATGTAATAATTCAGGATACTGGTCTTCTTTTTCGAATACAAACTCTTTACTTGTATAAGGTAAGAACTCTTTACCATCACTAGTCCAGCCAAGGGTTGATGCCATTTTATGAACCGGGATTGCCTTTCTCAGAGTAGACTCTTCAAGCATAGATGTTACGAAATCGGTAAACGGCAGTGCTCTCCGGCTGTTGATGACCACTCCTGACTCTGCAAGGCTCAAAGCCTTCTGTGCATTCATCAGTGTGGACTGCTCGACAATCTTTTTGCGCCAGTCACCATGGACGCTTTTAAAACGGACACCGCATTTTTCAGCGCTCGTCACTCCGGCATCATAAGGTTCATAAAGGCATTCTATCAAAAAGGGGAATCTCATCGCTTCTATTTTCCTGATAGTCTTGCCATGTTCCTCCAGCATATAAATCCCATTATCATCTGCAATCCAGCCACTTCCGATATAAAGGTTTTTGCATCCTTCCGGAATGTCTGAAAAACTGGTCATATGGGCACGGTTCTTTTCTTCTTCTCTTCCCTCAGCAGCTTTTCTCTCGATTGCTCTTTTTTCCTCCTCCCTCTGTTTTCTTATCTCCCGCTTTTTCGCGTTGCAGGTCTGATTGAACATTTTTGCCAGTGCTGTCCCACCAAACTCCTTTGCTTTTTGTTCCAGCTTATATCTAATCTGGTTCTGCAATACCTCGCTGGGTATCGCGCCATATAAAGCTGTGTACATCGCTTCATCATAAAAATTATCTCTGCCTGTCACACAGTCAATCCTGCCAGATTTGAAACTGCAGCAATAATCAACTCCTGGTTTCTTTTCCGGAATTTCTTCCTGCCCTCCTTCCGGCTCTGCTGGTTCCTGCATCGCCCGTTTGAGCATTTCCTGCAAGGCTGATGTATTCAGTCCCAGCTCCTCCATTCTGATTATTTTTTCAGATATTTCACTGATTTTGTTTAAATTTGTATTAGACATATCTTTTTCTCCTTTTTCTTATTCGTCTATATAAAAGTATTTTTTAGGTTACACATTTAATATGCTGGAAAAAAATCCCGGTAAAAATGGATTTTGTGAAAAATATGTAAAAAATCCCGGGATACTTCCCGGGATAAACTGTGCTGTTTTTTATAGTCCTTCCCAGTTATGTAATATTGTCCGGGATTCCGGAATCTTACTATGCCGCCCCATTGCTGTTCCTTAAAGCCTCCATGCCCCTTTTTTTCTCCTCCTCCGCCATTCTATACAGAGAACCGGCATGTTCATTCTCAAATGTGCGGATATTGGTTTCCAGAATATGTTCCAGCCAGCACCACTGGTCTATCGTCAGGGAGAATCTGTTTCTGACCTCATCAGTTTTCTCCTTCGCCAAAACATTCAGCAGTCCTTTATCTGTTTTCACGACCGGGGCATAAAAGTTTACTATTTCAATTTCTATCGGTCTCTCTGCTCCCGGATTCCAGCGGATGTAAATACTATAAACAAAGCACTTATCACCTTTTTTCCTGCAGGTCAGGGGTCTCAGTTCTGCCCGGTAGATTGTCTCTGTCTCCACACAGCCCTTCTGTGCTTCCTGCTGGTTTAATCTTCCTTCATGATAGAGCTGTAACGCTGCCTCAATTGCCTGAATCTGTACTGCATTCCTTGGATATGCGGCCAGGTTCTGCTTCAGCCACTGTACCTGGCTCTTTAATAGGTTCTCGCCCTTTGCCCCATCCTCTGCCAGGGCTGCCGCAGGGGTCTTGCCCTTTAACTTGCCTGCATTGATGATTGTTGTATAAGCCGGACTCTCTGAGGCTCCTTCGCTGACCGGTCTGGCAGTCAGCAGATGTTTCATTTTAAGGTCGTGTACCTTCTCAAAGATTCCTGGTATCTCTCTCACCGGGATGTTTGCGGTTGTTGCCTTCTTATCAGCACTGATGATAACAAAATTGAAGCGGCTGAACGTCTCATGATGGAAAGTCAGGGGCTCGCTGCCATCCTTACACTCTGGACGGGTAAGTTCGTTTAAAACGATAAATGTCTGGTTCTGTACTATGCTGAAACATTCTTTTGGATTTTTCATAATCTTTTTCTCCTTTTCATCTGAATCATTTCGTTTAGGGATTATTGTTTTCATATCTTCGAATCTCCCTTTATATCTTTATCTTCTGCGGCTGTGACTGCCGTTTTAAAAAGTTAGTAAACAGGTATCTGAAACTGTCTATGTTTTCATGTGCATGTCCTCCTTTTTGTTTTCTGATATCAGTATGCTGGATTTCGATAAAACTTTTCGCTTTTTGAAAAAAAAATTTTAAAATTTTTTATAATTTTACTCAGACAGGGATTTTCCAGATTGTCCGGAGTCTGGAAATGCAGTACAATAAGGGCAGAGAATCTATGAAGGAGGATTTCAGACATGAAGAAAAAGAATTTGCTTCTTATGTTACTGGCTGTGATGACTCTGCTCCTCATACCGGTATCAGTACAAGCGGCGGCAGCCAAGCCGGGAACAGTTAAGCTGTCAAGCATAAAAGCTGTTGATTACAACCAAATCAACATCAAATGGAAAAAAACTTCCGGAGCTACGAATTACATCGTATATTACAGGGAAGCTGGAAGCAGTAAATGGGTTAAGGTGAAAACATTGGACAGCACCAAATCCAGCTACACCCACACCGCTTCCAGTAAATACCCCATTATTGTAGGGCAGAAATATACGTATACAGTCAAAGCTTATAACAAAAAGACGAAAAAGTACGGAAGCTACAACACAAAAGGACTGACTGTAACAGCATCATTAAAGATGGTAACTGGAATTGAAGCCAAAATTGAAGGCACGACAGTTAAACTTACGTGGAACAAAGTAAGCGGTGCAGACAAATATGCTATTTATTCAAAAATCAAAGCAGGCGATAAATGGAATAAGATTATTACAATCAAAGATACTTCATCGTTTATTGACGTAAATCCGTGCGTAGACTGCACAAACTATTATTCTGTAAGAGGTTATTCTAGCAGTACTAAGACATATGGAGTTATGAATAAAACGGGAGTAAGTATTTATGTAAAAGACAGCGATGAAGTCAGACCAACAATAACACCAGAACCAACAGATACTCCTGACCCTGATGACGAAGTTGACCATGCTACACCAGAGCAGAAAGCACAGGAAGTATTCAAGCTTGTAAATACAGAAAGAATGAAAGCTGGTTTGCAGCCGTATAAGTATGATTTAAGACTTGAAAAGGCCGCGATGGTAAGGGCTAAGGAAATTGCAGTTAAGTTTTCGCATATACGTCCAGATGGCAGAAATTCTAGTACTGCTGTTTCAGAAGCTGGTGCCGGATGTCCATCAGGAGAAAATATTGGTATGGGTACATCAAGTGCACCGGAAATTATGCAAGCGTGGATGGACAGTCTTGGTCATAAAATTGCAATTTTATCAAAGAGCAGCACACATATTGGCGTTGGATATTACAAGGGGCATTGGGTTCAGGTATTCTCAGACGGGCCTGATAAAAAATGTACATTTACTATTGACGCAAACGGTGGTAGTTTTAGTGATGGAACATCAATAAAATCATATCAATTTCCTCTTGAACAAGCACATGTTAGTATTTATGATGTATTTCCTACTCCAAGCCGTAATGGATATAAATTTGATGGATGGGTTATTCATAATAAAAAATTTCATTATATCACAGCTTACGGAGATGATACTTTTACTGCAACATGGGTTCCAGACAATTAAATTAAATATTTAAAACATGTGAAGAAGAGGATGACTTAGAGCCATCCTCTTCTTCTTGTATTCTATTTGTTTTGTTTATATTCTTTCTTTTTCTTTTTCTGCTTATATATGACGAATCCACAACTTATAACACTAAGTCCAAAGAATCCGATAAATCCATATTTCCATTTGCCATCATCACCAGTCATCGGCATTCCGAATAATTGATTATTGGTAATCTCATAGGTACATTCGTAGAAATACCATTTACCGGTATAGTTGATGTCTTCTTTAGCTGTCGAAAACTTTACGTTTTTGTATCTTAAAGCTTCATTAAATGTCATCGTAAATGGAAGCGTTACTTTAATTTTTTCTTTCATAAGGCCCATTCCAGGCTTAGTCTTAATTTCTGTAATCTGATATATACCCTTGCTTCCCTAAAAATCCAGTAGTACAATATGTACATAACCATAAAGGAGGATTCAGTTTATGAAGAGAAAAAGATGTTCATTCCTGGCATTGCTGGTTCTGGCAGTCATGCTGCTGATGCCGGCAACCACGCAGGCAGCCGCCAAGCCGGGCACGGTTAAGCTGTCAAGTATCAAGGCCACTGATTATAACAAGATTAATATCAAGTGGAAAAAGGCTTCCGGGGCTACAAACTATATCGTATACTACAAAGAGGCTGGTAGCAAGAAGTGGATTAAAATAAAGACGCTGGATAGTGCAAAATCCAGTTATACGCATACTTCTTCCAAAAAATATCCAATAGACACAGGATATAAATACACATATACAGTTAAAGCCTATAATAAGAAAACAAAGAAGTCTGGAGCGTACAACAAAAAGGGATTGACAACCAATACAGTTCCTCAAACTGTAAAGCTAAATGAAGCTAAATTAAATTCTAATGGTTCTGTTACAATTTCATGGTTTAAGGCTGGCGGTGCTGACCAATATGAAGTATATGTAAGAAATAAGGATAACACAAAATGGTTATCTCTTGACACCGTTTCAGGATTAAACTGTACAGACAAATATCCTTTTGAAGGACAGGATAACACCTATACCGTAAAGGCATATGCCAAATCAGGAAAAGCCGGTAAATACGACACAAATGGTGTTAAAGTTTACGTACCATCAGGCGATGACGACGATAAACCTGATATCACACCAGCTCCAACATTTACGGAAGAACAGTTCGCAGCTGAGATTTTTAGATTAACGAATGTTGAAAGAGCAAAACATGGAGAGCCGCTAGTACAGACTAATAACGACTTAAATAGAGCCGCTATGGAGAGGGCAAAGGAGATTTCCATCAAGTTTTCTCATACAAGACCGGATGGGACAGACAGTACTTCTATTTTAAGCGAATATGGTATTCCGGATTATAATGGAGGAGAAAATATAGCTGCAGGCTTTACATCTCCACAAAGTACAATTGATGGATGGATGAATAGTCCTGGACATCGTGTCGCATTATTAAATACATATTCCACTCATCTCGGGGTTGGAGTATATAAATCTGGTTCTTCATATTATTGTGTGCAGGTTTTTACTGCTTATGGTGAAAAAGAAAAGCTGACAATTGATGCAAATGGCGGATACTTTCCAACATTGAATAATGCTACTGTATATGATATGTATTTTTATCATGGGACGAAAATTAAATTTAGCAGGGATATTCCTACACCTGTAAGAGAAGGGTATACATTTGTTGGATGGTCTCGTTATGGAAGGACAATGACAAATTTACGGCTTACTTGCGATGAAGAAATTTCAGCGATATGGTCTAAAAATTAGCATCCATTGCAAAAAATTATATCATTAATTAACATGTATTTTATAAAATTCATGTTATAGTAAAAGAGGCTTTGAGATTTTACAATCTTCAAGCCTCTTTTTTTAGTTAAAACAAAAAATTTAATTATTATTTATTGCAAGTAATTTACTTTCTATGTTTTCGCTTCTTTGCTTTTTTGTTTTTTGTATTACAAATTACAAATCCAGCACTTACGGCCATAACAATTCCAAATCCGATGAATCCATATTTCCATTTGCCGTCATCACCAGTCATCGGCATCTTGAATGTCGCGTTATTGGTTACTTCATACAGACAATCATAGAAATACCATTTATTTGTATATCCTACGTCCTCTTTTGCAGAAGAGAAATCTACATTTTGATATTCCTGTGCTTCCTGCATCGTCATTGTAAACGGCAATGTAAATACAATTGGTTCTTTTAGCAATGCATTTCCGTCTTTTGTCTTGATTTCAGTAACTTGATATGTTCCCTGGTCAAGATTGTCAAAAAATACTTTACCTTCGGCGTCGGTATGTCGTACCGTAGACTCTCCTTCTTTAAGCAGTCTCTTAAAGTTTGGATGCTTCTTAGATGTTGGCTGAATGACCGCTTCAAGAAATTCTATTTCAAATTCAAAAGCAGGCAGCAACCATTGTCTGGCATTTTTCTACGACATCAACAATCCCACCCTGCCGTACTATACATTTCTCTACATTTTTTTCTGACGGAACATTATACATAGCATCTTTCAGAATATTTTCCATAATTGCCCTGAGCCCTCTGGCTCCCGTTTTACGCCGGATGGTTTCCCTGGCAATTTCCCGCAGGGCATCTTCTTCAAATTCAAGTTCTACCCCCTCATACTTAAAAAATTCTTTGTACTGGCTTACAATACAGTCTTTAGGCTCTGTCAGAATCTTAACCATTGCTTCCTCATCTAACTCATTTAATGATACGATAACCGGCAGACGGCCGATAATCTCAGGGATTAATCCGTACTTCACAAGGTCGTCTGTTTCCACCTGGCTTAATGCCTCACTGATAGATTTTTCTTTTCCTTTATCTACATTTGCACCAAAGCCGATAGATGTATCTTTTGCTGTTCTTTTATTGATTATCTCTTCAAGTCCTGGAAAAGCTCCGCCGCAGATAAATAAAATATTCTCTGTATTGACCTGAACGTATTTTTCATTCGGATTGCGTCTCCCACCGTTAACCGGAACGTTAGCAATAGTGCCTTCAACCAGTTTCAAAAGTGCCTGCTGGACACCTTCACCTGCAGGGTCTTTTGCAGCCCCGGAGCTTCCGCCGGATTTTGCAATCTTATCAATCTCATCCAGGAAGATGATTCCGCGCTCTGCCTTTTCAACGCTTCCGTCAGCAGAACGGAGGAGTTTTGTTAAAATAGTTTCAACGTCATCGCCAACATAACCTGCCTCTGTAAGGGAAGTGCAGTCAGCGATTGCGAAAGGTACATCAAGCATCTTCGCAACTGTCTGAGCCAGCAGGGTCTTTCCGCTTCCGGTTGGGCCAATTAGCAGGACGTTACTTTTTGACAGCTTGACGTCTGACTTAATATCCATTCTTTTATAATGGTTATAAACAGCAATAGCGATTGAAATCTTTGCGCTGTCCTGGTCAATAATGTATTTATCAAGTTCTTTCTTGATTTCTCTTGGTGTCATTTTTTTATTGCGTTTTTTTGCTTTTGCCTTTCCGTCTGATTTACCTCTAACATCTAAAGCCTGTCCAAGCAGCTTTACGCAATCTTCACAGATATAATTTCCATTAGCAGAAGAACGGAAGCCCTTCTTAGGTGGAATGATTTTAGTGTTACAAAACTGACAAATTGCTTCTCTATTATAAGCTGGCATAATTATTTCCCTCCATTCGATTTATTTTTTTACTGTATGACTCTGCCCGTATGTATCAAGCAGCTATTTTTCTTTTTAAGTATAAACTCAGATTTTCTACCGAAATTTCTTCCTGAACAGCGTCTGCAATCTCCATTGCTTCTTCATCTGTAATAACTGCAGCACTGCATAACTCTCTCAGCAGATAATAAAAATCTGAAACTGCCTCCCCACAAACTTCAATCTCCATCTGGCACTCCTTCTCCACTGCCTTTTCCTGGGCTTTTTCAATCTCCTCACCAGTTACTCTTATACAGCATTTTCCTTCCTTTTTCATCTTATAGACTGCTTCTTCCAGGCAATGGTTCTTCGTTTTTTCCACGACTTTTTTTATCTTAGCAAACAGTTTCTCGTAAGAATCACGGATATTGTTATAATAATCTTCTACCTGATTCAGATTCTTATTATTTTTGTTAGTGTAAATTTCATTAAATTCTCTCATTGGTTTTCCATCCTTTCTTCACAATATACATTAATTCTGTCCAGGTAATTCCATATAAAAAGCCTCGGCAATCTGGTCAGCTTCTGAAGGTGAAAGTTTTTCTGTTTCCATTAAGTCTTGAAGCTCTTCGAAAAATTCGTGTTCAGACGCCACATAAGCATCCCATTCAGACTTAGTCTTTTCCATTACAGCCTTTTTCCGAGCTTCATTAATTTCTTTTGTTGATATATCGCAAGAGGTTTTCTTCTCTCTCTCCTTTTTCACTACTGCTTCTGTAAGATAAAAAAGTAGAGCTTCTTCAACTACTTTATCAGTCTTATCAATTAAAATCTTAATTGCCTTGCGGGTTCTGTCGTAAAACTTCTCCAGTTCCTGAAGGTCTGCATGGTTTTTATTATCGTAAAGTTCTTTAAATGGTCTCATAAAAGTTTTCCCCTTTCGTAAAAGATATTTATATGAAATCTCATCTGATAAACCGGCTTCCGGTTTTCAGGTAGTGGTTAATAAGTTTCCGGGATAACGTTTTTTATGTATGCTGTATATAATGTTCCACATATCCCGATTATGACATAAGATTCAGATAATAAAATGTTTCTACTATGTTCCTTTCATAAGCATTTCTCCTCTCTTTCATAGTCCTGTTTCTATATACAATACTGTATGTTTTATTCACAGTATCAACATATCATAATTTATTTTCATAAGCAATACTATTTCTATCATTTCACATTTATTTCACAATATCAGATATTTTCTGATATCTAATTCTGTTTTTCATTTCAACCCTTACATCATATCTATATTTTTATATATACAATACTGTATATTTTTGTTGACTGTATCATTATCAAATGTTATTATCAATGTGAAGAATAATACAAGGAGATGTATTTAATGGAAAACACGCATACATGGACTTGCCAAAACGACTTGGGAATGACTGTTCAGGAATATGCCAGCACTTATAAACTTTCCTACGAAACGGTCAGAGCCAAAATAATCCGATACAAAGAAGAATTAGAAGGACATATAAAGATACGAAAAAAAACAAAATATCTGGACGATTTTGCAGTAGAATTTTTAGAGAACCACCGGAAACCCAAATCAGAATTTTCAGATGAATTAATGAAAACTCTGGCTCAGACCTTAAAGTCCACTCTCGGGTCAACCTCTGGAGAAATCACAATATCCTCTCCTTCCAATATTAATAACGCCTCATCAAGGCCACTGCCAAACTCTGTATCATACGGGATACCAGGGGATAAGGCAGTGCACCCCCAAAAAACTGATAAGGAATCTTCCACCACTGACAACCAGGCACTTATCGCGCAATTATCAGAAATACAACAACGTTATGAAGCCCTGCAGAAAGAGTATACCGCCCTGTCAGAAAAATATTTATTGGACACTACAACATTGAGAGCACAGTTACAATATGCAGAAAAAGCGGTTGAACTTGCAGAAAAGAATGCCAAGCGATGGTATAACGTCACCGTGCAAAGTATGAAAACTTTTCAATCTCACGTCACTCAGCCAAATAATATGGTAGCATTTGATATCCCTGACGAAGATAACACTGACCTGTAACATGGTGGTGTGGACGTGATTTTATGATTTTTGAGTAATCCTCAACACCACAAGGGCGCAATTACTGACCACCTATAAGGTGTTCTCGGGCATCCACCTTCCGGTGTCTCCTGCCCTCCTGCCGTCCTTCGTCCGTCACCCCAAAACCGTTCTCCCGATAACGAAAAGAGCAGCCAGACAATCCGGCTGCTCTTCTCTATTAAAAAAGTGTGTATTACTGCATGAGTGAAGTGTTCATGCACTTTCAGAGTACTACATTCTTCTCTAACAGACAAGTCTTTTCTACAGATTCCCCCGCAATCTTTCACAATCTGATATTTTATCACCTATTTGATTGACTCTTCCATCTTCCGGTACTATAATCAGACATATAAGGAAAAGGAGGTCTTCATCATGAAAACATGGAAAAACAAGTTTCAAAAAGTTCTGGCAATCCTGCTTGCTATCTGTCTCGTTACCGGATTCATGGAAGTCTCGCAGGTACAGGCAGCAACTAAGAAATCCGGCACGACATATTATTATACCCATTTAATACGTCAGAAAGGCGGCAAACAACCGGGTGCGAACGGATATTATTACGATACCGGAACAATGAAAGTCATATGTAAAGGGAACACATTGACAATGTATTCCTCATTTAACAAATCCAAAAACAGAGTATTGAATACAAGCAAGAAAAATTTTGTAAAATACGGAAAACATACCTTTAAACTAACTTCCAAGACAAAATACTTCTCACTTGAATTTAACCCCGAAAATCCAGATAAGCCATATAGAAATAATTATTCCAAGTCAAACTTTATAAATATCATGAAACGCTTGAATGGTTTAGGCGCATGGATTACAGTAAAAAATGGTAAAGTCGTTAGTATGCAACTTTGTTCATAACAGGAAAAGCGTAGAACAGGTAATCATCCCTACTCTACGCTTTTCTCATCTAACGCATCCAATTTATTTAGAGGTATACATCTTATTTCCTATTATCTGGCAGAAACCCGAATCCGGATTCCTTCTTGTTTCCATGAAATCTTAGTAGTACAATATAATACAACATAAAGGAGGACTCTGTTTATGAAAAAAAGAAGATTTTTTCCCTGCCTGCTATTCTTGCTGGCAGCCATACTGTTGATGCCGGCATCCATTCAGGCCGCATCTGCACCGGGCACGGTCAAGCTTAACAGCATTTCAGCTCCGGCTTACAACAAAATCAATGTTAAGTGGAAAAAGACATCAGGCGCCACTCATTACATCGTTTATTATAAGAAAGAAGGAACGAAAAAGTGGACAAAAATCAAAACGCTTGACAACACCAAAAGCAGTTATACTCATACTTCTTCCAAGAAGTATCCAATCGTTGTAGGCCAGAAATATACCTATACCGTAAAGGCTTATAACAAGAAGACCAAAAAATCAGGGTCTTACAATAAGAAAGGCCTTACGGCTTATACCAAGCCGGCAATGGTAAAAAACATTAAAGCTGTATATAAAGATGGTATCGTATTCCTGACATGGGATAAAGCAGCAGGCGCTGACAAATACCTTGTATATCGTCAAGATGATGGTAAGTGGAAAATGCTGGCGCTGAAAAATTCATTATCATATGAAGATGCAGCTTACAAAAAAGGTGCAGTAAATACCTATATGGTACGCGGTTATTACAGCGGCAAGAAGACAAAAGGCAGTTACGACAAGGACGGAGTTTCAGTCAAGGTTCCAGCTGACGCAGCAAAGCCTACAGAAAAACCGGCAACTCCAACTCCTACCGCAACACCGTCTCCAAAGCCTACAAAGGCACCAGACCCGACAGAGGCCCCAAAGCCTACCGAAAAACCGGCGACTCCTACACCGACAGCTACACCGTCACCGGAGCCGACAAATACACCGAAGCCGGTTACTCCAAAACCTACAAAGGCACCGGAACCTACCGAGAAGCCGGTGACCCCGACTCCTACTGCTACCCCGACACCGACAGAGAAACCGGCAACGCCTACACCAACCGCAACGCCTACACCTACACCAAGTCCAGAACCGGAAATGAGTGTTGAGGAAATGGCCTCTGAGGTTATCAGATTGACAAACATCGAGAGAGTCAAAGCAGGACGTTCACCGTTACAGTATCACGCAGGGCTGCAGAGGGCAGCGATGGTCAGAGCCGAAGAGATTACAAGAAAATTCTCTCATACAAGACCAGACGGAACAGATAGTAGTACAGCGTTATACGAAAACGGAGTAGCTTGTGACGGTGGAGAAAATATCGCAGCAGGACAGAAAACTCCAGAAGCAGTTGTCAGAGCTTGGATGAACAGTTCAGGACACAAAGCAACAATGATGCAGCAGAGTATCACCCATATCGGTGTTGGCGTATGCAAAAGCCCAATCACCGGACAGTGGTTATGGGTTCAGGATTTTTCATATAATCCTGACGCAAAAGGTTCCGTAATTTTTGATGCAAATGGTGGAGTATTTTCCAGCAATAACAGTAATCAGTTAATTATTTCTGGTCCAGTTGATGCAATGTTAAAAGTATCTAAAGTTGAGGTTCCAATTAAGGATGGATATACTTTTGTAGGATGGGAAGACAATATTACAGAAGTTGGTATTCAAGAGCATCCAATGCGAATCCTTGCTACATGGACTCCAATTTCCGAATCTTAAACACAAAAACAACGCATCTTGCGATGCGTTGTTTTTTTATTTTTTTTGTTCTGTTGTTGCCTTTATTTTTCAGCTTTCTTAGACTTATCTTCTTTTCCGTCTATGTTTTCTCTTATTTTTCTTCTTTTCATCAAGAAGTAAATATAAGCATCCAGTAAACGCAATTGCGGCAAATCCTACAAAGCCATACATCCAGGTTCCATCAGAACCGGTCATCGGCATTAAGAATACCTGATTGTTTTTGATTTCATACTTGCAATCAAAGAAATACCATTTTTTCGTATAGTTTGTATCTTCTTTTGCAAGGTCTTTGTTT
>ERZ1673702.2088-NODE-2088-length-18620-cov-6.345597_pt1 | contig 18620 bp, 18 predicted proteins | sample MGYA00580232_ERZ1673702 | MGnify/ENA primary metagenome ERZ1673702 (study PRJEB41218, sample SAMN15661792) | gut metagenome | host: Homo sapiens | place: Canada: London | collected 2015-08-20/2019-03-30 | study: EMG produced TPA metagenomics assembly of... | reverse complement strand
CACGGGAGCAGCACACCCGATGGCTGTTGCCATAGCTTTCAAACTGCTTCCCGCAATGTCGGCAAGTGAGTGTGTAATACGCTTTTCGCTGCACTCTTTCAGGGTGCGCGTTCCACCACGCCATTCGGCAAGCATCGGAGCAGAACATTCTTTTCCGTTTATGCGGTGTCTGCTCAAGCGGAGCCAGGCAGTTTCGGCACAGGGCATTTGAACCCGGTAGCTCTTTGATCTGCACAGGATGCCTGGCGCAAAAGGACTTTACAGTGTTTAGCGGTAGCCCTGTTATAGCGGATATTTTCTTATACCCGTAGCCCTGGTGTTGGAGTTCCACAATTCGTGAGCGTTCCTTGTCTGTCATAGTGATACCTCGTTCCTGAGAAATAGCGTTTCTCGCTATACCCAGAGAAAAGGCACTTTTGTCAGGGTAAACTGGGCAAAAAAATAACGCCCTCCACGGAAAAATCCGCAGAGGGCGTGTGATAGGTTCGGTTTACTTGTTCGGAATCTTCAGCTTCATGCCGCTGTAGATGACATTGCTTTTCAGCCCATTCAGGCTGACGATTTCCTTATAGCGGCTGCCGTTGCCGAGATACTTCCTGGCAATCGCCCAGAGGGTGTCGCCATGCACTACGGTATGAATGCGGTAGTCCTCGGCGGGTTTCGTGCCAACCACGATAAGTGCCGAGGTTTTGACCGGTGACATGATGGCGTATCTGCCGGACTCGTCCTTGTTAATGACCGCACGGTCGCCGCTGACCTCGACCACATACCAGCGGAGCTTCTTCACCCAGCCGGGGATGGATTTGCCGCCATAGTAGGTGCTGCCCGTGATGGTCACGAGGTCACCGGCCTTAATTGTTCCGGTGGGCTTGGTCGGTTCGATCGGCTTCACCTCGCTGCCGAGCGCTGCCGTGACCTTGGATGCCAGATCGCCCATACGAGCATACATCCAGTTGCCCGGACAGGATTTGTTTGCAAACCATCTGTGAACGGTCAGAACCATCTCGTCGGATTTCGGCGTGTAGTTGAGTGTCTTGGCCTTATCGCCCAGCCAGAGCAGCTTGGTTTTGCCGTTGCGCCTGCAGATGTCGGTGCAAAGTTCAATGAGTCGCTGGTACACCACATCCTTAAAAGCGTAAGGCTCGGTGTTGTCGCTGGCACACTCGATAGTGACGGCTCTCTGGTCATTAGCATTGGAGGAAGAGCACCAAGAGCGGTTTTTCTCCTCCACATACATTCCGACCCTGCCGTCCACGCCAATGCCGTAGTTGCTGCTTGCCTGCCGTGAGGTCGGCAAGAAGATGTTGCCGAGCGTTTCAACTGAGCACTGACCCACCACGCAGTGAGGCGTGATGCGGTCAATGCTGTGGGTACGCTGCCCGGAGTGGTTCGGGCTGAGTTTGGTGTAGGACACCAGGGAACTGTTTGTGTAAGCCATATTATTCATCCTCCTTTTCACTGCGGTCATGAAGCTGCTCCAGCACGGATTTCAGCTTCTGCGGGATGGGCAGTCCCAGGTATGCGGCGTTTTCCAACAGAGAAACGCCCTCGTTCGATAGGTAGAAGAAAATGACGGCAGTACGCATCACCGAGCCGCTGCCGATGACGCGGGTGTCGAGAATATGCCCGATGCCGACCAGGGCGAAGATTAGCACCTTTTTGAAAATGCCCTTGAAGCCGACTTCGCTGGACAGCTTCTTGTCCACCACGGCGCACATGATGCCGGTGATGTAGTCGATGACTACGAAAGCCAGAAGCGCATAAAGCAAGCCGTCACATCCTCCCAAGAACCATCCCAGCCAGCCGCCGATACCGGCGAATACCACCTGAATGGTCGTCCAGAATTCTTTCATGTTGTTTGTCCTCCTTTGAAAGTTGAATTTGTGTATGAAAAAAGTGACGCCGGAGCGTCACACTTTTCCGATGGCATAGATTGATACCTTGTAGGTTGCCGATGGTACCGTATTTGGTCTTACGGCAAATATCTTTCCGGGGTTTGTCGTTGTAGACCAGCTACTCGAACTGCCTCGCTCCACAAACATGGCGTAATTGCTGTTCTCCGTGGAGATATGGACATGAGGAATTTCCGCGAAGGTAAACGGAAAATTAGGGAGCGCAATTGCGCCGCTCTCATAGAGCACGCCCCATGCCGTCGAAATGGCGGTCGTAAAGGAATACTGACCCCAACATTCCGCTGTACCGCTTTTCCATTTACGATAATTCCAGATGCCGCTTGTCCCTTGCTGAATGACAAAATCCGCAAGGGGCGAGCCATCCACCCGCATATCCCCGGCAACATCCAGCATGGCTTGTGGCTCCGGCGTGTTGATGCCGACCTTCTTTTTCCGCAGTGCAATGAGGGGCGTACCCTGCGGAACAGTAAAATACAGATCCAGACTGCTCAAAGAATAGAGCTTGTCTTGGATCTGTAGATGAAGGTCGTAGGAACTGTTGGCATCCAGATTGCACAGTTCCAAATTGGAGTAGCTGAAAGAGGTTCCGCTTTTTGTCGTGCCGGAATAGATGCTGGTGTAGCTGCCGTAGCTGCTCTCACTGGTTTTCTTGTACCGATACCGCACATAAACCACGCTGTTTTTCTGCGTCCCGTCTACGGTCACAGCAGAAATAGAGCCACTGAATTTGAGCTGCATTTCCGCTTCAATGTCGTTGGTTCGTCGGAGCGTCACCGAGGACACCTTCGGCTTTGCGTATGGGATGACCGTAATAGTTTGGGAAACGCTGGCGGTATAACCGCGGGAGTCCGTGACCGTGAGCGTGACCGTTACGCTGCCGGACTTGGCGATCTTTCCAACAGATAAGGCAGAGCCGGTAGTGTTAGAGGATGACAGCCCGTTGCAGGAAGCTGTGTAGTTGGAAATACTGGCACCGTTTTTTGCAGTTGCCGTTCCGGGCGTGACCTTGAGGGTCGAGTAGTTCTGAACGAATAGCTGGTCGTTGCCTGTGAGGTTTTTCGTGGTCGTGTAGCTGTCGGCATAAGTGAATCCGCTTATGGTTGGAGCAGAATTGGTTGCCGTGGTCAGTACAGTGGCGGTCTTGCTTGAGGTGCTGCCGATCTGCGTAGACCCGCTGTAAGACGAAACCGCAAAGGTACCTGTGAACGACTTGATGGATGCCATAGCGTTCAAAAGCGTTGTTCTCTGCGCCGATGTCAGCGTGACCGTGCGGTTCGCCGTGCCCTTCGACCAGGAAAGCCCGGAAATAGTCAGGATGGTCGTGCTGCCGTTTTTGAGCACCAGCGTATTGGTGTAGGAGGCTTCGTACACGGTCACATTGATGGTAATGGAAACCGTGGCATTGTCCGCCGTCACCGTGTTGACACTATTCACCACAGCACCGCCCAGCGTCTTGACCGTGGAACTGCCGGAAGTGCCGTAGACATGGTTGTACTGCCGCCTTGCTCTGACCCTCACCGTGTAGCTTGTATTCGGTGAGAGCGAGGTGATCGTCACACTGGCACTGGTGGATGCCGTCGTTGAGAACTGCGTCCAGCTCGAACCGCCGTTTGTGCTGTACTGCCAGACGTCCGCCGTGGCAGAGGATGTAGCGGAGATTTTGAACCCGTTTGCCGTGACATTCGATGTACTGAATGTAACTGTGGGAGCAGAGCGGTCAATGGTAGTCAGCGTCATGCTGCCGCCGTATTCCTGTGAACCGTAGATATAAACACGGGTCGAGAATCCGACCGCAATCGTTTTGCTGCCGTTGCTGTTGTGAGCTACAGTAATCGTGCCACTGACAGAACCTTTCTTTGCCGGGAAAACACGGTCATCCCAATAGGTACGGCCCTTTGAGTATACGGTCGTACCATTGATCGTTACAGTGGTCGTGTCAATGGTGTAGTAAGTGGATGCGCCACCGGTAGAGGTCAGCGTCCAGGAAAGTGTCGAGCTGTTACCGACCACATTCACGCTTTCTGAAATGTCCAGTTGAAGATAGCGCCCATCGTATGCCGCGCTTTTCCAAGTTGCCATAGCTTTCCCTCCTTAATCCAGAATGACGATGTTCAGCCCTTCGGACGCCGTCGGCATCGGGACAAACTTCGTTTTGCCCACGGTCAGCTCGCCGTCCACCGTGGTTTTCTTAGTCTGCGTTTCGTCCTTGTTCAGGGTAAAGATCACCTCATCGTTGTAATAACCGGCGAACTCCGTGTTCGTGATGACCGTCCGCTGAGACGATGCGCTGTTGGATACCTCGATGCCCCGCTTGTCGATCTTGACCTCCTGCGTGTAGATCTCGTTGGGAGCAGGCGTCCACTTTCGGGGAATCGCTCCTTCGGAAATCATGATGTCGGCGAGGTAGATGGAAGCATCCCGACAGTAACAGTAAATACGCAGCGTAGGGTCGGTCACATCCGTGAGCGTCACGGAATAGTCCGTCCAGTCAAACGCCGTGGACTTATTGAACAGGTACTTGGTTTTGTTCCCGTTGTAGGTCACATAGAAATACCCGGACATGGTCGAGGTTTTCTTTGCCCGGACCGAGATCGTGAAAGTGCCGGGAACTACCCCTCGGATGTACTGCGACAGTGAGGAATAGGCTCCCAGCACAAAGCAGGAGTCGGAAATGGTGTTGTTCTGGGTATCGGTGGAGGTATCTGTTTTTACCGTACCGGAGCAGCTCCAATCATCCGTGATGCCGTTCAGCCCGGAAGAGTTTTGCACATAGTTGATGCCGCCGATGTACTGCTCCTGCATGGTGACGGACAGTCCATCCACGGTGTGTTCCAGCTCCGAAACACGGCTTTCGGAGTTCAGCACCCGTTCCTCCAGGACGCCCTGGTCGTTGGACACTGTTTCCACGGTTTCGGTGAGGGTCGCCACATAGCTGTTCAGCCCGTCGATGGTCTGCTGGAACTGTGCGTCCTTCTCGGTCAGAATGGAAATGGTGGTGCGGATCGTTTCAATGTCGTTCTGCACCACCCATTCGTTTCCGTCCCATATCTTCGTTTCCGGCGGGGTCACGGAAGTATCCACCCAGAGCTGCCCCTCATAGGGGTTCTCCGGCGGCGTGTCCGAGGTGACCACATCGCAGAGACTGATAATCGTGAACTGCGCCGATGCGATCATCTCACCACCTCCTTAAAGTGCCACAACGACCATAAAGGTTGCCTTGGTATCCACATCGGCGCTGGACACCGACAGGGTCTTGCCGGTCTTGGAGCCGTTGGTACCCCAAGAAGTATCGATTGCACCATCCTTGTTATACTTCGTCCAAGTGTAACTGCCGTTTCCGGCTGTGTCCACTTCAGAGCCTGCCTGGTAGCAGACGGCGGTCAGCACCGTGGTACCCTGTCCGTTCTTGAACACATCGCCGCCCGTGGAGGTGACGATGATCTGCAGCGGGTCAGAGTTGTCGATGAAGGTCGCCACGTCGAAAAACTTCGTGTTATAAGAAGCCGATGCGGAATCCGTGTCCTGGGCACAGCACTTGAACACGGCGTAGCTGTCCACCGCTGCGGCGTAGACCGTGAGGGTATTGGTGGCCGTGCCGGAGTATTTGTCGGCGGTATCCGAGAGCTTGCGCCAGCCGATGCCGAAGTCTGCATCATAGCCGGTGGAAGAAGTAGCGGTGACGGAAGCGTCCATGACCGCCCACTTGTAGCTGACCTTGGTGGTGTCTACCGTAGAGCCGCGCCACAGCTCGGCCTTGGCGGTCAGACTGGCGACCTCCTCGTTCTTGAACACATTTCCGTTGGGCGTGGTGACCAGCAGGTCAACGATGCCGGAGCCGTTGACCACACGGGAGAAGGAAATGGTCAGCGGATGGGTCAGCGACAGTCCGGTGCTTTCGTCCTTGTAGGTGATAACGCAGCGGTAGTCGATGCCGGGCAGCTCCGCCATGACATTGGCCTTGACCGTGAGGATGTGGCTCTTGGCACCGCTGAGGGCGTAGTTCGTACCTGCAGTGATAGAGGTGTTGCTGTCACCCACATACCACTTGACCGAGGTGACATTGGCGGTGGCGATCTGGTCGGCGGTGGTGCCGATGACATACAGGCTGGGCGTCAGAACGAGGTTCTTCGTTTTCCAGTCCGGGGTATAACTGCCGTTGTCGGGGTTATACATCTGAGTCTTGGCGAGGTTTGAGCCGATGTACCCCGTCAGCGTCAGTGCGTCATTGTAGTCGATGATGGTAAACTGGCCTTGTGCTTTGCTCATGTGAGGAGCCTCCTTTGAAGTTGTTGTATCTGAACCGGACACTGTGCCGGCTTCTGTTGTGGGTTCTGCGGTTGCCATAGTAAATTCCTCCGTTATAACAGGCTTTGCCTGGTCGTGGTGTCGATGAGGTCACAATAAAAAGTGGCGCGGACTTTGACATCCGCACCGGTGATGACCACGGACTTTGCGCCGCCGAAATGCTGTTCATTCCAGACCTTGTCCGCCTCCGTATCCTCTGACACCCTCGTCCAGATAAACTGGTTGGCATCCAGCGTGTCGGTGATGTCCTCGTCCCAGGAGTACACCTTGGCAGAAAGCAGCGTTTTCACATTGCCGTTCTTGAAGATGTTCCCGTTGGACGAGATGATGACGAGCCGGAGCATTTTCTGCTCCTCGATGGTAGTAATGCGGTCGCTGACCTCGGTGACCTCCTTGCTGGTGGCGTAAGCTCGAAGCACGACTTCGCCGCTCTCCAAGTCCCACCAGGACGAGCCATCCTGCGACTGAATGACACCGGCCTTGATGATGTTCGCCACCAAGGAGCCAGAGGTGATGAAGTCTGCGACGATCTGACCATCTGCCGTGATGGCAGTTTCGTAGGGGCCGTTGTAGCCGTTATGGGAAAAGCCCAGACCGCCCACATTCCACCGCCAGACATTCACGGCATCGTCAATAGAGGGAGCGTCCAGAATGAGCAGCTCATAAGGTTGTCCGTTTTCCTCGCTGGTGTGAATAACCACATAGCCGCCGCTCTGGCCGGTGATAAGCCCGGTGGCCTTGCCGATGGCAGTCTGTAGCAGTTTTGGAAAGCGTCCCACCGTGGTTTCCACCTTGTCGACCGTGGACTGCATCTCGGAGATGGTGGTGATCATACTGGACTTGCTCTGACCGAGGGAAATGCTCACATACCGTTCGGCAAGAGTGTCGTACACGGTTTCAATGACCATAGCCGACACGCTCACACCAAGCAGTGAATGCCGAATGGTGACGGTATCGCAGAGGTTGACCCGCTCCAGGAGTGCCGAATACTCCGGCTGTTTCCAGAGCGGCTCAAAGGACACCTTCACCGTGGGAATGGTCGCTCCCAGCGGATTGGCCTTGATGTAGCTGTTGGCTTTGGCTCTGAGGGACTCCTCGGTCACAACTCCGTCAAACTGCTCGGTAAAATCCATAATGAGCGTTTTTGCCCGGACGATCTCCGAAGTCACAATGGGGAGCGTCACCTCGGGCAGCGTGACTACCGTTTCGGTGTCCGAGCCTTCCGGGGTGTACACGGCATACGGGAGCAGTGCGGTATACACTCCGCTGTTGTCTTCGTCCTGCTCCAATGCGGTGAGGTTCTTTCCGTATTCAATGACCACGCCGGTTTTCTGCCCACGGTGCGAATGGAACTTTACCGTGAAGTTGTCCCACTCAAATTCGCCGTACCATTTGGAGAGCATGGAGCCTTCCGTACCGCCAAGACAGGCTCGGACGCTTTTCGGCTGCGTAACGGAAAATGCCTTTGCGTCCGAGTAGTCTGTCCAGCCGGTAAAGCGTGTATCTCCCGACAGAAGCTGCGAAAGGATCAGCTGCGGAGAGCGGCTCTCGGTGGTAAATGGCATAACGGGAACATTGGCAAGGTCATAGGAGATGTGCTGCCCGTAGATGGTGACGATGCCGTTCAGTGGCTTCGTGATGCGGTAGATGCGGAATACCTGATCTGCGGCGGTGTCATTGGGCTTTGCCTTGATGATGCACTCCTTGGTGATAAGCCCATAGTGCTGACCGCTGATCGGGTATCTGAGCAGACACTCAAACACACCGTTGCGCTCCTCGGTGACCTCGCAGGAAATGGTATCCGTCAGTACGCCAAGACCGAAGGTGGAAAAATCCGTGGTGTTTGCGGGGTAAAGTACGGGAATCATAGGCTGTCACCTCCTTCTGGGCATAAAAATACCACCGGGGATTTCTCCCTGGTGGTGTGATAAGAGCGATTTGCTTGTAGTTTGGCAAATCGGAAGTTAACTATTTATCAATTCTTGCAGTTCATTGACAAACCGGCAGATATGAAATCCATCACACACTGCATGATGCACTTGGATGGCGAGAGGAAGTATGATTTTTTCATCATCTCTGTAATATTTCCCCATCGTAAAAATAGGAATCAAATAATCATATCCTTTCTGCAAATTCAGATTAAAGCCATCGAAGGTTGACCATGGTATCATAGATACCGTAAAAACATTTTCCGGAACATCTGGTTTTCCTGTCATGCCATGATTACTTCCATACCGTTGAATATCGTTTTCATAAGCCCTTGAAAATTCTTCAATGTTCGGCATATATTCAGTCCAAAGGTTAGAAAATGTCTCTGTGTCCTTGTGAAATACGGTATAGCTGGGTATCATCTCGTCATATATTCCCAATTCACCCACTTGATTGATTGCCGTTCTAAACTCTGAATGACGGTTTACAATCGTTGCAAGATAATAAAGCATCGCAGGGTATAGCTTCATTCGTTTCTTCTTTATTTGCGTAATATCCAATTTAACAGTCATACTGTATGTGCAAGGTATATTCGTAAAGTAATGTTCAAAATACTCGCGTCGCGTCCAACTGTTAATATCAATTTTTTCAAAAAACATTTTAGTGCCCTCACAAATCCCGATTTGTCATTCAAATCTTAAAATATTATAACATACATTTGTGAATTTTTCTACCGCTTACAATCGGGAACGACCTTACAGACAGCACCACCTCGGAACGACCTCGATCCTCGTCACATCACCAATGCAGTTGATGGTACAAGTGCCCGGCTTGAGGACTGGGAATTCCGTTCCTTTGACTGTGTCGTTTTTGAGGACGGTGTCTTTGAAGCAGTTCATCAGCTCACTGTCTATCTCGATGTACTCATCCAGATTGGAAATCGTCATGCCACGGCCTTGGGGCTGTATCATCAGTGCCACCGCACCACTACCATAGAGCTTAATATACGGTTTACTCTCAAAGGCGGTCGGATTGGTAATCGTCAGCTCGGAAGCCTCTGCCGCCACCGTCTCCTGTCCTGCAAAGCTGTATTTATAAGGTTTGCAGTTGAAGGTCACGGTGAAGCTGCCGACCTTGTTCAGCTGCTCCTCAATGTCCAGATTGCCGGAGATGACGCCGTAGCGGAAATACTCCGAATCGTAGGAGTCGGTGATCTCGTGGTATCTGTCCGGCTCGGAGTACAGCCAGCCCTTGATATCCCGCAGGACGGAAGCAAGGGCGGCGGTATTCTTCCGCACGAGGAACACCGTATAGGTGACCTTGATGTTGGAAAAGCGGCGGTTGGGGTTGACGATGTCGCCGCTCCTGCCGGGAATGGAGATGAATTCCGCATCGTACTCCGGTGCGGAGAACACGTCCTTCTTTTCAATATGCAGGCCGAAATCAGCGGAGCTGCGGCCGTTGTAGGTGAAATAGGTCATGAGAATACCACTCCTTTCCGCTGGGCGAACTGATTTGCCGTTTCCATGACTTCGTTGGTCAGCTGGCGAATGTCCTCGCTGCTGTAGTTATTGAAAGTGGCAATGTTCAGTGCGATGGTGAAAGCGGATGCCGCTTTGCCGACCACACTGTCCACAGCCGAACGGAAGCTACCGCTGACATCAAAGTCCGTGGGCAGTGCCGTCTGCATATCGTGAGCAAGATCGCCCATGACGCCGTTGATGTCATCAGCCATGCCTTCGGCGGCTTTGACCGCTTCATCACCGTTATCCTCAATGGAGCCGGACAAGCCCTTGACCAGCATTTCACCGACCCATGCCATTTCCTTCGAGGGCGAATGGATGCCGAAGAAGTCACAGATACCGTCCCAGATGGAGGAGATCCACCCGGATACCTTGTCCCACAGCCAGCTTGCCAACTGCTGAATGCCGCTCCACAGTCCCTTGACGATGTTGCCGCCGATCTCCACGATCTTATACATCAGAGAGCCGAAGGCTTTCACGATGCCTGCAATGATCTGCGGCACGGCTTTGACGATTTCCACGATGATAGTCGGCAGGTTTTCAATCAGTGCAACGAACAACTGCACACCTGCCATGATGATTTTGTCGATGTTCCCGACCAGTGCATTGACGATACCGGAGATGATTTGCGGAATCGCCTGCACAATGGTGGTGATGATCTGCGGCAAGGCTTGAATGAGGGAAATCAGCAGGTCGATGCCCGCCTGAATAATCTGGGGAATGGCGTTTAGCACAGCGGTGATAATGCCTTCAATGATTTTCGGGATGGCCTCCACGATTGCCATGATGATTTCCGGCAATGCCGTCACCAAGGATGTCAGAAGCTGAATGCCTGTCTCGATAATCTGCGGAATCGAATCCAGTAAGAAGGTAATGATGCCGTTGATGATCTCCGGCAGAGCGGCGATCAACACGGGGATTGCGTTCAGAAGTCCCTGCGCAAGACCTGTGATAAGCTGTAAGGCTGCGTCAAGGAGCATCGGCAGGCTGTCCACCAGACCTTGTACGATGGTAACGATAGCCTGCACCGCTGCCGGGATGAGCGTGGGCAGTGCATCCGCAATGCCGGTCACCAGCGTGGACACCAACTGAACCACAGCCTCAATAAGCAGGGGTAGATTCTCAATCAGCGTATTCACGATGGTCATGAGCGCGGACACCGCCGCCGGGATAAGCTGCGGAAGCAGGGACAGAAGCGTTTCCAGCACCTGCGAGAACAGTTCGGTGACCGCCTCCAGCAGTGTGGGCAGCAGTTCACCCACAGCCGTCAGCAGAGCGTCCAGTGCCGTGGGCAGAGCCGCCACGATGTTCTCGATGACCGGGGTGATGTTTGCCACCACGGTCTTGAAGGCATCCACCATGTTGTTGCACAGCAGCTCCATGTCAGCGTCCGCATCACCAAAGCCTACGATGAGGTTCGACACGGCGGATTTCAGTGCATTGACAGAGCCGGAAATGGTGGCTTCCGCTTCCTTTGCAGTCGTACCCGCAATGTCCATGCTCTCCTGCATGACATGAATGGCTTCCACCACATCTGCGTAGGAGGAGATGTCATACTTGACGCCGGATATCTTCTCCGCATCGGCGAGCAGCCGCTCCATTTCCTGCTTTGTGCCGCCGTAGCCCAGCTTGAGGTTATCGAGCATCGTATAGTTCTGCTTGGCAAAGCCCTGGTAGGCATTCTGAATGGAGGACATATCCGTGCCCATCTTATTGGCGTTGTCGGACATATCCGTGATTGCCATATCCGCATACTTGGCGGCTTTCTCGGTATCACCGCCGAGAGACTGGATCAGGCTCGCCGAGAAGCCCGTGACCGTCTCCATGTACTCGTTGGCAGAGAGTCCTGCCGTTTTGTATGCATTGGCGGCATACCGCTGAATCTCCTGCGAGGAGTCCTTGAACAGGGTGTCAACACCGCCGACCAACTGCTCGTAGTCTGCATAGGCGGCGATGACCTCTTTGCCGAGCTTTACGGCGGCGGCACCTGCGGCAACAGCCACAGCACCGAGTGCCACACCTACGGTTTTGAGAACCTTGCCGAAGCCTTCAAACTTACTGCCGGATTCCTCCGCAGCCTTGCCGCCATCCTTGATGGCCTTCTCATTTTCGTCCAGCTCCCGATTCATGTCGTTGAGGACGGCTTCGGCATTGTTGAGTTGGATTTGCCAGTTCTGGGTGCGGCGGTCGTTCTCTCCAAAGGAGGTGGCGGCATTCTGCAGAGCCTTGCGAAGAGTGTCGATTTTTGTAGTCTGCTCATCGATCTCTTTTTGCAGCACCTTATTCCGTGCGGCGAGAGCCTCCACGGATTTATCGTTTTTATCGAACTGAGAGGTGGCGAGCTTCATCTCGGAGCCGAGCACCTTGAAGGACTGGTTGATGTCCGCCAGTGCTTTCTTGAATTCTTTTTCGCCCTCAAGACCGATCTTCAGTCCGAAACTGTCTGCCATGTACCGTCACCTCCTTAAATGCCGTCCGGGATAATATCGTCAATGTAGTGTTCGTGAGCAGGAACAGCCTGCCCGTTATACTGTTTGTGGCACTCCCATAAGTCCAAAAGCAGACCAAACGGCATCAGCCACACCTCATCCTGGCTGAGATGCAGGTGGGCAAGGCCGTAATAAAGAAGCCGGGTAAACAGCTCCGCATCGGAGACCGTTACCCGACTTGCGCGTTTTTTGCGTTTTTCTCGCTTTCCACATTCCGCTTGGTGCCCTTGTAGAGCGCCTCCGTAATGGCGGTTTTGTATCCGGCGAGGTCGAGGGGCGTGGTCAGAAGCTCCACCACATCCTCCGTGAGCAGCTCCTTGGGATGCTCTTTATCCTTGAGGTTGTGAATGAGGATGCTCTGATTTGCCAGAAGCGTGATGAGCCACACGATCTCTCCGATGGCCATTTCAAAGTTCTCGGACTTCATCAGCTTCTCGCCGAGGTTTTCCAGCCCGCCATAGCGACCGGCGATCTCCTTGGTGGCTTTGGTTGTGAGGAGCAGCGTGTACTCCTCGTCACCGATGTTGATAACTGCGGTTCTTTCGTTATCCATTGTGCGTTACCTCCGTTAACCTTGTTTTTCGGGTGTCGTGGTATAGGTCGGCTCATAGACTTCCTTATACCAGTTCGTGATAGTCGCAGCGGTCACATCGCCCTCCAGTGCCTCCGCTTTCCACGGGTGCTTGCCGCCTGCGTCTGCCTTGTTGCGGCGCAGAATGGTGCCTTCAATGGTCGGCGTGGAGAAGGTAATGCTGTCGCCCTTGGTGGCAAGGTTCGTCGCCGGAATACCGAATTTCACTCGGTACAGCCAGTAATACTTGTATTTGCCGTTGGACTTCTTGGCACGGAAGCCCACCGCCACAGGGTCGCCGCCGTCCTCGGATGCGGAAATGAGCACCTTGTTTTTGTCGATGGTCGCACCTGTGAGGTCGGATGCCGCCGTAGAGCCGATATCGTCAATGCCGAGGGAGAGTGTGCCGGATTTGAATTCCTTCACGATCTCCGAAGCACCGTCGTCGGCGTATAGCGTCGCCTCTGCCAGTTCCACCGAAAGGTCAGCGGAGATGGCTTTGGCAAGCTGGGACGGCGTACCGTAGGTTTCCTCACCGGCATCGTTCTCGGTGATTTTTGCGTAATACAGTCTGTCAAGACCGATGGTAGCCATAACTTATTCCTCCAGTTCGTAGATTTGCGCCACATCAATGGCGTAGTGATGGTAGCCAGTCTCGGTTTCAAAGCCGATGTACCGGCGGTCGGTAATATAGAAATCCGCACCCAGCAAGGCACGGACAAGGTCATTTTTCAGTTTGGTGTAGCTGCTCTTTGTGAAGAGGGACAGCCGTGCCTCCTGCGTTTCGCAGCCTGGGGCGTTGTCGGCGTGAAGCTCGAAGTTGTCCGACAGCGGCGTGATGACCAGATAGGTGTCCGGTGCTTTGCCGGAGAACACACTCGTTTCCACTGGAACACCGCAATGCTCGGCGATGGTTTGTAAATCGGATAGCAGGCTCACAGCTTTTCCACCTCCTCGTCCAGTGCCTTGGTCATGGCATCGATGCACTCCTGCCGAGATGCCGTTTTCGCAGGTTTCAGAAACGGCTTTGCAGGCTGACCGTGCTTGCCGTATTCGATGATGTTGGCCAGCTTGGCATTGCTGCTGCCGTCCGAGCGGGGTTCTGCGAAGCCGACCTTGATGTCGTGGTTACCGTCCCGGTTCAGCTTGGAGGGAGAAAGGCCAAGCGCACCTTCCAGTTCGCCTGTGGTGCGGGATTTGAACTTTGTTCCTCTGCCAATAACGGAGGAGAGATTGCTCTTGACTCTCTTCAGCACGACCTCGCCACCGGCCTGCAGGACGGTATCCGCAACGCTGTCAAAGTTGCTGCCGAGCTTGGAAATCTTCAGAAGGAAATCCTCCGGCATTTTCATGTCGCACTTAGCCAACGGTCGGCACCTCCTTCTTTGCCAGCACCTCAATGTACATCCCACGCCCCTTTACATCCTCCACGGACACAATGTCGTAGCGACAGTCATCGCAGATGAGAAAATGATCGGTAGTGACCGTCAGCCCCGGAATACACCGAAAACGGAACAGGTCGGTCGCTTCGCTGAATGCTGCGAGGTTCGCCCAGCGCTGAGAGCCATGCCGACCTTCTCGGTACACACGGACGGAAGCGAGGACTTCATTCTCGGAATGGATGAAGCCCTCGCCGTCCTTGATTTGACGGGTTTCTACGATATCGGCAGAGCCGTTCATTTTTCCGAAACTCATACCTGCCACCGCCTATCCAAGCGTAGCAACAGATTGACCGTGTTCCACACCTGCTGTGCCGCGCCGGTGTTATCCGCAAAGAAGCCACCCGTGCTGCCGTCCCGGCTTTCGTAGAAGTGGGACGACAGCATGATGACGGCTTGCTCTGTGGTGGGCGGCATGGGGTTCTCCGTGTAATAGCCCTCCGGGATGTGCTGGTAGCTTTCGGCGTAAGAAACAGCGGCGGTGATGTAGCTTTTTAGCAAGGCATCATCCGCCGTGTGTTCCAGGATAAGGTTGGCTTTCACTTTGGAAAGAAGCTCGTCCATCACCGCCGCCTCCTTTCATTAGGTGCCGGAAGAGGCAGTGCCCTTCTGCTGCAGCACCTTGATAGCTTCGGGCAGAATGAGCTTGCCGTCCAGGCGCTTGGATGCGATGAAACCGATCTGACCGGTCTCCGCAAAGCGCTCGTTCAGACGCTTGAAGGTAATACCCAGGCGGTCGCCGATCCAGTAGTAGTTGAAGTCGCCGAAAGCAACGGTCTTCTGACCGGCCGCCAGCTCCGGCGCATAGGGAGAGGTGTAGATACGCTTGCCGAGCAGCGTATCAAAACCGCCTTCGTGCAGAGCGGGCTGCCACAGATACTGACCGTTGGAGTCCTTCAGCTTGCGGATGTTCTTCATGGTGGAGTCATTCAGAAGCCACACGGCGTTCTTACGATAGGCGCTGTTCAGAGAGTAGAACAGGTCGATCAGCTCGTCGGCAGTGATGGCGGTCGCGGAAGCCGCCGTGACACCAAGTTGACCGCCGCCCGTGGCATTGAAAATACCCGTGGGCTTGCCGCTGCCGTCGCCGGTGAGGAACGCCTCTTCCTCCTTGTTGCCGATGCGACGGGCAAACTCGGTGCGGAAGTAGTCTTCCAGGTCAAAGGCAGAGTCGTTCAGAAGCTCCTCGGACACCTTGATCATGGTAGCGACCTTGTGTGCGCCGATGAGCTGCTGACCGAAAGCATCGTCGCCTTCGGGAATGGTGCCTTCCTCATCGACCCAGGCGGCAGTGCCCTTGGTGGCGACGATGGGGATCTTGTGACTGCCGGACGCAGTGGTAATGACATGAGCCAGGCTCCTGACCACATTCTCGGCTTCGAGGGACTGCACCAGGGTCTGCTCGAATTCGTCGGGAACGAGGTAGCCGCCCTCACTGTCCACGCCTTCCTGCAGAGCGTTGCGGATTTCTGCAGTCAGCATACCGCCCTTGGTGCGGGACTGTGCCCAGAACGCCTTCTTATAGGCGTCGGAAGCACGGCCGGTCTTGGTGTCTACCTTTGCGGTGTCGGGCTTCTGGGTGATGGGGGTATTGACCGGAGTGTTCAGTTCACGCTCGAAAGCGTCCAGACGCTCCTGGCGCTCGATCTCACGGCCGAGGTCGACGATCTCCTGTTCCATCTTCTCATAGGTGGCGGTGTCCTCAGCAGAGAGGACGCCTTTGTCAGTTCTGTGGGAGTCGAGGAACGCCTTCGTCTGCTCCCAGGTCTTTGCACGCTGTGCGCGCAGTTCGTTGATCTTACTCATTGTTTGTATCCTCCTTAAGGTTTGATAAGTGCGAGTCTCTTTTCGAGCTCGGAGATGGGTGTGCCTGCGGGTTTCGCAAGTTCGGACGGGGTGTGATGGCTCTTGACCTTGGACATGAGCGAGTTGGTGACGGCTCTGCGGCTGAACACGAAGCTGTCCTCCGCAGCGGCGCTTTCACCATCTGCCTTGAACAGCAAATCATCGGCAAAGCCCAGCTCCACAGCCTTGTTGGCATTCATCCAGGTCTCGGCATCCATGAGGTGGCTGAGCTTGGCACGGGACAGGCCTGTCTTGATCTCGTAGGCATTGATGATGCTTTCCTTGACTTCGGAGAGCATATCGATTGCCTTCTGCATCTCCTCGCTGTCACCGATAGCGACCGTCAAGGGGTTGTGGATCATCATGAGCGCCGTGGGCGACATGAGCACCTTCGTACCTGCCATCGCAATGACGGATGCGGCAGAGGCGGCAATACCGTCGATCTTGACTGTGACGTCGCCGTGGTAGTCCATGAGCATATTGTAGATTTGGGCGGCTGCCACGCAGTCACCACCGGGCGAGTTGATCCAGACGGTGATATTCCCGCAGCCGGACATCAGCTCATCCTTGAAAAGCTGCGGCGTGACATCATCGTCAAACCAGCTCTCCTCAGCGATCGTGCCGTTTAAGAACAGGGTTCTCTCTTGGATCTGTTCCTGCGTCTCCTCGTTGGTCATTGTCCTGTTTTTCCAATTCCAGAACTTCTTCATCGGATTTTTCCTCCTTTCCGTTATCGGTGTTGATATTTGCAAAAGCTCCGGCGTTTTGCAGCGGGAGCATATTGCCGTTGATGAGGTATAAGTCGCCGCCGTCCTCTGCCGGGATGCGGTCGAGGTTTTCCAGCTCACGGATGTCGTTGGCAGACATCCAGCCGTTCTGGCGGCCGATGGCGTACCCGTTCATGCGGCTCTGGTAATCGCCGCGGAGCAGACCTTCCAGATTGAACTTCACGAAATACACGGCTTTTTCGTCCTTCGACAGGAGCGACCGTTGAATGGATTGCTCCCAGCGGATGACCCAGGGGTCAAGGGTGTATTTCACAAACTCAAGGGACTGCTGCTCGATATTAGAAAAGCTCGACTTTTCCAGGTCGCCCACCATGTGGGGCGGGACTCGGAAAATTCGAGCAATTTCATTGATTTGGAATTTTCGTGTTTCGAGGAACTGTGCCTGCTCCGGCGAGATGCCGATAGGCGTGTATTTCATGCCTTCCTCCAGCACGGCGATCTTATTGGCGTTACCGCTGCCACCGAAGGTGGACTGCCAGCTCTCACGCACACGCTGAGGGTCTTTGATCGTACCGGGGTGTTCCAGCACACCGCCCGGAGCGGCACCGTTGGCGAAGAATTTTGCACCGTACTCCTCGCAGGCAATCGCCATGCCAATGGCGTTCTTTGCCATAGCGATGGGACTGTAGCCCACCAAACCGTCAAAACCCAAACCGGGAATGTGAAGCACTTCGGATGGGTCAAGATAGACCGTTGAGCCTTTCATGGTGGGTGCATCATCAGACTGGGTGGAATAGAGGTAGTAGAGCTTGCCGTTTTTATCCCGGTTGACCTCCATGCGGTTGGGCATAAGTGGGTACAACGCCACCACTTCACCTTTGCCGTTTCGGATGATCTGAGCGTAAGCGTTGCCCCAGAGGAGCAGGTGCGTCATGAGCGTTTCTCGGAATACGAAGGAGCTCATCTCCGGGTTCGGCTCATCGTGGAGCAAGCGGTAGAGCGGATGGTCAAGTGCTATAGCTTTGCCGCCGCTGTCCGTGTATTTGTAAAGATGCAGCGGCAGTCCCGCCACAGCCTCCGACAGGATGCGGACGCAGGAGTACACGGCGGTCATCTGCATGGCGGAGCGTTCTGTCACCGCTTTACCGGAGGTCGTGCCGCCGAAGAAAAAGGCGTAGTTGCTTCCCGTCGTGCGGTTTTGGGGCTTGTCCCTGGATTTGAACAGCCCTGAAAAGATACCCATATAAACTCTCCCTTCATATAAATAAAAGACCTCGACTGTCATAAACAGACTCGGCCTTGTCGTTTCCACAGCGTAAAGCTCTGTCAAGTGCCATAATGGTCGCCACGGCACCGTCGATTTTCTCTGTGGATTTTTCCTTGTCCGGCTTGATGTTGCCTGCCGGGTCGGTGCGGATGAAGATGTTGTCCATCATCCAGCGGAGAACCGGATGCCCGCCGTGGGCAATGCGCTGTTCCAGCACCAGTTTCATCAGTTCCTTGGTGGGCGGAGACATATCCTTAAAGCCCTGTCCGAAAGGAACGACCGTGAAGCCCATGCCCTCAAGGTTCTGCACCATCTGCACAGCTCCCCAACGGTCGAAGGCAATCTCCCGGATGTTGAAGCGTTCGCCCAGGCTTTCGATGAACTTCTCGATGTAGCCGTAGTGAACGACATTGCCCTCGGTGGTCTGCAAAAAGCCCTGCCGTTCCCACACATCGTATGGCACATGGTCACGCCGGACTCGAAGGTCGAGGTTGTCCTCCGGTATCCAGAAGTACGGAAGAATGATGTATTTGTCGCTCTCATCTTCCGGTGGGAATACCAGCACAAATGCCGTAATATCCATGGTGGAGGACAAGTCCAGACCGCCGTAA
>ERZ1673702.2078-NODE-2078-length-18702-cov-17.979085_pt1 | contig 18702 bp, 17 predicted proteins | sample MGYA00580232_ERZ1673702 | MGnify/ENA primary metagenome ERZ1673702 (study PRJEB41218, sample SAMN15661792) | gut metagenome | host: Homo sapiens | place: Canada: London | collected 2015-08-20/2019-03-30 | study: EMG produced TPA metagenomics assembly of... | reverse complement strand
TGCCCAGATAGGGGGCTATCTCACTGATGATGTTGCCGACCACAGGCGCAGCCAGGATGGACGAATAGTCGGTGTGGGCGTTGTTGGGGTCGTCCAGCATGACGTAGACCAGAATTTCCGGGTCGTTGGCAGGCAGGACGGCGGCAAAGGAGGCGACTTTCTTGTAATCGCCGTCGGCGCGGCGCTCCATGTTCAGCTGCTCGGACGTACCGGACTTGCCGCCGATGCGGTAGCCCGCGACGTAGGCGTTGGAACCGCCGCCGGTGGTAGTGCCGTCGCCCACCTCATACTCCATGATCTGCCGGATGGTCTCGCTGGCGCTCTTGCTGATGACCTGACGGCGGACGTTCGCGCCGATCTCCTCGACGACGTTGCCGTTCTGGTCGGTTATCTTATCCACCACATGAGGGGTGACGAGGTAGCCGCCGTTGACGGCTGCCGAGACGGCGGTGCAGACCTGCAGCGGGGTCACAGCCATTGCCTGACCGAAGGAGGAAGACGAAAGCTCGACCTCGCCCAGCTGGCTCTTGGTGTAATACTTCATCATGCCCGTCTCGTTGGGCAGGTCCACGCCGGTGCGCTCGGTGAAGCCGAAAGCGTCGAAGTAGTCGTAGAAGGCGCTGGAACCCAGCCGCTGACCCAGCTGGATGAAGTAGATGTTGCAGCTGTTCCGGAGGGCCTCAGCGAGGTTCTGGACGCCGTGGGCCTTCTTACCGGCGCAGTGGTACGTCTCTTTTGCCACGCCGTAGGCACCGGAGCAGTTGAAGGTGGTGTAATAGGTGGCCTTGCCCGAGTCCACACCCATCGCGGCCGTGATGACCTTGAAGACGCTTCCGGGGTAGTACAGCTCGGTGATGGTCTTGTTCTTCCACTGGATGTCGCGGTAGGTTCCGGTGTAGTCAGGGTCTTCTTCCGGTATCTTCTTGCCTTGCTCGTCCCGGAGATAGTTGCCGTTGGCGTCTTTCTTGTAGATGGTGTAAATCTCCGGTTCTGCGTTCACCTGCTCATTCAGATAGGCCAGGTTCTCACTGAAATCCAGCGGAGCGTTGGGGTCGAAGTCAGGCTTCGAGGCCATAGCAAGGATGGCTCCGGTCTTGACGTTCATGACGATGGCTGCGCCGCGGTTCTCGACCGTGTTGGCGTAGATGGCCTCGTTGAGGTAGCGCTCCACGACCTCCTGCACATTGACGTCCAGCGACAGCACCAGATTGGAGCCGTCCTTGGCGGCGTAAGTGGTGGCGTTGGCGTCGGCGATGGCGTTGCCGTAGGCATTGCGGAGGGTGATCGTGCGGCCATTGACGCCCGCGAGGGTGTCATTGTAGGATTTTTCGAGGCCGTAGAAGCCCTCGCCGTCGCCGTTGCAGAAGCCCAGCACCGATGCGGCGAACGCGCCGTAGGGGTAATCGCGCTGGAAACTCTTGGACGAAGAGACGGAGATACGGCCCTTCTTGATGGCGGTGCCGTCTTCCAGAGTCTTGGCTTTGGCGTGATCTTTATTATATTCGCTGATGTATTTCTCGATGGAGAGCTTGACGGCATTGTTCACCTTGGTGGCCAGCACCTGATAGGACGACCCGTTCTTGGCCAGCGCGTCGTGGACGGTCTGGTACTGGGTCTGATATTCTGCCGAAGAGGTATCTACGCTGTCCAGACTCTCGCCGTCGCCGGAGAGCAGCCGCAGGGTGAGCTGGCGGCTCACATCGGCCAGCGTCGTCTCATCCACGGTCTTGACAGCCTCCCCCGTCTCCTCGACGGTCTGGCTGGTGAAGAGGGCCGTGCTGTAGCTGGGGTCGGCCCAGATGGTCCATACTACGCTGGTGGACGCCAGCGTGATGCCGGAGGCATCGTAGATCTCGCCGCGGGTGGCCTGGATGGTGCTGTCCAGCAGCTGCTGCTGGGCCGCATACTGGCGGAAGGTCGCGCCCTGTTTTATCTGGATGTTATACAGGCTGTGGGTGACGATGCCCGCAGCCGCCACTACAAAAAATACCGCCGCGCCAAAGCTGAAATGCCGCAGCCGCGCACTGAGGCGCTCGTGCGGGTCGCTGCGGCGGAGGCGGTAGTAGATGTTCTTATGCTGGTCGTTGGAGGGCTTGTTTTGCATGGTATTCTCCTGCAGAAACCAGAAAAGCGTGCGCTGCCGCACGCTTTTCTGTCTGTTTGCTTATTTTACGCTGCGGACGGAAGCCAGAATGGTCATGGCACCGTCGTGCAGGAAATCCGTCCACTGGTGGACAGCCGACTCCCTGCGCACCAGCACGCTGTCGCTGTCGAGGCGGATGTAGGTGAGCTGGCTCTGGTCCATCTTCATGAGGCCCAGCCGCCCGGCCACTTCTTCCACGCTGGTGATATTGGTCTTGCTGTTGAGGACACTGTTATAGTAGGTGTACTGGCTCTGCTCGCTCACGAGTTCCGCTTTGGCCTTCTGGATCTGGTCGTTGACCTCCACCAGCTGGGCCTCGCTCCACAGCAGGCTTACCGCAAAGCCTGCCAGCAGCGCCATCGAGATCAGTTGAAGTGCGTGCTGCATGGCCGCTTGGAACGGGCTGAGACGGCGTTTGCCGCCCTTTTCCACTCGCAGTGCGACCTTGCGCTGGGTCTGAGGCGCTTTTCTGCGACGCACCTCAGACGACATATCATAAGCTGGCTGACCCATAGTTGATCTCCTCCTCTTACACTGAGCGGCGTCTTATCCGGCTCAGAGTTTCTCCAAAACGCGCAGATGAGCAGAACGGCTGCGCCGGTTCTCCTCCAGTTCCTGCTTGTCGGCCTCGATGGGCTTCCGGGTAATGAGCTTTGCTTTCGCCTTGCCGCCGCAGACGCAGACCGGGAACTCCGGCGGGCAGGTGCAGGCGGTGGACCAGCGGCGGAACTTGTTTTTCACCAGCCGGTCTTCCAGCGAATGGAAGGTGATCACACACAGCCTTCCGCCCGGGGCAAGGTGGTCGAAAATGGTATCCAGACCTTCCTCCAAAGCGTCCAGCTCGTGGTTGACCGCGATACGCAGCGCCTGAAACGTGCGCCGCGAAGGATTCTTGTTCTTGCGCCGCTCCGCAGGCGGCATGGCGCTGGCCACGATGTCGGCCAGCTGCAAAGTCGTCTCGATGGGGGCCGTCTCGCGGGCCTCCACAATGTGGCCGGCGATCTGCCAGGCATAGGGCTCTTCGCCGTAGTCCCGCAGGATGCGGGAGATCTCTTCCCGGCTGGCGGTGTTCACGAGGTCTGCCGCCGTCTCGCCCTGCTGGCTCATCCGCATATCCAGCGGGGCGTCTGCCCGGTACGAAAAGCCCCGGGCCGCGTCGTCCAGCTGATGGCTGGAAACGCCGAGGTCCAGCAGCGCACCGTTTATCTTCTCGATGCCGAGGCTCTCGAGGGCTTGTCCGGCGTAGCGGAAGTTTATCTGCACCACCGTGGCCGGGAGCCCGGCCAGCCGCGCCCTGGCGGTCTGCACCGCGTCGGGGTCCTGGTCGAGGGAGACGAGCCGCCCGCCTTTTGCGCCGTCCAGCCGGAGGGCGATCTGGCGGGAGTGTCCCGCGCCGCCCGCCGTGCCGTCGAGATAAGTGCCTGCCGGGTCGATGTTCAGTCCATCGAGGCACTCGTTCAGAAGCACGGGGATATGCTCAAACGAGGCCGGGTCGAACTGTGCCAAATCTTCTGTCTGAGTCATCGCGCCCAGCCTCCTTTCGTTTCGTGTTCCGAGCCGTCCGATACGCCGGACATCTCCCGGGGAGTTTGTCCCGTTTTCTGCTCTGTCAAGATACCTGACGACTCTATTTTATTTTAGCAAATCGAAACGCTGAATGCAAGTTTTTTCCTGCGCTTTTTTCCTACAAAATGTTACAAAAAAAGCCCCTGCGAATCGTCATTTTTACTCGCAGGGGACTGTATTCAGGTCAGGAGCGGCTCATCACACGCCGCGGCGGGGGGGCTGGCGCAGGTTCGCGCGGACGTTTTTCACCTGGGCGGCGTTCTCAGACATCGTCTCCTCGGTGGTTTTCAGCATATTATCGCAGTAATCCGTGACCGTCTGGCGGACGGTGCGGGCCTCGGTCTGGGCAGCGGAGACGATCTCGGACGCACGCTGCTGGGCGGCGCGGACGATCTCGGCCTCGCTCACGAGGATGCGGGCGCGCTCTTCTGCCTTCTTGACGATGGCCTGTGCCTGCGCGTTGGCCGACTCGATGAGCTGGGCGCGGTCGCTGACGATGGACTGGGCCTGACGCAGCTCCACGGGGAGGTTTGCGCGGATGTCATCGAGATAGTCCCGAATTTGTTCCACATCCACGATGCGCTTGCCGCCCGAAAGGGGCATTCCGGTGCTCTCTTCCAGCAGGTCTTCGATGGTATCCAAAAGCTCGTTGACGTTCATCACGCTTCTCCTTCTTCCTCTGCGGCGTCTGCCATGGGTCTCACATATTTCCAGAGCAGGACTTTGCCGTACTTATACTGCTTCTTCAGCTGTAAACCGCCCACTTCGGCGGGGAGGACGAGTTTCGTCTCGCTCTCGCAGATGACGATGCCGCCGGGGGCGACGCACTTGTCCACGATGGGGAGGATATTTTCCAGCGTGCCGTTGTGGAAAGGCGGGTCCAGCAGCACCAGATCGAACTGCTCCCGGCAGGCCGAGAGGAAGCGGGCCGCTTCGCCGATGTTGACGCGGCTGCGGTCGAAGACGCCGCAGTTCTTGCAGTTCTTCATGACGATGTTCACGGCCTCACGGTTCTCGTCCAGGAACACGCACCGGGCAGCGCCCCGGCTCAGCGCCTCAATGCCCAGCTGGCCGCTGCCTGCGTACAGGTCCAGCACACGGGCTCCGGGCAGGTCGAACTGGACGATGCTGAACATCGCCTCCTTCACCTGATCGAGGGTGGGGCGGGTAATATCCGTGCCGGGCAGCGCTTCCAGCCGTCTGCCGCGGGCTTCTCCTGCAATGACTCGCATGGTTTTGGCCTCCTTCGGGTCTTTCCTGTTATCGTAACTTCATATTATCGTCATACCGCCGGTCTTTGTCAAGGGCAGTGTCATGATTCGTTGCGTTACGGTCATGAATGTGCTAAAATCATACCAGAACGCCGCTTTTTCGGGCGTACAAAAGGAGAGTATTTATCATGAAAGTCCTGCTCATCAACGGCAGCCCCCACGAGAAGGGCTGCACCTATACCGCACTGAGCCTCATCGCCGGGGAGCTGAACGCCGCCGGCATCGAGACGGAGATCTTGAACGTCGGCACAAAGCCCGTGGGCGGCTGCATCGGCTGCGGCGGCTGTGCTGCCGGCAAGGGCTGCGTCTTCGGCGGCGTGGTCAACGAGGCCATCGAGAAAGCCAAGACTGCCGACGCCTTTGTCTTCGGCACGCCGGTGCATTACGCTTCTGCTTCCGGCAACATGACCAGCTTCATGGACCGTCTCGCCTACGCGGGCGGCAGGTATCTGGCCTACAAGCCCGCCGCCATCTGCTGCTCGGCCCGCCGCGCCGGCACCACCAGCACCCTCGATCAGCTGGTGAAGTACCCCGAGTTCTTCCATATGCCGCTGGTGAGCGGCTCCTACTGGCCCATGGTCCACGGCTCGAACCCCGAGCAGGTACTGCAGGACGCCGAGGGCTGCGCCGTCATGCAGGAGCTGGGCCGCAACATGGCCTGGCTGCTCCAGTGCATCGAGGCCGGCAAAGCCGCGGGCATCCAGCACCCGGAGAATCCCCGCAGACCCATGACCAACTTTATACGTTAAACCTCTCAGTCAAAGCCTGACGGAGAGGTTTTCTCCAAGGGGCCGCGTTCCCGGCGGGAACGCGGCCCCTTCTTTCTGAAATTTTATTCAGAAACCGATAAAATCCGGCGCGGATTCTTTTTTCGTTCATAACTTTGTGGTAGCATAGGAATTAAAGTATTTTGCCACGGAGAACATTTGCCATGGAACACTACGATTGGAACGACGGCTGGCTTTTCACCCCGGTCTTTGACCCCGCCATCGTGCGGCCGGAATGCCCGGAGCTGACCCTTGAGCCGGTGCGCCTGCCCCACACGGTCAAGACACTGCCCTACAATTACTGCAACGAGAACGACTACCAGAAGCTTTCGGGCTACCGGCGGGAGTTTTTTGCGCCCAAAGAATGGGAGGGCCGCACCGTTCTGCTCACCTTCGGAGCCGTGGCCCACGACGCCACGGTGTTCTGCAACGGGCGGCGGGTGTTCCACCACAGCTGCGGCTACACCGCTTTTACCGTCGATTTGACCAGTGCTCTCCATCTGGGTCAGAAGAACGTGGTGGCTGTCCGCTGCGACAGCCGCGAAGATTTGAACATCCCGCCCTTCGGCGGGCAGATGGACTTTCTGACCTACGGCGGCATCTGCCGCGCCGTCTGCCTCGACGTGAAAGAGCCCGCCTACCTGCGGGACATCTTCATCGAGACGAAGGCCGAGGGCGATTTCCGCATCTACACGGCCACCGTGGGCGAGACCGTCGGCTGCACGTTACAGGCCGAGATACGCAGCCCCTCGGGCAGCCGGGCGTTCTACACCGGCGAGCTGTCGCTGCCCATCACCGGCGCACTGAACAGCGTCCATCCGTGGAGCATCGAGCACCCCACCCTCTACACCCTGACCGTCCGGCTCATCCGTCCCGGCACCGGCGGTCTGCCCGACCGGGTCCTGGACGAGAAAAGCTGCCGGTTCGGCTTCCGTACTCTGCAGTTCGTGGCGGGCGGGCTCTACCTCAACGGCCAGCGGGTGGAGCTGCGGGGCCTCAACCGCCGCCAGAGCTACGCCTATCAGGGCTATGCCATGCCCGACAGCATCCAGCGGCTGGACGCTCAGCTCCTGAAAAAGCAGCTGGGCTGCAACGCCGTGCGCCTCACCACTCCCCCCAGCCCCGCCTTCCTCGATGCCTGCGACGAGCTGGGCCTTTTGGTCTTTGTGGAGATGCCCGGCTGGCAGCACGTCGGCGACGACATCTGGAAAGCGCAGGCTCTGCAGAACTGCCGCGAGATGGTCTGCCAGTGCCGCAGCCACCCCAGCATCTTTTTGTGGGGCGTGCGGGTCAGCGGCAGCGCCGACGACGAGAGCTTTTATAAGCGCACCAACGAGACGGTGCGCCGCCTCGACCCCACCCGCCCCACGGCTGGTACCCGCAGCACCCGCCGCAGCCAGCTTCTGGAAGATGTTTACGCCTATGCCGACTACTCCTACCACGGGCGCGGCGTCGGGTGCGAGGCCCGCACCGCCGTCACCCCCGACACCCGGAAAGGCTATCTCATCAGCGAATTCGAGGGCGCCCAGTTCCCGGCCAAGCCCTTCGACGACGAGCCCCACCGCCTGGCGCAGGCCCTGCGCTACGCCGCCGTCCTCAACGACACCATCGCTCAGCAGGGCGTGGCGGGCAGCTTCGGCTGGTGCATGACCGACTACAACACCCACCGCGAATTCGGCAGCGGCGACCGCATCAGCTATCAGGGTGTGATGGACATGTTCCGCAACCCGAAGCTTTCTGCCGCCGTCTACGCCAGTCAGAAGACGCCCCGCTCCCCTTCCGACATCGTGCTCGAAATTTCATCCAGCATGGCGCTGGGCGACCATCCGGGCGGCTTTGCGGGGGCGTGCTGGGCGTTCACCAACGCCGAGAACCTGCGGCTCTACCGGGACAACGACTTCGTAGCCGAGTTCACCCCCGACCGCCGGGGCCGTTTTGCGGCTCTGCCCCACCCGCCCATCGAGATACACGATTTCGTGGGCCTGCTGCTTGAAAAATACGAGGGCATCGACCGCACTGCCGCGCCGCAGGTAGCCGCCATCCTCAACGAGATGCGCCGGGACTCTATGGAGCTTTCGCCCCTGTCCCGGGCGCGGATGTACTCACTGCGCCTGAGCTGGAACGAGCTTGTGCAGCTTTACTACAAATATATCGGTGTGCTGGGCAGCCCCGCTGCCGTTTACCGCTTCGAGGCCGTGTGGCATGGCCGGGCCGTCCGCACCGTCGTGAAGGAGCCGGTGCAGAGCGTCCGGCTGGAATGCACCGTCCACAATCCCATCCTGACCGACGGCCCCACCTGGGACTGTGCCGCCGTGAGCCTGCGGGCCATCGACCAGAACGGCAATCTCCTGCCCTACTGTGGTGAGGCCGTTCAGCTGAGCGTAGAAGGGCCGCTGCGCATCCTTGGCCCCAGCGTCGTCCCTCTGCGGGGCGGCATGGCAGGCACCTATCTCGCCACCACCGGCGAGGCCGGCCCGGCCAAGCTCCACTGCCGGATGGAGGGTGCCTTGGACACCGAAGTTTCCCTCACCATCCGCTGCCGGGAGGAGTGAGCGGCCCTTAAATGCCGTCTCTTTACGATAGGTTTGCACTCTGTTCAAAATTTTCTCATGGTTGCATGGTATCCTGAAAGCAGAAAAATACAGAAGGGGCGGCGCACCCGCCCCTCTTTTATGAGGAAGGACGTTTATGAAAGAAAAGATACGCCAGTTCATGATAGGCCGCTACGGCACCGATGGTCTGAACCAGTTTTTGAACATCGCCTCTCTCGTGCTGATCCTGGTCTATATCCTCACCCGTCTGCCGCTGCTGCTGTACGTCGGCGTGGTGCTGCTGGGCTTCTGCTACTACCGGATGTTCAGCCGCAACATCTCCAAGCGCACCGAAGAAAATTATAAATACTACGCCGTGAAGGACCGCATCCGCAATAAGTTCAGCGGCCTGAAGGATCAGTGGGACAACCGCAAACTCTACCACTATTACCGCTGCCCCCAGTGCCGCCAGAAGCTGCGCGTTCCCCGGGGCCGGGGCCGCATCCAGATCTCCTGCCCCCGCTGCGGCACCCAGTTCATCAAGAAGAGCTAACGTATGTTTGGATATGTCATCCCGAATCAGGCCGCGCTGGACGACGAGGCCAAGGCCCGCTACCGCACGGCCTACTGCGGCCTCTGCCGCCGCATCGGTGCGCTCCACGGCCTGCGGGGCCGTCTGACGCTGAGTTACGATTTGACGTTCTTGGATCTGCTGCTTTCCAGCCTCTACGAGGGTGAGAGCGAGTGCGTCACCGGCAGCGGCCACTGCCCCATCCACCCCATCCGGAAGATAAATTGGCGGCACAGCGGCCCCACCGACTACTGCGCCGATATGAGCGTGGCGCTCCACTACTACAACGCCGCCGATAAATGGAACGATGACCACAGCCTGCTGGGCCTCGGCTTCGAAAAGCTGCTGGACTCCCCTGCTCAGACCGTCGCACAGCGCTGGCCCCGACAGTGCAATGCCATCCGCACCTGCCTCGACCGGCTGACTCAGCTGGAAGCCGACGGCAGCGAGGACCTCGATGCTGTGTCGGGCTGCTTCGGCGAGCTGATGGCCGAGCTGTTCGACTATAGGCAGGACCACTGGTCGCCGGAGCTGCGGAGCATCGGCTTCCATCTGGGCAAATTCATCTACCTGCTGGACGCCTACGATGACCTGGCACAGGACGAGAAAAAGGGCTCATACAATCCGCTGCGCTCCCTCAGCCGTCAGCCCGGCTACGAGGAAGAGATGCGGGACATCTTCGAGCTGCTGTTAGCCCGGTGCGTCAGAAGCTTCGAGCGTCTGCCCTGCGTGGAGGACGCGGACCTTCTGCGGAACATCCTGTATTCCGGCGTGTGGCTCAAATACAACTGCAAGCAGGCCAAAGAGGCCCAGAAAAAGTAACCAATTCCGCCCAAAAGGCGGATTTTGTCTTGATTTTGCAGGCACTGTCCTGTAGACTGTAATATTGTATGGAACGAAAAGGCCGCGCATGGCCTGAGAGACGTGAGGAAGTAGACCCATGAGAGATCCCTATGAGGTGCTGGGCATCCAGCGCGGCGCAACCGACGACGAGATAAAGAAAGCCTACCGTGCCAAGTGCAAGCGCTGGCACCCCGACCTGAACCCCAACGACCCCACCGCCGAAGAGCACTTCAAAGAGGTGCAGGCAGCTTACGACGCTATCACCAAGGGCGACACCGGCCCCCAGATGGGCGGACAGCCCGGCGGCGGTTACGGCTACGGCCAGCAGGGTTATTATCAGGGCGGCTACCAGCAGGGATACGATCAGGGCTACAGCCAGAACGGCTGGCAACAGGGCGATTTCGGCTTCGGGTTCGACCCGTTTGGTTTCGGATTTGGTTTTGGCGGCTACCAGCAGCAGAGCGGGGCCAGCTACTCCGGCTCTGACAGCCCCGAGATGCAGGCGGCACGCAACTTTGTGGCCAATGGCCGCTACGCTGAGGCCCGCCGGGTGCTGGACAGCATGAACAGCCGCTCGGCACGGTGGTACTACCTCTCCTCGCTGGCCAATCAGGGCCTCGGCAACAGCATCGACGCGCTGCAGGACGCCCGCCGCGCCGTTCAGCTGGACCCCAATAACACCGAATACCAGATGCACCTGCGCCGGATGCAGAATCCCGGCCAGACCTACCGCACCCAGACCACCTACGCCCAGCCCGGCGGGCTGATGCGCTGGTGCTGGAGCATGATTTTGCTCAATCTGCTCTGCAACTGCTGCTGTGGCGGCGGCTGGGGCTGGCGGTTCCGGATGTAACTAAAAAACGAAGGAGCATTGCTAATGCAGTGCTCCTTCGTTTTTTAGCGTTCGGCCAGTCTCGCAATTCCGAGGCCATCCTTCACTTCGACCTCAACAGCAGAATCCCGAGATTCATCTTCATAGCTAAGCAGCATCCACCTGTTCCAATAAAGTTGGTATCTCCTCTCTATCGGCCTTGCTCCGTTCATGAGGTCCTCTTCAAAAAACAAAAATCCATTTTCATCTGTGGCCATTTTATAGAAATTTTCCTTTTCTTCCTCCAGTTCATTTGGGTGCTCTATGTAGGCTTTCAGCTTTGTATTCGGCAGAGGATAATCGTCTCCCGCCCATACGAGCACCCGGAATTCCTCGTCCTCCGACTCTTCTTTTGTCTCCCGCATGGAAACATAAGCTCCTTCCCATCCGTCCTTTTTTCCTCCGGCTACAACTTGAAGGGAGTAGGGTGAAACATAGGGACTGTAACCGTCCGCTTCTACCGCATAGTAGTATATCCCGGGCTGCAATTTTTCAAACACCATCGGTTTCGATAACTGCCCTCGTTTCATCTGTACAATTTTCCGCGTTTCGGCATCCAGAAGCGATATGATTACCTGATGCTTGCTAAGGTCATAGTAGTTATACAGCACCATATCGCTGCTGTCACCCAAGTATTTTGCCTTGGAGCAAAACAAAAAGGGGGATGCAGTTATCTTGAATTTGTCCTCAGCACACGGTTGGATCTTCTCTCTATCAAATTCGAAGTCCAGCTTTTCAGCTTTCGGTATGGGTTTCCGACCCTTGTCCCACGTTACATAGAGAATGATGTCCACCTTTTCCCCCATCCGATGATAAATAAGGCTTCCCGGCACATAGTTGATGCCGTACACCTTGAATTCCCCATCACTCTCCTCTACGTCCTCATTTTCTCTTTGGTTCGCCGCCTCGTCATATACGATGTCCGCTATACTGCCGGGCGCGGAGATCTCATTTTCCACCTTTTCATAACTATCGTAAAAATTGATGTTTGGCACTTCGTAATAGTGAAGCTTGCAGTATTCTCCGTAACAAAAAAAGATAATTGCAACTACCAAAAACAGTTCTCCTGCACACCGCTTCAGAGGCTTCTCTTCCTCCTTATCATTCTCCGAATCCTTATTCTCCTGAAAGAGCTGAGCGATTGCCACGACTGCAGCAATCCCCATGATCACCGATGTTGTAGAGTTATAGATCGTAAGCATTCCTTTTGCAAACACCGGATCTATAGAATCACGAAGGAAATCCATCATCATCCCCAGCATCTTCATTCCCCCTTTTTATTTTTTTCGTCCGTGACTCTATAATAAACATTTTCCCGACACATTTCAAGGGTTTTTTGTAGTTTTTACCATAATCTTTTCGTGGATATTTTTCTTATATATACATCATGCACAATTTTATTTGAAATAAACTAGTATACATAACAGATTGCGTGTGTTTTTTCCAAAATTTGTTTTCGTGTGTACACGCAAAAAAGAGTGCCACCGCACGATTCCTCGTGCAGCGGCACTCTCATTTCATTTTACTTTTTTCAGAACAGCACCCTTTAGCTGATGACGATGGTCCGTGTGATCTTCTCGCAGGAATAGTTGCCGGAGACTGTTGCCGTCTGGGTGTAGATACCCGGCTGCGTCGGGAACTCCGTGGACTTGCTGCTGAACAGGCCCTTCTTTTTATAAGTACAGGTGACCTTGGCATTATCGACCACCACGCCGTCCGACTCCAGCAGAGCGCCGACATTGTGTGCCTCAGCCTCGGCCAGCGTCATCCCGGCGGGCAGGTCTTCGGCCCAGTAGAGGCGGACGCCCTCGGTCTTGGGCTTTATCTTGAACATGGCCACACCGGCGGTGTTCAAATCGCCGGATTCCAGCGCCACGGCACCCGCGACATAGCTGCCCGAATCCACGGGCTGTTCATCCAGATAGATACGGCTGAACGCGCCCTCGGGAAGGTAGCGGCGGATGAGCTCGAGAGAGAGCTTCAGGCCCATGGACATATCCTTCAGGGTGGGGATATAGAATTTCAGGGTATCCATCACCTTGACGACCTCATCGGCCACGCCCAGCAGCACACTGACGTCGTTGCCGTCGATGAGCTGTTTGACATAGGCGTAGACATTGAACTCTTCTACCTGATCAGGGGTCTTGGACATCTTGCGGGGCAGGGGTATCATCTTGAGCAGGGTGCGGAGCTTATCGGAGAGCACGAGGGTGACATAGCCCTTGGCTTCGCCCTTGATGCCCAGTACCACGCCGATATACTGCGCGTCCGCCGGGCGGGTGACCACCGACAGCTCGAACGGGGAGCCATAGACCAGCTTTCCGGCAGCCTGCAGACGGATGGAGACGACTTCATTCGTCTCTTCCAGCCAGGTCTGAGAGGCGCGGGGCAATTCGGTCTCTGCCGAGGCGGCCAGCACCGGGGTCATCATGCTCAGCATGAGGGCTGCTGTGAGAAGCAGCGAAAGCATTCTTTTGGCCTTCATATGGACAAACCTCCTGTATTCATCATCTTCAGCCGGGCGGGCCGCACAGGCTGACACTCCAGCTAGTATGATTTTACCGCAAATCCCTGCTGTGGTCAATGACGGGATTCAAGTGTATCCGCTCACGAAAAGACCGCTGCCCCGGCAGGGCAGCGGCCTCAGAAAATTTTATCGCAGCATCACAGGATGCGCACCCGGACGACGGCGGGGATGGCCGAGAGCTTCGCGGCCAGTGCATTATTCACGGCACCGGTGGCGTCCAGCATGGTGTAGGCCATGTTCTTCTTGCTCTTGTTCACCATGTTCTCGATGTTCAGGCCCGCCTCCGTGGTCAGGGCGGTGATCTGGCTGATCATGCCCGGCTCGTTCTTGTGGATGATGCAGATGCGCTTGCCGCCGGCGCGGGGTTGATGCACCTCGGGCATGTTCACCGAGTGGGTGATGTTGCCGTTCTTGAGGTAGTCGCTGAGCTCCTGGGCGGCCATGACCGCGCAGTTGTCCTCGGCCTCCGGGGTAGAAGCGCCCAGATGAGGCGTGCAGATGACACCCGGACGGCCCAGCAGAGCTTCCGTGGGGAAGTCGGTCATGTAGCCGGACACTTTGCCGGTATCAAGGGCTTCCAGCAGGGCGTCGGTGTTCACCAGCTCACCGCGGGCGTAGTTCAGCAGCTTGACACCGTCCTTGCAGAGGGCCAGCGTCTGGGTATTGATGGTGTCCTTGGTGGTGGGCAGATACGGCACATGGATGGTGATGTAGTCGCAGAGGGGCAGCATATCATTCAGGTTGACGCAGTGACGGACCTGACTGCTCAGGTTCCACGCAGCATCAATGGAGATATAGGGGTCATAGCCGTAGACCTCCATCCCCAGCTCGATGGCGCAGTTGGCAACGCGGGAACCGATGGCACCCAGGCCGATGACGCCGAGGGTCTTGCCCTTGATCTCGTTGCCCACGAACTGCTTTTTGCCCTTCTCCACGCTCTTTGCCATGGCGGGGTCGCCGGCAAGACCCTGAGTCCACTGGGCAGCAGCAGCCACATTGCGGCTGCCCGCGATGAGCATACCGATGACCAGTTCCGCCACAGCGTTGGCGTTGGCACCGGGAGTGTTGAACACCACGATGCCCTGCTCACTGCACCGGTCGAGAGGAATATTGTTGACACCGGCACCGGCACGGGCAATGGCCAGCAGGTTGTCATTGAAGGTGGTGTTCAGCAGGTCGGCGCTGCGGACAAGGATGCCGTCGGGGGCGTCGGCGTCCACCGAGACATCGAACAGGTTTTTGTTCAGCTTTGCCAGACCTACCGGGCTGATGGCGTTCAGGGTTTTGATGGTGAACATACTTTCCTATCTCCTATACACAAAAACTCATGCATTCTCTTTGCGGAACTTCTCCATGAAGTCCACCAGCTTGTCGATGCCCTCGGCCGGCATTGCGTTGTAGATGGAGGCGCGCATACCGCCCACGAGGCGGTGACCCTTCAGGTTGACGAAACCGGCATCTGCGGCCTCAGCGCAGAACTTCTTGTCGAGGTCAGGGTCAGGGCTGGTGAAGGTGACGTTCATGGTGCTGCGGTAGCGGTGCTCCACAGGATTATTGAAGAAGTCCTGACCATCGAGGTAGTCGTACAGGACCTTAGCCTTCGCCTCGTTGATCTTCTGCATATTGGCAAGACCGCCGATGTCATTTTCCAGATACTTGAGCACCAGACCGGTCATGTAGATGCACCAGCAGGGCGGCGTATTGTACATACTGTCCTTGGCCAGCAGGGTGGTGTAGTTCATCATGGTGGGTACATTGTCGGCGGCGTGACCCAGCAGGTCGTCCCGGACGATGGCGATGGCCATACCGGCGGGGGCGACGTTCTTCTGGACGCCGAAGTAGATGCAGCCGTACTTGGTGACGTCCACGGGCTTGGAGAGGATCATGGAGCTCATATCCGCCACCAGCGGCACACCCTCCACCTGAGGCACCTCGACATACTGGGTGCCGAAGATGGTGTTGTTCTGGCAGATGTGGATGTAGCTTGCATCCTTGTCGTAGTCGATGGCGTTTACGTCCGGGATGTAGGTGAAGTTCTTATCCTTGCTGGACGCGACGATTTTGGCCTCGCCGAACTTTGCAGCTTCCTTTGCGGCCAGGTTGGAGAAGTTGCCGGTGACGATGTAGTCGGCCTTGCCGGTGGTCATGAAGTTCAGCGGCACCATGGCGAACTGCTGGGTCGCACCGCCCTGAAAGAAACCGACCTTGTAGTTGTCCGGGATGTTCATCACCCGGCGCAGGGTGGCTTCGGTCTCGGTGATGATGGCGTCGAACCACTTGCTGCGGTGGCTCATCTCCATCACGCTCTGGCCGCTGCCGCCGTATTCGAGCAGCTCTGCCTGAGCCTGCTTGAGCACCTTTTCGGGTAACATGCTGGGACCTGCGCTGAAATTATAAACTCGTGCCATGACGGATTCTCTCCTTTTCCTCTATCTGACGGCCCGTTCGGGCGTTGTGCTCTGGATTTGTCCGTAGTATAATGGTTTTGAGGGGTGCAAAACAAGAGCATCTTTGCACAAAGTTGAGCCGTCAAAGCCCAGGCGGGCGCACGAAGCGCACAAATGTCCTTGTGCAGGGGACATTTTCAAAGACATTTGTAAAACAGATAGTGGAGAGCCGCATGGCTGCTGGGTTTTCTGCTCTTGTTCTTTTTCCTGATTTTTGGTACAATGTCAGTATCTAAGACAAATGTAAAATTAAGTTTTTTACTTAAAAAGGAGAGATGGCCCCCATGTATGGCATTCCGGACAGGCTGAAAGCCCTTTCGGCGGCGGAGGAACAGGTGCTTCTGGCCCTGTGGGACTGCAAACCGCCCGTGTCGCGGCGGGACATCGGTGCGCGTCTGGCCGAAAAAGGCTGGGCCGCCGCCACCGTGCTGAACTTTTTATACCGGCTGGAAGAGAAGGGCTGGGTCACCTGCACCAAAGAGCAGAACCACAACCTCTACGCCCCCACCGTCACCCGCCGGGCCTACGGCGTCTACACCATGCGCCAGCGGCTGGACACCGTCTTTGGCGGCGACCTCGCACAGGCCGTGCGGGCGCTGGTGAGCGAGAGCGGCTGCTCCCAGAGCGAGCTGGAACAGGCCATCGCTGTGCTGAACGAAAAGCACGCAGAATCGGAAGAATATGACCTGTATGACCCGTACGGTTAAACCTCTCAGTCTCGCTGCGCTCGCCGGCTCCCCTGTTAGGGGAGCCCTTGGCAGGCCGCTCAACTCGTACTGGATGAAAATGCACTGCCATCCGTAAGGCAATGGACCCTGCGGTCTGGTTTCAGGAGGATATGATAATGGATTGCAAACTTCGCGCCAAAAACTGCGGCGGCTGCCCGATGCTGGCCACCGAATACGCCGCACAGCTCAAAAAGAAAGAAGCCGACGTCCGCGCCCTGCTGGGCAAATACGGCCCTGTCGCCCCCATCCGGGGGATGGAAACGCCCTACCACTACCGCAATAAAGTGATTTCCACCTTTGCCCCCGCTGCCGGTGGAAAACTCACCTCCGGCATCTACGCGGTTCGCACCCACAAGGTGCTGCCGGTGGAGAGCTGCCTTTTGCAGGACGAGGTACTGGACAAGGTGATGCTGGCCGTCCGCGCCGCCGCCAACGCCTGCCGCTACCAGCCCTTCAACGAGGACAAAGGCACCGGCCTGCTCCGCCACTGCCTGCTCCGCCGGGGCGTCGCCACCGGTCAGGTGATGGTGGTGCTGGTCACGGCCCAGCCCGTGCTGCCCGGCGCAAAGAACTTCGTGAAAGCCCTGCTGGCCGAGGCCGAAAAGCGGGGCGTCCCCGTCACCACCGTCGTACAGAACTACAATCCCCGCCGCACCAGCGTCGTTTTGGGCGAGGACGAAAAAGTCCTCTACGGCAAGGGCTTCATCCTCGACACCCTCTGCGGCAAGACCTACGCCCTCAGCCCCCGCAGCTTCTATCAGGTGAACCCCGTCCAGACCGCCGTGCTCTACGGGCTGGCCGTGGACGCCGCCCACCTCACCGGCAAAGAAGTCGTCCTCGACGCCTACTGCGGCATCGGCACCATCGGCCTGACGGCCTCTGACAAGGCCCGGCAGGTGGTGGGCGTGGAAGTGAACCGGGACGCCGTCCGGGACGCCATCGGCAACGCAAAGCACAACGGCGTAAAAAACGCCCGCTTCTTTGCCGCTGACGCCACCGCATGGATACGGGAAGCCGCCGACGCGGGCCAGAAGGCCGACGTCGTCTTCATGGACCCGCCCCGGGAGGGCTCGACGCCCGCCTTCATCGAGAGCGTGGCCCGCATGGCCCCAAACGCATCGTCTACGTCAGCTGCAACCCCGAGACGATGGCCCGCGACCTCGCTCTCCTGACCCAGAAAGGCTACCGCGCCGAGGGCTTCACGCCGGTGGATATGTTCCCCCACAGCGCACATTGCGAAGTGGTCGGGTCGCTGGTTCGTGTAAAATATAGCAGTTTGCGTTTTTAATGCACAAGCAACATCCGCAAACTGCATATCGCAAATATGCTATTTTGATAGGCACTATTTTTGAAAATTGCGATAAAAGCAGTACCATCCGGGAAGCCGTCAAGCTGCTGTCCAGCAAGGGCATCGTGGAGCGCCAGCAGGCGGACGAAGAAGCTGCCCCCGCCCATGACCCAAACCCAAAAAACAGCAAGGCCCCGGAGCGATATGCTCCAGGGCCTTGCTGTCATTTTTTATGGAAAAAAATCATGCTTTCCGGGGCGCTGCGGTACTTATTTTTTGTCCACAGGCTCTGCGGTGGCGGTGACTACGATGATGCGCTTTGTTACCTGTTTGCCGTTCTCATCGACCGTCTTGTAAAGTGCAGTACCCATGTAGCGGTCGTCTGCGGGATTTTTTCCTCTCAGTTTATCTATATTCACAGGTCTATCAAATACCTGAGTCATGAACTGAATCGCCTGTCCGCTGACTCCGAGCCCATCGGTGTAAATCACTCCACACCAGACAAAGCGGCTTGTTTCATTCTCACCGTCCGCATTGATTCCAAGGATCTCTTCAGCTTTCTCAGGCAAGGAGCTGTGCTTTAAAGACTCTTCCAGTTCTTTCAGCTCTTCATCGGACAGCGCAGCAATAGCTTTTGCCAGCTCCCGCTCTTTCGCCTGGGGCGTAAAGGTAACGCCCTCCTCTGCAGCCTTAGCCATGTCGTTCATGGCATCTACAATGTCCTTCTCGGTCACAGCGTTGCTGCCGCAGGCTGTGAGAAGGGTCAGAGCCATTGCGCCGGTCAACACAATGGCCAGCAGTTTTTTCAACATCTTCATCGGTTGATTCCTCCATAAAGTAAACGGTGTTTTCCCTGCCTTGACAGGCAGCAGGGTTTATTTTGTTTCATTCTACCCCCCATATATTTGTCAATAGAGCGCCGTTTTTTTGTATACTGTACCAAGTAAGTGATAAAAGTTTTGAGAATGCTGCACAAAAAAGCCCCCGGCCGGGAGCGTTCTGGGCTCCGAGGCCGGGGGCGGGAGGCATGATCTTGCCGGTTCAGAGCCCGAACAGGGCCAGCAGGCGGTGCCACAGGCGGAGGAAGAAATTGTCCTCCGAGGCGTTGTCTGCCGCCGTCTCCACCGGAGCCGTTTCGGCGGGCGTCTC
>ERZ1673702.2056-NODE-2056-length-18854-cov-5.230331_pt1 | contig 18854 bp, 16 predicted proteins | sample MGYA00580232_ERZ1673702 | MGnify/ENA primary metagenome ERZ1673702 (study PRJEB41218, sample SAMN15661792) | gut metagenome | host: Homo sapiens | place: Canada: London | collected 2015-08-20/2019-03-30 | study: EMG produced TPA metagenomics assembly of... | reverse complement strand
TTTAAGCGTGAGTTTGTGATATTGGGTGTGGTATCTTTAACTATGGGAAACTCCACGTTCCCATTTGCTCACGGCCTTATCGGTGACGTGGAGCATCTGGGCCAGCTGCTGCTGAGTCAGGTGCCGGCGTCTGCGATTTTCAGCGATAAAGGCGCCGAGAATTTGTTTGTCCAAAGTGATCACCTCGCCGCTATTGTAGCAAATGTGCCGGAAAACGCAACCGACCGGTGGTTTAGCTTGCCCATTTTTCGCATTTTCCGCAGAGTGGCTGGGAAAAACCGGCAAGGGTTGCGTGAAGGGAAAAATCGCGGTATAATACACTTAATACACTTTGCGCGGCGCGCAAAGACCGATATTGAGGTATGAAGGATGAAAACACAGGAAAAGCTGAACATGACTATGCTTTGCGATTTCTACGAGCTGACCATGGGCAACGGGTATTTCCAGACCGGCTACAAGGATCGCATCGTGTATTTCGACGTATTCTTCCGGAAGGTGCCGGACGGCGGCGGCTTCGCCATCACGGCGGGACTGGAGCAGCTCATCGACTACATCGAGAACCTGCACTTCTCGGAGGAGGACATCGCCTACCTGCGGGGCCGCGGCATCTTTTGCGAGGAATTTCTGGCCTATCTCCGTGACTTCCGTTTCACCGGCGATATCTATGCCATCCCCGAGGGCACGCCGGTATTTCCCAAGGAGCCGCTGGTGGTGGTGCGCGCACCGGCCATCGAAGCCCAGCTCATCGAGACCTTCACCCTGCTGACCATCAACCACCAGAGCCTCATCGCCACTAAGGCCAACCGCATCCAGCGGGCCGCCCGGGGCCGGACGGTGCTGGAATTCGGCTCCCGCCGTGCACAGGGTGCGGACGCCGCCATCGTGGGCGCCCGCGCGGCCTATATCGGCGGCGTGGCCGGTACGGCCTGCACGCTTTCGGACGAGGTGTACAGCGTGCCCGCCGGCGGTACCATGGCTCACGCCTGGGTCCAGATGTTCCCCAGCGAGCTGGAGGCGTTTAAGACCTACTGCCGCCTGTATCCCACCAACGCCACACTGCTGGTGGACACCTACAACACGCTGCACTCCGGCATCCCCAATGCCATCCGTGCCTTTGACGAGGTGCTCAAGCCCCTGGGGATCACCCAGTGCGGTATCCGCCTGGACTCCGGCGACCTGGCCTACCTCACGCAGAAGGCCCGCAAAATGCTGGACGATGCGGGCTGGACGGACTGCAAGATCTCCGTGTCCAACTCGCTGGACGAGTACCTTATCCAGGACATGCTGCTGCAGGGCGCACAGATCGACATGTTCGGCGTGGGCGAGCGGCTCATCACCGCCAAGTCCGAGCCGGTGTTCGGCGGCGTCTATAAGCTGGTGGCCGTTGAGGAGCCGGACGGCACCATCGTGCCCAAGATCAAGGTCAGCGAGAATGTGGAGAAGATCACGGTGCCCCATTTCAAGAAGGTGTACCGCTTCTACGGCCGCGACAACGGCAAGGCTCTGGCCGACTACATGGCCCTCCACGATGAGACCGTGGACGATACCAGAGATCTGACCATCTTCGATCCGCTGGCCACATGGAAGAAAAAGCGCATCTACAATTTTGAGGCCCGCGAGCTGCTGGTGCCGGTGTTTCTGCACGGCAAGCGGGTATACGACAGCCCGTCGCTGCCGGAGATCCGCGAATACTGCCGTCAGCAGATAGACACCCTGTGGGATGAGGTGAAGCGTTTCGACTACCCCCACAAGTACTACGTGGACCTGTCCGATAAGCTCTGGGACATCCAGCAGCACCTGCTGCGCAGCTCCCAGGAATAAGGCAATTGCCCCGATAGAAAGAGAGAAGGAGGAACGCCTATGAAAAAACCGAGAGTCCAGCAAAGGACAGAGCGCCGCATATCTGCGGCGCTGCGGTTGGTGCTGGTGGCTGTGCTGCTGGTGGCCCAGATCGCGCTGGTGCTCCTCCTGAGCACTGTACTGAAGCAGCGGGCGGCGCTGGCCTACACCGCGCTGGAGCTGGTGGCATTCGTCTGCGCCGTGTATATCTGGACGAAGCCCGGGACCACCAGCTACAAGGTGGGGTGGATATTCCTGATTCTATTCCTGCCGGTGGTGGGCCTGATGCTCTACTGGCTGTGGAACGGCGGGCGGCAGTCCAAGCGTCTGGACCTGAAAAAGCTGCCGCGGCCCCAGGAGTCCGCCTGCAAGCAGGAAGAGAGCCGCCTGAACATAGAAAAGCTGCGGCAGAGCATGCCCCAGTGGGCTCCGCTGGCGTCCTATCTGAACAATAAAGGTTTTTTCCTTTACAGGGCGACCGACGCAGTATATCTGCCCACCGGCAGGGACTTTCTGGAGGATATGCTGTCCGCCATGGAGAAGGCGGAGCGATTCATCTTCCTGGAGTACTTCATTATGGCCGAGGGCGAGATGTGGGACCGCCTGACCAACGTGCTGCGCCGCAAGAGCGGGCAGGGCGTGGAGATCAAGCTGATCTTCGACGACTTCGGCAGCATGATGCGCATGCCGGCGGAGCGGGTGGATGCCCTGCGCCGTGCCGGTGTGGAGGTCATCGTCTTTAATCCGGTACACCACTACGTGAACCGGCTGTACTTCAACTACCGCGACCACCGGAAAATCACCTGCATCGATGGTGATGTGGCCTACACCGGCGGCGCCAACCTGGCCGATGAGTACGCCGACATCATCCGGCGCTTCGGCTACTGGAAGGACTGCGGCCTGCGGCTGGAGGGCGAGGGCGCCTGGGGCCTGACCCGTGAGTTCATCTACATGTGGGAGCGCCTGGGCGGCGAGATGCACAACGAGCACGACTACTACCGTCCTGTTCACAGCGCCGCCTCCGACGGCTTCTGCCAGACCATCGTGGATGGGCCGGACAACAACCCTGACGCCACGGCGGAGGATGTGTTCCTCCAGCTGATCGCGCGGGCCCGCCAGACGGTGTATATCACCACGCCTTACCTGGCCATCGACGAGCCCATGATCAAGGCGCTGTGCGTAGCGGGAGACAGCGGCGTGGATGTGCGGCTGATGATGCCGGGCGTCCCCGACCACTGGTTTGCCTATCAGGTGGCCCAGAGCTATTTCCCGGAGTTGACGGGCCACCATGTGAAGATATATACCTTCACGCCGGGCCTCATCCACGGCAAGACGGTGATGGTGGACCGCGAGGCGGCCTTCGTGGGCTCGGTAAACATGGACTTCCGCAGCTTCCAGCTGCACTTCGAGTGCGGCGAGCTGCTGTACCGCATGCCCGCCATTGAGTCGCTGCTGGAGGATATGGACAACATCATCCAGAACAGCCAGCCGGTGACGCCGGCGCGCATGGCGGCGCGGCCATGGTATCTGCGAGTCGTGGGCGTGGTGCTGCGGCTGTTCGCCATGTGGATGTAAAGGAGGAGTGTAAGTGGCCTGTTATATTTTCGGCGCAGGGGGCTTTTACGGTCTGCCGCAGCGTCCCGCGGCGGGGGACACCGTCATTGCCGCCGACGGCGGCTGGCGCATCTGCCGCCGGGAGAACATCACGCCGGACCTGCTGCTGGGGGATTTCGACTCTCTGCACACCGTGCCGGACTTCGCCCGCATCCGCCGCGTGCCGGTGGAGAAGGACGATACCGACATGATGCTGGCCATCAAGGAGGGCCTGGGCCGCGGTGAGACAGAATTTCACCTCTACGGCGGCATGGGCGGCCGCACCGACCATACCATTGCCAACCTTCAGGGCCTGCTGTATCTGGCGGACCACGGCGCACAGGGCTGGCTGTACGGCGACAGGGAGCGGTTCACCGCCATCCGAGACGGCAGCATCACCCTGCCCGCCCGGGAAAAGGGCATCGTGTCCGTGTTCTGCATGGGCGCGGACGCGCAGGGCGTCACCATCGAGGGCGGCCAGTACACGGTGCACGATGCAGTACTGACGTCGTCGTTTCCCCTGGGTGTCAGCAATCATTATGTGGGCAACCCTGTCCGCGTCACCGTGACGCAGGGCAGTTTGCTGATAGCATTGATCGAAAAGGAGTAAACAAGCATGAAAAAGAACGGACTGAATAAGCTGCTGGCCCTGCTGCTGGCGCTGGTGATGGTACTGTCTCTGGCCGCCTGCGGCAATAAGGCACAGGACAACGGCACTGCCGATAAGGACGCGGGCGCTGTCACCGATACCGACAACAACACCGGCGACAACGGCGATGCCGCTGCCCCGCAGGACAGCGTGGTGGCTGACGGCGACGTGATCGGCGAGGGCAAGACCGCCTTCACCGTGGAGGTCGCCCAGCTGGACGGCACATCCATCACCTTCACCGTCAACACCGACAAGGAGACGGTGGGCGAGGCTCTGCTGGAGCTGGGCGTCGTGGCCGGTGACACCACTGAGTACGGCCTGTACATCACCACCGTCAACGGCGTGACGCTGGACTACAACACCGACGGTGCGTACTGGGCGTTCTACATCAACGGGGAGTACGCCTCCACCGGTGTGGATGCCACCAACATCGAAGCCGGCGCCTCCTACGCCCTGAAGGCGGAAAAGGCCGCCTGAGACAGCGGACAGACAAAAAGGACAGGCATGACCAGTGGTCATGCCTGTCCTTTTTGTATGGTTTTTCAGCGGAGCAGCGCCGCTTCGGCCTCGCCCATGAGGTACAGGGAGCCGCAGCACAGCACCGCGCCGCCGTTGGCAGCCTTCGCCAGGGCCAGCGCAGCGCCCTCCGCCACGGTATCGCAGGGGGTAACAGGCCTGCCCAACGTCTGGAGATATGCCGCCAGCTCCTGGGCCGGCAGGGCCCGGGGACTGTCCGGCGTCACGGTGATGAACTGCGCCGCATAGGGCAGCAGCGGGGCGTACATCCGGTGATAGTCCTTGTCCCGCAGCACGCCGGTGAGCACCGTCAAGGGCCGGTCCGGCAGGTAGTCCTGAATATTCTCCACCAGCGCCGCCATGCACTGGGGGTTGTGGCCGCCGTCCATCACCACCAGCGGCTTGCGGCGTACCACCTCAAAGCGGACGGGCCAGCGCACCTGCGCCAGACCCTGCCGCACGGCGTCCTCACCGATGGCCCAGCCCCGGCGGCGCAGTACCTCCACCGCAGTGAGAGCCGCAGCGGCGTTGCGCAGCTGCATCCGTCCCAGCAGGGGCAGGTGCAGGCCGGACAGAGAACCGAAGCTGAACTCCTGCCCCTCCAGAGAATGGCTGACAGGGACCAAGGTATCCATGTCCACAGGGTGCAGCGTCACACCGCACCGGCGGCAGCGGTCCGCCACCACCTCCCGCACCGACGGCGCACAGGGGTAAAGCACAGCGTCGCAGCCGGCTTTGATGATGCCGGACTTGGTGGCGGCGATCTTCTCCGCCGTGTCGCCCAGGTAGGCGGTGTGGTCCAGCCCAATATTGCACAGCACCGCCGCCTCCGGCGCGGGGATGACATTGGTGGCGTCGAGCTCGCCGCCCATGCCCACCTCGCATACCACGATGTCGCATTTCCGACTTGCGAACCAGGAGAAGGCGATGGCTGTCACCATCTCAAATTCCGTGGGGTGGTCGGCCATGCCGTCCGCCAGCGGCCGCACCTCCTCCGTCACGGCGCACAGCTCCGCATCGGAGATGGGCGCGCCGTCGATCTGCATCCGCTCGTTGAACCGGAAGATGTAGGGCGAGGTGTAGAGCCCCGTGCGATAGCCCGCTGCCCGCAGCACGGACGCCAGCATGGCGCAGGTGGAGCCCTTGCCGTTGGTGCCGGTGACGTGGACGAACTTCATCGTCCGCTCCGGATGTCCCATCTGGGCCAGCAGCTCGTCGATGCGGCTCAGGCCCAGGCTGCTGCGCCGCCAGTCCACCGCATGGATGTAATCCAGGGCTTCATTGATGGTCATGCTCTGCGCCTCCCTTGACCTGGATGCGCCGCTGCACGCCGTTGAGTGCGCCGCGACGCAGCAGCAGCCACACGATCAGCGTGTCCACCGTGCCGGTGAGGGCGAATTGGATGCTGCGGGACACCAGCTTTGCCAGAAAAAATGCCTGCTTGGCATCGCCGCCGTACACCAGAGCCAGCGCCATGCTCTGCCACAGGACGGAGCCCACGATGGCCGCGGGGAAGAAGGCCAGCGCCGTGCGGAGCAGGGCTGGCCGGTCCGTCACATACCGCCGTACCGCACCGGCCAGCAGGCCGTACAGGATGGGGGGCACGCAGAAAATGGGATTGTAGCCGAAGGGGGAGAACAGGCAGCCGATGAGATCGGCGGCGAAGCCCACCACCGCCCCGGGAATGGGGCCGAACAGCAGGCCCGACAGCACGATAGGCACGGCCTCCAGAGAGATACGGGTGGTCTCGGCGGGAATGAGGGTCAGCACCCGTGCCAGCACCACGCTCAGCGCGGTCAGCAGGGCGCAGACGGTGAGAGCGTAGGTGTTGAACACGGGACGGGATACGGTGCGCGGCAATTCTTTTTCGGGCATAAAAAAACCTCCTTATCCTTGGGATGGGAGGGATCTTACAGATAAAACAGCAGAATTTGCACCGTGTGGAAGCTGGAATGGAATCGCGGAGCAAGCTCCTTCGTCCGGCGGCAGCCTCCCATCCGTCCGGCACTTAACGCACCATTCCTACACACAGGCTGAGAGCATTATACAGCACGCCGCAGGGAAAAACAAGAGGGAATTCAGACGTTCCCTGCGGAACGGTGATTGACGGGACAGGCGGGCATTGTGTATAATGGTCAGCAGAATATACTGGGGAGGATGCGACATGGAGATACGGTTTACAGACGGCAGCTATACGGACGGCGGGGAGCGGATCATGCTGGACCCCACGGTCTACCCCGACTGGCAGATCGGCGCGGCGGCAGAGAGGGCGCTGCCGCCGGTGGAGGAGTTCCACCGCCGGATGGGCCTCCTGCCGGAGGAGCTTATTCCCTACGGCAAGACGCCCAAGCTGGATTTCCTGCGCATCATGGAGCGGCTGAAGGATCGTCCCAGCGGCAAATATATCGAGGTCACGGCCATCACCCCCACGCCGCTGGGAGAGGGCAAGTCCACCACGTCCCTGGGTCTCATCGAGGGGCTGGGACGCCTGGGCAAGAACGTGGGCGGCTGCCTGCGCCAGCCCTCCGGCGGCCCTACCATGAACGTCAAGGGCACCGCTGCCGGCGGCGGCAACGCCCTGCTGATCCCCATGACTGAGTTTTCGCTGGGCCTGACCGGCGACATCAACGACATCATGAACGCCCACAATCTGGCCATGACGGCACTGAACGCCCGTATGCAGCACGAGCGGAACTACGACGATGCCAAGCTGGCCCAGCGCGGCCTGCGCCGTCTGGACATCGATCCGGAGCGGGTACAGTGGAGCTTTGTGCTGGACTTCTGCTGCCAGGCGCTGCGGAGGATGCGCATCGGCCTGGGCGAGGGAAAGATGGACGGCTACCCCATGGACACCTGCGCCAACATCGCCGTTAGCTCCGAGCTGATGGCCATTCTGGCGGTGGCGCGGGATCTGCCGGATCTGCGCCGCCGCATCGGCGACATCGTGCTGGCCTACGACCGGCAGGGCCACCCTGTCACCACCGAGGATCTGGAGGTGGCGGGTGCCATGACGGCCTGGATGCGCAATACGATAAATCCCACCCTGTGCTACACCGTGGAGCACCAACCGGTGCTGGTCCACGCGGGGCCCTTCGCCAACATCGCCATCGGCCAGTCCTCGGTGATCGGGGACCGGCTGGGCACAAAGCTGTTCGACTATCACGTCACCGAGTCCGGCTTCGCCGCCGACATCGGGTTCGAGAAGTTCTGGAACGTGAAGTGCCGTCTGTCCGGCCTGAAGCCGGACGTGTCGGTGCTGGTGGCCACCGTTCGCGCCCTGAAGATGCACGGCGGCGGGCCGGAGGTAACACCTGGTCGTCCGCTGCCGGACGCCTACACAAAAGAGGACCTGAGCCTGCTGGAGCGGGGCTGTGCCAACCTGCTGCACCACGTGAACATCATCCGCAAATCCGGCGTCACGCCGGTGGTGTGCCTGAACCGGTTCCACACCGACACGGATCTGGAGCTGGCGCTGGTACGCCGCGTCTGCGAGGAGCACGGCGTGCGCTGCGCCGTGTCCGACCACTGGCGCTATGGCGGCGCGGGAGCGGAGGAGCTGGCACAGGCTGTGCTGGAGGCATGTGAGGAGCCGTCGGAGCTGAAGCTGCTGTACCCCGATGACATGCCCCTGCGCCAGCGGGTGGAGCGCATCGCCAGGGAGGTCTACGGCGCGGACGGCGTGGACTGGTCGCCGCTGGCGGCGGAGAAGGCCGCGCGGTTTGAGAGCGACCCCAAGTACGCGGATTTCTGTACCATGATGGTCAAGACACACCTCTCCCTGTCCCACGACCCCACGAAGAAGGGGGTGCCCACCGGCTGGCGTCTGCCGGTGCGGGATGTGCTGGAGTACAGCGGCGCACGGTTTCTGTGCCCCGTGGCCGGCGGCATCTCCATGATGCCCGGTACCGGCTCCGACCCCGCCTACCGCCGCATCGATGTGGATACGGCCACCGGCGCGGTGACGGGCCTGTTTTAAGAGAGGAGCGCTTTTATGGATGATACGATGCGGAGCTGCCGCGAATTTACGGCGGTGCTGTCCTCCGCAGCTCCCGCGCCCGGGGGCGGCGGCGCGGCGGCACTGACCGCCGCTGTGGGCACAGCACTGTGCGGCATGGTGGCCAACCTCACCACGGGGAAAAAAGCATACTCAGCGGTAGAAAGTGATATACAGCAATTGCTGTCAACTACAAATGCTTTACAGGAAAAGCTGCTGGATCAGGTGGCTGCGGACGCGGAGGGCTTCCTGCCGCTGGCGGCGGTATATGCCCTGCCCAAGGACGCGCCTGACCGCGCGGCAAAGCTGGTGCAGGCATCGGAGACGGCCTGTGCCGTGCCGCTGCGGATCATGGAGCTGTGCGTGGATGCGCTGGCCGCTGCGGGGCGTCTGGCGGACATTGGCTCCCGTCTGGCGGTGTCCGATGCCGGGTGCGCCGCCGCCATTCTGGGCGGAGCATTGCGGGCGGCGTCCCTGAACGTGCTGGTGAATACCAAGGCCATGGGCGCGGCGGGCGCACCGCTGACGGAGCGGTGCCTTGCCCTGCTGGCCAGGGGCGAAGCGGCGTCTGACGCCGTATTCAAGCAGGTGAAGGACCGCCTGCTGTAAGGAGGAACGGCCTATGGCAAGACTATTGACGGGCAGAGAAGCGGCGTCGGCCCTGACCGAAGAACTGAAAGGGCGCACGGCATCGCTGGCGCGGCAGGGAGTGACGCCGAAGCTGGTGATCCTGCGCTGCGGCGAGAACGAAGCGGACGGCGCGTACCTGCGGGGCGCACTGAAACGCGGCGCACTGTGCGGCGTAGAGGTCGAGGTCCGTACCTTGCCGGATACGGCATCGCGGCAGCAGCTGCTGAACGCCATCGATGCCGTCAACGCAGACAGCACCGTCCACGGATGTTTGCTGCTGCGGCCCCTGCCGCCCCATCTGCGGGACGCGGAGCCGGAGATCTGTGACCGGCTGCTGCCGGAAAAGGATGTGGATGGCATGACCGGCACCTCCGCCGCCGGTGTGTATCTGGGCCGGCCTTTGGGCTTCGCCCCCTGCACAGCGGAGGCGGTGACGGTGCTGCTGGAGCATTACGGCGTGGCCTGTGCCGGAAAGCGGGCGGTGGTCATCGGCCGCTCTCCTGTGGTGGGACGGCCTGCGGCCATGCTTCTGCTGGCGCGGAATGCCACGGTGACGGTGTGCCACACCGCTACGGCGAACCTGCCTGCCGTCACCCGCGAAGCGGACATCATCGTGTCGGCGGCCGGTGCGGCGGGGAGCCTGACGGTATCCCACGTCCGACCTGGCCAGACGGTGATCGATGTGTCCGTGAGCTGGGATGCGGCGCGGAACGCTATGGTGGGCGACGCGGAATTTGACGCCGTGTCCGCCGTGGTGGACGCCATCACGCCGGTACCCGGGGGCGTGGGCACGGTGACATCCGCCGTGCTGATGCGCCATGTGGTATTGGCGGCGGAACGCGGAAGAAAGTGAAAAGTAAGAGGATAGAGGGTATATGAATCTGTTTTTGACGTTGGCGTATCTGTTTTTCATCGGCTCCGTGCTGGGCTGGGTGTTGGAGCTGTTCTACCGGCGCTTCATCTCCGGCGCCAATCCGGAGCGGAAGTGGATCAATCCGGGCTTCTGCGTGGGCCCCTATGTGCCGCTGTACGGTTTCGGCCTGTGCATCCTGTTTGTGCTGGCCTATATCGGCGACGCCCATAAGGTCAACACCACGGGCGGCAAGCTGCTGATGTTTCTGGGCATGGCGGTGAGCATGACGGCCATCGAGTACATCGCCGGTATCGTGTCCCTGAAGTTCATGCACATCCGCCTGTGGGATTACAGCAGCCAGTGGGGAAACATCCAGGGCCTTATCTGCCCGCAGTTCTCCCTGATCTGGGCGGCGGCCAGCGCGGGATATTATTTTCTGGTACACCCCTACATTCTGAATGCACTGCGGTGGCTGTCGGAGAATCTGGCGTTTTCTTTTGTCATCGGATACTTCTTCGGCGTGTTCACCATCGACGTGGTCTACTCCGCACACCTGGTCACCCGCATCCGTAAGTTCGCCCAGGAGAACGAGGTGGACATCAAGTTCGAGCGCCTGAAATCCCATATCCGCAGCCGTCAGGACGAGCTGCGGGAGAAAAACAACTTCCTGTTCGCCTTCCGCTCCAGACACTCGCTGACCGAGCACCTGCGTGAGGCGCAGGAGGCATGGGAGGAGCGGCGCAAGAGCAGCAAGAGGTGAGCGGCATCCCAGCCTCCGCCAGCTGGCGGCACGGGATATCCCGTAGTGGAATTAATATTTATACAGGAGGAATGTAAAGTGAACGACCTTTACAGAAAAAAACCGGAGGAATGTCACTATTCCTTCACCCAGCACAGAGCCTGCGAGTTCTTTCCGTGTCACAAGACCGACCATCCGGAGGACTTCAACTGTCTGTTCTGCTACTGTCCGCTGTATACGCTGGGCAGTCACTGCGGCGGCAACTTCGTCTATCTGGACAGCGGCGTGAAGGACTGCTCCAATTGCCTGGTACCCCACGGGCGGGGGAGTTACAGCTACGTGGTGAAGAAATTTCCCGAGCTGATGGAGCTGGCCAAGAAAAACCGTTGACACGGCAGGGATACAGAACTGCAAGCAGGCCCCGCGGCATGGCTGCGGGGCCTGTTTTTATGCGGGGGAAGGGACGTCATGTGGACATTCAGGCGGCGCATGCGGCCATTTGGCTGAGGTTCACAGTGGGGGAGAGTCCTGCGATCGTTTGAGATGCCGGACTACTTTTCCGTGACCACCTGGGCGAAGCCCATGGCGAAGAGCTGGGCAGCGCGGAGGGCCTCACTGAGGGAGTTGCCGGCGGTGCCGATCTCCACCAGCATGCTGCCGGTGGTCAGGTGCTGGTTGTAGTTGGAGTTGCGCAGCGTCATGGGGCGCATCAGGGTGGGGGAGGTGTCCGTCAGCCTCTGCTGTACCGCCACGGCCAGCTTCACATTTTCCAGCCAGTGGTCGTTGTTGCTGCCCATGACAAAGCTGATCTGGGCGCAGCTGGGGTCCTCGCGGGTAATGACCTTGTACTGGTGGCCCGCCTTATCCTCGATGGCATCGCGGTGGACATCCAGCACGAAGGATAACGTGGGATATTTTTCCAGATAGCCGCGGATGGCATCCGCCGCCCGCTCGTAGGCCCCGTCGTAGGCGGGATCGTCGTACAGCACACGGTCATGAAGGACGGAGATGCCGTAGGAGGACAGGACGGCAGCGATCTCATCACCCACGCGGATCATATTCACCGAGTTGTCCGCCGTGCGGCAGGTGCCGGTGGGGGCGTACTCCTGCCCTTTGGGCATGGTGTAGGCCTCGCTGCCGTGGGTGTGGACGATCAGAACCTGGGGCGCGTCGTCGGAGAGTGCGGCGGCGAAGCTGCCGTCGAACCAGGCGGGGTCCAGCGCCTTGGTGGAGTTATTTTTGATAAATACGTCACCTACCTGCACAAAGCCGGAGGGGGAGGTGGGGGCAATGGTCTGGGACGCGGCGCCGTTGTCGGCATCGTTCTGCGGCGCATCTGGCAGGGAGGGCTGCGGCGTCTCCTCCGGCTCCTTCCGGGACGTGTCGGGCTCCGGTACGGGGGCCGCGTCATCGGACGCAGGAAGGGAGGACACCTCTGCCCAGGCGGACAGCAGCAGCGGCGACTCCCGCAGGGCCAGCATGGCGGGCAGAGCCAGCGCGTCCACCGGAAACGTGTCGCCCAGCTCCCAGCGGAGCAGCGCCACCGGCAGGCGGGCGGAGTCGCGGACGGCGGCAATCGCGCTGCGCAGGCTGTCGGCACCGGCAGTGACGGCGGTGACCCACAGCGTGGCGGCGGCCAGAACAATGGCGGCAAGACGGGTAAAGCGGCTTTTTTTCACAGGTATCCCTCCTCTGCGGTATAGACAAGCCTATGCGGCAGCGGAGCGGGATATGATTTTTTCCTTGCAAAACGGAGCGAAAAGAGGTATAATACGAGAAAAGGCGAATATGGCTCATATAGTCCCGCAGCAACGGTGCGGGACGTTTCTACGGCGCCGCCGACGGCGCCACTATGGGTGTTCTGACAGTGTGCAGAACGCCTTTTTATTTTTCATGGGAGGTACGAGTCATGACACAGGTGCTGCGCGGAAACATCATTCACGCCCCTAAGATGGGAGAGCTGTCCATCCTGGAGCACGGTTTCTTGGTGTTGGAGGACGGCGTGATACAGGCGGTCTGTCCCAGTCTGCCCCAAGGGCTGGAGGGGGCAGAGCTGCGGGACTACGGCGACCGGCTGCTGATGCAGTCCTTCGTGGACATGCACCTCCACGCGCCGCAGTATCCCATGCTGGGCATGGGGATGGACTTGCAGCTGCTGGACTGGCTGAACACCTATACATTTCCCACGGAGGCGCGGTTCGCCGATACGGATTATGCCCGCAGGGTGTACCGGCGGCTGGCCGGAGACCTCATCACCAGCGGCACCACGCGGGTGTGCATGTTCTCGTCCCTTCACACGGAGGCCACGTGGATCTTGATGGACGAGCTGGAGCGGGCAGGGGTCACCGGCTATGTAGGCAAGGTGAATATGGACCGCAACGGCCTGCCCGGGGTGCTGGAGGAAACCACGGAGGAGTCCATCCGCGAGACGGTGCGGTGGCTGGACGGGTGCCATTTTGAACACGTCAGGCCCATCATCACGCCGCGGTTCACGCCCAGCTGCACCGACGAGCTTATGGCGGCGCTGGGGAAGCTGGCCCGGGAGCGGGAGCTGTACGTCCAGTCCCACCTGTCGGAGAACACCCGCGAGATCGACTGGGTGCGGGAGCTGCACCCCGACTGCAAGCAGTACTGGGAGACCTACGACAAGTACGGATTGTGGAAGGATCACACGGTGATGGCCCACTGCGTCCACTCCGACCAGCGGGAACGGGCGGCCATCCGCGATGCCGGTGTGGTGGTGGTACACTGCGCAGATTCCAACGTGAACATCTGCTCCGGCCTGTGCCCCGTGCGGCAGATGGTCAACGAGGGACTGTGGGTCACGCTGGGCAGCGACATCGCCGGCGGCGCGCAGCTGCCTATGTACAAGGTCATCACCATGTCCATCCGCACCTCCAAGGCACGGCGGGTCACGGACGGCTGGCACCCCGATTTCCTGACAGTGCCAGAGGGATACTATCTGGGTACCACGGCGGGCCACCGGTACTTCGGCGCGGGGGACGGCTTTGCGGTGGGGGATAAGCTCCACGCAGTGGTCATCGATGACGGCGATTTCCCCGAGGCCAGCCACACGCTGTCGGTACGGGAGCGGTTCGAGCGGGCCATCTACATGACCCACCGGCACAACATCGTGTCCGTCTGGTCCGACGGGCGGGAGGTCGTGCGGCGGTAACAGCGCAGAAAAGGGGACGGCGGAAGCCGTCTCTTTTTTTGAAGCGTTTTGTACGAAACAGGGAAAATGCGCAAAACGGCGGAGGCGGCGCGTTGACAGACGGCCATCGCGGGATTATAATAGAGAAGAAAGTTGGGATGCCGTCGGAAAATGTCCCTGATGCGGGGCGTAAACGGACGGACATGCTGTGAAGCGAATTGACTTTACAGATGGTGCAAAACGGTGAAAAATACGATGTAAGGAGGCTGTACATGAAAAAGGTTCTGGAGATCGCCGTCGGTGCGGCGAAGAAGGCGGCCGGCACGGTGCTGGCACTGGTGGGCAAGGGCGTTTCCCTGTGCCTGTCCGCTGTACGGCACGCGGCTGCGGCGGCGAGACATCTCACCGCCAAGGTGACGGGCAAGGCGGCGCACTGCGTGGGCGGTAAGATCAAGAAGGCGGCGGCACCGGCGCTGAAGGGCGTCATGATCGCGTCCGCCGCGGTGACGGTGTTGTCCTGCGTGGGCTGGCTGGTGGCCCGTCGGGACTGAGAAACCGCAAACGGTACAAGACGGGGAGGTGCGCTGCGCATCTCCCCGATATGTTATGAAAAAAGGAGTGTCCTGTATGGAAAGAAAGGAATTCAAAGCGGAGTCCAAGCGGCTGCTGGACCTGATGATCAACTCGATCTATACCCACAAGGAGATCTTCCTGCGGGAGATCATCTCCAACGCCTCTGACGCCATCGATAAGCTGAGCTATCTCAGTCTCACCGACGATAAGGTGGGCATCAGCCGCGACCAGTTCGCCATCACGCTGGCAGTAGACAAGGAGAAGCGGCTGCTGACCGTCAGCGACAACGGTATCGGCATGGACCAGAGCGAGCTGGAGAACAATCTGGGCGTCATCGCCTCCTCCGGCAGCCTGCGGTTCCGGCAGGAGATGGAGGGCGAGGCTGCCGCGGACACCGACATTATCGGCCAGTTCGGCGTGGGCTTCTACTCCGCGTTCATGGTGGCCGATGAGATCACCGTCATCACCAGAAAGTATGGTCAGGACCAAGCGTGGAGGTGGCAATCCACCGGTGTGGACGGCTACACCATCGAGCCCTGCGAGAAGGAGACGGTGGGCACCGACATCATCATGCACATCAAGGCCGACGGCGAGGAGAAGGAGGAGTACAGCCAGTACCTGCGGGAGCACACGCTGTACGCGCTGGTGAAGAAGTACTCGGACTACATCCGCTTCCCCATCCGCATGGAGATGCCCCATTCCATCCGGAAGGAGGGCAGCTCCGACGAAAAGCCGGAGTACGAGGAGAAGTACGAGTGGGAGACGCTGAACAGCATGGTGCCTCTGTGGCAGCGGAAGAAAGGCGATGTGACAAAGGAGGAGTACGACGAATTTTACCAGCAGCGGTTTGCCGACCCCCATCCGCCGCTGAGCGTTATCACCGTGTCCGCTGAGGGCGCTGTGACCTACAAGGCCATGCTGTTTATCCCCTCCGCGGCCAACGGGAGGTACTACACCGAGGACTATGAGAGCGGCCTGCAGCTGTACTCCGCCGGTGTGATGATCATGGACAGGTGCGCCGACCTGCTGCCGGACTGCTTCAACTTCGTCCGCGGCGTGGTGGATTCGCCGGATCTGAACCTCAACATCTCCCGCGAGCTTTTGCAGCACGACCGGCAGCTGAAGATCATCTGCGCCAATCTGGAGAAGAAGATCCGCGGGGAGCTGGAGCGGATGCTGCGGGACGAGCGGGAGAAGTATGAGCAGTTCTGGCAGAGCTTCGGCCGCCAGCTGAAGGTGTGCGCCATGGACAACTACGGCGCCAAGAAGGAGACGCTCCAGGATCTGATGCTGTTCTACTCCTCCACGGAGAAGAAGCTGGTGACGCTGGCGGAGTACGTGGGCCGCATGAAGGAGGATCAGAAGTTCATCTATTATGCCTCCGGCGATACGGTGGAAGCCATCGATCATATGCCGCAGACAGAGCTCTTAAAGGAGCACAGCATGGAGATCCTGTACTTCACGGACAAGGCGGACGAGTTTCTGGCCGATATCCTGCGGACGTATCAGGACAAGCCCTTCCGCTCCGCCATCGACGGGGATCTGGAGCTGGGCGATGCCCAGAAGCCCGATGAGACGGAGCGCTACAAGGACGCCTTCGACTTCATCAAGGAGACGCTGGGCGGCCGCGTGGACACCGTGAAGGCGTCCACCAAGCTCAAGACCCATCCGGTGTGCCTTACCAGCGGCGAGGGCGTCACCTTCGAGATGGAGAAGTACTTCACGGCGGTGCAGCCGGAGCTGGGCCTGAAGGCCAAGCGCATTCTGGAGATCAACGTGGACCATCCGGCGTTCCTGGCCTTCGAGGCGGCGCGGGTGACGGACCCCGAAAAGGCCAAGAAGTACGCGGAGATCCTCTACAACCAGGCCGTGCTCATCGCGGGCATGCCCATCGAGGATCCGTCGTCCTACACCGACCTGCTGTGCTCCCTGTGGCAGTAAGGCAACAAAAAAACCTCCCCTGACCGGCGGTCGGGGGAGGTTTTTTATCAGGCGTATTTCTTCTTTTTCACCGTTATGGAGAGGAGAGGGCGGCGCTGCACACGCGGGCTGCGCTCCACAGTGCCACGCGGCTGCTGTCCGCTGTCCTGGGGGAGGACACGCCCACTGCGGTGTCCACCGCGGCGGTGCGGTCTGTGCCGGTAGAGGTATGGACTTGGTAGGTGATGCACACGGGGGACATGCTGGTGAACCGGACAAGGATGCCGTCCTTGGTCCTGGTTCCCTTCAGCGTCTCAATCTGGCCCGCCCGCTTACCGGAGGTGATCATGTAGGTGATGACAAAGGTGCAGCTGTGGTTCGTGCCATGGGGATAGGGAAGGAGCACCTCCACGCCCTCGGCGGGGAAGTGCTCCGGCGCCACCGTGGTCAGGGTGCCGTCGTCACCGCGTGGACTTGAAGCCGCCGATGCAGTCGACGTAGGTGGGGTCGTGGAGCGTGCTGCCGGCGGTATGGCCGTTGTCACAGGGAGATGCGGCCACGGCGCTGACAGGCAGCAGGCAGATCAGCAGGGCAAGGAAAAACGCAGTCCATTTCTTCGTGATGGAATCCCGCCCTTATGTGATTTGTGCCGTAAAACAAGCGCCCTCGGCTAAGTGTGCCGGAGTTCGCAAATCCATTATACCGCATCTGGTGCGTATTGGAAAGGTTTGTCTGGAAGATGCTGGAAAATGTAGGGGACGTGTTTTGCAGTTAGAAATGCGTTAGAAGATCAGAGGACGGCTACCTGATCTGGGCAAAAAGAAAACCTTGAAACCATTCTGATAGTGTTCAAAGGGACAAAAGTTGACAGAATGTAGGTGCGGTAAAGGCGGATAGCGGTTGTCATCCGCCTTTACTGCGTTTGTTTTGGTTTGCTCGTTTTGCTTATTGTTGCTTTTGGCTCGTGCCGCTCTTATGCCGGAAGCAGTGTCGGCTGCACAGCGGCATTTGTGAGCTGCGGCTGCTGCCGGTTGGTTTCGGCTGCCGACTCGTCGTGATCCCATTCTCCGATGTCACGGTAAACGATACGGATTTTCTGAGCCGAGTGCCGCGAGTGCTTTACGGCGCGTTCTCCGACCTCGATCCGGGATATGAACAGGCGCACGATCTGAGGCGTCAGCTCGTCAATGGTCCTGTACCGTTTTGCCTTCTCGATGAACGCTTCCACATTGGCGGCCGACGCCTTCAGCTTTTCCTGTCGCTCCTCCTTTTGTGGGATTGCCTCGTCCAGCTCCCTCTGCTCGGCATTGTAGTCGGCAGAGAGAAGGCGGAATTGCTCGTTGGTTACACGGCCGAGCACATTGTCCTCGTACAGCCGCTTAAACAGGGCGGTCAGCTCGTTCCTGCGCCTGAGCATGGTGTCAAGCTCCTTTTGCAGCGTGTTGATCTCCTGCCGAAGCTGCGCCGTGTTTTTGCGGTTGATGTACTCCGCAAACTGCCGCTCCTTTTGGCGGGCGAAGTGTGTCACCCGCCGCAGATCGTCCAGTACGACGGCGTACAGCTCCTCCTCCCGGATGTGGTGGGGCGTGCATTCGCTCCTGCCGCGCTTGCCGTAGGTGTAGCACTTGAAGTTGTAGTCGGACTTTTTCATGCTGCTTGCCCGGTGCAGCACCATCGACCGTTTGCAGTCGGCGCAGTAGGCAAGTCCCGAAAAGAGATTCGGCTCGTCCATGTGCTTCGGCGTACGTTTTTTGTGCGTGCGCACCTCCTGCACGATATCCCATTGCTCTTTCCTGATCAGCGCGGGGTGCGTGTTCTCCACAACGGCGCATTCGCTTTCGGGGCGGTGCACCGTCGTTTTGTTCTTGTAGGATATCGTTGTGGTGCGCAGTCCCACGGTGTGTCCGAGATAGACCTTGTTGTCAAGGATTCCCGTGACGGTGCTGCTGCTCCACGCATAGGGGCGGGTGAGATCCAGCTTGGCATGGCTCTTTTCGTGATTTCGGTAATAATAATTGCTTGGTGTCAGCACCTTTTCCTCACGGAGAATCCGGGCGATCTGATTGGGGCCTTTGCCGGAGGCGCACAGAGAGAAGATCTTTTGTACCACCGCCGCGGCTTCGTCGTCGGGGACGAGTTTCTTGCTCTCTCTGTTCGCCTTTTTGTAGCCGTAGGGAGGCCGTCCGCCGAGCCGCTCTCCCCGTTCCGCCTGCAGCTTCTTCACCGCACGTACCTTCTTGCTGGAATCCTTTGCGTGAAGCTCGTTTGCCCAGTTGCGTATCGGACTGAAATCGTTGCTCCCCTCGACCAGCGAATCCACGCCGTCGTTGACCGCTATGAACCGCACGCCCATGTTCGGGAAGAATAGCTCAAGGTAATAGCCCACCTGCAGAT
>ERZ1673702.2053-NODE-2053-length-18865-cov-5.154280_pt1 | contig 18865 bp, 15 predicted proteins | sample MGYA00580232_ERZ1673702 | MGnify/ENA primary metagenome ERZ1673702 (study PRJEB41218, sample SAMN15661792) | gut metagenome | host: Homo sapiens | place: Canada: London | collected 2015-08-20/2019-03-30 | study: EMG produced TPA metagenomics assembly of... | reverse complement strand
AATCATGGGCGTAGACCCGAAAGAGGAAATGACAGCGAAGAAGTATGCCCTGGGCATACTTTTGTTCAGTGTATTCAGCCTGATTTTCTTCATTGCCGTCGTCATGCTTCAAGCATTTCTGACGATGAATCCCGAACATATCGAGGGTATGAGCTGGCACCTCGCATTCAATACGGCCGCGAGCTTCGTGACGAATACGAACTGGCAGGCCTATTCGGGCGAGACAGGCCTTTCTTATCTCTCGCAGATGATCTGCCTCACGGTGCAGAACTTCGTCTCCGGCGCGGTAGGTATCGCGGTGCTCTTTGCACTTATCCGCGGCTTTGTCGGCAGACAGAAGAAAACCATCGGTAACTGCTGGGCGGATATCACGAGAGTCACCCTCTTCATGATTCCCGTATGCTTTGTCGGAGCTTTTATCCTCGTTTCTCAGGGCGTTCCCCAGACGATGAGCGGTTCCGTCTCTTATACGGCTTTGAACGGAGAAGCATCTACATTATATCTCGGACCGGCGGCCAGCCAGATTATCATTAAGCAGTTATTCACTAACGGCGGTGGTTTCTGGGGCGTCAACTCCGCTTATCCTTTTGAGAACCCTACTCCCTTCTCCAACCTTATCGAATGTCTCTCCTTGCTTTGGATTCCCGCGGGACTTTGCTTCACCTTCGGAAAAGCGGTGAAGATGCGCGGCGAAAACGGAACGGCGGTCAAGGAAAAGGATCAGGGTATCGCACTTTTGAAGGTAATGAGTATCCTCTTTATCGCGGCACTTATCGTCTGCACCGTATTTGAATTCGTCGGCGCAGTTATGCCCGAAGGAGTCAAATACCTCGGCAATATGGAAGGTAAGGAAGCCCGCTTCGGCGTAGGCACCTCCGCTCTGTGGGCAACGGCTACGACCGCCGCCTCCAACGGCTCGGTCAACGCGATGCACGACAGCTTCACTTCTATCGGCGGCATGATCCCCATGTTCCTCATGATGCTGGGTGAAATCGTCTACGGCGGCGTCGGCTGCGGTTTGTACGGAATGATTGCCTTCGCCATCATGACCGTGTTCATCGGCGGTCTCATGGTCGGCAGAACGCCCGAATACATCGGCAAAAAAATCGGCAGCTACGATATGAAAATGGTCTGCCTTATCATTCTTACCCCCGTGTTGTGTCTGCTCATCGGAACGGCATCTACGGTAATGATTAAAGAAGCGCCCGAATGGCTGACGAACAGCGGCGCACATGGTTTCTCGGAAATCCTCTACGCATTTGCGTCTATGGCGGGAAATAACGGCTCGGCTTTCGCCGGACTCAACGCCAATACCCCTTGGACGAACGTCACGGGCGGCATCGTCATGCTTTTGGTTCGTTTCGTGCCCATGTTCGCAGCGCTCGGACTTGCGGGAAGCCTCGGAAACAAAAAGATGGTTCCTCAGTCCGACGGTACGCTCTCCACTAACAACGCTATGTTCGTGGGACTCGTGATTGCCGTCATTCTTATCGTCGGCGCACTCAGCTTCTTCCCGGCACTCGCACTCGGACCTATCGCTGAATTTGTCGGTTAAGGAGGTAATAGCAATTTTATGAAACATAATGAAAAAAAGAAACTCTCGGCCGAAGAAAAACTTCAAAAAGGCCAGATGATCAATAAAAAAATCGTTCTTGACGCGACAATTCAATCGCTCGTTAAACTCAATCCGAAGCAACAAGTCAAAAACCCCGTCATGTTCGTCGTCTATCTCGGCGCAATCTTTACGATGATCTTGTTCTTCCTCTCGCTGGGCGGAATCAAGGACGGCGGAAGCTGGTACATATTCGGTATCTCTATCATTCTTTGGTTTACCTCTCTGTTCGGTAACTTCGCAGAAGCGATTGCAGAAGGCAGAGGCCGCGCTCAGGCGGAAAGCCTGAAAAAGGCGCGTCGTGACGTCATCGCCCGCAAGCTGAAAGAAGCGGACTATGAATCGGAATACACGGAAGTCAAAAGCAACGAACTTAAACCCGGAGATATTGTCCTCGTCAAAGCGGGAGAACAAATCCCCATGGACGGCGAAGTTATCGTCGGCGTCGCCAGCGTAGACGAAAGTGCAATCACGGGAGAATCTGCCCCCGTCATTCGTGAATCGGGCGGAGACAGAAGCGCCGTAACGGGCGGCACCACGGTAACCAGCGACTGGCTGATTATCCGCGTAACGGCGGAAGCGGGAAAGAGCTTCCTCGACAAAATGATTGCCATGGTCGAAGGCGCAAGCCGTAAAAAGACTCCCAATGAAATTGCGTTGCAGATTCTTCTCGTCACCCTGACAATTATCTTCTTGGTTGTATCCGCTTGTCTTTTGCCCTTCTCAAAATTTGCGGTAAATCAGGCGGGACAGGGCACTCCCATCAGCCTTACCAATATCGTCGCCCTGCTCGTTTGCCTTGCGCCCACGACCATCGGCGCCCTGCTTTCCTCTATCGGTATCGCGGGTATGGCGAGACTGAACAAGGCGAACGTCCTCGCTACCAGCGGCCGTGCAATCGAAGCGGCAGGCGACGTAGACGTGCTCCTCCTCGACAAGACGGGTACCATTACCCTCGGTAACCGTCAGGCCAGCGAATTTATCCCCGTCGGAGATATTTCCGAACGCGACCTTGCGGAAGCCGCTCAGCTTTCCTCCATCGCGGACGAAACGGCGGAAGGAAGAAGTATTGTAGTCCTCGCGAAAAATAAATTTGACCTCCGCGGCAAAGAAATTGCCAAATTGAAAGCCAATTTTATCGAATTCTCCGCAAAGACTCGCATGAGCGGCGTCGATATCGGAGACGAGCATATCCGCAAAGGAAGTGCGGACGCGATTGAAGCCTACGTAAAAGCGCAGGGCGGCGTCTATCCCGATGAATGTGCGATGGCGGTTAAGAGAGTTGCGAACGAAGGCGGGACGCCCCTCGTCGTTGCCCGGAACGAAAAGGTTCTCGGCGTTATCTATCTGAAAGATATCGTCAAGGAAGGCGTCAAAGAGAAGTTTGAAGATTTGAGAAAAATCGGTATCAAAACGATCATGATTACGGGCGACAATCCCATGACTGCGGCTGCAATTGCGGCGGAAGCAGGCGTGGACGATTTTGTGGCGGAGGCTACTCCCGAAACCAAGCTCGCCCTCATCAAGAAATTGCAGGCGGAAGGCCACCTCGTCGCAATGACGGGCGACGGCACCAATGACGCTCCCGCCCTCGCGCAAGCAGACGTGGCCGTCGCCATGAACTCCGGCACGCAGGCGGCAAAGGAAGCAGGTAACATGGTCGACCTCGATTCCAGCCCTACAAAGCTCATCGATGTCGTCAGAATCGGTAAACAGCTCCTGATGACGAGAGGCGCGTTGACGACGTTCTCTATTGCCAATGATATTGCAAAATATTTCGCTATCATTCCCGTACTGTTCGCCGGAATTTATCCGGGGCTTGCGGCACTCAATTTCATGCACCTGACCAGCCCGACGACGGCAATCCTCTCTTCCGTCATATACAATGCACTCATTATTGTCGCATTGATTCCCCTTTCGCTCAGAGGTGTCAAGTACAAGGAACAGCCGGCCGGAAAAATGCTGAAAAACAATCTTCTCATTTACGGACTCGGCGGCGTTGTCGCTCCGTTTATATTCATTAAACTGTTCGATATGCTGCTGACGTTATTCCTGTAAGGAGGTGTCTTTATCATGAAAAAAAGCACACAAAATGTAACGGAAAATATTTATGAACAGCCTCTGCCGGCAAAAAAGAAAAGATTTCAAATGCTGAGAGCTTCTATATTGTGCCTGTTGATCTTTACGTTTCTCTGCGGTATCGTTTATCCTCTGAGCTTTACGCTCGTCGCTCAGACAGCCTACCCTTATGAAGCCAACGGCTCTCAGATTGTCGTCACTCTGCCCAACGGCGAGGAAAGAATTTTCGGAAGCGAGCTCATCGGTCAAAGCTATGAAAGCGCCGAATACATGTTCGGAAGAGTAAATACCGGTGCTCCTACCAACCTTTCCCCCGAAAGCGAAGAGTATCAGGAACTTGTCAAAGAGAGAATCGCGGAACGGAAAGAAAAACTTGCGGCTGTCGGTTATACCGAAACGGAAGCTATCCCCTCCGACCTCGTCACCTCCGGCGGCAGCGGCGTAGACCCTCACATCTCTCCCGAAGCGGCTTACTTCCAAGTACCCGTAATCGTAGCTGCTCGCAATAAGATTGCACAGGAAGAGGCGGAAAAGAATGGTACAGAGCCCGTTCTGATTACGGAAGACGATGTAAATGCCATTATTAAAAAGTATACGGAAGGCAGATTTTTGGGAATATTCGGTCAAAAACGAGTAAATGTACTGTTAGTCAATTTAAGCTTGGACGGACTTTTATAAAATGGAAAAAGGTAAGCTAAAAATCTTCTTCGGCTATTCGGCGGGCGTAGGAAAGACCTACGCCATGCTGAAAGCCGCTCAGGAAGCGAAAGAGGAAGGAGTCGATGTCGTCGTCGGCTATCTGGAACCCCACGATCGCCCCGAAACCTTAAAAATGGCAGAGGGCCTCGAAAGGCTCCCCTTAAAAGGACTTTCCTACAAGGGAATCGATCTAAAAGAGTTCGATGTAGATGCGGCGATCAAGCGGCATCCCCAGTTGTTGCTCGTGGACGAATTGGCGCATACCAATGCGCCCGGAAGCAAAAACTTAAAACGCTATCTCGACGTCGAAGAGCTGGTGAACAACGGTATAAACGTATATACAACCGTCAATGTCCAGCATATCGAAGGATTGCACGATACCGTCGATTCTGCCACTTCCGTGGACGTGAACGAGCGTATTCCCGACGAAATATTCGACTATGCGGACGAGGTCGCGCTTATCGACATAGAGCCGACCGAGCTTATCGAGCGTATGCGGGAAGGGAAGATTTATAAAAAAAATCGAGCCGTCACCGCCCTTGAAAACTTTTTTAAGACAGACAATCTTTCCGTTTTGAGAGAGCTTTCCATGCGCCGCAGTGCAGACCGCATAGAAAAACAGACGAATAACGGAGAGCTGAAAACCAAAGTTCTGGTATTGATCAGTCCCTCCCCTTCTTCGCAAAAAAATATTCGGGTAGCGGCACGCACGGCGGAGGCTTATCACTGTAAATTTTCGGCGATGTATGTCGAAACGAGCGGTTCATTGAGCGACGAGGCTGCCGCCAATCTGAAACGCCACATGGCACTAGTGCGCGACATGGGCGGCAATATGATCGTCAAATACAGCGAGGACGTCGTAGAGACGGTCGCGGATTATGTAAAGCTCGCGGGCGTAACGAATTTGATTATCGGAAAAACGTGGCAGTCCGTCGGAAAGAAGGTCGGGCTCGAAGATAAATTTATCGCACGGCTTCCCGATATAGAATTGCTCATCGTTCCCGACAATCAGCACTTCTCCTCCGGAAAACGTCCCGTACGGGATTTCTTTTCGAGAATTTTCAATCGGAATAAGCTGTTGCAGAAATATAAGACGGCAAACCGTATTCTCGATATTTCCGACCTCATCGAACGAGCGGCCGCCGAAAGAAAACCTACTGATTCCTTGGCCATGAAAATAGCAGAAGTTCTTGCGAGAGCTTTTGAACGGAGCTGCTCGGTCACGGACGGAGAGAATGTAACCGTCTCATGGAACGGCGAGGATATAAAATTTTTCGACGAAATCAATGAACGAGCAGTATTGGAATGGTGCCGTAAAAACGAAAAAACGGCCGGCCGTGGGACGGATACGCTTCGGGAAGCCAAAGCGATTTACTTTCCCATCCGCACGCGGAAAGAAATCGTAGTAATCGGTTTTTCCTGCCAGAAATCGAAAATGACGGTCACCGATCGACTGATACTTTTACAATTGGAAAGCCTCCTCAGAATCGTTTTCTGAGTAAAGTCGTCCCGAAAATATTCGGGACGACTTTTTTTGAAATTTCCCTTCTCCCTCTTTACAAACGTATTCTTTTGTGATAAAATATAACTGTCGGGAAATAAACGACGCGGTAAAAGCGATAAAAGGAGAAGTGCGATGATTTATTCGATTGAAAACAAGATACTTAAAATTGCGGTAGACACTTCGGGAGCCCAGCTTCAATCGGTTTATTCCAAAAAGACGGACACCGAATATCTTTGGCAGGGAGATCCCTCCTATTGGTCGGGTAGGGCGTATAATCTCTTTCCTACAATCGGAAGAATGTATAAAAATATGTATACGTATGAAGGACACGAGTATTCCATTCTCCCTCACGGAATCGCGCGTTATCGGGCCTTCAAGCTGACAGAACGCAGTGCTACCAAGCTGGTATTCAAACTCACCGATGACGTAGACAGCCTGAAACAATATCCTTTCCATTTTGTATTTACGATTTGCTATGAAATCAGAGGTGCTCGGCTGAATATTTCCTATCAGGTCGAAAATACGGATGAAAAGCCCCTCTTATTCGGATTGGGCGGACATCCGGGCTTCAATATTCCCTTTGGAAAGACGGGAGCTTTTGAAGATTACTACCTCGAATTTTTGGAAAAGACCAAAGTGCTTTTCTATCCCCTTTCTGAGGATAAATTCATGACGGGAGAAAAATTTCCCCTTCCCCTCACGGACGGAACCGTTTTACAGCTCAGTCATGAGCTGTTCGATAATGACGCCGTTATTCTCGGCAATACCTGTCGGGGCGTAGCCTTAAAGAGCAAGACCGATGCCCGTTATATTTCGCTCGATTACCCCGGTTTCCGCTATCTCGGCGTCTGGCATACGCCTCAGACCGATGCTCCTTATGTCTGCCTCGAACCTTGGTCGATACTGCCCGCTACCGACGGAATGATTACCAATCTCGAAACAAAAGAAGATATGAATAAATTGGCCCCCGGTAAAATTTACGAAACTGTTTGGGGAATTGAAATTCACGAAGACTGAGAGCGAAAAAACAAATATGGAAATATAATTTAATTTCCTAAAACATTAAAATGAAACCACGGAGATTTTTGAAAGCCTCCGTGGTTTTTATATTTATACTCCAAAAGTCTATCTTTCAAAAGGTCTGTTAAACGAGCCTATTTCTATAAGATTATCCTCGGGATCTGCAATATAACAGGCTCTTTGTCCCCAAGGCTCCGTTAAGGGTTCTAAAACGGGGACGGCTCCTTTGGAAACAGCTTCTTCGTATACTTTATCGACATCTTCAAAAGTATCGACATATAAGGCGATTTCAAAATGCCCGTTCAATCCCCTGCCGATATATTCATATCTCTTGCCCGTCATTTTTTCAAAGTCCTCTCTGCCGTAAAGCATAAACAGAGTATTGTCCTTAATTAGATACACATGGGTGGCATCTTCTTTTTCTTTAATTTCAAAGCCCAAAACATCTCTATAAAAACGAATCATTTCGGACATATTTTTTACCATTAAACCGAATCCGTCTAATCTCATCTCAACGTCTCCTCACAATTTCGGCAACAATTATCTGTTTTTTGTTTTCTTCTCCGGACTCTTATCGTTTGCGGGCGTCAGTTTCTCTCCTTTAACGCGCCGCACCGGTAGGCTTCGAGCAGCATTTCGAGATCTGCAATACGCTCTTCCATTTCCCGTCCCGCATCTGTATCTTTGACTCTCAGCCGCGTTTCCGACCTGCGGATTACTTCGGCTGTAGAATGAATATCCCGTTCGTTGAGCACCGCTTCTTCCGTGGAAACGAACGGTTCATGCGCGATGAGCTTCACCGTTCGGGAATCGGATACCAGTGTATATCCGGCAATTCCCGTTACCTTTTGATACGCGCGAGAAAATCCGCCGTCGATAATGATAACCTTTCCGCCGCAGTGTACGGGCGATTCTCCTTTTTTTACCTTTACGGGCACATGTCCATTTATGATATGTCCTCTGTCGGGATCGATACCAAATTCGCGGAAAATTCGTTCTACCGTCTCTTTATCGTCGCACAGACGATAATAGGCGTTTTTTTCCTCCGTATAGCTTTCTTTGTCCGCGAGAAAATATCTCTCGAAGGTAGTCATTTTATCCTTTCCGTAAAGTGGGGAATTTTCATTCGACCAGACGAACCACATGATATCCCGTCCATACTCCCGTTCCTTTTCGTCGGTCGAATATCTTCCCTTTCTTATCCAGCCTTCGAGCGCGTCGTATAAGGATTTTCCGAAATAGATCTTTCCCGCAATCTCCACGCGGCGGAAACTGCCGTCCTCGTCGAGCGGGACACAGCCGTGATAGAGAAGATTTCCGTTATAAATCCGATACATACTTCCGCGGGAGAATAAAAACTCAACGTGTCTGCGGAGTTTTTCGCTGCCGTGAAAGGCTTCCCGCAATTTTGTACAGACTCTTTTTTCCCCCTCCGATAATTCATAGGGATTATCGGGATTGACAGTCGGGAAATTGTCGTCCACGAGAGAATATGTTTTTCCGCCGACACAGACGGTCTTTTTTTCATGGTCGATTTTATCGAGAAAAACTCTCTCCGACAGATGAAATTCAGGACGTCTTTGAGCAAGCTGACCTTCTAATTTCAACTGAATGACGGCAATCGCCTTATGGATTTTTGCCGTCATTCTTCGTTCATCCGCATCCTCTGCCGTTTCGGGCTGAAACCGTTCGCAGCTGTCGTCTTTATATACGTCGAAAGCGAAACGTTCAAGCGGAATTAGATTGATTCCGTAACCGTCCTCCAAGGTGGACAGATTTCCGTATTTAGCGGAAATTCGGACGACATTGGCAATACAGATAGCTGAACCGCTCGCAGCACCCATCCACGAAATATCGTGATTTCCCCATTGAATATCGACGGAATGGTAACTTTCCAGCGCGTCCATGACGGTGACGGCTCCCGTACCGCGGTCATAAATATCTCCGATGACGTGCAGCCGTTCCACAGCCAATCTCTGAGCGAGGCGACAAAAAGAAACGATGATGTCCTTTGCCCGTCGCGTCTTTATAATCGCGCGGAGAATCTCGTTATAATAGGCCTCCTTATCGGGAATCTCCGCCTTTTCCGTAAGCAGTTCTTCCATGATATATTCAAACTCGGCGGGAAGTGCATTTTTTAGTTTGTCTTTGGAATATTTCGACGCGATGCGCCGCGTCACACGAATTAATCGCAATATTTCTTTGCGGCACCAAGCGTCAAAATCGGACTTTTCGGCCTCTGCGATTTCCAGCTTTTCTTCGGGATAATAGACGAGCGTCGCAAGCTCTTTCTTTTCCCCCTCGCTCAATTCGTCGGAAAATTCGTCGTCGATCTTCTTACGGATAGATCCGGATCCGTTTTTGAGAACATGCAAAAAAGAAGCCGCTTCGCCATGAATATCTGAAACGAAATGTTCCGTCCCTTTGGGCAGGTTCAGAATACTTGATAATTTGATGATTTGCTGCGCGGCAAGAGCAGCACTCGGATACTGTACCGACAATAATTTGAGATATTTTTCGTCCTTCATTCGTTTTTCTTTCCTTCTTTCGGCATAGATAAGCGCGCAAAAATTTGCATATCCGTTTCGAGGACATCCCCCGCACCGAACTTTTTCCCGTCCGAGGTTTCAAGTCCTTCTGCAATCTGCCCCAAAGCACCGTAATATGCGGAAAAGACAGCCAAAAGCTTTTCTTCGGCCGACTTTGTCAGCGCCGCACCCCTTCGCCCGTAATAGGTTCCGATATTCTCCATATCCTCGCCTATGAGAGCAATTTCGCAATACTCTGCCGAGCGTTCCCATACGGCATACAGGTGCAGTTCTTCCTCCTGTGCCTGCACCGTTCCTTCAAAGAAATCTTTTCCTTCTTTATCGTAAGCCCAGCCCGAAACAAAAAAGAGCGGTTCTTCATCATTCGTCTCCGTCAGAAATTTGTCTTTCATTCCCCGCATCACCGATTTTTCCATTTCTCTTTTTACCGCTTCGCCGTTGAGTATTCCCGGAAACTGCGAGACGGAAAAAACAATATCCGTGCCGAGTGGTTCAAAATTTCTATGAAAAACAATATGTACTTTCTCTTGAACGGGAATACTGCTCTCCTGTGAAGACGACGCGGAGCTATCCGAAGAAACTTCGGAACTGCTCTCCGATGAAATATCAGAAGAAGTTTCCAAGGTACTATCCGAAAAAATTTCGGAACTATCTAAAATATTTTCCGAAGAGCTGCTCGTAAAAATCCCCGAACTTTCAAAGGATATTTCCGAATCTTCGCAAGAAGAATCCTGCTGAGAAGCAAAATCCTCCGATTCCCCGTCCTCTCTTTCTGCGGTACCTGCACATCCGACGGCGAAACATATAGCCAAAAAGACAGCAGCAAAAACAGTCAAGCCTTTCTTCATCTATCCTCCTAACCGCTAAAAGACGGATTCCCCCACCAAAACGGGATAAATCTTTTCTCCGTTTACAGTCAGATAGCAATAACTTCCGCCCTCCCCCGCGGGATAGCGCAAAGAACCGGGATTGACCAGCAGAACGCCGTTTTCCTCGGAAATCAAAGCTCTGTGCGTATGTCCGTATAAAGCCGCTTTACAACCGCGGCGCGCGGCTTCCTCTGCCAAAGCGGACAAATCAGCCTTCACTCGGTATTTATGTCCGTGGCAGAAAAAAATTTTTACGCCTTCCACTTCGAGTTCGCCTTCGGGCAAAGCGGAAAAAAAGTCACAATTTCCTTGACACACGAAGGTTTTTTCGGGATAGGCGTTCACGATATCCCGCATATCGGAAGCACCGTCTCCGAGATGAATAATATAATCATTTTCCGCAAATAGCGTTTTCAATTTTTCGATGCCCGCCCTGTGTCCATGGGTATCGGATATAACGACGATGGTTTTCATAATCTCCCCCTTATAAAACTTTTTTCAGCATTTCCGATAATTTCATGAGTGCTCGGAAACGGTGAGAAACTGCGTTTTTTTCTTCCGCCGAAGCGAGGCCGAAGGATTTTTTGAGGTCGTCGCTCTCGAAAATACAATCGTAACCGAACCCGTTTTCTCCTGTCTCCCCAAAGAGGATTTTTCCGTAAGTCCGTCCCTCCGCCACGAGACATTCGCCGTCGGGAAGCACGAGGGCGACGGCGCTTTCAAAATAAGCCTTGCGGTTTGTTTCGCCCTCCATATTTTTAAGGAGCAAAAGTCGGTTTGCCTTATCGTCTCCGTGTCCGCCCGCATAGCGGGCGCTGTATACGCCGGGCGCCCCCCCCAAAGCCTCCACGCAAATCCCGCTGTCGTCCGCAAGGGCAATGCAGTGCAACGCCTTCGATACGGCTTCTGCTTTGAGCCTTGCATTCTCGGCGAAAGTCGTACCCGTCTCCTCCACATCTTCCGAAAAACCGGCCTGTTTTCCCGAAATCACTTCATATTCGGGAAAAATCTCCGCAATTTCCCGAAGCTTATGGATATTTCCCGTCGCGACCACCAAACGCTTTCTATTTTGTTCTTTCTCCATATTCTTTCTCCTCGATGATTTTTTCATAAGCAATACGTTCCCCGCCGTACGCGGGATAAATAATTCCACATTCCGAAAATCCGTTTTTCAAGAGCGCCGAACGCATCGCCGCGTTATCCCTGTGCGTATCCGCGCGCAAGCTGTCCCGTCCGGACGAAAGCGCCAGCCCCGCCGCAAAATCGTAAAGCGCGGAGGTCAGTCCGCGGCGCTTGAATGTGTCCGCGACGCAGACCCGATGTACGGCGACATAGTTTTCGCTTCTTCCCGTCAGCCATTTGCCGTCGTAAATGTCGTCATAATCGGGTTCCTTTTCGAAGACGGCCATACTCGCGGCGGGGATTCCGTCTACGGTCAAAAGATAGGAAACACCGTCCCGAATGTCCCGCAAAACGTCCGAAAGGCTCGGATAACCGTCCTGCCATTGATCCACGCCCGAAGCGCGCAAAAACGCTCGGCCTTCGCGGTACATTTCGGCCACGGCTTGGGCGTCCTTTACCTGTGTTTTTCCGATATTTATTTCCATAGCGTTTTTATTATATCATATTTGCGCCCAATCTGTAAAGAGTTTTCCGAAAAGAAACGGACGACCGAAGCCGTCCGCCGTAAAACGAAATACAGATTTTTCAAATTCCCTCGCCCTTGATTTTCATGCGCATACGGAGCGAATTGAGCACCGCGAGTAGCATGACCCCGACATCTGCGAATACTGCCAGCCATAAAGGCATTACACCCGCCACCCCGAGCGCCATGAATGCCGCTTTCATGGCGATGGAAAACACGATGTTTTCAGTGACGATTTTTCTCGTCTTTCTGGCAATACGAATCCCGCGGGGAATCGCTTTGAGATTGTCGGAAACGAGGACCAAATCGGAGGCCTCTACGGCCGCGGCGCTTCCCAGCTTTCCCATGGAAACGGAACAGTCGGACACCGCCATGACGGGAGCATCGTTGATTCCGTCGCCGACATACATTAAAGCGCCGTCTTTTTTGAGGCTTTCCGCCTTTTCGAGTTTCTCATCGGGCAGAAGTCCTGCATTTACCTCGGACATTCCCAATTCTCCCGCCACTTTTTCGGCACGGGCGCGGCTGTCGCCGGTCAGCATGACCGTCCGTTCTATACCGAGGGCTTTGAGTTCGGAAATCGCCTCTTTCGCCTCCGCGCGAAGTCGGTCTCCGATTTCGATGCAGCCGAGATATTTTCCGCCCAAAGCCACATAAATCAGCGTATACGGACTATCCGATTCGGGCGCCGAAATTCCTTTTTCCTTCAAAAGCGCGGCATTTCCCACGAACAGAGGCTTTCCGTTCAATACGGCCGAAATTCCCCGCCCCGCCAATTCGCAGATATCCTCCGCGGTATATTCGCAATCGATCTCTTTGAACGCCTTGGCAATCGGATGAGAAGAGCCCGCCTCCGCGGCCGCCGCCAGCGCCAGAATTTCCTTTTCGTCCGCACCGTCCGCAGTCTGTACGCCGCAGATGGCAAAATTTCCTTCCGTCAGAGTTCCCGTCTTATCGAACGCAACAGTCCGAATTTTCGCCGCCGTATCGAGATACGTGGCGCCCTTCACCAAAATACCGTTTCGCGCACAGCTTCCGATACCGCTGAAATAAGTGAGCGGAACGGAAATAATGAGGGCACAGGGACAGGAAATGACGAGGAAGTTGAGCGCAGTCCCTATCCAACGACGGAAATATCCTCCGTAGCCGCCGCCATTTGCAAGTCCGAGAATCAAAGGAATAATCACGGCGATCGCCACAGCCGCAATACAGACGATCGGTGTATAATATCTTGCGAATTTCGTAATGAATTTTTCGGGCGCGGCCTTTTTAGAGGAAGAATTTTCCACCAGATCGAGAATCTTTTTAACGGCGCTGTCCTCATAGGCGCGAACAATTTTCATTTCAAATACACCGCCCGCATTGATATAGCCCGACAAAAGCTCCCCGCCGTTTTTAACTTCTTTCAAAGCGGATTCCCCCGTAAGGGATTTCGTGTCGAGAGAAGCGTTCTCGCTCATTAGCACGCCGTCGGCGGGAACCTTTTCCCCCGCTTTTACCAGCACCACGTCCCCAATTTTCAGGCTTTCAGGCTTGACGCTCTTTTGTTCTCCGTTTTCGATCAGAGTGGCCGCTTCGCTTTTCAAATCCATCAGATCGGATACGGAACGGCGGGAAGAACCGACGGCGATTCCCTGCAAGAGCTCGCCGATCTGATACAGTAACATGACCGCGACGCCCTCTCCAAGTTGGCCGAGGCAAACGGCGCCGACAGATGCGACGGTCATCAGGAAATTCTCGTCGAATACTTTTCCCTTCGCGATGTTCTTCGCCGTAGAGATGAGCACGGGATACCCTACGATAAGATAGGCAACGGCAAATACACCGTAGCGGAATATTTTTGCGACCGTTCCCGAAGCGAAATGTTCGAGCAGGAACCCCGCGAGGAAAAATGCGGCGGAAACCGCAATCTCGATAATTTCCTTGAAATGCGTTTCCTTTTCGGGTACGGCCTTATCTCCGTCCAAAACTTTCACCTTATCGAATTTTTCCGCGGCTTTTATGACCTTCCGCACAGCTTCGTCCGTCTCCGCATCTAACAGAATACTCTGAGACACGAAATCCACCTGCACGTACTTCACGCCCTTGATTTTTCTCAATTCGTCTTCTAAATCCATCGCACAGGCCGCACAATGCAACCCCGAAAGATGTAAAAGAATTTTTCCGTCCTCCTCCGCGCTTACCGTCGGAGCCGTTTCCTCCACCACCTGAACTTCTTCAAAGTGATTTGCCTTATCCTTGACGAGCGCGAGGACTTCTTCGGATTCACATTCCACGGTCAGTTTCTGCGTAACGAACGCAACGGAAACGGAAGTCACTCCCTCTATCGCCGCGAGCTCCTCCTCCAATTCCGCCGCGCACGCCGCGCAATCGAGTCCCTTTAACTGCAAAGTCTTTTTCATGTCAGTCCTCCAATTTGCAATTCAAATGTTCTTCGCTGATTTGTATAATTTTTACGATATGTTCGTCGGCAATGGAGTACAGCACGTTCTGCCCGTCTCTTCGGGATTTGATGATTCGATTGTCCTTCAATACCCTCAACTGATGACTGACGGCGCTCTGAGTCCCTCCGCACGCCTCCACGATATGATAAACACACATCTCTCCCTGCAACAAAGCAAGTACGATCTTCATTCTCGACGGCTCCCCAATGACCCGGAAAGTATTGCATACCCTCTCGATATTCTCTTCGTTCGGCATGCCCTCTTTCGCTCGCTTTACCGCCTCCTCGTGCTCTCTTTCATATCCGCAATTTTCTTTTTCCATAATTTCACCGTCCTATATATATGAACAACTATTCATATTTTAATTCTTTCATAACTATTTGTCAAGTATTTGGAGGCATCTTTCAAAAAATTTTTTACCTAAGTTAATTTCAGTTATAAAAAAGTGCCTCCCGCGTCAAGCCGGGAGGCAAGGAATCTTTAATTCAAAACGAGAAACGAGCTTCAAATCGTTGAGATAAGCGAGTTTTCCGAGGAGAGAAAATTTCAATGATTTTGCAATGAGACATTGACGGGTGAGGTTGTATTTCCGATTTTTTTCTTTGTCACCGTATTTCGTATCGCCTGCCACGGGACAGCCGATATGCGCGAGATGCGCGCGGATTTGATGCGTTTTTCCCGTATGCAGAAGAATTTCCGTCTTTGTAAACTCGCCGAAGCGTTCCCCCGCACGGTATTCCGTGACGATTTTTTCCGCGCCGACGGTCGGAGCGTCGTAAATGCGGACGAGGGATTTATGCTCGTCCTTTTTCAGATAGGCGGTGAGAATTTCCTCCTCCTTTTTGAATCTTCCGAAGCAGAGCGCACAATATCTCTTTTCTATCCTCCGTTCCTTAAATGCGGCGAGAAGCTCTTTCTCCGCTCCTTCATTCAAAGCAAAAACGAGCAATCCCGAGGTATTTCTATCCAGCCGATGCAAAAAGAAACATTCTCGCTCCCGCTTCAAAGCCGCAAAAACCGCTTCCGAATTGACGCCGCTTTCCTTGTCGGCGACGAGAATGTTTTCGTCCTCATACGCGATATAAAAAGCGGGTTTTTCCTCCTTGGCGGGCGGGAGATAGTAAGCGACCTTATCGCCCGTCGAAAGGAGAATATCCTCTCCGACCTTTTTTCCGTTTACGCGGATTTCTCTGTTTTTTATCAGATAATTCCAAAAAAACGAGCCCTGCGCATAAGTATTGTCGGTATATTCTTTTAATCTTTGCGGTTTATCCGCGATAAACTCTTTCACTTATATTTTCCCGTATTTTTAATTTTTTCCTCTTTGCAGATCCTTTCAAAGGCTTTCCCCGCCCTTTACAGAGCCTTCTGCCGAGCGAATATGCTCCGAACACCGACAACACGGCGAAAGCGACGGGCGCCCCTCCCGAAAGGAAAAACCAAACGAGATACGCACAGAGAAACGCAAAAGCCGTCTGTAAAGCAGCATATCCCCAAGCCGTCTTTCTGCCGAGCTCCCCCGCACAGGCGGTAATCGCGGAGATACAGGGCGGAATCAGGGCGATAAAAGTTAAATAAGCGCACGCCGAGGGGAAGGAAAAATGTACCCCTTCGGGAAATAACACAGAGAGCATACCTGCGATATTTTCTTTGGCAATGAGCCCGCTGACCGCGGCAAAGGCGGCCCGCCAATCGGTAATCCCCATGGGATAGAAGGCATATTTGAGCACGGAACAGATATGTGCCAAAAAACTGTCCTCGGCGGGACAGGCTCCCGAGAAGGAAAAGGAAGAAAGGAACCAAACGACCAAAGTAAAGGCGAGCACGGTCGTCGATATCTTTATTATAAACTGTTTTATCTGAAAGAGCAACTTTTTTATGATGAAAAATATATCGGGAAAGCAAATATCTGCAATTTCCATTAAAAATATGCTGTCGTCTTTTTTGAGGAAAGCCGCAACGGCCAGCCCCATGCCCGTACCCAATATATAGAGAAGCAGTGCGCCCAGAAAAGTATTTTCAAAGACGGAGGAAAGCAGCGTCAAATAGACGGGAAGTTTTGCGCTGCAAGGGACAAAATACAGGCAGGCGACCGCCCTTTTTTGAATGGTTTTCTCTTCCAACGCGCGAGTAGAGACAATCGCGGCGGCGGTACAGCCATATCCCAACAGGACGGAAAAAGCAGCCCTGCCCGATAATCCGATTTTAGAAAAAAGCCCGTCGGTCATAAAGGCCAGCGCAGACATAAATCCGCTCTCTTCGAGGAAATCGAGAAACAAATACATCAGAGCAATCTGCGGGACAAAGGATAAAACGCTCCCGATACCGCCGAGAAAGCCGTCACAGACGAGACTTCTTACGACGGGAGATTCTATCCTTCCGCCGCAGAATTTTGCAAAGCGTTCTATGAGTTCTTCAAGCGCTTCTTTGAGTAGCACTCCCGGCATATTCTCCCCGAAAGTAAAGAAAAACACTAACCCTATGAGCGCGAAAAATGCAGGCAGGGCAAAAAAAGCGCTCAAGCAGAGATTGGTAAGTTTATTCGTTCCGACAGGTGCAGGGGAATAGGCAGTCAAAAAATACTTACCCGGGGAATTTCCCGACAAAAGAACATTCGCTGATGATTCCGAGTAAAATTTTTTGTCCCTCAACAGGGAAAGCAGACATTTTTCTCTATATTGCGGAAGTGAAAAAAAGACCTCTCTGAGCGCTTCCGCCAAAGCTTTGACGGACTTTCTGCGCAAAGCGTCCGTCTCTATGCAGCGAATCCCGAGTTCTTCGCTCAGCCGTCCGCAATCGAGTTTACCGCCGCGGGCACGGAATTTTTTACACATCGTCAAAACTAGTACGACGGGAAGTCCGCGGGAAAGAAGGCTAGTCGTCAATTTCAGAGAGCGTTTGAAATGTTCCGCGTCCGCTACCTGAACGACGAGAAAATCCCCTTTCTGATCATCTATATATTTCGCAGCGAGCTTTTCCTCCATGCTCATGCCGTCGAGAGAATAGAGACCGGGTAAATCCGCGATCAGCCCGAGGGAAAGGCGTTTCGAGGAATTTTTTTCGGATACGCCGACCGTGACTCCGTGATAGTTTCCCGTGCGGTTATGTGCTCCCGTCAGAGCGTTGAAAAGAGTCGTTTTTCCGACGTTGGGATTGCCCGTAAGCAGAATTTTCATTGTTGCCGCTCCTCCGTTTTTTCGTCTGCCGTTTTCCATTCAGACAAAGAAGCGACGCTATCGGACAATCGGACAATTTTTATTTTTTGCGCACATTCCCTGCGCATACCGACGCGACCGAACGCTGTCTGTATAAGACATTCGTGGCCGAAAAATATTTTTTTGAGCATCTTTACTTTCTCGTTCGGAGCGATGCCGAGCATCCTCAGACGCTCTTTGACGTCTTTTTCCGCATCGACGGAAAGGATCTTTGCATATTCTCCCGATTTCAGTTCATTCAAATCCGTCATAGGAAAAATATATGCCGAAAAAAGAAAAACATGTCCTTTTTCAAAAAAAATCCGCTTCCGATTATTCGGAAACGGATTTTTCTCTATCGAGATTTATTTTTTCTCGTCCTTGTCGAGTTTCTCCAATTCGGACTTTTTATCTTTTTTTGATTTTTTCTTCTTTGTTTTTCCGTTTTCTACGTCTTCCAAAGTTTCATCGGAAGGCTTCACGACGAGCAGAATGATGATGAGAATCAACATCACGGCCGCGATGGAGAACAAAACGACGGAAACGATGTTATTTTTCAGCCACTGCGTCTCACCTTTGATCGTATCTTCTTTAGCATTGACGGAAACGGCCTGATATGCGGCGGCCTTCTCGCCCGACAATTCCGCATCGGTGAATACGGCGAGGACGATATAGACGCCCTGTTCCTGCGGCTTAAAGGATTTTGAGGAAGGATACCAATAATATTTGTTGTCCGATTCTTTCCAAGCCTCGGGATGTTTATCTTCGTCGATTGTATCGTCGTAAGGTTCTATCTCGCGCAAAATCACTTCGCCTTCCGAATTCGGCTTCATTAAGTCGTCGGCCGTAATATTCAATCCCAATCTCTTTGAAAGCAGTTCGGCATATAAACCCGCATAATAATTGAGATAATCGTCGTCCTCCACTTTGGACAAATCGGCCTTCTCTTTGAGCTCGGAAAATGTGATGAGCGAAAAATCGCTGTCGGAGAAATCCGTATCGGGATACTGCTTTCTGAATGCGGCGGTATCGAAATAATACAAACCATATTCACTCGAATGTCCATCAATTCCTACAACCGTAAAGTCGGAAAGCGTATACGTGACGTCGATAAATCCCGAATCTGTATTGTCGCTTCCCTCGGGTTCCTCTACGCTTATACCGCTGTTGGAAATCGAGAAGGTAAAGGAAGGAATGGCTTCGATGTCCCAAACGTTATCGGAAGTCACTTTGGTGCGATAACCGTCCAC
>ERZ1673702.2008-NODE-2008-length-19211-cov-4.704583_pt1 | contig 19211 bp, 10 predicted proteins | sample MGYA00580232_ERZ1673702 | MGnify/ENA primary metagenome ERZ1673702 (study PRJEB41218, sample SAMN15661792) | gut metagenome | host: Homo sapiens | place: Canada: London | collected 2015-08-20/2019-03-30 | study: EMG produced TPA metagenomics assembly of... | reverse complement strand
GATTAGGAACAGCACCATATTCTAAAAACTCTTTTGCTAAATTATTTACGGCAGTAGCAAATTCCATAATTTTAGAAGTTTGACTACCAAAGCCATCATCATTTACAAGAGCATCATGCAACGGACTATCTTCAGCTTGTCTAATAGCACGAATTTTACTAATGAACCTATTCATCACACTATTGATATATGCGATATTAGTTTTGTAAAATTCAGTTGTACTTTTAGCTACTTCATTAATAATACTATTTTTGAATAGTGTTATTTTATGATAGAAATCTGAATATCTAACAGTATCAAAATTACTATTAAGATTTTCAAATTTGATTTGAGTAAGACCTTCGATTTGTGCTCGAATTACATTATGGTCTACATTAATATTCTTAAGAGTTAATTTACCATCAATGATAGTATAATTATTATTAAGAACATTAGCAACGTTAGCAATATAGTCAGCAATAGCTTCACGCATTTTAGCATTTTCATCTTCACGATAACCAACTATATCACCACCATAAAGATTCCAAATCCAATCTTTGAAAAGATTAGATTTAAGATTGTTTGCAATACGAATATTACTATCTGATAATAACTGTTTTACACGATTAACTTTTTCTAAATTTTCATTACTAATTTCAGTAGGTTGATATTCATTTATCCAACCAATAAAATTACCAATAATATTAGTTCGTAACGTATTAAGTTCAGTATTATCAATAGGAGATAATAATGCTTTATAAATATCACTATTAGAATCAGATAATTCTTTATACAGATTTATAATAGTATCTAAATAATGATTCTCAAATTCATCTGCTGAAAGTTTATTTTGAATACTATAAAGTGTTTTATAAATAGCATCAAATTTAGTTTGAACTTCATTTCGAATTTCAGTAATATCCATACCTGCAAGTTCTTTTGCAGAATATGTATCTTCCTTACCAGTCGCATCATCTTTTATAGTAACCATTACAGCACTAAAATCGGTTTCGTCGTCGGTTACGACCTCGATTCTTTGCACGGTTTTGGGCGATTCTGCGACATTAAATTTTGAGCCTACCGAATATACCTTATTTTTAATATCGACGGTATTTGGGGCCTCGCTGTCATCGAGAGAGTACGAAATCCCGTTACTGTCTGTTAGCACCTCGGTAGTAACATTTTCGGGTTCTTGACTTGCTTCTTGATTAGTAGTTTCAGTAGTTTCCTCTACTTTATCTTTAGCTTTTTCAATCTCTTCTTGTTTATCATAAATCTCTTTAAGTAACTTACTTCGTTCAGCCATAATCTCATCTCGATTATTAACATTTTCTTCGAGAGCCATTACAGCCATACTCAGTTGAGTTCGAGCTTCTTCAAGAGATTTATATGTTTGATTATTGTTATTACGAGTTTCACGTAAACGTTTTGCAGCTTCATTATATTCAGCTACATTGTTATTTTCACGTTCACCTTGTTCTGTAATATCACTATTAATTCTATTAAGTCTTGCATCGTAATCAGCTAAATCATTTTCAAATAATTCAATCTTTCTACGAGTATCAGCAATTTCTCCATTATGAATAGCAAGTTCTTGTTCGTATTGAAGTTTGCCAACTTCTAATTCTGCAATAGCCTGACGAGCATTTGCAATTTGTTGTTGCAGACTTAAAATAGATTTCTTACTATTTTTAATTTCAAGAAGATAAGGTTTACGAGCTTTGCGATTAGGTTGTTTTGTACTGATAGCACCTTGATTAGCAATATAAGTATTTAATTCATCAATTTGAGATTGCAAACTATTAATTGTATCTTCAATAGTTTTAATCTTATTTACTAATCGAGTACGTTTACCTTTAAGTGTACTAATCGCTTTATTACGAGTTTTATCTTCAAGTTGAGTTTTATAATCTTCAATAACTTTTTGCAGTTCTTCACGTTCTTGTTCAAGAACAGTCTTTTCTACATTTAAGCTATGGAGTTTACTATCAATAGCTTTAAGAGCTTCATCTCGTTGTTTACGAAGATTGGACGCTTCAATATCAAAAGTTTGAATATCAGTATCAACAATAGCTAACTGACGACGATAATAATCAAGTAAATAATCATCAGTTGATGCTTGAACTTTAAGAACATTGTCGAAAGGATTACCCCAACTTAAACCCATATTACGAGCATGAATATCTCGCATAATAGTAAATTCTCTACGAAGAGCATCTACGATAGGTCGTTTATTAGCACCGTAAACTTCTTCAAGTTGAGCATCTGATAATTTACTTAATTCATCAAAATATTCAACAGCATAATTGAACCCATTAGCAGAACCAATTCTACCCATAATACCAACAAGTAAACTTGAAGCAGGGTCAGTAATAGTTCTATTAACTTTCGGAGTACCATCATTATTCATAACTTGATTACCAGCTTCATCTAAAACTGGTGTTTCAGTTACTTTAATATTCATATCACCGTCAAAATCAGCAATAGCTGCGGCAGTATCTTGAATACCATTTATAATGTTAGTAGCTCGCTTATTTTCAGCTTCTTGTTGAGCTTTACCATTAAGTATTCGTGTAACACCACTACGTCCAGCAGACATTACACCACCACCGATAGCACCCCAAATAAAACTATCCCATGAAGAAGCTTGTTCAACAAGTCTTCCCATACGAGCTAACGGAGTTAAAGCAGCAGTTTCATCTTCAATTCCAAGTTCTTTTTTTGCAGCAATGACACCTTCATTAAGTGCCATATCAACTCGCATCTCTTCAAGACCTTCAGATAAAGCAACAGAAAAGAAATCTTTTGTTTTATGAAGTCCAATACTCGGAATAAGTTTGCGATTAAGTTTAGATGTTTCACTATCTAAAACAAAAGTCTTACCTTTTTGTGCAAGACCTTTTATATTATTTTTTAAACCTTTTTCAATAGAAATACTATTAACCGGAGCTTCTTTAATACCACGAAGCATACTATTAAGTTCAATAGCATTAAATAATACTCCATAAGCCCAAGCATCATTGTAACTTTCAGAAGCATAAACAGATGCAAACTTACGAGCATCATCTTCATTGAAACCTAAATCGAGAGCATATTGATATTGTTCATCATAACCACGAACAATTTCTTCCATACTATCGAGATGTGCTCCATATAAAGTACCAATTATTTGTTGAGTATAAGGATTTTGTAATGCACGACCTGCTTTATTCAATGCAGAACCTAAACGACCAACACCGTTAATCATTGTTCCTAATTTACCAACAGCTTGTAAAGCTCGCATTTGTCCAATAACAGGAAGCATAGATGCGGCCGCAGAACCTACGGTAGGAAACATACTTGCCCACCAAGTAGCATCACCCATACCACCAGCAAAACCACCTTTTTGAGCTTGTTCTGTTTGATAAATAGGCATTGCTTTACGACCCCAATTTTCAATATCTTTACCTATTCTCTGCCATTCAGAACCAAGACCTTCGTTAATAGCTTTGTCCCATTTATATTTGGCATTATCATCCCATATTTGACTAATAGCACGATATGTAGTAGGAAAGAAATTAAGAGTACTACCGATACCAGTAATAGTACCACCAAGAATAGTAGTTCCTAATTGACCAATAGCATTTTTAGTTAAATACCAACCACTTTGATTTTGTGCTCTATTTTCATTAAGAACACTTAAATCAAGATTAGGGTTAACTTGACCTTTACCTAATATATTCTCATATTCAGAAATATTAAAAGGTCTAATTGAAGATTGTTTTGCACCACGAGCTTTTTCTATTTCCATGCTCGGTAAAACAGGAGTAGCTCCTACTCCAGGAACTTGTGTTTCAACCGGAGTAAGAGCTTGAGAACCTGTAATAGGAATCTTAATATCTGTTAAATTTGGCATATGTTTAATATCCTATATTAGCATTATTAATTCTATTGTTTTGAATAGCTTCTGCTGCTTCTTGCATATCAAGAAGTATTCCATATTGTGTTAATACATATTCAGAAATAGGTCTTAATGCTTCATTAATTGTATCATAATATTGAATATTATTAGGGGTAATACCATTTATAGTATAAAGACTATTTGGAATAACATTATATCCAAACTGACCATAATGAACAGAACCGTCAGGATATGTTAATCCACTAATATCTTTTATATAATAACCTTGTGTAGTTCTACCGATTTCAACTTTACGACTATTTCCATCAATAGAATTATTAAAAGGTTCGTGAATATTCAAATTATATTCAACTTTACCTAAATCATCAACAGTTCTTTGAAGGTCTGCGATATTTGCAACAGCAGGACTATTGTTAGCACCAGTAGTATTAAAATCAATAAATCCCGAAACATATTGAGATTCAATCATTCCAGCACTACGTTGTAAACCTTCTCCACCAATTTTAGCATAAGGTTTAATATTACGGTAATTGTCAAGAATTTGACGAGCAATAGTAGACGGGTCTACTTGTTCAGAGAAAATAATATTACCACGAGCAGCACCAGTTTCATCGAAAAGAGTAATTGCGTATTCATTACGACCTTCACGAGCTGCAATTCCGTTAGCAATCGGACTAACTTCAGTCTTATAAATATCATAATCAAGACCAAGTTCTTTACCAGAAAGAGGTTTGGAATTTTTAGTAGCATTACTCTGACGAGTTATACTTGTACCTTTTGAATTAGTAGTAGTCGAAGTAGGAAACGCATCAAAGTTCATATACTTAGCTAATTGCATTCCGGTAAGACCAATACCTTCTCCAGACGGAGTTTGAACAACACTAATATTACCAGCACCTTTTTTCCAATTTACCATAGCAGCTGCCATGTAATTTTGTTGGAATCTTGAAGGATTAGCAATAATCTCACGAGTTGCTGTAAATTCAAGCGGAGCATCAGCAATAGCTTTACGATAACGATTTGAAACATTATTTGCTGCATTAGACAGAGTAGATTCAAACTCTTCTTTTGTCATAATATTATCTCGGCTTATAGCAATATCGCCATCAGCAGTTTTATAATAAAAACCACCATCTGGTGTTACAGGAATACTACCTGTTTTTTCATTTCTATTATAATTATTATTTATAAAATCAAGATATGCTTCATAACTTGAAATACGATTATCAAGAATTAATTTAGCTTGAGGGTCAGCTACTTTGTACCAACCTAATAAACCAGATAATTTATCTCGATGTTCTTTCCAAGTATCAAATACAGAATTAAGCTGAATTTCGTCAGAACGAAGTTTAGCTTGAAGATTATTATAATTACGTTGAGCAGTCTGAACTTGTAAAAGCTTACCTTTAAGATTAGCTGCTGTTTCTTCGTCAAGACCTGCTGAATCAACTAATCTTTCAGCAGTAGAAATATTAAGTGTTTTAACAATATTACCATCTCCCGGATTAAGACCTAAAATTCTAAGTTCATCAGATGTAAATATCTGATTCATAGAATTTAAAAGTTTAGTCATTTGGTCAGTAATTTCATTACGACGATTAATGTTTTCTGCAACACTATCACCAGTAACTTCAAAACCACCTAATGTATCAAGATATGGAGCATATTGTTGAAGAGTTTCAAGTTCTTGCTGTTTACCTTTTGCACGAGCTTTAATATAAGCTGCATAACCAGGATTAGCAATTAAATCAACCGTAGTTTTAATATCTTGATAAGAATATAAACCTGCGGCAGCACCAGCTAAACTTTGAATGTTATTATTAATAAATTGACCAGATAAAACACTTTGTGTAAAAATGGTTCTATCAAGATTCTCAATATCATCAGTAGCTCCAAGTACACCCTTAGCGTAACTTTCAAACATTTTATCTACATAATTCTGTAAACCAGCTTGAATAAGTTCAGGTGGAACTTGAGCTTTGTTCTGTAATATATCGAGAACATTAACTCCGTATTCTTTATTAACAGTATCTAATAAAGTTTTAACTTCAGCAGGTAATTTAGAATTAACAGTAAATTTACCGTCTTTCGTAGGAGCACCAAGTTCATTTATGTTAATACCTAATCCATTAAGAGCAAACATTGTAGGATTGCCAGCAAATAAAGGAGCATAATCTCCTAATTCGTAATCTCTTAAATGTCCACCAGTAGAACTATCATCTTTTACAAATCGAGTAAGAGCATCTTGATTCTGCCAAACAGTAGTAAGATAATTAGTATAATCAGGATTAGATTTAAGTAATGACATAGCATAACTCATAATCTCTTGTTCTGTGATACCTTCTCTTTCACTACCAGTTTTAACAAAGTGACTTGCTAACTTTTCACCATCGAAACCTGTTGCAACATCTAATCCATATTGACGTATCATATCAGGATTAGTAACAAGGTTTTCAAATGATACTTTATCAGCTTTAGCTTTTGAAAGAATATCAAATACGTCTTTTTGATATTTATTTACATCGAATTTTTTACCGATTTGAACTCCGTTAAAACCACCGCTTACAACAGTATTAGTTTCTGCATCATAAACAATATCAGAAGATTGTAAACGACTACGAAGTAGAAAAGCATTTTGATTTTGAGTATCCCAATCACTCTTTTTCAAATCTTCCATATATTGCTGTTCCAAAGCATAATCAGCTTGAACAGCTTTAAGACCTTCATTAGTCAAAATATTTTCAGTTTGCTTATAAATATAATCATCTGCTGCAAACCAATTATCTTGTTCCTTAAATTCATTAGCACCTTCAACAATCTTAGCTCTTTCAGAATCAAGAACTTTTTGTCCACGAGAAGTTGCTTTAATTTGACTTAAAGGATTAGCAATTCTATTAATATAAGCTTCACGATTTTGGTAATACTTTTGGTTCAAAGCATTTCCAACAGCAGCATATACACTTCCATAATCTTGTAATTGTGGAGTTTTTAATGTATTAGTATCGTATCGACCTATTGCAATTTCTGCCATAATTTTATAATGATTAGTTTGTAAATTAGTTGTAACTCGTATGGCTCCGCCTGCTGGGCTTCGCCCAGCGGCTCCGCTCCCCGGTGGGGCAGGAGGTTGCACGCCCACTTGTCGCGCGTGTTTGTACCACTATTTGTATCATTACAAATATACAAAAAATCGTGAATATCGGACTATCCTATAAAAGAATAATCCGATATATCACGCACTACATTAAGCTCTTTTACGTCTTGCAAAACCACCGCAAGCAAAACCACTTCTCATATGATTAGTTACTCCACGAGGCCATAGCTTTTCATATAAGCGGGCACTTGCGTAATTATTAACTGCTCCGGCAAGACCTTCAACTCCTTGTAACATTCCTTGTAATCCTTGCGTTCTGACTGCCATTAACTGTTGATTTAAGCCGACAGCTTTATTATATTCATTAATAGCGTCTTGATACATAATTTGACTATTAGCATTTCGAGCATTAACTCGTTCTTGCCTATTCAAATCATATCTTTGACGTTGATAATCTTTCTTAGCTCCATACAGTTTATTTCGAGCAAGTTGAGCATTAATTGCAAGATTTGCTACACTATTTCGAGCAGTTTGAACATTACTTGTGTTATCAGTAATATATCGAGCAGCTCTACGTTCTTGTGTGCCAAGTTCTTGTAATTCCTCACTTATATCATAATCTGTACTATATTGAACAGCATCTACTTTATTACCTTTCGGAACATGAAGTGTAGATTCAAATTCAATAGCCTTTCGATTAGCACGAGTATTAAGAGCGTTACCTACAATTCCAAACAGTGAACTTGCAAGATTCATACCAAGTCCAAATTCATTAAATCCGAACTTAAATGCAGAACCACTACCAGCACTTGCAGTAGTTTGAATCGGCGGTAAAGTAGTAAGTTTAGGAGCTGAAACTCCTGTAAGACTATAAGGTGAAGCATATCCACCAAAAGGTCTTTTCTTTCTTACCATTCCACCACAACGCATAACCGGAGCATTATTACGAAGTCCTAAAGCAGTAGCATAAAGTTCTTGAGCTTCAAACAAATCTTCTGTTTTAGCATCAATAGTTTCAGATTCACCACGAGCTTTATTCATTCTGTAAACTAACTTTTCAATATTACGAACATTTGTTCCAGTTTGTAATTTGTTAGTTTTACTCTTATCTAATGCAGACAAAGATAATGTAATTCCATCAGCAAGTTGAATAACTTGAGCTTCTTTTTTACCTTTCATATCAGTAAGTTTCTTTGCGTAATCAGCGAAAGTACGATTTGTTCCGGGAACTTTAATCGTATCACTGAATACTTGACCACCTTCAGGAGTTTCACGAACAACTTCACCAGCATACATTCGACCATTTTTAGCGCCGCCGCCTTCAATTTCCGAATCTCCATATATAATTCCAGTTTCACCAGTAGCAGGATTATATTGCTCATGTGTTTGACCATAAGCAACAACGCTATTAGATGAATTAGGAACTACTTGGCCGCCGGTGTTTAATTTTCTACGACCAATCATTCCACCTAATTTAGCATAAAATCCTGTACCTTCTGAGTAATTACCAAGATTACTTTGTCGAATAGTTGCAACATCATTTTCAACTTTATCTTGCATATTACCCAAAGTTTGCTGACGTTTCATTTCAGCTTGTTCAGCTAAAAGTTCTTGACGACGACGTTCTTCTTGACGCTTTTTCTTACGTCCAGTAAACAAACCAACGATGCCACCAATTAATGCACCGATACCAGCACCGATAGGGCCAAGCCAAGAACCAGCAGCTGCACCAGTAGCAAGCGCAGCGGTTCCACCAACAGCAGCTCCAATTCCTAATCCAGTTCCAGCTCCACTTAAAGCGCTACCACCTACGATACCTTCGCCATCAGCACTATATTTAGATTCGTCAATATCACTGGTTTGAACTCGCGTACCCCATTGAACACTACCGGGGTCATTAATACTTGTTCCACCCCAATAGAATTTTCTACGAGGAGTTCCAACAAGTCCACCGAATTTAGCAGTAATACCACGAGAAGTTAAAATTTCATTATTGATTTTGTTCTGCATATTTGCATAGATAAGTTTATCATTAGCAATCAACTTATCTACATAGTTCTTAACTGGGATTCCAGTATCATCATTCTTTCCGCCATGATAAAGCATATCAATAATAGCATTATTGAAAATTTTACCATTATAATCACGAGGCTTTCCTAAATAATCAGCAGTAGCATCACGCGTTGAACGAATACCACCGAAATTATATTTTTTACGATTAGTTTTACTCATATCTTCAACATAATTATCAGGATTATCATCAGTATTAAAATTAGAAAATAATTTATTTCTAATCATATCATAATCATTAGAACTATTAGTTTTAAATATTTCTAATTCAGATTTATCTCTTCTTTTATTACCAGTAGTATATTCTTTAATAATACTATCTGTATTACGTTCATTAGCACCTTTTAACAATTTTTTATATTGTCTAAAACCAGTTCGACCTACTCGATATGCAAGATTAGACATAAGATTAACAATAGGTTGAGGTAAAGTATTGAAATCATCAATACCATATTTCTCAGAATAAATATCACGAACATCATTGTAGGCTTTCGCCATACGACGATTTAATTCAGCATCAATTTGTTTTCTTGTTGCTTTACCTTTTGCTTTAACAGATTTAGTAAAATCAGAAGTATCATTTAATTTAAAACCGGGGCCAATAGTTTTAGCACCACCTTCATACGAGGGATAAGGATAATAATATTTACCATCTTTTGAACGTGAACGAACCGTTTTAAGTTTACCATTCTCTTTAACACGAACAAATTCTTTATCACCAGTCAATTCATTATCCCAAATATGTTGAGAATACTCATTAATATAACGAGTAACTTGACGAAGACTATCAGGATTAACTTTACGATTAGACATACCATTAAAAGTTTGAGTAACACGACAAGTGGGCGTGCAACCTCCTGCCCCACCGGGGAGCGAGGCCGAAGGCCGAGCCGCACAAGTTGTTACAAATTATCTTTGATTATTACGATTATCAAGAATCCATTCAGGATTAACATCAATAAGTTCCCAAAGCCTGTTATTATCACTATTATTAAACTTCATTATACAATAAACATATTGACAAATGAACTTATTAATATCATACCATTTAGCTTTACGTTTTAGTGCAGATTCATCTACAACTAAATCAGTAACCATAAAAGGTATTTGTTTGTGTATATCATTAACATTGTTAAATCTCCAAAGATTTACTTTATTAACACCAGTTGTACCATTATACCAAATATCATTAAATTTAACAAGTTTATAACCAGTACATTGGTCATCATTATGAACCAATATAGCATTAATAGTTTTCTCAAATTCATTAATAGTAGGTAACAGATTATTAACAATATCAACTCTATCTTTCCAAGCAATATTATTTAATAACTTATTATAACTATTATTATCATTAAGAATAAATTTAATATATGATTCTTTAATAAGTTGATTACCATTATCATCTTTTAAGAATCGACCATAATTATTTTTAGATATTGCATAAATGCCATGTTTATCAAACCAGAATAATCCATTTCGATTGGTAATACCTACAATAGGATTATAGTCATGGAATGAAATCCAAGCATTAGTAATAGGACTAAAACTAATTGTGAATTGTTTATTATCAACATGTTGGACTAAATATAAGATATTAGTATCTTCATTAAATGCCCAAATTCTACCATTATTCTTAAACGGATTAATTACATCTTTTGCAAGATTACCGTCAAACCATTTAAGAGCATTAAGAGCAGTCATATTACTTACTTTATCTCCATTGATATTGAAGATACGTCTATGAACTGCATCAATAACAAAATAACCAATAACATTAACGTGAGTATCAAAATAACTTTGACAACCTATATAACCACTGGGACTATATGTAACCTCTTGAGGTTCCATATTAAATATATCAGCTGTACCTAAATACGAAGTACCTTCATCCGTATTAGAAAGTGTATCACGAAGTTGTAATAAATGCAGACCATAAGTCTGTTGAATATAAAGATTTTTATTGTCAGTTTTCAATGCAATAATTTCACCTCGATTAAAAGGCATATCTTTATAATCATCACTTCTAAATAATCGCCAATTAAGATTAGCATTTTCAGCACTCTGTAATTGACTACGAATTATACGATAAGGATGGTCTTGAGTTCCGGGAATTTCTTCAAAATAAGTAAATGTTTCAATACCATTCTCATTATAAACAGGAGAATAACCTTTACCATCACTACTATTTATGAAATTATCAACTTGATAACTTAATTGATAAAATTCACGTAATTCATTACCACGTTTATCGTGATATTTGAAAGATTTATCTACGTTATTAACACTGAATCGAGCAAGAATATTGAATTTACTTTCAAGAGGAACAGTAAATATCCAACGATAAACAGTAGCATTACTGTCTAATTCTTTTGCCTGAGCATCACCATAACGATAATCGGATGATGGAGCAGTAGCTCGAAGTGTTATATATCCAATAAATGTATCACCAACTAAAGAAGTTATTACTTCAGAAGAACCTTTAATATTAATTACATTAGATGCAATTTGAAGTTTCTGATTATTAACATCCGAATAAAGTGTTTCAGAATTATTAATTAAATCGGCAATATATCCTCTTGCCCATTTCTCATTATCTGTATCTTTATTAAATCCATCAAAACCTTTTTCGATACGATAATAACTATCGCCAGCAATGTTGTTTTGAGAACTAATATTAGCATTGATATATTCAAGTGAAACATCTTTGGTTGCACGAGAAGTATCAATAGTAAGACTATTAATGTCAGCATCTAAGAATCGAGTTCCAGATTCATTAGGATTTGTATCAAACCCATTAAAATCTTCACCTTTCCATTTAGCTGGAAATACTTTTATATCATCATCAAGTTCTTCATTCTTAACAAATTTAAGAACATCAGTTTCAAAGTATAAAGGTTTAAGTTTACCTCGAATACTATTTATCTTATTATAGAGATATTCAAATGTATAAAATCTTGCGTTATCTCCGCCAAAAGGATTTTTATAAGTTTGATTTTTACCGAAATTGTTAGTTTCAGTATCTCGCATTGCGAAACCTTGTGTAACAATTCGAGAGTTATTAATATTATGTTCAACAAAGAAATAAACTATTGAACTAATATATTTATTCATTAAATCTGTTTTACCAGCAAGATTAGCTTTGATATTAATATTAGGACTTAATGTATAAGTAGGATTCCATTCAGAAGAAGTAGAATATAATTGAGTTAACCAATTAAATGTCGGAGCAGTTGAACCATCAACTTTGTCACTTAATCGAGCTTCAATTAAAATATATTTAGTTTCTTTTGCATCAAGATTAATTACGAAATTAGTTTTGGTATTAATTGTATTACCAATAAATACAGATTTACTATTAGATGCTAAAAGATTAGATTCAGAAACTTCATAATACCCAGTTTCAACTTCAGATTCTTCTGAATCAATCTGTTTAACTACTGATGTAGCATCATAAACTTTTGTAGTTAAATTTATACCAGCAGGTATTAAACTATCTCCACCAAATGTAGGACTACATTCAACACCAATTAATTGACTTGATGTACTCTCACTTGTTATCTCCAATACTACAACTTGATAATCAGAAGGATTAACTCCACCTTTAGAATCTTCAGTTGTATAAGGTAGTGGAAGACTTGGTAACTTTAGTTTACCTTTGGTTAAAGAACGACCTTTTGCTTTAACAGTAGCGTGTCCAGTTGAAACTCCGTATAAAGTAAAATAACGATTACGAGCTATTGTAGGATTCTCACTACCAACACCAGTTTTAGCAATTTCATCTACTTGTTCAGCAGCATCAATATCAGGTAAACTCTTCCAACTCGGACTTATAATCTTACTAATACTTTCAGATTTATAAGGAATTTTATGAGCATTTTGATTAGTAGAACCTACAGGATAAGCTTCAATATCATAATTGTTAGCTTTCCAAGGAATATGATGTATATTTACAAGGTCACCTTTATAATCATAATATCCAGCATAAAGAACATAAACTTCACCACTTTTGAAATAACGTCGAGTACTATTAATATAAGAAGAACTCGGATTCCAACTTAATTGAACATCAAGATTGTTTTCTGTAAATTCTTTAAGTTCGCTATCGAGTTTGCTATAATCAAGAGTTTTTACATTACCTCGAATAAGTCTATTATTGAAATTAACAAGAGTATTATCTCGAATATATGATATGTTTTTAATAAAAATATCATCAAGACTTATAGTAGATAAATATGAAACATCACTTACAATATGAGTAGTACTTACACCACTAATTGAAATATCATCAGTTTCATATGATAATTGAGCTTCGTCAGTAATATAAACAATAGCAAATCTACAATGTTTATATTTAATACCACTATTTCTAAAACTAATAGTAATATTTTTATTGATTTCGATACCTAATGCATAATCTTCTTCATAATTACCACAAACAATAAGTGATGTACTCAAAGGAGAATAGTTTGTATAAGTACCATCATCAAGACGATATTTAATTGCTATTTGATAAGCACCAGTTTTAAGATTACCACCGTCTTTAACTTCTAATTGAAGTTCAGGATAAGTAACATTTGGAATAAGATTAAACGAATTAACTTCATCAACAGTGATGTCATATCCTATCGCAGTATCATCTCCATTGTTACCATCATAAAACGGGTCAGTCAAATTAATAATTCTTGTTTCATTTGCTGATTCATCAGTTCCCTCAGTAAATGTAACAATCAAATTTTCTTTATAATTATATATATAATCTCCATGAATTGGTCTATCAATACTGAATCCAAATGCACCCGATGTACTATACAAACAACGTTTTACAGTTGGGTTATTATCATCAAGATTAAGATATATAATAGCGTCGTTAGTTTGTAAATCAGATTTATCTGCATTATTCCAGTGTTCTACAACGCAAAAAAGTACAACACCAACATTAGTTGGAATTGTACCTATAATATTATATTTGTGATTATTGGCATCACTATAAATATAAGGAATGATATGCCGATTTGTCGGATGATTTTCAAGAATATCATCTAATTCACCTATGAAATCAAATCCTCTTTCATTAAAATAACTTTGACCTTTATTATCAATAGTTATATTTTTAGCATATCGTAAAGATTTATCTTGTGCAATATGAGGTGAATTATCTAAATCAAGACCTAAAACTTTCATAATTTCTATTATTCTAATGTACGAAGAATAGTAGCAATATTCTCTCGACGGTCGTTACTAAATTTATTACAAGAAACTCGAACTTGTATTCTCATTCTATCGAGTTCTATTGCAGGATTTGTATAAGGATTGTTTGCTGTAAGACTTATAACCGGATGTTTATAACCTCTTAATAACATTTGTTTAAGAACATAAAGTTTAAGATATTTTTTAAGAGGGCCGTTATTATAAATAAGAGGAACATCCATATTTATAATACTATCATAAACAACTGGTAAAGCTCGATATCTTAAATGAATAGTTCCATAATCAACGTTAGTATGAATCCAGTTATTACTAATGTAATAATAAGGTTGTTCTTTATCAACAGGAGCATGATTAAAACTATCATTTTTATCACCGGGACTTGTTATATCTGCATTTGGAATACCAGGATAAGGAGTATATGTCGGAATAGTTGTTACTTTTTCAGTGATAGTATCTTTGTTAAATTCAGCTGAATTTTTAAGAACAGCTTTTTTGTTATTTATAATGACATCAATCACACCACGAAAATCCCACGGTAATTGACAACGATGGTCATCAAATTCAATATCTTTTTCTATATCAACATAAGCTTGAATGAATTTGAGTTCTTCCAAAGCATTTGCAACCCAAATAGGAAAACGACTTACAAAGTCATCACTTTGTATATTATAATCGTTATACATATCTGGAATTAATGTAGCACTACTAATAAATATATTATTATCAATCATAAAGCATTATTTTGTTTAGGAAGATTATTTCGATATAGTTTAATAGCTTCGTCAGGATGATTAAAACAAATTGCAAGAATTTTATTGAAACAATTAAGTCTTCGATTTGTTGCAATTTCATCGACAGTTTTACCTTTCATTGCAAAAGGTGTTCTGTCAATAGTTTTTTCACCATTTTCATAAGCACTACTTGTGTGACCAAATTTGAATTTGTAATAAACGCTTTGCGGTATTCGACCTTTGACTTTATGATATACAGCTTTTATACACCAGTCATAATCATAATATATGAAATAAGGAATACCATTTGGATTATCAGCAGTTCGTATATTAATACCTTGTTCTAACAATTTCTTTTTTAAGTCTTTTGTAGCACCCCAATCAACAACACTACATACATCACCGGGCATTGTCTTTTTATAGTAAACATAAACGTAACCTACGGAACTACCAAAAGAATAATTATTACCTTTGCATAGTAAATTAGCTATCTCATTATTAACTTCATCTTGCATATAAGTATACATTTCAGAAGGTAATTCTTTAAGAGCAGCAAGAGTTTCTATATCATCATCGAGTTTATCAAGACGTTCATAAACTAAGTAATTATAACTACGAATATAACTCATTAGTTTAGTACCAAGTAGAGTATCTTGTTTCTTATTAAAATAAATCTTACTACGATTATCAATATCGAATACTACTGAAACATCAACACCGGCTTCTTGATATTTAGCAAGATTATCTTTGATATTATAAATACAATCATTGCGTCGTTCATAAGCAAGATGTAATTGTTTAATTAAAGAATTAAGTTGTATTTGAACTTCTTTAACGAAATCTCTCCAATAATATTCGTTATCAACCATAATGATAGAAACATGATGTTAATCTTGACCATTACCACGTTGAGCAATAGTAGGATTATTATTATTTGTTTTAATATCCAAATCTTGAGGATAAATACCAAATTCAGTTTTAAGTATTTCTTGAATTATACTTTCAAGCATATCATTAGGTAAAGGTAATTCAATATCTTGACCATCTTCATTCTTAAAGAACGAAAGAACTTCATCAGGATTTTCAAATATACCTGTAATCATTATTTCATTAATTGGTCGTCTATCATCAATATCTTTTGTACCAACTTTTTCAGCAATAATTATATGACCGTTTAATATAATATAAGCTCGTGGATACCCGGTGGGAGAGCAGGTTGGACGCCCACTTTGACGTAGTTTAAGAGATGTAATAGAACTCTCATACATATATCCATTACCAACAGTATCACCTACAAACGCAAAAGGCGCATCACTTTGTATGCGCACTGGTGTAGGAACTTTGTACTTTGTTCCTAACAATCTAATTTTATTAGCAACTCGATATTCAGTAGGAAGAATATCACTATATTTCAACTCTTCAACAGGAGCAATAAAAGTAAGTTTAAGAATATCATCTATTCCATTTTTTTCAACGCTTTGTCGAATACGATTTGCAAACATAGTTTTAATCATATCTTTAATACGTTCTTTAAGTTCGTGATTATTAGGTTGATTAACCATGTTTGCAATACGAGCTGCATATTGATTAAGTGTTCCCATATCTTACTTATTTAGATTCAAAAGATTAGCAATAGTATTTTGTTTTTTCCAAATATATTTTTCATCATCAGGATTAAATCCTTCTACGATATTATATTCAAGAGAAATAAAACCCATAGGTGTTTCTTTAATAGGGTCTTTAATAAGAAAAGTATAAGCAGACTTCATACCTCTACTTTCAAGTTCATCTTTATAACATCTATCTTGAAACTTATATTTACTAACATCATTACAATAATGACGATTTCTAACAAGAAGATTATGAAATAAATAAGGAAAATTATTAACAAGAATATCCTTAAAAGATTTCTTATAAGATACTACACAACAATCATAATCTTCACCAACAACAGTGTATTTATCCATTTCTACACCATTAATGAAATGACCGCCATTATGAAAATAAGCAATATAAACAGCATTAGCGTGAATAGTATCTCGAATAGAAGCACATATCTTATCAAGTTCTATATAACAATTACTTTTTTCAATAGTAAGTTTTTGTTCTTTACGTTTAGGAAATAACCATTCTTTTAGATAAATACCAGCAATCGTACTTATGGATGTTATTATAGCTACTATAATAGCTGTATAATCGAACATAGATAGGCGTATAAGAGGATTAATATTAATAGGTATATTATATTGGGCTACTAACAAATATACGTTAAAATAGTCGATTTCCCACCAGATTCATTATAAAAAAGAGGTGCTATATTAGTAGCACCTCTCACCATTTCAATTCAATCTTTAACAATATAAATTGTTATATTACTAACAATTTATTTCTTCACTTTCTTACCAGTGGTCTTTTTACCACCTTTCTTTCCACCACATGCCATAGTAGTAATCATCTTAATTAATTAATGATTTTGTTTATAATCAGCACCAATCTTTTTTAGAATCGGTTTGAATATCCAACTCCAAGCAACTGGTGCAAGAATAGCAGAATTAATAAGAATTGTAGTATTCTCATATCCACCTGCTACATATCCTGCGGCAATAGCAAAACAACTAATTAACATAACCAGTCGTTTAGTCCATGTACCAACAGATTTATCACCATTAATATCATCTATTGCTTTAATAAGTATGTATGTTAAAACATTCACACAAAGCATAAATGATAAATCGAAATGAGTACTGAATAACTCAATGAAATGTCCTACGAGTTGTTCCATTTACCATTCATCAATTTCATCGACCACCATATTTCTTATTTGGAATATATTTTAAGAAACTAAAAGGAAACAATTTCTTTCTAAAATCTTTATCAGATTCTAAAGTTCTTGCTTCACCTTCAAAACAAATATCTTTATAAGCTCGATTATAAGGAGGTAATATAATTTCAATTATCCAACTAATAACATAAGCTAATAAAGGAAATATTGGAGTAGCAAGTAATCCCCACCAAGAATAATTTGTAGTAAGACTTAATATAATACTAACCAACAAACCTACAATAAAAAGAGTAATTTGCTGATAACTATGAACAGTTTCATGTCGTTCAACAGTTTCAGTAATTTTATCTTTATATTCAGTTCGTATAATTAACCACCATAATATTGTCATACATAAATACCCTTTGAACGGTAGGAATTTACAATAGACTTTAATCATGATTTTATTTTAATTGAATTTGTTTATAACAATTAGCATATATAGTATTCATAAAATTTTCAGCAATTCCGCTATTATCAATAACTAAACCAGTTTCATAACCTTGCAACTCCGTTATCTTTTCCCATTCAGATTCTACTGTCATATAATTATAAACAGTTCTTTGTAAAATAGACATAGCACCTGAATAATCATCATTTTCAACATTTCCAGATTTAACAAGGCTCTGAATACAAATTGGTACTATAGAATTAATATTCACCATACCCATAATGCAATTATATGTATAATGGATATTATTAAGACCAACATACATAATTGTTACAATAGAAGGTTTTTTTACTTCTTCTTCTTTAGGTTCTAAATTATAATATGTAATCTTAAGAGTAGTAAATCTTCGAATGATAACATCCAAACTTGCAGTGAGATAATCCAAATTATCATCTGTCATAGTTTTAAGTAAAGTGACATTCGGAACAGCATACTTAATACTAGCATTTGCAGAATTGGTTAAATTATTTACAGTACTAAATATGATAAATACTGGAACTGGTTTTGTACCATTTTTAATATCATTATTAAAAAATAAATGAAGACTAACAGATAATTGAGACATATATACACCATGTAAACTTCTATAATTCTTTATAGAAAGTTTAATGTTATTTTCATCACCATTTATATTCAAACTACCATCAGGTGAACCAATAATATTAAATATAGAATCTATAAGATTACCGAATTGAGTTTGTGTAGGTATTTTACCTGTTTCAAAATATTGTTTAAGCTGATTTTTAGTTGCCATAATATAATTGAATATTTTTATATTATTAATAAATTTGTCATAATTCGTACCTGATTTAAGATTAAGTAAATTATTTATAACAATTAAAAGTTAAACTTAATTTAGCTTTTAATTTGTAAGATTAATATTTTCCATATAAGTATTGATAAAATCCAACAGGTCGTTATTTTGAAAATCATTGCTACGCATAATGATATTG
>ERZ1673702.1988-NODE-1988-length-19358-cov-6.367611_pt1 | contig 19358 bp, 10 predicted proteins | sample MGYA00580232_ERZ1673702 | MGnify/ENA primary metagenome ERZ1673702 (study PRJEB41218, sample SAMN15661792) | gut metagenome | host: Homo sapiens | place: Canada: London | collected 2015-08-20/2019-03-30 | study: EMG produced TPA metagenomics assembly of... | reverse complement strand
TACAACCCCGTTCTCTATCTGCTAAAATAGAAAAAGCTGAAAAAGTTGTATGCAAAACCGAATGACTGCATGTCTTCAATCGTCTGTATGGAACAAAAGTACGAAAAAGTCCGGAAGATGCAAATTTTTTCGGAGTTTTTTTACGAAGGCGGCGAAAATCCCTGCGGCCTTCCTGACGGTGTCCCGGCGAAAAAAGAGTTCCCTCCGCCGGAGGGAACTCGAACCGGCCGGTCGGCCGGCGGAAATCGGAGAGAAGGAGGCGCAGGGCGTTATTTGATGATCCGGTCGAGCTGGTCGATCGTGCGTCGCAGTTCGGCGTCGGTGACGGTGTAGTCCTGCAACTTGTCCGCGAAGTATTGTTCGTAGGCGTAGAGATCGATCATGCCGTGGCCCGACAGGTTGAAGAGAATCGTCTTCGACGCTCCCTCCTCCTTGGCGCGCAGCGCTTCGCGGACGGCGGCGGCGATGGCGTGGGTCGATTCGGGAGCCGGTACGATACCCTCGGTGCGGGCGAAGAGCAGCCCCGCACGGAAGGTTTCGAGCTGCGGAACGGCCTGCGCCTCGATCAGCCCGTCGCGGAGCAGTTGGCTTACGATGCTGCCGGCACCATGGTAGCGCAATCCTCCGGCGTGGATATCTGCCGGCTGGAAGTTGTGTCCCAGCGTATACATGGGCAGCATGGGAGTCATGCCCGCCACGTCGCCGAAGTCGTACTGGAACGTGCCGCGCGTGAGTTTGGGGCACGAGGCGGGTTCGACGGCCACGATGCGCGTGCGGGCTCCTTCGCGGAGGTTGCGGCGCAGGAACGGGAAGCCGATGCCTGCGAAGTTCGAACCGCCGCCGAAGCAGCCGATCACCACGTCGGGTTCGTCGCCCGCCATCTCCATCTGCACGAGCGCCTCCTCGCCGATGACGGTCTGGTGCAGCAGCACGTGGTTCAGTACGCTGCCCAGGCAGTAGCGCGTGTCGTCGGGGTGCTGTACGGCTGTCTCGACCGCCTCGGAGATCGCCAGCCCGAGGTTGCCCGAGCAGTCGGGATCGTCGGCCAGAGCGCGGCGTCCCGCGTCGGTCAGCGTGCTGGGCGAGGGGATCACCTCGGCTCCCCACGTGTTCATCAGCAACTTGCGGTAAGGTTTCTGCTCGTAGCTGACCTTGACCATGAAGACTTTCAGGTCGAGGCCGAAGTACTGGCTGGCCAGCGCGATGGCCGAACCCCATTGTCCGCCGCCCGTTTCGGTCGTCAGGTGCTTGATGCCCTGTTTGGCGTTGTAGTAGGCCTGCGGCAGGGCCGTGTTGGGCTTGTGCGAGCCGGCGGGCGAGACGCTTTCGTTCTTGAAATAGATCTTCGCCGGCGTGTCGAGCGCCCGTTCCAGCGCATCGGCCCGCACGAGCGGCGTACAGCGCCAGATGCGGTAGAGGTTGCGCACCTCGTCGGGGATGTCGATGAAGCGTTCGGTCGAGAACTCCTGCCGTACGAGTTCTTCGGCGAAGATGCAGTTCATCTGTTCGGCCGTCACGGGACGGCGGGTGCGGGGATCGAGCGGCGGCAGCGGTTTCTGCGGCATGTCGGCCACGATGTTGTACCATTGGACGGGGATCATCTGATCGGGCAGCAGGATTTTTTTCGTTTTCATGACTGATAAGGTATTTGATTGTTTTTACGGGTTTGCGGTCGGCGCGGGGCAAAAAAAGAAATCCGTCGTTACTTGTCAAGTAAACAACGGATTCCTAACTCTTGCGATCGGTATGTTCCATCCACGGCAGTGCCAGCGTCATTGTTTACTTAAAACCAATGAGCGCCACCACCAATTCTGAGCCGTGCGGTTGCTGAACATGCTTCTCTTCAAAAATGTCTTCGAGGCAAATATAAATAAAAAATCGGCAGGTTGTACGTTTTGCCGGAAAAAAGTTGCGGACGGATTGCACCGGCCCCCGGCCGGCGCGGTACCGGCTTTTTCGCGGGCGGCAGGAACGTCTTCCGCCTGCGGCAGGAACTTCATATAATAAAGGTATCGCTGCGGAAGCCGCCGGTGCGGATTCGGGAAATGCGAAAGGGAGGAATCCTCGTCGAAGATTCCTCCCGTCGCAAGCGTGCCGCCGTGCGGCTATTTCACCTTCTCCTTGAATTTCTCGATCTGGCGTTTCAGTGCGTCGATCGCCTCGTCGATCGCCTCCTCGAAGGCGCGGGCGCGGTGTTCGGCCACCATATCCTCGCCGGGCATGTGCAGCGTGATGGTCGCTACCTTGTTTCCTTTTTCGAAATCCTTATCCAGTTTGAGAATCACCTCGGCGCCCGTGGCGCGGTCGGCGAAACGTTCCAACTTCGACATCTTGTTCTCCACGAATTCGATCAACTTCTTGTCTGCGTCGAATTTCACTGACTGAATCTGTACGTTCATAGCCTTGTCCTTTATAGTTTGACAATCGGTTACCGTGCTTGCGTGTCCTCTGTGGCAGCGTCGCACGGGGTTTCAATCTCTTCCTTTCTCCGCTCGCGGGGGTGCGCCTTGACGTAGATCTCCTGCAAACGGGTGATGCTGTTGTGGGTGTAGACCTGCGTGGCCTGCAACGAGGAGTGTCCCAACAGCTCCTGTATTTCGCGCATGTCCGCGCCGTGGTTCAGCAGATGCGTCGCAAAGGTGTGCCGCAGTACGTGGGGGCTCTTTTTTCCCTGTACGCCCTCCTTGTTCAACGCCTGTTCCACGATGCGACGCACGACGCTCCGCGAAATGCGCGCTCCTTTCAGTGTTAAAATTAGTGCTTTTTCCTGAGAATTGCAAATGTTTTGCCGCTCGATCAGTTGGAGGTAATGGACCAGAATGCGCCGCAGAGGATCGACCAGCGGGACGATGCGCTCCTTGTCTCCCTTGCCGCGGATGCGCACCTGCCGGTAGTCGTCCGAGAAATCGTTGCGGTTGAGGGCGATCAGTTCCGCGAGGCGGATTCCGCAGCCGTAGAACATGGCCACGGTCAGCGCGTCGCGCACGGTGACGAAATCTTCGCTGCCGGCGCGTCCGTTGATGTCGGCGATCACGTAGGCCATGCGGCTTTCGGGGACGAAGACGGGCAGACGGCGCGGCGTACGCAGCGAACGGACGCTCCGGAAGATATCCTGCGTGACGATTCCCTGCCGGCGCAGGTAATGCCACAATGCCCGAAGCGACGACACCTCGCGGTTCATCGACGCCGGGCCGATGTGCGATTTTTCGGTGCGGTAGAGAATCCATTCACGAATGTCCTCGGTGCGCAGCTGCGAAGGGTCGAACGACGCCTCGTCGACTCCCAGCCACGCCAGAAACCGTTCGATGTCGCGGCGGTAGTTGCGGATAGTGAGCGGGGAGTAACGGCGTTCGGCTTCGAGGTATGTCAGGAATTCGGGGAGCATTTACGACAAAGATACAACTATTTTGCCGGAAAATGAAGCCGCTGCGCATGCGGGACGGGCATGGGCCGGCCGTCGCAGCAGCGTTCGCCGGCCCGGCGGCGACGAATCCGCATGAAAACGGCGGAAATGAAATAAAAGTGAAACGGAATTTGCGAATTCCGATCGTTTTTTCATACCTTTGCCGCGTCAAGGTTTCCGCAACGGGAGTCCTCTCCTGTCGGAATTAATAGGGAACGCGGTGAGAATCCGCGACAGTACCTGCTGCTGTAAGTCCCCTCCCTTTCGGGAGCGAAGTCTATCGCATTCTTTGCCACTGGTGAAATACCGGGAAGGCGCGGTCGACGGGATAAGTCAGAAGACCTGCCTCGATGAACGATTTACACCCGCGGGTTTCGGGTCGGAATCACACGAGATAGTTTTCTGCGTGCTATTTTTCTGTCGATTTCTTCACCCTTCCCCTTGCGTCGTGTAAGTCCGCAAACGGAATCAAACGGCGTAGTTATGTCATACGGATCGGTAATCGGGAGTGCGAGGAGCGCGGCATGGCCGTCGCTCCCTGCATCGTGTGTCTGCGGATCGCTCCTGTCCGACGCGGCCGTTTTTCGGCGCATCGAAATTCCAAACCAAATAAATCTTGTATTATGAAGAAAATCTTTACGCTATTGGCGTTCGCGGCATGTTGTGCAGCGGCAGCATGGAGCTGTTCGGACGAGTACGACGACTCCGGACTCCGTCAGGAGATCGCGGACATCAGACAGGAGATCGCCTCGATGAAGGAGCAGGTGAATTCGTTGAAGACGCTCGTCGACGCCCTGAACGGCAACAAGTTCATTACGAATTATACGGAGTCGGACGACGGTTGGTCGATTACGTTCAACGACGGCAAGACCATCACGATCCGCGACGGCGAGAAAGGCGCCGACGCTCCTGTGCTGGGTATCGCCAGGTTCGAGGGTGTCTACTACTGGACGCTGGGCGGCGCCGACGAATGGCTGCTGGACGATGCCGGCAGCAAGATTCCGGTGGCGGGGCAGGACGGCAAAACCCCTTCGGTCGACGAGGAGGGCTATTGGACGATCGACGGCGAGCCGGTCAAAGGTGCCGACGGCCGACCGGTCAAGGCGGTCGGCGAAGACGGCGATTCGTTCTTCGAGGATGTACGGCAGACCGACGACGAGGTGATTTTCATCCTTGCGGGAGGCGAGACGATCCGGCTGCCCAAAGCCAAAGAGGTGAACTTCGTCATCGAGCGTACGACACTGACGCTCAAATACGGACAGACCGAAAAACTGGCCGTCACGCAGAAGGGCGTCGAGAGCTATTCGATTTCGAAGCCCGACGGGTGGCGCGCTTCGCTCGACGGCGACGTGCTGTCGATCACGGCTCCCGTCGAAGGGAATATCTATGCCGAAAAGAGCGGCAAGGTGACGGTCGTCGCCGTGGGCGCTACGGCGACGGTCGTCGCTGCGGTCGAAGTCAATCTTCCGGTGTTCGACGACAACAACGCCGGTTCGAGCGACTGGGAGGAGTGGAACTAACCGATAAATGAGAAATCCGATGAAAAAGTACTTATATCTTGTCTGCGGTTCGCTGCTGGCCCTCGCGGGATGTACGCGGGATGCCGATGTCGAACCCGCCCGTCCCGTCGAGAGCGGAAAAGTCGTTTTGACCGGTCTTTCGGGAGAGGTTACCCGTACCGGATTCGGCGAGGCATCCGAGGGAGTCGTGCCGTTCCGGTGGAGCGCCGGCGACTGCATCTGGGTCGGCGACGTCAAGAGCGAGCCGCTCGAATCCTCCGGCGAAAAGGGCGCCTTCGTTTTCGAATCCGTCGCCGAAGCCGATTCCTACGACGTGATCTACAACATGACGGGTTCCGCCGCCCGCACGGCGTCGATCCCCGCCGAACAGACACAGGCGGAGGCCGGTCGTCCCGATCTGGGGCGCAACGGCGATTTCGGCTATGCGACGGCCGATGCCAACCGTACGTTCGTGCTGAACCACGCGACCTCCTACGTCTGGTTCGACGTAAGTTCGGCCGACGTGACGGCCAGGCTCGAATCGATTTCCCTGAGCGTGTCGGGCGGCCATGCCATCGCCGGCGAGGCGGTCTTCGCGGAGGGTGCGCTCGGTGCGTGCGAGGGTTCGTCGTCCGTCACGCTGAATTTCGGCGAGGAAGGCGTCGCGTTGCCGACGCAGCACAGCGACTCCGAGGTATTCGCCGCCATGGTGCTCTATCCGGCCGATCTGTCGGAGGCGACAGTCTCGGTCGTCTACACCTTCGCCGACGGTTCGGTCTACATGCAGAGCCGTGCCGGCCGTCGACTCGCGCCGGGCGGTACGCTGCGCATATCGGCTACGATCGCTGCCGCCGACTGCAAGCGCGACGGCGTCTTCTACCTGACCGAAAACGGTGTTGCGGAGGAGATTCCCGAATCGGTCACCTATCTCAAAGCGGTGACGCTGGGCGAAGGGAAACTCGCCGCCGCCGACCTCTCGGCGATCGCTTCGCGGTTGAAGGCGGGCGCGGTGCTCGATTTCGCCGAGGCGACCTATGAAGCCGCGGAGTTCCCGACGGTCTTCTCGCGCAAGACGACGCTGCGAGAGATTTCGCTGCCCTGCAATATCCTGACGATGCCCTCGACGGGCACCTATGCGACAGCGTTCTACGGTTGTACGGGATTGGAGACGGTCGCATTGCCCGACGGGTTGACCGAGATCGCGGCGCGGGCGTTCTCGGGCTGCTCGAAACTCGCGTCCGTCCGGTTGCCTTCCACGCTGACTTCGATCGGCGAGTATGCGTTCTATGACTGCAAGGCGCTGGCCGACGTCGTCGTGCCCGAAAAGATCACGACGCTTTCGCGCAGCCTCTTCGCCGGATGTACGGGTTTGAAGAGCGTGACGATTCCCGCCGGAGTGAAGACGATCGATTCGGGGACCTTCAACAAATGTTCGGCATTGGAGAGTATTGAACTGCCCGAAGGGCTGACCACGCTCGGTTCGCAGGCTTTCATGAATTGCTCGGCGCTCAAATCCGTCCGTATTCCCGACGGAGTGACCGCTATCCCCAATGAGACGTTCGCCTATTGCAGCGTACTCGAAACGGTCGAACTTCCCTCGGCCTTGAAGACGATCGGCAATATGGGATTCTACAAAAACAACGCATTGCGGAGCATCTCCTTTCCGGAGACGTTGGAGACGATCGGCACCAACTCGTTCGATGAATGTCATTCGCTGGCCGATGTGACGATCGATATTCCGGTCGTTACCGATTATTCGTTCCGGGATTGCGGCTGTACGACGATCGTTCTGGGCGAGAAGGTGACCGAAGTCGGACGGAATGCTTTTTACGGCTATTCCGATGAGAGCGGAAACGTGAAGAGCATCACCTGCCGTGCGCAGACGCCGCCGGAACTGGGTCAGACGCCGTTCGACGGCATCGGCAAAAATGTCGAGGGAAAGAAATACCTCTATGTTCCGGCGGCCTCCTACGAGGCTTATGAGAAAGAGTGGGCGTCCGTGATCGGTCAGGGATACATCCTCGAAGACATCAGCGATCAGGAGCTGACCGACGGTGTCTGGTACCGCGTTTCGCGCGAGGAGAAGTGGACGACGACGATGCCCGACACCTTCTCGGCGCTCTATGTCCGCACCGTGGGCGAGCAGACGATTTCGGCCGAGGCGTTGCAGTCCGTCGTCGCCAGACTCGCGGCGCAGTCGGCGCCCGCGACGCTCGATTTCAGCACGGCCGACTATGTTTCCGCCGAATTCCCTGCCTTGCTGGCCGGTAATGAGAAGCTGGGCGGAATCCGTCTCTTCGAAAATACGACGTCGATCGCCGACGGGGCTTTCAAAGGGTGTACGGCGCTGACCAGGGCGGTCGTTCCGTCGGGCGTCGCCGCAGTCGGGCCGAGTACGTTCGAAGGGTGCTCCGCTCTGGCGGAGGTCACGCTGCCTTCGTCCGTCGCATCGATCGCCGACAAGGCGTTCAGCGGTTGTGCTGCGCTGTCGGAGATCGCGCTGGGCAATGTGAAGAGCATCGGCGATGAAGCTTTCGCCGCCAGCGGATTGACCGAGGTGTCGCTCGGAGGTACGACGCTCGGTGCGAAGGCGTTCCGCGACTGTCCGGCGCTGGCTGAGGTCGAACTCGGTTCGATCGGCACCGTTCCCGCCGAGAGCTTCAAGGGGTGCACGTCGCTGACGTCGCTGACGGTTCCCGCTTCGGTGACCGCCGTCGATGCGGGTGCGTTCGAGGGGTGTTCGAAGCTCGCCGACCTTTCGCTGGGCAGCGGCGTGACGACCGTAGGCGACAGGGCGTTCGCCGACTGCGGCCTGACGGCACTGGTGCTGCCCGACAATGTGACGGAGCTCGGCAGCGAGGTCTTTGCGGGTAATCCGACTCTTGCCTCCGTCAAGTTCGGAGCCGGCATTACGGCCGTCAGCGACGGAGCATTCGCAGGGAACGACGTCATCGAACGGCTGACGATCCCCAAGACGGTCGAGGCGATCGGCGCCGGTGCGTTCGCCGGTTGGTCGAAGCTCAACACGCTGACCGTTTCGGGCGACGCGCTCGCTTCGATCGGCAGTAAGGCTTTCGAGAATGCCGTGCTTTTGGCCGACATCTACTGCGAGCCGACGACGGCTCCGACGGTCGCGGCCGACAGTTTTGCGGGGGCGGGCGCTTCGGTTCAGGGCGCCAAGACCGTCCACGTCCCGTCGGTCGACGCCTATTCGGCGTGGACTGCGGCGTGCAGCGGTTATACGTTCGCCGCATTGGGCGACGGCTACCTGAGCGAAGGCGTCTACTACCGTGTTTCGGCCGGCGACAAGTGGTCTGCGGAACTTCCGGCATCCTTCTCGACGCTCTTCGTCAAGACGGCAGGGGACAATACGGCGATGAGCGCATCGCAGCTGAGTGCGGTGGCCGCCGCCGTCAAGGGACTGTCCGCCGCGGCGACCGTCGATCTGAGCGAAGCCGTCTACGAGAGCGCGACTTTTCCCGCCGTATTCAGGGACAACAAAAATCTGTCGGACATCGTGCTGCCGAAGAATATTACCGCCGTAGCGAAGCATGTTTTCAGCGGATCGGGTCTGATCAGGGCGCACGTTTCGGCGGCTATCACCTACGACATCAATACCTATGCGTCGTGCGCTTCGCTCGCGAGCGTCACGTTCGACGAATATGTGCCGAAGATCACTAACGCGATGTTCCAGGGCTGCCCGCTGACGCAGGTCGTGCTGCCCACCGAGGTCACGACGATCGGCTCGAATGCCTTCAACGGTTGCAAGTCGCTGGCGAAGGTCTCCTTCGGCACCAAACTGAAAACGATCGGTTCCGCAGCGTTCAGTGGGTGTTCGGCGCTGACGGCGCTGATCTTCCCCGATGCGACGGAATCCATCGGACAGAATGCCTTTGCCGATTGTTACAATCTGCGGAGCGTTTCGTTCGGCCGCGGCATGAAGGAGATCGGAACTTACAGTTTTACCGGATACGACTGGACGGGGACGGGTCAGGGCGGTTGTCCGCTGCTGGGCGAGATCATCTGCCGTGCGACCACTCCGCCGACGCTGGAGGAGTCTTACGGTTCCGGACCGTTCGGCGGATCGTACGAGATCATCGCCGGCAGCAAGGCGGAGACCCGCGTCATCCATCTGCCCGAGAGCGACGACCCGTCGCTGAGTACGGGCGGCGGCTATGTGAATTCGGGCTGGGTGCAGCTGACCATGGCTCCCTACAACTTTACGTTCGTCTACGACGTGGAACCGACCGGCACGTGGAAATAGATCCGGCGGAAGTCAACTCTCTGCGGGAGAGACGTCGGAGCCGGAAATCGGGCTCCGGCGTTCCCCCGTATTTCAAACGCATACGATATGAAACGTTATTTACCCTTTTTGTGCGGATTGCTGCTGGCGGCCTGTTCCTCGGAGTTCGAAGAGGAAGCAGGGGCGGTTCGGGGCGGCCGCGCTGTCGAATTGACCGGTGTGTCCGGTTCTTCCACGCGAACGTCGGCGGGCGCCGTCGACGGCGCGGCGATTCCGTTTCTGTGGAGCGCCGACGACCGGATATGGGTCAACGGCTTGCAGAGCGCCGAAGCGGGAACCGCAGGCGCTGCGGCGAGCTTCGGATTTTCCGAACTGACGGGCGAAGCCCCCTACGAAGTCTACTACAATATGACGGGCGAGGGGGCACGGGCCGTCGTCCCTTCCCGCCAGAATCAGGCGGCGGCCGGTGAATTGCAGCTGGGCGCCAACGGCGATTTCGGTTATGCGACTACCGATGCGGGCGGACATTTCACGCTGTCGCACGCTACCTCCTACATCTGGTTCGATCCGTGGTCGCAGGAGGTGGACGCACGGCTGGTTTCGGTTTCGCTGGCGACCGCCGACCGGACGATCGCGCTCTGCGGCACGCGCACGTTCGACGGCGGCGGATTCGGTGCCGCGACCGGCGGGGAGTATGCCGTTACGCTGTCGTTCGGCGCGGAGGGCGTCGCGCTGCCTGCGTCCGGCGGCGATACGCGGGTGTTCGCCGCGGCGGTGGTCTATCCGGTGGATTGCAGTGCGACGGAGGTGCATGTGACCTATACGTTCGCGGACGGCAGCGTCTACACCGAAACCCGCCCCGGCCGGAAGTTGGAGGCAGGCGCGACCTACCGCCTGACCTCCGAGATCACGAAACGTGCCGGCGGCGCGTTGGAGATCGAGGCGGGAGAGGCGGACGGCGAACCCGTGTGTCTGAAATACGGCGGGTCGGAGGTACGCTCCCTGACGGCCGAAGGGTGGATTCCGCAGGTGCGGACGACCGCTCCGGCACGGTGAACGGCCGATCTGGATATCGCCCGCCGCACGCTGCGTGTCGCACCGCCCGCGGAGTATCTCGAAGGGCAGGACTTGGAGAACACGCTGCGCATCGAATCGGACGGCGAACCGCTCTTCTCGCAGGACTATTACGTGCTCGATTTCACCCATCCCGAAGGGACGTTCGTGCTCATGGAGGGCAACATGACGACCGAAAACGGTTCGATCGTCTATTTCGACCAGCACATGCGCTGCCACGAACGGGTCTACGAGGAGGTCAACGACAACGAGATCGGCAACGTGTTGCAGGACATGTACATGATCGGCGGACGCATCTATTTCATCACGCAGAACGGCCGGACGAGCAGCACGGGAACGACCTTCGACGGCGACGGCCGCTTCGTGATCTGCGACGCGCACACGATGAAGCGGATCCTTGCGCGCGACATGCCGTTCTATGCGCAGGTCGCTTCATCGTCGGGTGTCAAACCGACGCTCTGCTGGCCGCAGCACATCGTTGCGGTAAGTCCCGAAAAGGGGTATATCCAGTATTCGACGTCGGACATGGAGTCGCATTCGGGCATCCGTACCGTCAATCTGGTTTCGGGCGTGATCGCCACGACCGATATTCCGGATACCTACGGTGTCTTCACCAAGACCGGCGCCACGAAGGCGCGCATGACCGTTTCGCGCGGGAAGGTCTTCGCCGGACGGGGCAATTCGGTGATCGTCATCGACTCTGCGACCGATCGGGTCGTTAGGGAGCACACCTATCCCGACCGGCAGGTCAAGGATCTGGCCAAGGGAGCCGACGGGAAGATCTACGCCGTCTTCACCGGCGAGTTCGAGATCGACGGCGACTTGGGATACTACGGCAACGTCGTCTGGAAATCGCCCGCGATGATCGCGGCGTTCGACGCCGAAGGAGAGGTCGTCTCGGAGCAAACGCTGCCCGAGACGGTGAAGCTGCGCACCGGCACGGCTTCGCCGAGCGTCCAGCTCTGCGCCAGCTTCCGGCAGCCGTGGCTCTACTTCATCGGCAAGACCGATTTCAGTGCGACCGAGGCGATGCGTTACAATTACGAAACGGGACAGGTCGACTGGGACTACATCACGGCCGACATCGACGGCAGCCACGAGGGCGGTTCGCTCATCTACGGCTACATGGGCGTGCACCCCACGACCGAGCAGTTGTGGGTGGGGAAATCCTCCTATACGAACAGCCGGATCCATGTCTACGATGTTTCGCGCAGCGATGCGGTGGAGTACGGCAGCTATTATCAGAAGAAGGCGAGTCCGGCGGGCGTCGATTTCGCCTACCGCTTCACGGAGGAGTGGATCAACCGATAGGATATGAGTTTTACGAAGTTCAAGCGATGGTTCGCAATCCTCGCATGTGCGGCGCTCGGCGGCGCATGTATGGATTACGGGCCTTACGAGGTGGAGGATTTCGGGATTACCGGATCGGGGTTGTTCATCACCAACGAGGGCAACTTCATGTACGGCAACGCGTCGCTCTCCTACTACGATCCCGAGAAGAAGCAGGTCGAGAACGAGATCTTCTTCCGCGCCAACGGCTTCAAACTGGGCGATGTGGCGCAATCGATGGTCATCCGCGACGGCATCGGCTGGATCGTGGTCAATAATTCGGGTGTGATCTACGCGATCGACATCTACACCTTCAAGGAGGTGGGGCGTATCGAGGGCTTCACTTCGCCGCGCTACATCCACTTCCTGAACGACGAAAAGGCCTATGTCACCCAGATCTGGGATCCGCGCATCTATATCGTCAACCCCCGGACTTATGAGATCACGGGGTATATCCAGACGGACATGGATTTCGAAACGGGTTCGACCGAGCAGATGGTGCAGTACGACAAGTATGTCTTCACCAACTGCTGGTCGTACCAGAACCGGATTCTGGTGATCGACACCGAGACCGACACCGTTTGCGACGAGATCACGGTGGGCATCCAGCCCACGTCGCTGGTCATGGACAAGTACAACAAGATCTGGACGGTGACCGACGGCGGTTACGAGGGGTCGCCCTACGGCCACGAGGCGCCGTCGCTCTACTGCATCGACGCTGCGACGCGGAAGGTCGAGAAGCAGTTCAAGTTCAAGTTCGGCGACTGGCCCTCGGAGGTGCAACTCAACGGTACGCGCGACACGCTCTACTTCATCAACAAGGCGATCTGGCGGCTGCCCGTCACGGCGACGAACTTTCCGGTGAAACCCTTCGTGCCCTATCAGAATACGCTCTATTACGGCTTGACGGTCAATCCGTTCAATTCGGAGGTCTACGTGGCCGATGCGATCGACTACGTGCAGGACGGGGTCATCCTGCGCTATTCGCCCGAAGGCGAACTGCTCGACGAATTTTATGTGGGGATTATCCCCGGCGCCTTCTGTTGGCGTTGAAAACCGATAAACCATGAACAGAATACGTTTCAGTTGTTTTGCGTTCCTTACCGCGGCGGCCGTCGCCTGCAACAAGGACGACGTCATCACGCGCGAGGAGGCGCAGGCTCCGGTCATCGCCTTCGATGTCAATACCGGCGTCTACACCGCCAAGGTGGGGCGGGAGTTTACCATCGCCCCGACTTATGAGTACGTCGACCGTGCGGTCTATGCGTGGAAATTGGAGAAGACGGGCCGGATCATCTCGACCGAACCCGTGCTGACCTACGTCATCGACGAGGTGGAGGGCGAGGAGAAAGAGGATTATTACATCGAGTTGGAGGTGACCACTCCCCAAGGGACGACGCGCGAACAGACGCGCGTGGAGGTTTACCGAATCCTGCCGCCCGTGATCGTCCTCTCCGAAGGGGCGGAGGTCGTGCGGGGGCATGTCTACGAGATCTCGCCGGACGTGCGGTGGGGCGAGAAGGCGACCTACCGCTGGACGATGCGTCGTCCGGGGGCTGCCGAGGTGGAGGAGGTCGGGCGCGAGCCGACTTACGAGTTCTGCGAACAGGCGTTGGGCGAATACGAACTCCGCCTGCGGGCCGAGAACGAGGACGGTGCCGACGAGAAGAGCATCCGCGTGGAGGTGACCGAGGCGCTTCCGGTCTCGGTGACGGTGCCGCCGATCGGACGGCTTTACGACGGGCTGACACGTACCGTGCCGCTCGGGCGGTCGATCACGCTGCGTCCCTTGATTTGGAACGGCCGGAATCCCCGTTACAGCTGGACGGTCGACGGCGAGGAGATCTCGACGGAACTCGTCTGCACCTATACGCCCTCCGGCAAAGGAGTGAAGAAACTGCTTTTCACGGTGACGGACAGCTCGGACGAACCTGCGGCGGCGGTGGCGAAAGGGGTGAGGTCGACCGGCGAGGTGCGTGCGACGGTGGAGTACAGCGTCGAATGCTGCGACGAAGAGGGGGCTTTCCGGCGTCTGGCCACGCCGTCCAGCGAAGTGACGTGGACGAAGGTCTACGAATATACGCCGGCGCCCGGCCAGTTCATCAATGAACTCGTTTCGGGTGGGTTCACCGGTGCGGAGACCACGCCCGAAGCGGCCGTCGCCTATGCCGAGGAACGGCTGCGCAAGGAGACGTGGGTATCGCTCGGCGGCTGGGGCGGCTACATCGTCGTCGGGTTCGACCACAGCATCGACAATTCGTCGGAGGGTTATCGCGGCGGCTACAATTTCTCGATTACGGGCAACGCCTTCAAAGGATCGTCCGAACCGGGTATCGTCTGGGTGATGCAGGATACCAACGGCAATACGCTGCCCGACGACGAGTGGTACGAACTCAAAGGTTCGGAGTTCGGCAAGGAGGAGACTTTCAGGGACTATGCGGTCACTTACTACCGCCCGACCTATTCGGGCGCTTCGGTGCAGTGGCGCGACAATCGCGGCGTCAGCGGCAAGATCGACTATCTGAAAGCGTACCACGACCAGCCCAGCTACTACCCCAACTGGATCGATGCCGAGAGTTACGTCCTCTACGGAACCTGCCTCAAAAGCCGCACCTACGACCAGTCGGGCAACGGCTCCTACTGGGTCAACGACTCCTACGATTGGGGGTATGCCGACAACTTCGGCGAAGACCGGCTTTCGGACGACGAAAATGCGGGGGCGGGGGCCATGAAGACCTATTTCAAGATCGAGAACGCCGTCGACGGGAACGGCGAGCCGGCGAACCTCGCCTACATCGACTTCGTCAAGGTGCAGACCGGCGTCAACGTCAAGGCCGGCTGGCTGGGCGAGAACTCCACGGAGGTGTTCGGTTTCACGGACGAGAATCTCAATCAGGGCAAATAACGGACGATTATGAAGAGACTATGGATATGCGGCTGCTTCGCTCTGCTGTGCGGGGCCTGCGACGACAAGACGGCGGACGAGCCGGTGTGGAACGGCGACAACTACGTCACGGCCTTTTCGCTGACGGTGGGGGAGGCGATCTACGAGGCGGTCGTCCACGACGGGCGAATCACTGTCGACGTTCCCTACGACGCATCGCTCGACGGGGCGGAGGTGCATTACGAATTGTGCGAACATGCGTCGATCCATCCCGATCCGGCGACGATTAGGGACTGGTCGCAGGAGTGGCAGTTTCTGGTCAGCTCCTACGGCCAGAGCGACCGCACTTATATTTACACGGTCAATCGTACCGACGTTGCGACCGGGGGAAGCCTGACGCTGCGCACGCAGGCCGAGGTGGATGCCTTCGCCGCGAGCCGGATCAATGTGGTCGAAGGCAACCTCACGATCGGCGTCGAGGGCGGCGAGGCGATCGTGAATCTGGACGGACTGGCCGGTCTGGTCTCGGTGCGCTGCGACCTGACGGTCACGAATGCCTATCGGGGCGAGGATCTGGCGGGACTGGCCGGATTGCGCCGGTGCGAGTCGCTGCGCATCGGCAGTGCGGGGGCGCCGCATGAGACATTGAAGCGGATCGAACTGCCCGCCCTGCGCGAGGTGGCGGGCGATCTGCAACTCTGCGGTGCGGCGGTGCGGGCGGTCGCTTTCGCGGCGTTGCAGCGCGTCGACGGGGCCTTCGCGGTCGGTTCGGACGCGCTCGCCGAGATCGTGGCCGACGAATTGGAGGCGGTCGGCGGCGACATGCGGCTCGCGGGGTCGACGGGCAACGCGGCCAAGGCGCCGTGCGAGCAGATGTATTTTCCCAAATTGCAGCGTGTCGGCGGGGAGCTGTCCGTGGTACGCTTCGGCAGGCTGGGACAGCTCGCGACGACCTTCGGTGCGCTGGCTTCGGTCGGGTCGATCGCCTACGAGGAGCTTGCGCTGACCTCTTCGTGCGAGTTTCCGCTGATCGAAACCGTCGGGGCGGTCGAGCTGACCGACTGTCCTGCGCTTCGGACGATCTCGCTGCCTCGGCTTGCCGCGGCCGGGTCGTTCTCCGTCGAGGGATGTCCGGCCGTCGAAACGGTCGACCTGCCGCTTGTCGAACGGTTCGAGGGCGACGTGCGGCTGGCTTCGCTGTCCGCCGTCACCGATTTCGGCGCTTTGCTGCCGCGTCTCACGGCCATCGGCGGCGACCTCACGCTCGACGATCTGCCGGGCCTCGCCGGGGTGTTCGATCTCTCGAAATACGCCTTTTCGGAGCACAGCGCCGTCACGCTGCGGTTCGTTTCGACACCGAAGCTGACGGAACTGCGCGGCGGCGGATTCGCCGGATCGCTGTCGCTCGATGCGGCGGCGCTTGCACCGCAGCCGGAGACGATGCCCTTCGCGCTGTCGGGCTTCGAGCGGCTCGACGTCCTGCATGTCGTCGGGTTCAAGGGGCTCTCCGCGCTTTCGCTCCCCGTGGCCGCCTGCACCGATCTGCTGATCGAAAACTGCGGGACGCAGCGGGCCTTCGCGCTCTCGCTGCCGGCGCTCGAAGAGGTGCGGGGTACGCTGCTCTGCAAGAACTGCGGCAAGACCGGAGCCGCCAACTCGGCGTCGTTCCCGCGACTGCGGAGCATCGGGCGGCAGTTGGCGTTCTATGTCAACGTGTCGTCGTTCGCTTCGCTCGCGTTTCCGGAATTGGAGCGTGTGGGCGATGGCCTCGGCGTTTCGGACGATGCGTCGAGCGATTACGCTTTCTATACGATGCCCAGCGGCTGTACGGGAGCGTTCGTGTTGCCGAAGCTGAAAGAGGTGCGGGGCAACATGCTGCTCTCGACGTGGAATGCCTCCACCGATCGGGTCGCCGCGTTCCGCTTCCCCGCGCTGGAAACGGTGACGGGCGAACTCTTCGTCGGACATGCCAGCTACAAGAACCGGACGGTGACTGCACTCGACTTCTCCGCCCTGCGACAGGTCGGATCGGTCTATGTCGGCAACCTTTCGTCGGCGACTGACTTTTCGACCTTCGCAGGAGCGCTGCCGTCGCTCTCGGACGCGACGTGGCGGGTGGAGAATTGCGGCGAGAATCCCACGTATGAACAGATGCTCGGCGGCCAGACCGGAAGACCATGAAGCATATCCTGACGATTATCCTCTGCACTGCCTCCTGCTTCTGTTACGGGCAGGAGCGGCGGCAGACCGAATCCCGTGAGGGGTGGTGGAACGACAATCCCTCGTTCGTGGTGCCGATCCGCGAGATCGGTGTGACGGCACGCCGTCCGATGAAGGAGATCGGCGTGCAGAAAACCCGGCTCGACACGCTCGTGCTCCATGAGAACATCGCCCTGTCGATGGCCGACGTGCTGACTTTCAACACTTCGATCTTCGTCAAGCAGTACGGCCGGGCCACGCTCTCGACGGTGGCGTTCCGCGGTACGTCGCCGTCGCACACGCAGGTGACGTGGAACGGGATGCGCATCAATTCGCCGATGCTGGGCATGACCGACTTTTCGATGATTCCCTCCTACTTCATCGACGACGCCTCGCTGCTGCACGGCACCTCGTCGGTCAACGAGACGGGCGGCGGCCTGGGAGGTGCGGTCAAGCTCTCGACGCGGCCGGCCGACCGGCGGGGATTCGGATTGCAGTACGTCCAGGGCGTCGGGACGTTCTCGACCTTCGACGAGTTCCTGCGCCTGACCTACGGCGGCGACCGCTGGCAGAGTTCGACGCGCGTGGTCTATTCCTCGTCGCCGAACGATTTCAGGTACAGAAACTACAACAAGAAACTGAACGTCTACGACGACGATCGCAATATCGTCGATTCCTACTATCCCGTCGAACGCAACAAGAGCGGTGCCTACCACGATCTGCATCTGTTGCAGGAACTTTACTGCAATTCCGGCGACGGCAACCGTTTCGGATTGCAGGCGTGGTACGTCCATTCGTCGCGCGGCGTCCCGATGCTGTCGGTCGACCACAAGGAGGACGACGACTACTCCAACGTGCAGCGCGAGCAGACGCTGCGCGGCATCTTGCAGTGGGATCATCTCCGCGAGAATTGGAAGGTAGGAGCCAAGGCGGGGTATATCCATACGTGGATGGCCTACGATTTCGAGAAGTCGCTCGGCAACGGCAACATGGCGCAGATGATCCGCTCGCGCAGCCGGATCGATACGTTTTTCGGCCAGGTCGAGGGCGAATATTCCGTCGGCGACAAGTGGCTCTTTACGGCCGACCTTTCGGTGCACCAGCATCTGGTCGAAAGCGTCGACAAGAACGTCCTGCCGATGAAAGATCCGCAGCAGCTCGGCGGCAACCGCAAGAAGGTGCAGGTCGGCTACGATCAGGGGCGCGTCGAGCTGTCGGGTTACGTCTCGGCCAAGTACCAGCCGACGGACCGGCTGGGGCTGTCGCTGGCGCTGCGCGAGGAGATGTTCGGCGACGACTGGACGCCGGTCATCCCCGCCTTCTTCGCCGATTACGTGCTTTCGCACCGCGGCAGGGTGGTGGCCAAAGCCTCCGTGTCGCGTAACTTCCGTTTCCCGACGCTCAACGACCTCTATTTCCTGCCGGGCGGCAATCCCGACCTGAAAAGGGAGCACGGCGTCAGCTACGACGGCGGCGTTTCGTTCGCCGTGGGGCGCGGAGGCTCCTACTCGCTGCACGGCGAGGCGACATGGTTCGACTCCTACATCGACGACTGGATCGTCTGGCTGCCCACCTTCAAGGGATTCTGGACTCCGAAGAACATCAAGGAGGTACACGCCTACGGCGTCGAGTTGAAGGCGGGGCTCGACTGGCAGCCGGCGCCCGACTGGCAGTTGAACGCCGACGGCAATTTCTCGTGGACGCCCTCGATCACCAACGGCGATCCGGTGGACTGGTACGACAAGGCGATCGGCAAGCAACTGGTCTACATCCCCGAATATTCGGCTTCGGTGACCGGACGGTTGACTTACAGGTCGTGGAGGTTCATTTACAAGTGGTGTTATTACAGCGAACGCTTCACCACGTCGGACAACAGCATGAAGACGAAGATCGGCCGCGTGAAACCCTATTTCATGAGTGACGTTTCGCTCGAAAAGGCCTTTTCGCTGCGATGGGCCGACTTCACGGTCAAGGGGGTGGTCAACAATCTCTTCAACGAGGAGTACGAATCGGTGCTTTCGCGTCCGATGCCGCGCCTGAATTACGAACTCTTCCTCGACATCCGGCCGCGCTGGGGCAGGAGAAGGTAGAAGAGGCGTCGCGGGAACGGCCGGTCTGTTTTCGGGATCGGGCGGGGGTGCGAATCCTGCGGGACGGCTCCGTATGCCGCGGGCGGGCGCTCCGGCGCGGTTTTCGTCCGGATATGCCGGAAGTAGGGGGCGGTGCGGTCGCCGGACCGGATGGCGCGGCGGACGGTCCTCCCCGCGTCGAAACACGGGGTGCGGGGTGCGGCGGACAAAGAATTCTTTCAGAGCCCTTCGTGGGCGCAGACGCGTCCCAGCTGCGTTTCGATGATGCGCGCGAGTTCGTATTCGGGCGTCTGGTCGCTGACGGCGTTGTTGACGGCGCCGCCGGTGGCGGTGCCGAGCGTGAAGAGCTTGTCGGTGCGCGTGGCGTAGAGTACCGCATTGAAATCCCCCATCGGCGTCTCGGTCGATGCCTCGGTCGGTGCGGCGACGACGGCCGCGATCTGTTCGTCGTGTTGCGCCATGCGTTCGATGAAGGCGAGCAACTCCTCCTCGTTCTCCAATCGGGGTTGCAGCCAGAACCGGTTTTCTTCTTCCGTTCCGGTCTCGAACGGGCGGCACAAGGCGAAGCCGTAGTGCATGGCCGTGCGTTGTGCCAGTTCCTCTGAAATTCCGTACAAAACGATATTCATAACTCTAC
>ERZ1673702.1965-NODE-1965-length-19515-cov-6.043063_pt1 | contig 19515 bp, 10 predicted proteins | sample MGYA00580232_ERZ1673702 | MGnify/ENA primary metagenome ERZ1673702 (study PRJEB41218, sample SAMN15661792) | gut metagenome | host: Homo sapiens | place: Canada: London | collected 2015-08-20/2019-03-30 | study: EMG produced TPA metagenomics assembly of... | reverse complement strand
GCCCGGAATATCAAGGAAAAACAGCTCAAAAACTCGCGCAGTACGGTCTGAAGGCCGCCCGCCGCGCACCTCAGTTCAGCAAGCGCTGATCGAGTACGTTTTTACAACTCAAACGCTCAGAAAGACCCGGAAAACTTTGTTTTCCGGGTCTTTCTTATAACTTTTTCCTTTGATGGGCTTTGCTTCTTCACGAATTTCGGCCGAGTAAGCCATGCTTCGCTCCTTTCAGGGAGACTAAACCCGGTTGAACCGCAGAGAAGGTACTCATCTCCGATGAAGCTTCGCTGATTGCCGCCCCGTTCTGGCCTCCGTCTCTTTGTGCGCGCTTTGGCCAGCGCCGCAGAGCAGCGCGCAAGTACCTCTCCCGGTTTGGCCGTGATCCGATCCCCTGCAGGAAATACCGTCTTACTCCCTGCCGGCGTCCGTAGTCGGCGCGGACAACGGAAATGTTACGGCCAGTACGCTGCCGCTGCCGGTGCTTTCCTCCACCCAAACGCGGCCGCCGTGAAGCCGTGCGATCTCCCACACCAGCGGAAGGCCAAGCCCCGCTCCGCCAAGCTCACGGCTGAGGGACTTGTCCACGCGGAAAAAGGGCTGGAAGATACTCTGCCAGAACTCCTGTGGGATGCCGCGGCCGGTATCCGCTACATGGATGACCACCTGCCCGTCCTGCTGCTGCACATCCACCTTCACCGTGCCGCCGGGATGGTTGTATTTGACGGCATTCTCCACCAGATTGAAGAACATACGGCAAAGCAGCATATCGCTGCCCACAACGGTAACATCCTCCCCCTCACGCAAGAGGGAGATCCCATTGCGTTCGGCCAGCGGGGCAAGGTCGGCAAAGACCTCATCGATCATGGGCGAGAGCAGAATGACATCATCGCGTGGAACGGACTGAAGATCGCTCATGTCCAGCAGCGCATGCGTGAGCCGGCTGAGCCGCTGGACTTCGCCCTGCAGGGAGGCGAGGAACGCCGCGCTTTCCGGCGGAATATCCGGATGCTCATCGGGGAAAAGCTCCAGTTGTGTTTGCAGCAGCGTCAAAGGCGTGCGCAGTTCATGGGCGGCGTTGCCGACGAACTGCCGCTGAGCGTCAAAGCCGCGGCTCAGGCGCTCCAGCATTTCGTTGAGAGCCTGGGTAAGGGAGCGAAGCTCCGGCAGGGTCTCCTCGTCAAGCCGGATCTCGGAAAGGTTGCTTGTCTCCACCTGTTCGGCCTGCTGTGCAAAGCGGCGCAGCGGACGCAGCGCACGACCGCTGACGAAATAGGCCAACATACCGCCGAGGAGCGCGATCGCCGCTGTGATGTACCAGTTTGTTGTGCGGAAACGCGCCTGCGCCCCGCTGACAACGATCGTCAGGCCTTCACCGGGCGGGATAAGCTGCGGGTCAAAGCCGGCAGTTTCTCCGCCCTCAACGGCAACGTGGTCGTAGTCCTGAAGCGAATCTGCAATGGAGTCCATATAATATACGCCGGATGAGCAGAGCAGCAGATTCATGGAAACGCAGGTAACACCGATAAGCAGGACGGTCATCAGCGTAATGCGCCATTGAAGAGACAGCGCCTTCATTCTTCCGACCCTCCCAGCAGATACCCTTCTCCGATGCGGTTATGAATAGGATCATAGCCCATCGCAGCGCGCAGCTTTTTCCGCAGCGCGGAGATGTGGACGCGGATAGAGTTGCTGAAACCGTCCACGCTATTGTCCCAAACATGGTCGATCAGTTCCTCCTGACTGACCGGGCGGCCCTGATTGAGCAGCAAATACTCTAAAATACCGCTCTCTTTTTTGGTGAGAGAGACCGTCTTTCCATTCACCGCGGCGATGCGGCTTCTTGTGTCGAAGCGCAGCGTACCGAAGGAGAGACACACATCCGGCTGAATGAACTGCCGCTGGGTCAAGCTGCGGATCCGCGCCTCCAGCTCGGCCAGTGCAAAGGGCTTTGAGAGATAGTCGTTGGCGCCTGCATCGAGGCCGTCCACCTTATCGGCGGTGCCGCTGCGGGCGGAGAGGATCAGCACCCGCGTTTCGCGGTCGGTCTGCCGCAGTGTGCGCAGCACGCTCATGCCGTCCAGCTTGGGCAGATTAAGATCCAGCAGCACCAGATCGTAGCGCTCCACCTCCAAAAGCTGCAATGCCCGCTCGCCGTCGTAGGCGAGATCTACGCTGTACCCTGACCGGCGCAGCCGGCGCGCAACGGCATCGCACAGTGTGCGTTCATCTTCAATGAGCAAAAGGCGCATGGTATGCCCTCCCTTTCCCGTGTAAGTTATCCGTAGTATAGCACATTGCAATAAAGTCTTTGTTAATTTTCCGTTCTCAACATCCGCCCCATGGCCGAAAGCGTGTCACAGGCCCCGTCCCGCTTTCGGGGCCGGGTACCGGCGGCGGCAGGCTCGTCCAGATCCAGCTTCTTTTATTATACCACAGGTTTTCTCATTCTGCCGGCAATGATCGTGCTGCGTATCATATTTTTCCCTCCCTTCTGCAGGCGCTGTGCCCGCCGGCGCGTTTTACGCGCTGTTTCACAGAGTGTCCCTGTTCCGGATGAAGATGGGCAGGAACAACTGCTTCTCCTGCGGAAAATGCGCCAAGGCCCGCAAAATGGACGCAGACGCGGCAAAAACGCCAAACTTGGAACACTCGATCGCCGGAATAGCTTGACTTTATGCGGATGATGTGTTAGAATTTTCCCGGCTTTTAAGGTGACTGTCTGCGGATAGTCCGCTGGGAAATCCATTAGAATTTAACAGATCGGAGATACATGTCATTATGGAAAGAATCAAGACTCTCGAGACTCGTAGCCTGTGCGACAGCGCCAAGAACGGCGGCTGCGGTGAGTGCCAGACTTCCTGCCAGTCCGCCTGCAAGACCAGCTGCGGTGTGGCAAACCAGAAGTGCGAGAACACCAGCAAGTAATCGAGCGCAATTTTCAAAAAGCTGCCGCCTGTTCAGGCGGCACTTTTTCTGTACGAGGAGAACGGAAGAATGGTACATCAGTATCAACTGAACGGCTACAACATCGTGCTGGACACCTGCTCCGGCGCCATTCATGCAGTGGACGAGGTAGCCTATGACATCATTGCACTTTACCCCGACCACACGGCGGATGAGATCGTATCGGCGATGATGGAGAAATACGGTGAGCGCGAGGATGTCACGGAGCAGGAGCTGCGGGACTGCATTGCCGATGTAGAGGCGCTGAAGCGCGCCGGGAAGCTCTATACCCCCGACACCTTCGCAGACATGGCCGGCACGTTCAAGGAGCGCTCCGGCGATGTGGTGAAGGCGCTGTGCCTGCATGTGGCGCACACCTGCAATCTGAACTGCTCCTACTGCTTTGCCAGTCAGGGCAAATACCACGGAGACCGCGCACTGATGAGCTTCGAGGTCGGCAGGCAGGCGCTGGACTTCCTGATGGATCACTCCGGCAGCCGCACCAATCTGGAAGTGGACTTCTTCGGCGGCGAGCCGCTGATGAACTGGGACGTGGTGAAGCAGCTGGTGGAGTATGCCCGCAGCGTGGAAAAGGAGCGGGGCAAAAATTTCCGTTTTACGCTGACCACCAACGGGATGCTCATCGATGATGACGTGATCGACTTCGCCAACCGTGAAATGAGCAATGTGGTGCTGTCGCTTGATGGCCGCAAGGAGATCCACGACCGGCTGCGGGTGGACTATGCAGGCAACGGCAGCTATGAGCGCATCGTGCCCAAGTTTCAGAAGCTGGTAGCGGCCAGAGGCAACAAGAACTATTACATGCGCGGCACCTTTACCCATGCCAATCCGGACTTCACGAAGGACCTGTTCCACATGGCGGATCTGGGCTTCACCGAGCTGAGTATGGAGCCGGTGGTGTGCGCGCCGGAGGACCCCGCCGCGCTGACGGTGGAGGATCTGGAGATCGTGAAGGATCAGTACGAGCTGCTGGCCAAGGATATGCTGCGTCGGGAAAAGGAAGGCAAGCCCATCACCTTCTACCACTATATGCTGGATCTGACGGGCGGCCCCTGCATTTATAAGCGGATCTCCGGCTGCGGCTCCGGCACGGAGTATATGGCTGTAACGCCGTGGGGCGACCTGTATCCCTGCCATCAGTTCGTGGGTGAGGAAGCCTACAAGCTGGGCGACATCTGGAACGGCGTGACCAATACGGCCCTGCGGGAGGAATTCCGCTCCTGCAATGCCTACGCCCGGCCTGAGTGCAACGACTGCTGGGCGAGATTCTACTGCTCCGGCGGCTGTGCGGCCAACGCCTTCCACGCTACGGGCTCGATCCGCGGCGTCTACGAGGCAGGCTGCGAATTGTTCCGTAAGCGTATGGAATGTGCCATCATGATGAAGGTGGCGGAGGATTCCGCCAAGGCCAACAGCTGATGGAAACGCCCATTGCTGATTTTGTCCGGCGGTATGCGGATTCCGGGATGGTCCGTGCGCACGTGCCCGGCCACAAGGGGAAACCCTTTCTGGGCTGTGAGGCACTGGATATCACCGAGATCCGGGGTGCAGACAGCCTGTATGAAGCGGACGGCATCATCCGGTGCAGTGAGTCCTGTGCGGGAGAGCTGTTCGGCTCCGGGCGGACGGTGTACTCCACGGAGGGATCCAGCCAGTGTATCCGGGCGATGCTGTATCTGGCCCTGATCTGCGGAAACGGATCCCGGACGATCGTGGCCGCCCGGAACGTACACCGCGCGTTCCTGTACGCGGCGGCCCTGTTGGATTTTGAGATCGTCTGGCTGCGGCCGGAACGAAGTACCTCTCTCTGCAGCTGTCCTGTATCGCCGGACACATTGGAGCGGACGCTGGCGGAGCTGCCTGCGCCGCCTGCGGCGGTCTATCTCACCAGTCCGGACTATCTGGGCGGCATGGCGGACATTTCCGCTCTGGCGGAGGTGTGCCGGAAGCACAGCACACTGCTGGCGGTGGATAACGCCCACGGCGCCTATCTGCGGTTTCTGGAGCCATCCCGCCACCCGCTGGATCTGGGTGCAGCTCTGTGCTGCGATTCGGCGCACAAGACGCTGCCGGTGCTGACCGGCGGCGCGTACCTTCATATCAGCCGTGCAGCGCCGGCGTCTCTGCGGGAGAACGCAAAAACGGCGATGGCCATGTTTGGCTCTACCAGCCCGTCCTATCTGACTCTGGCGTCGCTGGATCTGTGCAACCGCTACCTGTCGGATGGGTACCGGGAACGCCTGCGGGAGATGTGCGTGTATCTGGACGAAGCACGGAAGGCGCTGACAGCTGCCGGATGGCAGATAGAGCCGTCGGATCCGCTGCGCCTGACTATCAAGGCGCCATCCGGTATGACCGGCGGACAGCTGGCAGACCGTCTGCGGGAGAATGGCGTAGAATGTGAATACGCCGATCTGGACTTCCTGGTGCTGATGCTGACGCCGGAGAATCGTGCCGCGGATATTGAACGGATCCTCCATGCTTTCGGAACAAACGATGCCGTTTATGTGCCGCAGCCGACGCTTCCGCCGGCCCGCGGGGAACGGGTATGCTCCGTGCGGGAGGCACTGCTTGCCCCGCGGGAGACCATACCGGCGGCGCAGTCGCTGGGACGGGTCTGCGGCGCGCCTACCGTTGGATGTCCGCCTGCGATCCCCATTGCGGTGTCCGGTGAGCGAATTGGCCGGGAGGCTCTGGCACTATTCCGCCGGTATGGCGTGGAGCAGGTGGAGGTCCTGTGCTGAAAACGTTTTTTGAAAGAAATCAAGACCGCAAATCTGAACACAGACAAACCGCAGACCCGGCAATTCTGTCGGATCTGCGGTTTTCCTTGATAGCGGGCCGCGCAGTAAAGAGGACGCTGCCTTTTTGCAGCCTTACCCTCTTGAGCTTTCACGAACCTCGTCGTATTTTGCATTGTTCAGGGCTGCTATGTATGCATCGTAGGCATCTTCCAGCGTGAGATACTCCGTGCCGGCATCCAAAACCTTCTTATACTGGTCGGTGTACTGATTCACGAAGAGACTTTTTGAGATCGCAACATAACCGACCCCTTTTTTATCTGTTCGCTGACCCGTCGTGGTTTCGGAAACATAGTATTTTCCGTCACCGGTTTGAATGAGTACAGGGATCTGCTTTCCGGCGCCGACCTTGTTTGTGTTGAAGGAAGTCCAGAAAAGGTAACGCTTTGCATTCTGTCCCTCGCGCCCATCTCCCAAAAAGGCCCAGGTGCAGTCTCCCTGCTGCAAAAGGCTGTTATTCATCTTTGCAAGCTCAGCTTCAATGCCCGGGATATAGGCCGAGTTCGGGCAGCGGGAGTCCAGTTCAAAGTTCTTATTTTCGGCAAGCATGTCCGATTTCCAAAAATCGGTCGCATATAGCAGCGGTGAGAAATAATCCCTTATACTGGTATCAAATGGGTAATCTGGCTTGGACGGCGCTGCCGTGCCGCTCCATGTGAGCACCACGCCGCAGCTCTCATCATAAGAAACGACACAGCTTCCTCCCGGCGTGGCCACACCTATCCAGTTGTCCGTATCGCCCTGCCCTCTGGAGTGAACGATGCCGCCGATGTTTACAGGGTCTACCGACTGCCAGTCGGCCTTTTTTTGCCTCAACTTGACTGTGACCGCAGCATCGGTGTCTCCCAGCATAGCCTCTGTGGAGACCTGCGCATACGCGGCGCGCACATTGGCGAGGTCTGTCACTTCCCGGCTCTTTTCCAGTTGAGAGGAAAACATCGGGATCGCGATGGCGACCAGTACGGCAATAATCGCGATCACGATCAATAACTCCATCAAGGTAAATCCCCTGTCATTTTGCTTCATAGTACTCTTTGCCTTTCCCCAACGCGTCGTACGGTATCCGATGCCGGCAAGGCGGGCCGCCATGCCGGAGCAGCAGCCTGCGCCTTTATTCCGCGCGCAGCTCCTTCTTTTTCTCCGGCTTTTCCCACAAATGCGCCGCCGTTCCGTTTTATAGATCTATAAACAATGATCCGTCCCGCCATTATAGTCGCTTTATCCGCGAATTTCAACGCGTTTTCGAAATAGTTTGAGCCATTTTTCGCCGAATCGGAGAAATTCCGCGGCGATGGCCGCAGCAATATCGCGTAAATGGCACACTGAATATTGCTATTTGCCGGAATCAATGTATAATAACTTATGCAAATGATCGAAGGCGGAAATTGAGGGAATCGTACGGATGAAACACACCAAAACACTTATTTTACTTATTCTGTCCGTTCTGCTTGTGACCGGAGCGCTCTGCGGCTGCGCGGCGCAGACACCAGAGCAGCCGGATGCATCGTCGCTGCCGCAGATCACCATCGGCAGCGACACCTATCCGCCCTTCGTCTATCTGGACAATAACGGCGATCCAACCGGTATCGATGTGGAGATCGCATCCGAGGCGTTCCGGCGGATGGGCTATCAGGCGGTGTTTACGACCATCGACTGGGAGCAGAAAAAGACGCTGCTGGACAGCGGGGAGATCGACTGCATTTGGGGCTGCTTCTCCATGGACGGGCGTGAGCAGGATTACCAATGGGCCGGCCCCTACATGGTCAGCCGGCAGGTCATCGCCGTCAATGCAGCAAGCGACATTTACGCCATGAGCGACCTGAATGGCAAGACCATTGCCGTACAATCCACCGGCAAGCCGGAGGAGATCTTTTTGAAAAGCGGAGAGCCGGATATCCCTCAATTCGAGGATATTATCAGTCTGGAAGATCGGGGCATACAGTATGCGACGCTGGACTGCGGCTATGTGGATGCCATTGCCGCCCACGAAACAACCATTTTGCAGTATATGGCGGATTACGGCGCGGACTTCCGTATTCTGGAGGAGCCGCTGCTGATCACCGGAATCGGCGCGGCCTTTTCCGTCAACGATGACCGCGGTCTTGCGCAGGAGCTGACGGACACCTTTGCGCAGATGCGTCAGGATGGGACCATGCAGGAGATCGTCGGCAGATATCTGGAGCATCCCGAGACCTATCTGGAGGTGGAATGCCTTGAACAGTAATCATTTGCAGACTATTTTCGGCAAAAAATTCTGGCTCGTCTGCATTGCTGTGGGGATTTCCCTCTTTGGAGTCGTTTTCGCGCTTTCCAGGCGGGCGGATATTCAGAATTGCGAGCAGCGGCTGACGGGAGTGATGGAGTTTATCAAGGCGCAGTCCGCCGACTATACGAAGTACAACGATACCGCCGTTGCAAAAAGCCTTGTGCGCGAGGCCGCCGCCGTCCACGCGCTGGAGGGGCTCTCCCTCGGCTGCGATGAGGCGGCGCTGTTGGAATACGCCAGGACACTGTGGCTTACAGGCGTTTCTGTACTGAACGCGCAGGGCGAACTGGTATGCGAGTACACGGAGAATGGCACCGGCTATGCGCAGCTTCAGTCCGGCATCAAAATGGAACCGATCCTCAGCGTCATCGACTACCCGCAGAAGACCTATGTCAAGCGCGTGGAGCTGGGCGGAGGCAATTTTGTCAATGTCGCTGTCCACAGCTGCGCTGACGGCACGGGTGTGGTGCTGGCCTATCGCTATATCCCGGCAGAGTTTTCACAAAAGTCCGTTTTGTCCATCCAGACCCTGTTAGATGGCTATGAGATCAGCTCCACGGGGACTCTTCTGGTGGCGGAGGATAACCGGGTAGCGGCCTCCAACGATCCCACTCTGATCGGCATGAACATCTTCGAAAGCGAACGGCTCATGTCGATCCGGAGAAGCGGCCATGCGGATAAACTGATCCGCGTATACGCGCCGAAGGGCATCGAACAATGCTATGGGATATATAGCCATGGACGGGGCTATTACCTCTATGCCTATGTTCCCGCCCGTCAGGTCTATACCCTCACCGTGATGAATCTGGTGATCACGCTGGTCATGTATATTCTGATCCTGGCGCTTGTGCAGGTCTTCCGCTGGAACTCCGCAAAGGATTTCTTTATGCAGCAGGAGCACTCCGAGCAAGAATACAGGAAGTCACTCGAGCAGAAAAACGTCGCGCTCCAGCTTGCCGTTCAGCGTGAAACCAAGGCCAATCTTGCCAAGCGGGAGTTCCTGTTTAATATGTCCCACGATATCCGAACGCCCATGAATGCCATCATCGGCTTCACCGCGCTGGCGCAGACGCACATCGACGACCGCGGTCAGGTAGAGGACTATCTAAAAAAGATATCCGTTTCCAGCCAGCATCTCCTGTCCCTTATCAACGATGTGCTGGATATGAGCCGCATTGAGAGCGGAAAGGTCACGCTGGAAGCAAAGCCGGTGCATCTGCCGGAGCTGGTGCATGAGCTCAGGGATATCGTACAGGCCGTTGTTTCCGAAAAGGATCTCTCCCTTACCCTCGATACCGTTGGCGTGGAAAATGAGGATGTCATTGCCGATCCGCTGCGGCTTGAGCAGATCCTGATCAATGTTCTGGCAAACGCCGTGAAGTTCACGCCGGACGGCGGGCAGATCAGCCTGTGGATCGTGCAGAAGGATACGGCTCCGGCGGGCTATGCCGATTTCGAATTCCACATCAAGGATAACGGCATCGGCATGAGCGAGGAGTTCCAAAAGCACATTTTTGAGCAGTTTGCCAGAGAAAGGACCTCCACCGTCAGTAAGATACAGGGCACGGGGCTCGGCATGGCCATCACGAAAAGTCTGGTGGATATGATGGGCGGCAGGATCACGGTGAAAAGCGAACAGGGAAAGGGCTCGGAATTTACCATTTCTCTGCGCTTCCCCATCGGCGAGGCGAAAACAGAACAGACGCCGCCCGCCGCAAAAGCCTCCGCTTCTGCCGGGAAGAAGCTTCTGGTGGTCGAGGATAATGAGCTGAATCTGGAGATCGCATCAACGCTTCTTAAAGAAGCGGGCTTTGCGGTAGATACTGCGGAAAACGGAAAGATTGCCGTTGAAAAGGTCGAAGCGGCCTCTGCCGACCGGTATGATCTGATCCTGATGGATATTCAAATGCCGGAGATGGATGGCTATGAAGCGACCCGCCGGATCCGTGCGCTTCCGGATACAAAAAAGGCAGCGCTCCCCATTGTGGCCATGACTGCCAATGCGTTCGAGGATGATCGGAAAAACGCATTGCGTGCCGGCATGAACGGCCATATTGCCAAACCGCTGGATATTCAAAAGCTGTTTCAGGTATTGTCGGAGCTGTTGAAATAAGCCATGATCGGTATAGACGGCAAACCGAGCTATGCGGGCATGGGCAAAAAGGATAGGTGAACGAATGAAGATCATATATGAACTTTCCTGGCTGTGGGAAACGCTGGGCATCGCATTGATAGCGGCGGCTGTTTGTGTGGTCGGTGCTATGCTGATATGCCGGGCAAAAAAGAAAACGCTCAGCAAAAGGAGCGCAGTCGTTATCGGAATTGCCGCCTTTATCATTGCCATCGTAGCAGTTATCGAGATCGCACGGATCCCGATGCCGCTTTGACGAAATGGGAGGCGTTGATATGGGCTATGCCGGCAGGGCGGGGTAAAATACCCCGCCCTGCCGGCATGTTATCCGATTTTCCCCGCGGGAGGGAATGGGTCATTCCTCTTCCTTCCGTCTGGCGCGGGTGGTGAGCATCACCAGAGCACTGCCGCTGACCAGCAGCGCCGCGGCCATGCCGCCCATGGGGAATCCGTCACCGGTAGCGGCGCTGGTCACGCCGGCCTTACCGCCGTCCTTACCGCCGGAGGTAGCGGCCCGGGCGCTGTCCCGTCGGAAGGAGACGGAGGCGCTGCCGTCGTCGGAGGCGATGGTGATGGTGCGCTCGCCGAAGACCAGCGTGCGCAGGAACTGTGCGCGGAACGTGACGATCAGCCTGCCGCCGTCGGGATCAGCCGTCACCTCGTAGTTGGCGGGATCCACCGTCACGCCGTCGATCTGCGCGGTGAAGTCGTCATACTCCTGGCGGAAGGTAACGCCCAGCGGCTTGTCGCCGGGTCTCCATACCCTCACATCGTCCACGATGCGCAGACCGATGGCGGGCAGGATGGTGTCCCTGCGGGTGATTTCCCTGACGGCAGCGGCGTCCAGATAATACTTGCCGCAGCCGGAGCAGTACCAGTATTCGATGTTGCCGTCGGCGGTGGAGGTGGCATTGACCTTGGTCACGCGGCGCAGGCTGCCGTGGTTCCCGGGTGCCGGATCGCCGAAGCTCTCGCCGCAATACCTGCACACCGCAGGAGCCTTGCAGGAGGCGGGAGTGCCCACGGTGTGGCCGTTGTTGACCGTGATCTGCACCCGGGTGCTGTTGCCGGCCCGATCGGTGGCCACAATGGTGTGGGGCTGGCTGTCCGCCTCAATGATATAGGTGCTCCCTGCGGCGCGGCCGGGGGCGCTGACAGCCGCTGTGCCGTCCACGGTGACAGTATCCAGATACGCATCGGTGACGGTGAAGGTCACGCTGCCGCAGTAGACCGCGCCGTCGTCCACACCGGCGATGACCGGCGCGGCGGCATCCAGCACCACGCCGTCGGACCGCAGATAGGTGATGTTGCCCGCCGCATCGGTGATCCGTGCATAGGCGATGAGCCTGCTGTCGGGGGTGATGGCCACAGGCGCAGTGTAGGGCTGGAGGGTCATGCCGTCCAGCTGCGCCGCGGTATAGTCCTCCTCACTGAGCAGGTACTCGATGGCCGTCACACCGCTGGCCTCGTCCGCCGCCGTCAGCGTCACGGTCTGCCGGCTCTTGTAGAACAGGTCAAAGCTGATGGTATTCCAGAAGCTCTGCCACGCGTTGCGCTGGTCGATGCGGATCTCGCCGGTGGGATTGGTCTTGTCGATCTTGTAGGTGAGGGTGACGGACTCGGAGATATAACCGTCCGCCGTATTCTTCACATAGAAGGTCAGGCTGCCGGTGCCCGTCTCATCGGAGCGGGTCAGGCTGCCGCGCCAATCGCCGTTGGCGGTATTGGTGCCGGACACCTGCCAGCCGTCCGCCGCCGTCACCATGAAGTCCTGATTCGTCCACTGGCCGGTGCCGGCGGTATACTCCGCGCCGGTGGCGGTATACGCCTTGATGCTGGCGGTGATGCCGGTGGGCTGGGTCAGGCTGTAATTGCCGGCTTTGCCGTTGGCGCTGTCGGCGATGGTAAACTCGGTAAAGCTGACGGGAATGTTATCGCCCGCAGCCACCGTGTCGAAGGTCGGCGTGCCGCAGCGGAGCATCAGTGTCTCGCCGTCCGCCAGATTCACCAGCGTGGGCGTGCCCTCGATGGCGGCGGTGTTGAGCCCGTCATAGAGCTTGTCGCGGACGGTCAGACTGCCAATGCTCAGCGGGCGCGCCGTGATGGCGGCACTGCCGGAAATGGGCTGCGCGGCCAGGGTATAGTTGGCCGCGTCGCTGCCCGCCAGAGCGAAGCCCGTAAAGGTCACGGTCCTTCTGCCCACGTCGGGACTGTCCGCGTTGGCCTGCCCCATCACCACGGACAGGTCGTCGCCGCTGATCTTGCCCTCCATGGCCCGCTCGGGATAATAGTACATGCACACGATGGCCGTGCTGCCGTCGTAGGTCTTGTCCTCCAGCGCGGGGGTGTGGAGCCGGATCTCCTTCGGAGTGATGGTAAAGGTCCCCGTCTTTTCAATGCGGTCGTAGTGCTCCGTCTCCGCCACGGTCAGCCGCACGTTGTAGGTACCGGCGTCCTCGGGCGCTGCGGTGGTATAGGCGCCGGGGTCCGCGCCGTCGGGCTTGAACTCCCATGTCATGACGCCGTCGCTCTCCGTATTGGCGGAGGGCGTCACGGGCTCGCTGTCATAGATCTTGTCCATGGAGGCGATGTCAGCGTCCACAGTGGCCCTGCCCACGGTCAGCACCACGGTGGTGGAGGCCGGCGCCTGATTGTCGCCGCCGGAGACATAGGTCTCGCCCAAGGGGTCATAGGACACGGTCAGGGTGTAGCTGCCCGCCGTCAGCGCCGTCAGGAAGCTGTTGGTCAGGGTGATGGCCAGCTGGCCGTTGGCGGATGCGCCGATCCGATACTCCGTATCCCTTACCAGCGCTCTGCTGCCCATGGTGATGCTTCTCACCGTGCTGCCGTTGTCCTTCACACGGAATACGCAGTCGTCCGCGGAGGCTTCAGCGAAGCTGACGCGCTCCGTGATCTGCTCCGCGTCGGTGTAGACCACCATGCCGTCGGCATTGACCACGGTAACGTTGCCCTCCCGGTCGATGGCCTTCACATAGAGGAAGCCCTTGCTGTTGGGAGCCACGGTAAAGCTGCCCCTGCCGTCGGTGTCCAGCGTCAGCGCCGTCCAGCCGTCGGCGGCTCCGGCGTCGGCTTCCTTGGTAAAAGCCGTGCCGCTCAGCAGGTACTCCGCCTTGTCCAGCCCCGCGCCCACATCGGCGGCGGTGACGCTGACCGTCTGTGTCTCCTTGAAGAACAGGCCGAAGGAAATACGGTTCAGGAAGTTCCTGAAGCTGCTGTTCCGGATGGTGATCTCCGCCGTGGGCGGCGTGTTGTCGTATGCGCCCACGATGCGCAGCAGGCTGTTGTTGAAGTCTGCCGTCACCTGAACGGTGTAGCCGGCGGCGTCGCTGCCGGTAAATCGCTGCTTTGTGGTCAGCGCACCCTGCTCCAGCTCCAGGCCGTCCTCGCCGGTGTAGCCCGGCAGCATGGTGACGCGGAGGGTGTAGGTCTGGCCGCTGCGCACCGCTCTTGTCAGGTCTGCCTCCTCCACGGCCACGCCCACATGGCTGGAAATGCGCATATCCACCAGACGGTAGAGGGTGAACGTCACGGTGGTCACGTTGCCCGCTTCGTCGGCGGCGGTGATGGTCACCGGCTTGCCATCGCCCTCGCTCAAGGGCAGCTCATACCGGCCGCCCGCATCGGGGCGCACCTCTGCGGCTGTACCGCTGCCGTAGGACACGGTCACCTTTACCTCATTGGCGTCCGCCACGGTGTAGATCACGTTGTCCGTCACGTCCATGACCTGCCGTCCGTTCTCGGTCTTGATCGCCGCGCCGTTCAGGAAGCCGATCACCGGCGCGGCAGTGTCCGTTTCGCTGACGTCGCCGCAGCCGCACTTCTTCTCATGGGTAGTGGTGTCCCATTCATAGCTGTGGTTGGAATGGGGTCTCACCGTGTAGCTCTGGCTCATCAGGCTGTTCACATAACCGTTTTCCAGATGCTCGATCCCAAAGTAGGCATAGCCGGTCTTCAGCATATCCTTCAGCAGCTGGTCGCCGCCGCACTCGAGACCGCCATACTCGCCGCCGGACAGCTCACCCTTCGCGCCGATACCAAATTCCACGTTGCTGCGGAACTTACCGGCAGAGGCCACCAGCTTGCCGCCGTCCCCGATCGTGACCGCATTTCGGAACTCAGGCTCGCCGCTCTGCGCAGTCACGGTGAGCACACCGCCGCTGAGCACTTCGGTCTGATTTTCAACGGTGACGCTGCCGGTCAGTCCGACCGTACCGGCTTGCATCGTTATACGGCTTATCGTGCCGCCGGTCACCACCGCCGCCGGAGTGCCGTCCCTGGTCTGGAGATGCCCCATGGCCGCGCCGTTGGCGGTCAGCTTAGCGCTGCCGTACAGCTCCACATCGCGCAGCACGGTGCCGTTGACGGTCAGGTCCGCCGTGTCCCTGACCTGCATGTTGCAGGATACCTCTCCGCCCGAAAGGATCACCGCCGCGCTGCCGCCGGCTGTGAAGGCGGTATTGCCGGCCTTATGGCCGTTGAGGTCCAGCGTGAACTTGCCGCCGTTGATGCTTACATCCTCCGCCGCGTCCTGATACAGCCTGACGGTATACAGGGCGGCGTCCTGCACGCCGGCAGAGAGGGTCTTGACTGCGGCCAGCGCCTCGCTCAGTGTCTTGTACCAGTCAACGCTGGCGCCGCTGCTGACGGAGGCCGTGAAGCTCTCGCCGCAGGCGCAGGTGCCGTCGTCGCGGATGCTGTGGACGTGACTGATGACCTTGACGTTGGTCAAATTGTCGGTTTTCCCCTGAATGAACTCGCTTATGTCGACCCTGTAATAGACGTAACCGCTCTTCAGCAGCTCGCTCAGCGTGCGGCCGGCGGCGATGCCAAGCTTTTTGTATGTACCGCCTGCCAGCTCGCCGACGGCCTCCTCCGCAAATTCCAGCAGTCCGTTGAATTTGGCTGTGGAATTGGGAACGACCGTCATCCTGGCGCCGCCCCCGATGCGGACGTCCCCATCAAAGACGGGGGCCTCCCGCACGCTCAGCTCGCCGCCATCCGCATTGACCTGGCCGGTGACTTTCGCGTTGAAATGGACACGGACCTCACCGCCCGTCATATCGATGGTGCCCACGGTGCCGCCGTTCATGATCAGCAGCGCGTTGGCGCTCTCCACCTTGAAGGCCGACGCGCTGGCGTCGGGATAGAATTGCACGTTGGCGCTGCCCTGCAGCGTGATCCTGCCCAGCCCCTCCGCAGCACTGACGGTCAGCGATGCACTGCTGACGGTCACGTCAGATACCAGCTTGCCGTTCTGGATGCCGATATCGGTCGTGCCGCTGATGGCCAGGCCGCTGGGCACGGTGGCCGTCTTGCCGTTGAGATCCAGCGTAAACTTGCCGCCGGTGATGCGCACATCCTCCGTCACATCCCGATGCAGCCTGACGGTGTAGCGGCTGGCGTTCTGCGCGTCGGCAGAGAGGGCCTTGACCTCGGCCAGCGCCCCGTTGAGCGTGTCGTATCCGGTGACCTCGCCCGCCGCGTCGGTCAGGGTAGCCACGAACTGGTACTGGCAGGTGCCGCATTTTCCGTTCGCATCGATGTCGGGGTGGCCGCAGGGCTCCAGCGTCACGTTGAAGACCCGGGACTCTGCCCGATAGCCGTGGAACGTCAGTTGGAGCTGGTACTGGCCGGTTTTCAGCGTGGTATTGCTGCTTACCGTAACGGCGCCGTTCCCGTCGCTGCTGACCTTAGGCGCATCCACTGTCGACCACTCATCGATGGCGCTGGCGCGGTAATAGAGCTTGGCGTCGAATACCCAGCTCATGGCGCTGTCATACGCCGCCGTTACCTTCAGGCTGGGAATAGTGGGCGAGGTCTCGTAGACGGTCAGTGTGCCGCTCGCCGGTGTCTGCTGGATGATGCGCAGGGGTGCATCCACCACCTCGACCTCATGCAGCCGCTTCTGGCCGGCCACGGACGTCGTATCCGCATTGCTGTCATCCTGCCAGGCATCTGCGCCCATCACCGACCGGTACGCTTTGCCCGCGCCCAGCAGATCCATCACGTTCTCATTCGGATCCATCAGGGTAATCATGCCGAAGTAGCCGCCGTTGAGCAGCAGCGCGCCGTCGTCATGCTGCACGATGCCGCCGCCGAATTTGCCGCTCTCGACGATGATCCTGCCGCCCTCTGCGGCATTGGGCACGCACGGCTGCCCCACCTTGATGGACGCGCTGTCCGTCAGGGTCACCTCGGCGGTCTGTGCCGCGAAGAAGTTGTTCTCAGCCACCGTCAGCTTCCTGCCGTTGAAGTCGATGGTAAAGGTGCCCGCCGCGATGGTGTAGTTCGCTTCCACCGCCGCATCCGCCAGCATCCTCACGGTGCTGCCGTCCAGACGCGCCGCCGCGTTGACGGCTTCCTCGAAGGTCCCATAGCTGGTGGTCACACCGGCGGCGTCCGTCACCGCTGCCGCCGCCACCTCCGCGCCGCAGTTGTTGCACTTGCCGTTGGTAACGCCCGCTCTGTGGTCGCAGACGGTGACCACCAGACTCTGCGCCGGAACGTCATTCCTGACATAGGTGCTGTTGAGGAACTTGTATCCATCGGTCACGTTGTCAAAGTCCCGATAGGCCTCGCTGCCCTTGATGGACACCGTGTCCGGTGTGAACGCCGCGCGGCTGGCAGCGGTGCCGCCGGCAGCCTTGAAGCTGGCGACTCCGCTGAGCTCGATGGTGAGCTCGCCCATGTCCGTATGGTTGACGCCGTAGCTTATGACCGTCCCACCGTCCAGCCGCTCGGGATTGCCGATAGCGGTCACGCGGCCCGTGCCGTTGACGAACAGATTCGCCGCGCTGGCGTCCATCATATTGATACCGGCGCTGAAGCCGTTGGTCTCATTGGCGGAGGACCCGTTTGTCAGCTGGCCGCCGTTGGCGTTCAGCACGCCGCCGCTGTTGACCGTCACCTCACTGCGGCTGGTCATCTGCAGGCCGACGCTGGCAAAGCTGTCGCCGCAGGGAGCCACGCCGCCGTTGGCGTTCACCGCGGCATTTTCAATGACCGCGTTATTGCCCAGATAGATACCGCCGCTGATGGGCTTGATGCCGGAGTTGAGATCCTGCACCGCCGTGCCGCCGGTGGCGTTCAGTACGCCGCCGTCGGAGACGCTCACGCTGTTGCCGGACACGCCGTAGCTCTGGAGGCCGCTGCCGCCGGTGGCGGTGACGGTGCCGTTCTTCACGGTCACGCTGCCAAAAATGCCGTAGCTGGTGCCGGCGCTTCCGGCGCTGCCGCCGTCCGCGACCAGCTCCGCGCCGCCGTCCACATAGACAGCGCCCTTCACGCCGCAGCTGTCCTTGGCCTTTACGTTGCCGATGCCGCTGCCGTTGGCCGTCACCCTCGCGCCCTGCTCCACGCGCAGCGTATTGCCGCCCATGTAAATGGCCGCGCCGCTGGTGCCGTTGTCAGAGCTGGTACCGTTGTAGTTGACGGTCAGCTCGCCGCCCGTGTACGCATCATATGCATGCGCAACGGTCAAATTGCCTTCCGCGCGCCAGCCCAGACCGTTGACAGTCAGCGTGGCGTCCTGCCCCAGCCCCACCGTCACATCGCCCTTGGACCACACGGCGCACTCGTTGGCGCCGCCGCCTGTGATGCTGCACTTGCCCACCACCTTCACGGTGGTTCCGGCCGGCAGGATCAGCGCATTGGAGCCCTCGGCCTCGATCTGCACCTTGTACAGATACAAATAGTTCTCGCCGGCGACCCATTGGTATCCGCCGTTGGCATCCAGGGAGACCTGGTCCTCTCCCGTGGTCAGGTCAAGGCAGGTGACCTTCTTCACCGCGCCTGTCTGCGCCTCCGCGACGCTTTTGACGTCCCGGGTCACGGTGTAGGTGTCGCTGCCGCCCCGCTTCTGCTCCGTCCGTGCCTGGCCGGACGCGGCGGGCAGGTTCTCCGCCATCGCCGCCCACGCCGTGGCGGGCAGCAGGGAAAATACCATCACCGCCGCCATCGCCACCGACAGGAGCCGTTTTTTCAAACTGCTGTTGTTCATCTCACTTCTCCTTCTTGCCCATGACTGCCTGCTCTTCACTTCTCTTTCTTGCTCGCTTGGCTGCTTACGTCTCTCATCTGACCGATGCATCAGGTGCAAAATTTGTATCCGGCTGCCGGAAGGAATGATGATCGTCCAGATCGGTTAATTATCATTTTACCATGGGAATCGCGCAGAAGCAACATTTTTTAACGTATTATCTTCATAAACGGAAAAAACCACGATAGATGCACATTTTTTAATGGCATTTAACGGCCCCGCAAATCGCCCCTTGACATCCTCCGGCGCAGTCATGATAATATACATATTGCAGCTTTGCAGGATTTCTTTCGAAGACCGCGAGGAGGAACGGACCCCATGGAGAATTACAAATTTTCGACCTTACCCTATCAGCGCCCCGATCTGGAGGCCCGCCGCACCCAGCTGGCCCGGTGGCAGGACGCCGTGGAGCAGGCGGAGAGCTTCGATGCGCTGCGTGCGCTGCTCTTTGAGATGGACCGCGCCAACGGTGAGCTGTCCACCCAGTGCGCCATCGCCCACATCCGCCACACTCTGGACACCCGCGACGCCTTCTATGAAGCGGAGATCCACTACCTGCAGGACACCCTGCCCACCCTGGGCGCCGCCGAGGTGGCGCTGAGCGAGGCCATCGCCTCCAGCCCCTTCCGCCCCGACATCGAGCGGGAGTTCGGCAGGCAGTATTTCGTCGCCATCGACCTGCAGAAAAAGCAGTTCTGCGAGGCCAACGTCCCCCTGCGCCAGCAGGAGTCCCGCCTGACCAACGAGTATCAGAAGATCATGGCCGCCGCCGAGATCCCCTTCGACGGCAAGACCCTGAATCTCTACGGCGTGCAGAAGTACTTCGAGCACCCCGACCGCGCCGTCCGCGCCGCCGCGGTCAAGGCGTACTCCGCGTTCTACGAGGCCAACGAGCCCCGTCTGGAGGAGATCTGGGACGAGCTGATCCGCATCCGCAACCAGATGGGCAAAAACCTGGGCTATGAGAACTACATTCCCCTGGGCTACCTGGAGCAGGGCCGCACCGACTACGGCGAGAAGGAGGTGGCCTCCTTCCGTGAGCAGGTGCGCACCGTCCTCGTTCCGCTGTGTCAGAAGCTCTATGACGCGCAGGCCAAGCGCCTCGGCATCGACCATGTCATGTGGCACGATGAGAAAATGGTGTTCCCCGGCGGCAACGCCGAGCCCGCCGGCGATGCAGGATTCATGGTCGAGACCGCCCGGAAGATGTACCACGAGATCAGTCCCGAGACCGGCGAGTTTATCGACTTCATGATCGACCACCAGCTGATGGACCTGGAGAACAAGCCCGGCAAGG
>ERZ1673702.1925-NODE-1925-length-19779-cov-10.530268_pt1 | contig 19779 bp, 23 predicted proteins | sample MGYA00580232_ERZ1673702 | MGnify/ENA primary metagenome ERZ1673702 (study PRJEB41218, sample SAMN15661792) | gut metagenome | host: Homo sapiens | place: Canada: London | collected 2015-08-20/2019-03-30 | study: EMG produced TPA metagenomics assembly of... | reverse complement strand
GAATCGAAGGGATCACCCCCGCCTATGCGGGGAAAAGTTGCCGGCGGCTCCGTCTTTGCCAGCGGCACCAGGGATCACCCCCGCCTATGCGGGGAAAAGGCAAGCCACTGAGCGGTGCAGCATTGCAGGTCAGGATCACCCCCGCCTATGCGGGGAAAAGCTCAAAGACAGGCTTGTCACTGCTGCCAGCAAGGGATCACCCCCGCCTATGCGGGGAAAAGCTTGCTGTGTCATGCCTGCCTTTTCGCGGAGCAGGATCACCCCCGCCTATGCGGGGAAAAGTGCACAAATTGAACAAGCAAAATTTGTGCTACAGGATCACCCCCGCCTATGCGGGGAAAAGAAGTCATTCCGGGGAAAATTGCAAAGCCGTATAGGATCACCCCCGCCTATGCGGGGAAAAGTTAAAGCCACGCCGCCGCATAGAAACGAACCAAGGATCACCCCCGCCTATGCGGGGAAAAGTTTACGCTGATGCTTGCGGCTTTCTCGCTGATGGGATCACCCCCGCCTATGCGGGGAAAAGGCCTGTCTGGATTGCCGCCAGCCGGCACGGCTGGGATCACCCCCGCCTATGCGGGGAAAAGTCATCATTATCATTTGTCAAGATGATTTTATCAGGATCACCCCCGCCTATGCGGGGAAAAGGTGTGCGTCTGACGGCATCTGGCGTATATGGCAGGATCACCCCCGCCTATGCGGGGAAAAGCAAACCCCGTTATAGATTGGACAGATCATGATAGGATCACCCCCGCCTATGCGGGGAAAAGGTTGTGCCATCGGTGATCCACTCATCCAGTACAGGATCACCCCCGCCTATGCGGGGAAAAGGACGGGTCGCTAATCTTCGAAATGGCAGTAGTGGGATCACCCCCGCCTATGCGGGGAAAAGTAGCCATTCCTGTCAATGTCAGTCAGCAATTTAGGATCACCCCCGCCTATGCGGGGAAAAGGATCGTAGTGCTCCGCGTTCCATTTTGCTTTGAGGATCACCCCCGCCTATGCGGGGAAAAGGTAAACTCAATGTCGTTGGAAACCACATAGCCAGGATCACCCCCGCCTATGCGGGGAAAAGTTTGTATTCCAAAGGTGGTCGTGTCGTATTCTGGGATCACCCCCGCCTATGCGGGGAAAAGTTTGGGAAAACATCAAAAGCGTGTTCACTGGTAGGATCACCCCCGCCTATGCGGGGAAAAGTGGTAACTTTCACCTTATGCGGGCAAAGCCCCAGGATCACCCCCGCCTATGCGGGGAAAAGGCAACGCATGGGACTGGTTTTTTACGGGCACTAGGATCACCCCCGCCTATGCGGGGAAAAGTTCCGGAGCATCTCGCCGACAAAGTAGCCAACAGGATCACCCCCGCCTATGCGGGGAAAAGTCGTTCATTTTGACACCCTCTTTCGCTTTTCTGGGATCACCCCCGCCTATGCGGGGAAAAGTGTCCCAAGCTGACCAAGACGAGAGAGGTCACGGGATCACCCCCGCCTATGCGGGGAAAAGCGGCTCTGCACTGATGCAGAATAAGGCGACCGCTAGGATCACCCCCGCCTATGCGGGGAAAAGTGATGTGTAGATCAACAAAGCAAGTTGCAATCAGGATCACCCCCGCCTATGCGGGGAAAAGCCGCCCACATCGTGGGTGAGAAATTCCCGACCGGGATCACCCCCGCCTATGCGGGGAAAAGAGCGTCCGAACTGATCGTTGCAAAAACGCTCGGGGATCACCCCCGCCTATGCGGGGAAAAGAATATTATACCGAATTCATCTTGACGAAAAATAGGATCACCCCCGCCTATGCGGGGAAAAGCAGTTTAGAGCCGTACCGCCGGACGGCTATATAGGATCACCCCCGCCTATGCGGGGAAAAGAGATCAACACTGGAAACTATGATTCGTTTCATAGGATCACCCCCGCCTATGCGGGGAAAAGAAAAGATCTGCAAGTGCTACAATCGTATCCCCGGGATCACCCCCGCCTATGCGGGGAAAAGCAATATCTGTATTTTACGCCCCTGTTGGATTAGGGATCACCCCCGCCTATGCGGGGAAAAGCCGTCGGCATTGTCAGATCAAAATCTTGTGCCAGGATCACCCCCGCCTATGCGGGGAAAAGTCACGGTACAGTGTGACGCTATGGATCACGGCGGGATCACCCCCGCCTATGCGGGGAAAAGGAAAACGCTGATCGACGAAAAATCTTTGAAGTAGGATCACCCCCGCCTATGCGGGGAAAAGCAAAAAATACGTCACCACGTTTTAACTGTGACAGGATCACCCCCGCCTATGCGGGGAAAAGTTGACAGCATGTATGAAGTAGGCTTCCAGTCCAGGATCACCCCCGCCTATGCGGGGAAAAGGTTCTTCGCATTCTTTCAAGAAATCGTCAATAGGGATCACCCCCGCCTATGCGGGGAAAAGCGTCATATGCCTTTGCCATTTTCGCAAGATATTGGATCACCCCCGCCTATGCGGGGAAAAGGAAACGTACTGCGTGAAGATCTGCCGCACGTTGGGATCACCCCCGCCTATGCGGGGAAAAGCAAATTGCAGACTGCTACGGGAAAATGGATCGGGGATCACCCCCGCCTATGCGGGGAAAAGCCTGATACTGTTCATTTTCCAGAATGTCGTAAAGGATCACCCCCGCCTATGCGGGGAAAAGTGAAGCAGATGTGTAATTTCTTTTACATTCCCTAGGATCACCCCCGCCTATGCGGGGAAAAGTGTACAGCTTCGGCAATATCAAGGATCAAGTCGGGATCACCCCCGCCTATGCGGGGAAAAGTATCACGGAAATTTTTCAGAAAGACGTTAATAAGGATCACCCCCGCCTATGCGGGGAAAAGCAGATATGCAAGCACTTCGGAGCGTTTCGCTTTAGGATCACCCCCGCCTATGCGGGGAAAAGGGCTGATCTGTAAGGGCAGTGTGGAAAAGAAAAGGATCACCCCCGCCTATGCGGGGAAAAGCGCCATTCGTGGAATGAGAAACCCGTTTAATAGGGATCACCCCCGCCTATGCGGGGAAAAGTATGTACATGGGGCGGCATTCCGCCCCTTAAAAGGATCACCCCCGCCTATGCGGGGAAAAGTCCGTGACGTAGTACGTACCCGTGTACTTGGGGGGATCACCCCCGCCTATGCGGGGAAAAGTTCACAGCGTCACCCTGTACCGTGACCATGTGGGGATCACCCCCGCCTATGCGGGGAAAAGGGCTGATCTGTAAGGGCAGTGTGGAAAAGAAAAGGATCACCCCCGCCTATGCGGGGAAAAGACAAAGAGGAAGAAATGTGTGATGCGGAATTTAGGATCACCCCCGCCTATGCGGGGAAAAGCAGTTTGCGTTCCAAAGTAGAACGCAATCACGGGGATCACCCCCGCCTATGCGGGGAAAAGTTCAAATAAGTTTACCTTTTCTGCGTATTTGTAGGATCACCCCCGCCTATGCGGGGAAAAGATTCAAGTCTTTTGTTGACGGATTGCGAATTGAGGATCACCCCCGCCTATGCGGGGAAAAGACGACGCTAACCGCTGCGTCTGGGGCTTTTGGAGGATCACCCCCGCCTATGCGGGGAAAAGTCGCTTCAATGTCTCCGTTTAATATGGTATCGAGGATCACCCCCGCCTATGCGGGGAAAAGAAGGGGAAATGCAGAATCATGAGTACATGGTTAGGATCACCCCCGCCTATGCGGGGAAAAGCCGACGACCGCAAGAAATTTTTTAACGCCGTGAGGATCACCCCCGCCTATGCGGGGAAAAGCTTGCCATGCTTTGCCTGCTTTATCCAAGCCCAGGATCACCCCCGCCTATGCGGGGAAAAGCAACGCAAATTTTGGGGCAGTTGGCATTCAAAAAGGATCACCCCCGCCTATGCGGGGAAAAGGTAAATGCTGACACGATACCCTGAATCATGGTTGGATCACCCCCGCCTATGCGGGGAAAAGCTTAACTACGTTCTTGCCTTCGTAGATTTTCAGGGATCACCCCCGCCTATGCGGGGAAAAGCGGTGAATGGTATCGTCAAGTATAACACCCTTGGGATCACCCCCGCCTATGCGGGGAAAAGCTGACGTGGTACTAAACCGGATTGACCGGATCGGGATCACCCCCGCCTATGCGGGGAAAAGGGCGGCTTGGACACGAAGCATACAGCTGTGATAGGATCACCCCCGCCTATGCGGGGAAAAGAGGAAAATTCGTTAAAAATATGATGTTGAACGAAGGATCACCCCCGCCTATGCGGGGAAAAGTTCTAACACTCTGCACAATTTTTTCCCAAACCGGGATCACCCCCGCCTATGCGGGGAAAAGTCAAATGACACTTCTCGCACATCTCCCAGTACGGGATCACCCCCGCCTATGCGGGGAAAAGTTTCTTCGGCGTTGTAGTACAGATAAACGTCTGGGATCACCCCCGCCTATGCGGGGAAAAGTAGGCAAGTGAATTGCCGTGTCCCGTAAATAGAGGATCACCCCCGCCTATGCGGGGAAAAGCGTTTCAATTGTGACATTTTCACACCTCCGTTAGGATCACCCCCGCCTATGCGGGGAAAAGCCCACTCTGCTTTTGTACCGGCATAGTACAGAAGGATCACCCCCGCCTATGCGGGGAAAAGTTTGTAGGAATCGCGGAAAAGTCCGGTTATGGAGGATCACCCCCGCCTATGCGGGGAAAAGCGTGGAAGAAGCAAAGATTGAAGCGAAAGTATGGGATCACCCCCGCCTATGCGGGGAAAAGACAAAATGTTTCGTAACTTCATCACAGACGTGAGGATCACCCCCGCCTATGCGGGGAAAAGCTGTGCTTTGAGCATCAGAGCATGCTTGCTGGAGGATCACCCCCGCCTATGCGGGGAAAAGTGGTCATCGTTCAACCACGAATTTCCGCCGGCGGGATCACCCCCGCCTATGCGGGGAAAAGTATCTGTTATCAGCAAACGACGAACAAAGCTGAGGATCACCCCCGCCTATGCGGGGAAAAGATTTCCCATGCTCTCTTCATAATGCTTGCCATGGGATCACCCCCGCCTATGCGGGGAAAAGAAAAGCATCGTTACAATTTTGCTGACCATTGTAGGATCACCCCCGCCTATGCGGGGAAAAGGTTACAGATGCCGGTAACATTGTTACCGGCGAGGGATCACCCCCGCCTATGCGGGGAAAAGCCGCCCCCCGCAAAATGCAATTGTTACAAAACGGGATCACCCCCGCCTATGCGGGGAAAAGCAGCCTGTGCCACTCCAACAGATCGAATAACTGGGATCACCCCCGCCTATGCGGGGAAAAGCCATTGATTTTTCTTTTGGCGTTGTGGAAGATAGGATCACCCCCGCCTATGCGGGGAAAAGCATATACCATGTACGCCAACGGTTGCCTACAAAGGATCACCCCCGCCTATGCGGGGAAAAGGGCGGCTTGGACACGAAGCATACAGCTGTGATAGGATCACCCCCGCCTATGCGGGGAAAAGGTTTCAAATTTCCATTCGTTGGAATTCGTTCCGGGATCACCCCCGCCTATGCGGGGAAAAGCAAGACGATTGCCGGTGAAGCGTTCAAGGGTGAGGATCACCCCCGCCTATGCGGGGAAAAGTTGATGTGTCAAGACATAACACGATCACAGACTGGATCACCCCCGCCTATGCGGGGAAAAGGTTCATCAAAATTCTGGCGACGAACTCAAAGATGGATCACCCCCGCCTATGCGGGGAAAAGCGCTGCCGTCAGGCACTACGCTGTAGCTCCGCAGGATCACCCCCGCCTATGCGGGGAAAAGAGACTGGCACGTCCATGAAGCAACAAGACCAAAGGATCACCCCCGCCTATGCGGGGAAAAGCGAAAAAGCCCGAAATTGCGTCATTTTCACCGGGGATCACCCCCGCCTATGCGGGGAAAAGCAAGCGTAAAAAGACGACCGCTATCGCTGTGCAGGATCACCCCCGCCTATGCGGGGAAAAGTGCTCAGATCACATCTTTGAGCAGGTTTTTGTGGGATCACCCCCGCCTATGCGGGGAAAAGATGCAAATTGTGACGGATTTGATTATTTTAATGGGATCACCCCCGCCTATGCGGGGAAAAGATAAAAACATGGAGGAAAAAGAAAATGCGTGAAGGATCACCCCCGCCTATGCGGGGAAAAGCCAATCGTCCATACCAGCAGCGGCGTTTTTGAAGGATCACCCCCGCCTATGCGGGGAAAAGTTCCGCGTTCGTCTGTGATTTTAGATTGTGTAAGGATCACCCCCGCCTATGCGGGGAAAAGATATCGTCGTTAGTGACTACGACAAAAACAGCGGGATCACCCCCGCCTATGCGGGGAAAAGCACAAAAGCAGGCGTGCGAATCGTTCAACGACAGGATCACCCCCGCCTATGCGGGGAAAAGTGCGGGGGCTACACGTGCATAAGGCAGATGACAGGATCACCCCCGCCTATGCGGGGAAAAGACTAAAAAGATCCCAAAACAGCGTTACTTTTTCCATCAGCCTGCTTCATTTTCATTTAGTTTGCAATACACCTGATACAAAAGCTGACAGTCTGCCAGTGCACGATGCTCCTGTTTTGCCGGAATTCCCAATACGTTTGCTATTGTTTCGAGTTTATAACTTCTCAACCCCTTTATTTTGCTTTTTGCAGCCTGCATTACATCATAAGTATCCATTTCTGGAAAATCCATGCCATTTCTTTGACTTTCAGTTTCGAGAAATTTTTTATCAAAATCAATACAATACCCCAAGACCATGCTGCTTCCTATAAAATCATAAAATGCAGCTAAGGCATCTTGAATAGGAATCCCATTTGCTTTGACAGATGCATTCTCAATTCCCGTCAATGCAGTGATCGTTTCAGGAATTTCATTCTGAACCAGTATCAGCTGCTGATATTCGTCCACACACTTTCCGTCCTGAACCCGTATTGCTCCAAGTTCCAGAATTTCATCTTTTTCAGCTGCAAGACCTGTTGTTTCGATGTCGATCATTACAAAAGATTCTTCCACGCTGTCGGCATCTGAACGGGAACCAGATCTTCTGCGTTTCTTTGCTCCCATTCGCTGTTTTGCAGCATTGCTAAAGCCTGCTTTTAAGCCACTCTCCGCAGCGTTATGACGATGCGGATGCTTCATTAGTTTTATGCCGTCCAGATTGACCGGCTCCCATGCCGTGTTATGCACATAGAAATCCATATGCTGCTCATTGTTCGCAGTAAACACCATCGTAGCTTGTCCGTCACGGATATTCTCACAAACTCTTTGCCAGAGTGCTTCACGAACTCTGGCACTCACACGACCCACATAAACACCTGTATTGATCTCAAGCAGCCATTTTGAAAGATCTCCACGCAGTTTCGGCGGACAATTTGCTATCGTAAGTACAATCATATTTCCTCCTCATACTTACCATAAGAAATGCCGTACTCCACATGTTCTTTCAAATTGTCCCACAAATAAACAACTTCCTGCTGCTCCTGCGGCTGGGATTCCTGCAAAAGATATTTGACATCTTTCACCATTCGCTCCAACAGCTTGGTTTCCGAAAACACATTCCGAACCCTTCTACGCATGATATTGGGAAGATCAGGCGGCTCCTCTGCTGCCAGTTCAAAGGCAAGCGGAATCGTGACCTCTGCTTTATACAAGTCTGCAATGTCATAGGCAAAGGAAAATTCATGCCCGACATGGATAAATCCCAGACTTGGTGCACAGCCCAGTGCAGTAATTACCGCAGAAGCAAGCCCATAAAGGCAGACGTTTCCGGCAGAAAGAGCCTGATTCACCGGATCGCTTGCAGAAAAGTCTTCTGCATCATACTTTCTCCCGTCCCACGAAACGTCCCATTTTTTTGCTTGCTCCCGATAGATTTTTCGCATTCGTGCACCTTCACGTCCCCGCAGCTGCTGCAATGTCATGCCTGACACATCTGCATCTGCAAACCGCATCTCGTACATTTTGCGGACAACATCAAGGTGCTTTCTGGTGTTAGAAACCAATTTTGCCTGTTTTTCCAGCAACGTGCTGTGAGAATTCAGAGCTCTCCCATGTGCATAATATCGCACCCCATGTTCTCCGACCCAGATCACACTGATCCCCGTATCACCGATCAGTTCCATGGCTCGATGAGAAATGTCTGTCCCCGGTCCAAGCAGCAGCACAGTAATTGCTGCCGCCGGAATGTACAGCGTGCCTTCCAGATCGCGTGCTGTGATCGCACCGTCTTCCCGATGGATCTTGCAGTGTTCCAGATAGAGAAACGTCATACGGTCATTGATCGTCGGAAGTGCCTGCAAATCCGGCTTTTCCATACCGTTTTGTTCTGCCATCAGTGCTCCCCTGCCACGGTCAGCATTCCAAGTCCATATGCCTTTCCTCTGCCGATTCCCTGCATAAGGGACAACTGAAAGCATTCGGCATCTGTCACAGTCAGAACCCCTTCATATGTAACTGCCAGTATCCGCACATACTGCTTACTGTCCCCTTTTCGGAAACGATACCATTTAGATTCTGTTACAAGCCACTGGTCTTCTTCCAGTGCAAAGCCATGTTTCGCCGCCTGTTTTTCCAGCCATTCTTCCTGATACGCAGTGGTAATATGTGCAATCGGTTTTCCTCTTTTGGACTGTGCGATTTTCTTATAAACAACCGGATTGGCTTTCAGCCGGAACTGCCACTTACTTCCGTTTGTGATCCTGTCAAGCAGAACATCATATTTTTTGGTTTCTGCACATGTCCCTGTGCCAAATTGCCTTACAACTTCCGAAAAGTCCAGCGGAGATTCCGTCAAAATCAGAAGATACTGATTTCCATTGAGGGTATCCAATCTCCAGAGTTTTCGCGTTCTTCCCTCCGGCTCTGCACATTCAATGGCACCGTGAAACAATTTTGGTGCCACCAACGCCTGCATGGTTTTCGTCTTTGTCAGATCTAATTGAATTCTTGTCAGATACATACGACACCTCACAATTCCGAAAACGGGTCATGTTCTTTGCCGGTGATGATCTCTTCGCACTTCATACGCCAGCCATGCTGTCTGTGCAGCTGGGAAAACGACTGCGGAACGTCCTGCACCGGAATACCGCCAAACGGCACTTCATAGGCAATGCGGAATGTGCCGGCTTTCTCGTTGCAAAGAGGCGGTTCTTCCTTCAGAACTGCTTCCAGACTTTTTTCCCGTACACCCCATACGATCGGAAGTGTCGGCGGGCATGACTTTCTGCCGAGATACAACGGATAGACCGGATGCTGCAATGCTTCTGCAATTTTCTGCAAGAAGGCAGTGTCCTCCGATTCCAGTGCTACTAGAAAAACTGCATCAGAAAGATAGTGCCGTTCTGTAACATCTGTTGTTTTGGGAGAATGCACCATATGAAAGTCTTTCAAAAGCCTGCCCTCTTTTTCCGCGCGAACGCCAAAACGCAGTGCTGTAAGCGGCTCCAGCTTTTTCGGATCATCATTTCTCTGTATGCCCAGTGCGGCAGCAAGCATTCCGACCACACCGCTTTTCGTCGGCTCCCGTTCTGTGTTCCGAATGATAAATTTCGAGTTACTGCCCCACGCCTGTAACGGGGCAGCCAACCGCAACAATAATACTGCCATTTTTGTTATGCCTCACTGACTTGTTCCCGCAAATTGGATTCCAGTGTGTCCAGAAGCTCCGGCAAAGACAGCTGCTGTGCAATATCCGAAAGTGCATCGCCAATGCAAAAAGCTGCCTTCGGCTCTGCCGCATACTGGCTGTATATTTTCTTTGCATACGCTGCCAGCCGCTTTTCCGATTCTGTGGCATAGCCGTCTTCTGATGCACGAACAGGCTTCTCAAATGCACCGCACAGGTTGACAGGCTGATCCATTCGGATCGTCACATAAACAGCGTCCGGAAATGTGCGGTTTGCGAAGGTATTTTCCTTGCCGGTCGGCATAGAACGGATAAATGCTTCTGCAAATTTACGCACGACCACAGCCACATCAGCAGCATCGTCCAGTGTCTTCTGCAGTTCAGACACATTCACATTGGCATAGCGATACAACGTGGACGAGTTGAATTCTACGGTTCCGAGGTGGCCTGCTCCGGCATTGTCGTCCTCTGAAATATCATCTACCGCAGTAAAATAATCGTACTCGTTCTGGACAGCATGCGTGGAGATCGCATGGGCAACCTGAGAGGCAGCATCGTAATTCAATGTCGGGTCGCTCGCAGCCATTCGTCCAAACAGGGCAATGTCTACAGACGGATATTCCTTCAAAGCCTTTTTGAAATCATTTTTGTCTGCTGTGTCCCCGCATGCAAGTCGGGCAATTTCCTTTGCCTGTCGGTTGCTCATAAAAAACAACGCATCTGCCTTTTCGATTTCCTCTTTTTTCGCTTTCAGGCTGATTCCTGCTGCCTTCAACGCATCTGACGCTTTCTTCAGGCACTTCTTTTCATCGAGAGAAGCATCGATAGACTGCATTTCCTTTGCAACCAGCTGCACAACATTTTTCGTGCGGTTTCCCAGATCATCTTCCGCAAACATGCCCCGGAATTCCTTTCTCATGGCATGCTTCCACGCCTGCGACGAAACTCTCGCTCTGACGGAACCGCCGTAGACAGCGGTCTTGGGGCTTCCTGTGTCATCACGATTGACACAGCTGGGCGGAACGGTCTGCAACACATGAAAATCAACATAAATACTCATTGTTTTTCTCCTTTTTCAACATAATAAAAGTCTTGTCCCCACGAAAGCTGTACTTCTTTCCGGCTCTCCAGAAACTGAAAACGGTAAATATCTCCTGCAAGCTGTACATAATCCAGCCGCACGCCTTTTGCTTTGCAGAGCTGGATCAATCCTCTTAAATGGTGTGACAGTTCCTGCATGCTCTTTGCCGTAACAACCGGACCAAATCTTCGCAGAATTCGTCCTCGTTCTTCTTCTGTTTTTTCATTCATCAACCTGGCAGCAGCCGTGCCGAGGGATACTTTCTCACAGTGCACCGGTTCAGCATTCCCCTGCTGATGCAGGGCAAACAAAGTCAATGCAATATAGACAGCCCACTCGCCTTCGCTCGGCATACCGGAATTTCCGTAAAGTTCTGACGGCATTTCATTCAGAAATGCTCCCCACAATTCCGGAAGCTCTCCCGGTGTTTTTCCAATGCCTCTACGCAGATTGGCAAGCATCGCTTTTCCGACACTGGTTTCCTTTTGCCGGATCAAAAACTGAATTTGCCGATAGGTATAATTTCTGACATCGTCGATCTTTGACATGATTTCATCTCCTTTCACTAGATCTTTTTATAGATTTCTGCCACCTGTATGCGGAATTGATGAATTGCTTTCGGGGCAGAATATCGAACACTATCTCCGCTTTTCTCATTTGTTATCTCATGTCCTACCATAGCAGCATCTCCCGCATGCATTGCCAGTTCTTCCGCACAGCTGTATGCGATTGTCTTTGCAGTTTTCTGCCATGCAGAAAATACCCTTTCCTCTGTTTCATAATCAGCAGAATCTACTTCTTCCGGAGTGATCCCAGCCAGCCAGCGACGGAACGGCATGTCCAGACGGAAGTACAGCTGTGCACTGGCAGATTCTCTGGATTTCAGAAAAGTCTTATCCCAGCTCTTGACATCGCCCTTGGTTCCGCCTGATGCGAGATATAAGTTACCGGCTAATTTGCGAATGGCATCTGCAAGCTGTTCGCATCTGTTGATCTCTACTTTGATTTTTTCCCGCCAGTTTGCACCAATGTCTATCAGCAACTGCTTGTTTACCATAAGAGAATCCCAGAATACATTTTGCACAAAGAAATCCTTATCTCCATATTGAACGGATACAATTGTTGTTTGTACCATTTGCATGTCAATTTCTTCCGCAATCCGCTGAACCCACTGAATTACACCTGCAACATGATTTCCCTCTTTATAATCATACAGCAAAGCAAAATCACGCCACATTTGCTTGTTGGCATCGTGTCTTCTCGGCACGTAGGAATCCTTTTCTTTTTTCGGTGTTCTCCATACAGTCATAGGCTCCATGAATGCATTTTCCTTCTGGAAAAAATCTCCGCCAATCAGGTAATAACGGATCACTGTATCATTTTCACGTTCCAAGAAAACACGTCTTGACTGTAGTGTATAAAGTTCTGCAAGATTATCCGGAAACGGGATCTCCGTTCGTTCCTCTCGGCGTACAGTATCGGATTCCCACAGCGGCTTTTCCTTATTTTCCACTTGATCGCCGTTTACCATAACGAGATTCAGCAGCAGCGTTTCAAACAAATTTTTACCGCGGGTAAAAACAATTCCGAGTTTGCCAAGCCAGCCTGCTCCAGGTGACGGAAGCTTTCCGCCGGATTTTTCTTTTCCCTCTTTTGTCGGCTTTGCTGATGTATCATCAAATGCATTCAGATACAGCAGCCATCTTGCCGCCTGTGCATAGGATAGTGCTGTCTTTTCTTCGCCAAAATAAGAGGAAAACAATCGGACCTTATTACCGCTCTCCGAAATCTCACCATTCAATTTGGAAGCACCATACTGCGTGCCGCATGCCAGCCCTGCCACCTGTCCAAAAGGTCTTTCCGGATGAAACAGCCAGAACCGTTCGTGCCATTTTTCCAGATATTCGCGAATCGGTTCCTCCGGAAGCTGACCAAGTTCCCAAAGATCTGTCCACCTCTCAACCGCTTCTTCTTCGTCTTCCAGTTCTGCCGCATTGCCGTCCGCATCGACTCTGGAAAAAACCGTATGCAGCACTGCAAGCATCAGACGAAGAATGACAATATCCTGCGTTGGCAATTCACCGCTTAGCGAGGTATATTGATGTGCGTGAAGAAGTGCGTCTGTCAATGACACTTCATGCACCTGACAGGAATCATCTCTCACGCGTATCCACGGTTCGTCCAGTAAATTGAATTCGATTTCTTTCATGAACACTCCTCCTTAAAGCTTTTAGGCAATACCGCACAAAGATTGTGCGACAGATGCGTCGTCAAATTTTTCGTCAGATGAAACAAAAAGCGGAGTGAATACTTGATGTATTCACGAGCATTTTTGTGAAATATGAGAGTCTGTTTCGTATCTGACGTATGCAGATTGCGTCGTCAGATTTTTTGAGAGATGAAGGGAAAAACGGAGAAAATCCTTTGTGGATTTTCGAGTATTTTCCCGAAATATCTCGGAAAATATGCACGCAAGATGCGTGCGAGAAGATACGAAACAGGCTCTGAAGGGAAATTTGCAAGCAGATGGCGTGCAAAGTCGCCAGACGCTCTTTGTGCGGGATTGCCCCTATTCGGCAGCTTTCCAATACTCCAGACCATTTTCAAAACTGTAGTGCAATTGGAATCCCATCAGTTCCCCGTTCATTTCCTCATCGAGAAACAAAACAAGCTGACCCTTGAGCCAATGAGAATTCTGCCAATTTTCCACATAGGGAAGACACTGCTTTTCCAGTTCGTGAATCGTCCGGTCGATGCTCCACTTCTGGCTGAACACTGTCGGCAGCCGCAGCTTCTGCTCTGCAATTTCTCGACACTCTGCCTCGTCCGGAAACGCCTCTGTTTTCCTGCCGCCATGCTGATTGGGCAAGAAGCAAATGCTGCCGTCTTTCATACGCCGCATCAGCAGCACTTCTATGGAAGAAATCCCGTCCCGAACAGCTGCCTCCACTTCACATTCATTTTTATCTTCTATATCGCGGGACAACAGCCGGTGTATATCTTTTCCCGTAGGTTTTCCGATCCGGAAACAGCGTGCACGCCGTTTTTGGATTTCCTGTTGATTATGATATGTCTGATACATCGCATCGTCCTCGGAAAACGTATAGACTGCCTGCACAAGGGGCGATATATCGTCCGGAAGCACAATGCTTTCAGGCAGGTTTTCCTCTGTTCGATGCAGCAGGAAATCGCCGTATATCTTTTTAGACGCGGTATTTTCCCCATGCAGTTCGTCCATGATGACATAGCAGACCGGAGTTTTCACAACTTCCGGTCTTTGTTCCCGAAAGGCATGCCGGTGCAGTCTGCCGATTCTCTGCAAAAGCAAGTCCATAGGGCAAATGTCCGTGATCAGCAAATCGAAGTCAATGTCCAGCGACTGCTCCAAGACCTGTGTCCCGACCACAACGGTTCCGCGACGAACCTCTGCACTGCTGTCTTTCCCAACAGTTTTCAAAAGAGCCTGCTCTTTTAATGTTCTGTCGGGGAATATAAACTGTGCATGATACAAAAGCACTTTTGCATGGGTCTGATTTCGTATTTCTTCCGCAAAAGTCTGTGCACGTTTCACTGTATTCACGATCACGCCAACGCAGCCGCCATGCTCTACAACATTCTGAACCACTGCCAGAACAGCATCTTCTGTACATGGGTGCATCTGAACATGCGTATGTGCTCCCTGATACGTCAATCTTTTTTGCCGGATCTCAGTTCCGTCCGTCCACGTCAGAAGCGGATACCCCATTTCGTTTTCAAAGGCCTTTTCGGATTCTCTGATTCCGAGGTATGCACGAACCAGCGACATTCTCCGGCTTGCCGGAAGCGTCGCGGACAGCAGGATCACAGGCGTTTTATAGTACCCCAGCCATTGGAGAGCCATTTCCAGATATTCGTTCATGTACGCATCATATGCATGCACTTCATCGATCACGACTACTTTTTCAGACAAGCCCACGTGCAAAAGCATCACATGCTTTCGCTTCAATGCCATCATCAGCATCTGATCCACCGTTGCAACGACAAAGTCGGCAAGACAGGCTTTCTTGTTATCGCAGAACCAGCTGTGCACGATCAGTCCGCTGTCCGTTTCCTGTTCCGGTATCCCTCTCTGAATTTTCTGAAAACAGGTATTCAAAGCGGAACTGCCATGTTTCAGCTGAATGGAATGGTAGAAATTCTGGGACTGCTTTTCGCCCCACTGCATCATGCGGGGAAAAATGCCGTTCGCAGTTGCCTGTGTCGGCAGCCCGAAAAACATACCGTTTTTCCGGCATTTCGCAGCGAGGATTTCTGTTCCGGCAAGGGCAGCCTCCGTCTTTCCGCACCCCATGGGAGCCTCAAGAATACAGATTCCCGGTGACTCTATGTTCTTTATCACGTTCAGAAACTCTGTCTGCACCAGACGCGGTGCAAACGAAAAGTTTTTGCGAAACGCCGCATCGGAATAGTCCAATCGTGCAGACTTCCACATTTCGGGGAATTGGATCGTTTCCCATGCATCAGCGATTCTTTCCGGATTTTCAGGAATGTCCTCGTCCGTGGGAATCAGCGGGAAATAATCTGTGTTGCTCGCGATCCAGTCCGCCATGATCAGCAGACCGGACAACAGCATCTGTGCCGGTTTCGTCAGTACCGGAAGCTCCTGTACCGAATCGATCCGGGCAATTTGCAACGCCCTTTGTAAAATGTGATTCCAGGTTTCGGTAAGCAGAGATACATTTCCCTCTGCATAGCCATAGTAATTCTCGTAGAATTTGATATTTCTTCGCGGCTGCATCAGATTCTTCTGTATGTGCTCTGACGGCATGCCATGATGTGCTCCTGCAACAGCGGCGACACTTTCAGGGCACCCCAGCGTGACCAGAATTTCTTCCCCTGCCTGTGCATGGGGGATCACGTTGATTTTATCCTTTTCATAGCTTTCAGGAAATTGCAGCTGAAAATGCTCCAGACGGCTCCGCATCTCCGGAAGATTTCTGCTGATCTTATATTGGAACACAAGCATTGCCTTTCCAATGTCGTGCACATATGCCAAAAAAACTGCTGTTTTTTCAAACGCCTCCGGAGAGAGGGCACAGGATTCCGGAAAAGACGGCGGAATCATATCCCGAATCATACATTGCATGATCCCGGCCGTATCTTCCAGATGCACCGCCAGCGGGAGCCACTCCGATGCAGTCTTTCCCGTTTTGGCAATCAAAATTCGTGACATATCCATTTGTCTGTCACCTCCCTGCAATCCTGTATTTTACTGTTGTTCTTTATTATACAACATTTCGTTCGACTTGTCAACATCTAAATTTCTTACATTCGACAAGATTCGACAAAATCCAACACGCTTTTCGAAATTTTCCGATGCCATGCATTCCTTTGGAAAACGCTGTGTAAAGCTTTGTGCGGTATTGCCTTTATGCTTTGATTATACAACTCCAGTTTTTCAAAATGGATAGAACTAAAAAAGTTTGAAAAAAATTAAAAGTATGCATAAAATCAGTCTGACAGCTTTGCAGGCGATCAGCTAAGGCAATACCGCACAAAGATTGTGCGACAGATGCGTCGTCAAATTTTTCGTCAGATGAAACAAAAAGCGGAGTGAATACTTGATGTATTCACGAGCATTTTTGTGAAATATGGCGGGAAATTTGCAAGCAGATGGCGTGCAAAGTCGCCAGACGCTCTTTGTGCGGTGTTGCCCTAAAAACCGCCCAATGCATTTTCTCTTTCAGATTTTTTATTTGTGCAATCTCACAAAATTTGAAAATCTCCATTTTGCCCTTGACAAATGCCATGAGAAGTTGTATACTTACAAGAGGGTTAGAAGATTCTAACCTTTATCATTTCTCAAATGGTTAGCTTTTTCTAATTCCAGAGCCGGCTCTGAGAAACAGAGGAACGGTTCTGATATAAGGAGGAGAGCATGCTATGATGCCGCTGATGTTTGCGAATCCCGGTGACGAAGTAATCATCAAAAAAGTAGGCGGAAGTGCTGAAACCAAAAAGCACTTGGAAGACCTCGGCTTTGTTGTCGGCGGAACGCTCACGGTAGTAAATTCCGGAAACGGAAATCTTATCGTGAATGTAAAAGGAACCCGTATTGCCATTACGAAAGAAATGGCAGGAAAAATTATGATATAAAGAGGAGGAACTGGAGTATGGCTACATTAAAAGATGCCAAGATCGGACAGACCGTCCGTGTCAAGAAGCTCACCGGCGAAGGTGCAGTAAAACGCAGAATCATGGATATGGGCATCACCAAGGGTGTCGAGGTCTATATCCGCAAGGTGGCACCTCTGGGTGATCCGATAGAGATCACTGTAAGAGGCTATGAACTCTCTCTGCGGAAAGCAGACGCTGAACTGATCGAAGTAGAATAAGCACCGCACAGATCGTTGTGCATGCTGTAGAAGAAAATCCGTGAATCTGTCCTGCATCGGCGGATTCACATCTTCATTTTACGGCGAAATTATTTTTTTAGTCACAAGTTAGTAATTGCTAATTAGTAAACACTAACACGAAAGGATGGAGTGAAATGGGTATTAAAATCGCATTAGCCGGTAACCCGAACGCTGGTAAGACCACACTGTTCAATGCATTAACAGGTTCGAACCAGTTCGTCGGTAACTGGCCGGGTGTTACCGTGGAAAAGAAAGAGGGTAAGCTGAAAGGGCACAAAGATGTTGTCATCACAGACTTGCCGGGTATCTATTCTCTTTCCCCGTACACACTGGAAGAAGTCGTTGCCCGAAATTATCTGATTCAGGAGCGTCCGGATGCAATCCTGAACATCATCGACGGCACCAATCTGGAACGTAACCTGTATCTGACCACACAGCTGGTAGAACTGGGCATTCCGGTAGTTGTCGCGATCAACATGATGGACATCGTTCGGAAGAACGGCGACCAGATCCGCATTGACCAGCTGGCAAAGGAACTGGGCTGCAAGGTCGTGGAAATTTCCGCACTGAAGGGCACCGGCATTGACGAAGCTGCAAAGGAAGCCATGCAGGCTGCGGAAAGCAAGATCCCCATGGTTCCCCAGCACAAGTTCTGCGGCTGCGTGGAGCATGCCATCGCACATATTGAAGAAGCTTGTCTGCATGACCGTCCGGAAGCACAGCAGAGATGGTATGCGATCAAGATCTTCGAACGGGACGACAAGGTTCTGGAACAGCTGAACATTCCGGAAGCTACCAAAAAGCACATTGAACAAGACATCGAAGCCGCAGAAAAGGAAATGGACGACGATGCAGAAAGCATCATCACCAACGAACGGTATCTGTACATTGCTTCGATCATCAAGGACTGCCTGAAGAAAAAGAGAACCGGCATGACCACTTCTGACAAGATCGATAAGATCGTCACCAACCGTTGGCTGGGTCTGCCGATCTTCGCAGTCATCATGTTCCTGGTGTACTATATTTCCATGGTTACCGTAGGTTCCGCTGCAACAGACTGGGCAAACGACGGACTGTTCGGCGACGGCTGGCACCTGCTGGGCATCGGCACCAGCTCCTACAACGATGCCGCTGATGAATACGGCGACACCAATGCGATCATTGACGGCTATGTGGCTTATCTGGGCGAACAGTGCGTTGATACAGAAGAACTGGAAAGCTACATTGACGCAGAAGCAGACACCTTTGACGGCGAAGCTGCAAAGGACATGATCCTGAACTATGAAAAGGATTACAACGCAGACTTCTCCTATGATGTAGAAGATGAAGAAACACTGGAAGTTACCACCGAAACCGCTTCCATGGACGACCTGACCACTGCGGCAGACGAATTCGCAAAGGGTGAACCGGATCCGGCAGATTATGGCGTATGGGTTCCGGGTATTCCGGTACTGATCGAAAAGGGACTGGACGCTGTCAACTGCGTGGACTGGCTGAAGGGTCTGATTCTGGACGGTATCGTTGCCGGTGTTGGTGCAGTTCTGGGCTTCGTACCGCAGATGCTGGTACTGTTCATTCTGCTGGCAATTCTGGAAGCCTGCGGTTACATGGCTCGTATCGCATTCGTTATGGACCGTATCTTCCGGAAGTTTGGTCTGTCCGGTAAGTCCTTTATCCCGATTCTGGTCGGCACAGGCTGCGGCATTCCGGGTATCATGGCTTCGAGAACCATTGAAAACGAACGTGACCGCCGTATGACTGTTATGACAACCACCTTTATCCCCTGCGGTGCAAAACAGCCGTTTATCGCAATGATCGCCGGTGCAATCTTCGGCGGTTCTGCATGGATCGCAACCGGTGCTTACTTCCTGGGTATGGCAGCGATCGTTGTTTCCGGTATCATTCTGAAAAAGACAAAGATGTTCGCCGGCGATCCGGCACCGTTCGTTATGGAACTGCCGGCATACCACATGCCGACTGTCGGCAACGTGCTCCGCTCCATGTGGGAACGCGGCTGGTCCTTCATTAAGAAGGCTGGTACCATCATCACACTGTCCACCATCTTCGTCTGGTTCACTTCTTACTTCGGCTGGGTTGACGGTGCATTCCAGATGCTGAGTGAAGACCAGATGAGCCACAGCATTCTGGCTTACATCGGTAAGGGCATCTGCTGGATCTTCGCTCCGCTGGGCTGGGGTGACTGGCAGGCAACGGTTGCCGCTGTAACCGGTCTGGTCGCAAAGGAAAACATCGTTGCAACTATGGGTATCCTGTACGGCGGCGGCGACGGCGTGTACAGCAATCTGGCAGCTGCATTCACCGGCGTAGCAGGTATGTCCTTCCTGATCTTCAACCTGCTGTGTGCACCGTGCTTCGCTGCAATGGGTGCGATCAAGCGTGAGATGAACAACACCAAGTGGTTCTGGTTCGCAATTGGTTACGAATGCGGCTTTGCATATGTCATTGCCCTGATCGTCAACCAGCTGGGCAACCTGTTCACCGGTCAGCTGATGACTGCCGGCAACGGTGTTGTAAACATCATCAGCCTGATCGCTGCATTCGCACTGATCGTTGCAATGATCTACCTGCTGGTTCGTCCGTACAAGGAAAGCAACAAGCTGGGCGTAAAGGTAAAGGCATAAGACAATACCGCACAAAGAGCGTCTGGCGACTTTGCACGCCATCTGCTTGC
>ERZ1673702.1922-NODE-1922-length-19803-cov-45.274813_pt1 | contig 19803 bp, 19 predicted proteins | sample MGYA00580232_ERZ1673702 | MGnify/ENA primary metagenome ERZ1673702 (study PRJEB41218, sample SAMN15661792) | gut metagenome | host: Homo sapiens | place: Canada: London | collected 2015-08-20/2019-03-30 | study: EMG produced TPA metagenomics assembly of... | reverse complement strand
TAATTATCTCAATTTTTCAAAGGACAGAAAAGGTACCGGATATGGAGCGTTTACATTGGAAGAAATGCTGAAAAAGATAATTCAGAAAAACGAAGAGCAATGTTTGCAGAAAAGTCTGATAATGATATTCGTGTGATGACATATGATAGTCTTGTTTCACAATGTGAATCAGTACCTTATAATGGTGAAAAGATAATATTATCTACTTGGAAAGAACAAGGATTCAAAATAAAGAAATTACCAAAGCAAGAAATTTCCACTAGTCTGTTTGCGTATTTGAAACCAGAATATTTGCAAATTTCAGAAAGAGATATTGAAATCTTAAAAGAACAGGATTATCAAATAGATATTTGGTTAAGTGGAAGGTCGTTAAGTTATAATGACAAGTATGATGCGGCATCTTTGGCTGAAAGGACAACTAATCCATTGACAAAAGCTGTTTTACTTGCCGAAGCAAAAAATAACAAATAATCAAGGGAAGATGGGGGAAATTTCTTACCCACTTTGAAAATCTATTGTATACTTTCGCTATGCAGTATAAAATCAAAGTTCAGGGGAATGTCGAGACAGTATGTTTATTGTCCAAACTCCACGAAGCGAAGCATCATGTAAATGTGAGACTGGATATGGATGAGTTAGATATTACCTCTGCTGAGAGTAAAGCAACCTATGAGGAAATCAAGTCATATGTGGCAGAGCATAATGATGGGATGAAGGTATCTAATCTGTATATTGCACAGATAAAGCAGAAGCATGGAATTATAGAAAGAGAGAAGAGGTTATAAGGTAATGCTTGATTTTGATTTGGCTAAAATATATGGTTATTCAACCAAAGCTTTTAATCAACAGGTCAAAAATAACAGTGAACGTTTCGCATCAGATTTTGCATTTAAACTTACCAAGGAAGAGGTTAACAACTTGAGGTCAAAAAATTTGACCTCAAGTTGGGGCGGTTCAAGATATTTGCCTAGGATAGACGATATGAAGGAGATACCGGATTTAATCTGCGGTAAAACTGCCGTAGGTGGGAACTATAATTCGACGCGTGACAGCATAGCAGTCAAAATAAAAAAGTCCGCCGGTGCGTTAAAGCATCGACGGACTTTTGCTTTGCTATTTTGCCAAAGTAAAAATCAAACAATTACAGAGTCTGATGCACCTCGCGGATCACAGCATCAGCAAGCTCCGGAGCTTTCGCAGGATCAATGTCATCCGGAAATTCCGCATCAATGGTGGAGGCAGCCGGGCGATAGTTCAGGCGAAGGGCATTTGCCTGAATGTAATCCGTTGCCTTGTTGTAAGTATCCTCTGTAACGCCGTTTAAAGTAATTGTATATAATTTTGCCATAATCTATCATCCTTTCTTTTACGTTGTGGTTAATGGAAACATTTCTTTGTTTCTGTATATAGTATATCTCTTTTCCTGAAAAAAGAAAATGGAATAAAGTAACAAATATAATAATAGGAATCATTACTATGTTTGTGAAATAGTCACATATTACAATAATGAGACATTTGTCAACTGTGTTTTGCTCGGCGAAAATGATAAAATGAACCATCAAAAAGCAGTTTGCAAAGGAGGAAAACAAAGGAAAAATGGAAGACAAAGATAAGAAGAAAAATGTGAAAAAAATAATCGTGTATGCAGTGCTTTTAGTACTTATTATGGGAATCGCGCTGGGAACCGGACAGATTCAGACAGAGGAATTGGGGAGGATATTTACGGTCAATGCAGTTGCAGTCTGTAAATTATTGCTTTTGATCTTCGGGGTATTGTTCTTAAAAAGTCTGATCGTATGGATCCTGGGGCTGATCAAACCGGCGAATCACAGAGCCAGGTCTGTGCTCTCTCTGTTATCCAGTCTGACAAAATATATTGCGTTTCTGGTGATCCTGTGCGCAGGACTGACGATCCTCGGAGTTAACATGACTACCATCATTGCCAGTGTCGGAGTATTGGCTCTGATCGTCGGCTTCAGCGCGGAGAGTCTGATCGCGGATGTGGTGACAGGAACTTTTATGCTGCTGGAGAATCAGTATAATGTGGGAGACATCGTGGAGGTGAACGGTTTCCGTGGAACTGTGACGAGCATCGGCATCCGCACCACCTGTATCACGGATACCGGTGACAATGTGAAGATCATCAATAATTCCGAAATGAAAAATATCCTGAACCGCTCCGACAATTATTCCAAGGCTGTCTGCGATATCAGCATCCCTTATGAAACGGATCTTGAAAAGCTGGAAAGTGAACTGCCGAAACTCCTTGAGTCAATCTACAAGGCACATGAAGATACTATGAAAAAAGTTCCTGTGTATGTAGGAGTGCAGGCATTGCAGGATTCCGGAGTATTGCTCCGGTTCGTAGTGGAAGTCTCGGAGAAAAATATCTATTCCGGCATGCGTATTCTGAATCACGATCTGCTGCTGGGCTTCCGGAAACTGGGCGTGGAGTGCCCTTTCCCGCAGCTGGATGTACATAACAAATAATGGGTGGATCCGGTAATAAAAGAGAAAATGAAGATCAAAGAAGATCATAAAGATCATAGGAATAATAAAATGCAGAAACAGGAAAACAATATACTACCGGAATACCAGACACTCCCGACGGATTCCATAGCCCCGGAATATCCGCCGTTGCCGGACGAATATCTGCAGAGTAAACAACCTGTGGAAAAAGGGGTACCGGAACGCAGTGAAAGCCGGAAGCGAAAAGCAATGCGCATACTCTGTATGCTGACAGCTTGTGTACTGCTTGGCTGCAGCGTGTATGGAACTGAGGCAGATCAGACGAAAATACCGGCACAGACAACGGAGGAGGTGCAGGTACCTGATGAAAACGGAGAGAATCGGGATGGCAGGGAAAATGACCATGTACAGTCCGTGACAACAGAGACAGAAACAGACGTTGCAATAGCAGAAACGTCAGAACCTGTCGACGGACAATATCCTCTGGAAGGCGGCATCTTATATTACAAGATCTATAATGAGACGCACCTGGCCAATCCCACTGCTGATGCCTGGGAGAGAATCCTGGAAGAAGGAGAAATCTCCATAGAACAGCTTCTTGCCGGAGAAGTGATCACTCTGCCGCAGCCGGAGACACCGGAAGGCTTTGCATTCCTGGGATGGGCGGCACATTTTTCAGGCGATAAGGATACCTATCCGAAGTGGAGTCTGCTTACAGAAAGCTTTACCGCAGAGGATGCAGCCAGAATCAAACCGGATGAGGAAGGCAATCGCAGTGTGGATATTCACGCGGTTTGGAACTCGCAGGATCCTGCTGCATGGCAGATGATAATGGTATTGGATGCCAATGGAGGAACGATGGAAGGACAACCATCGCAGATGTATAATGCACTGACACCGAAATATTCCGGTGGAACAGTGTATCTGTGTGGATATCCGACTCCGGAACGGGAAGGGTATCATTTCGCAGGCTGGTATCTCACGACGGATGAGGGAGACATACGGGTGGAGACCCTGCCTGCATCCCGCTTTTTTGCACAAAAAGGCGGAGAACCAGATTATAACGTTCCGTTGGAACTGCACTTGATGGCAGGCTGGGAGAAAACCGAAGAAAAGGGGAACTAAAGGTTGTTTTTCTGCGTGGGAAAAATTATAATAGGACTAACGGATCACACACAGAAAGAGGACCCCAAAATGGAAGAACAGGAAGAACAGGGAAAAAAAGAAAGCACAGTGCTCCCGGAGCCTACGGAGATCACGGTGAAAAATCCCAGGATCGGCAAAGTACGTAAGCTGGAAGAGGAAGTAAAACGTCAGAATGAGTTGGAGCAGCTTCGGACCAGGCGCATCCGTAAGGAGCAGGAATATATTGAACAGATGAGCAAGGCGGTGGAAGACCATCTGCGCAACACCAGAGAGGAACAGCGGTATAACGAGGAGTTTGAACGCCTGATCCGCAAGGATGTCTACCAGATGCACGGCATCAGTGAGGACAAGCTGCAGGGAATGACGGAATACCGCTATGCCCTGTATCGGGGAACAGCGTTCGGCATGTTTTTTCTGTCGCTGATCTTGACCGGAATCTGTGGATATCTCCATGGTTTCGGCTCGGAATTATGTATTTTCATGGCTTTTTATACAGCCATCGAGGGAACGCTGCTGAACAATGGGAAGAGACAGCATGCAATATTGGATGTCCTGACGAGGATTCTGTATCTGCTCTTGTTCCCGGCGATGCTGATCGTGTTTGTGTGCTATGAACTGGGATTTACAGAGTATGCTCTTATCGTACCGGCGCTTACGATAGCCGGAGTGGTGCTTCTGCTGCTGGGAGCGGTGTCCTATTTCCTGTATGACCCTTACCGACTGGATCGTAAGAATCATAAAAAGGCCAATCGTTACATCCGTGATATCGAAAAGGCTGCCATCAAGGAAGTGGAACTGGAAGAAAAAGCACTGGCGAAGCAGGCGAAAAAGCAGGAAAAGCTGGAATTAAAGGAAGAAGCCAGACAGAAGCGTGCAGCGAAGAGAAGAGAATGGAAAAAGCGGACAAAGGAAGTATTCTCCGGCTGGAAAGAGAGTATCCGCGAAAAGCTTCCGAAGAAAAAGCAGGAGCCGCCGGAAATTCTTGAGGATACTAAGACATCAACAGCGGCAGATCCCATGGGAGATACAGAGACTTCTGAACAGACAGAACAGACGGATGCTGTGGAGATGACGGTGACAGAAGAGGAACAGACAGAGAAGTCCGTGGATACAGAAGGCAGTGGGACAACGAGCATGGAGGAAACGTAATGGCATATTATCTGATTGATTTCGAAAATGTAAAAAGCCGTGGCATGGAAGGCGTGGAGCTTTTGACGGAGGAAGATACTGTCTGTATTTTCTACAGCGATAATGCTGACAGCATGACCTTTGACCTGCATCGGAAATTAAATGAGACGAAGGCAAACATCATTTACCACAAAGTAGCGGTGGGTACCAAGAATGCACTGGATTTCCAGCTGGCAACCTATCTGGGATATCTGATCTGCGAACAGCAGAGGGAGGGGATACACCCGAATTATTTTATCGTGACCAAGGACAATGGCTTCACCAGCCTCATGGTGTACTGGAAGGCGCAGGGAGTTCCCGTGCGGATCATCCGTAACCTCTTATGGGGGAAGAATCCTGTGGCAGAGCAGAATCTTCTGACAGAAGAGGAAAATGAGGCAGAAACAGTCGTTACCACTGCAGAGGATGTGGCAGAGCAGCCGCAGCCCATACAGCCAGAGCCGGCGGAAGAGACCAAAGAGTCCGCACAGCCGGAGCCGGAGAAGGCAGATGCACTCGAAGAGCCCACACAGCCGGAGCCGGTGAAAGAGACCCAAGAACCCGTACAGTCGGAGACTGAGAAGGCGGATGCACCCGAGGAACCCGCGGAGCCTGAGACGGTGGACGAGTCTGCACAACCCGTGAAGAAGCCTTCAAGGAAAAAGAGCAACACGAGAAAGAAGAGTGTTGCAAAGACAGATGATAAGACCGCGGAAAAGAAAGCTGCAGAGAAGAAGCCTACTGAGAAGAAACCCGCAGAGAAGAAACCTGCAGAAAAGAAGCCTGCGGAGGAACCGGATGAACTGACTTTAGCAGTCGAAAAGGTCCTTACAGATCAGACCATCGTCCCGCAGGTGGTAAAGTTCATCCGCCAGTACAAGACCAAGCAGGGTATCAACAATGCCCTAAATAAGGAGTTCAAGGACAGCAAGCGCACCAGTGAGATTTATTCTGCCATCAAACCCCTGATTGCCGACAAAAAGGGAAAATGATAAAAAAGATCAAGAAAATGTGAAAAGAAAGTTATTGACAATATAAAAGCAGAGTGGTATTGTTGCTATCGAACAGAAAGTGAAATTCGATGAGCAGAACAAGATCTGCATACGGAAGCATTTCAGAGAGCCGTCGGCTGGTGTGAGACGGTATGTGAGTATGACAGACTATCCTCTGTGAGAAGTGCACTGAAGATTTTAAGTAGGTGTCACCGGTATTCTACCGTTATTTAGAAGCCTGTTGGAAATGAAATATTTGTATTTCATGGAGATGGGAACAAGAGGTCATGTGATAAAACATGGCAAGCAAAGTGGTAACGCGGAGAGCTTAGAGCTTTTCGTCTTTGGGTGCTTAAGGGCGCCGGAGACGGAAGGCTTTTTTGTTTTACGGGCAATCAGAATTTTTCTTTCTGTCACGACAAAACAACAAGACATAAGAAAGAAGGAAACAAAAATGAACAGTTTGGTAATCATTCTGATCGCAATGGCAGTGCTGGTAGCAGGCTATGTCTTCTACGGAAGATGGCTTGCAAAAAAGTGGGGAATCGATGAGAAGGCGAAGACGCCTGCATTTACCCATGAAGATGGAGAGGACTTCGTGCCTTCCTCCAAATTCACCGTATTTTCTCATCAGTTTTCCTCTATCGCAGGAGCAGGCCCTGTGACGGGTCCCATCCTCGCATCGGTATTCGGATGGGTGCCTGTGCTTCTGTGGCTTCTGATCGGCGGCTTGTTCTTCGGTGCGGTGCAGGACTTCGGTGCCCTGTATGCTTCTGTGAAGAACGAAGGAAAATCTATGGGAATGATCATTGAAAAATACATCGGTAAGACCGGCAGAAAATTGTTCATGCTGTTCTGCTGGCTGTTCACTCTGTTAGTTATCGCAGCCTTTACCGATATGGTGGCAGGTACTTTCGTAGGTACCGGACTGGAAGATGCAGGTGTGGCATATGCTAACGGCAGTGCAGCATCCATCTCCATGTTGTTCATCCTGGTCGCTGTGATCTTCGGTCTGATCCAGAAAAAGGTTGGAAAAATGAACGAGTGGGTCAAGGCAGTCGTAGCCATCGGTCTGCTGGTAGTGATGTTTGCGGTAGGCATGAAGCTTCCGATCTATGCTTCCAAGACCACATGGATCTACATCATCATGGCATACCTGTTCCTGGCATCCGTAATGCCCATGTGGCTTCTGATGCAGCCCAGAGATTACATGACCACCTTTATGTTACTGGGCATGATCATCGGCGCTGTACTCGGTGTGGTCGTAGCACATCCCGATATGGAGCTGAATGCATTTAACGGTTTTCAGGTGGGCAACAGTAGCCTGTTCCCGACGCTGTTTGTCACGATCGCCTGCGGTGCGGTATCCGGATTCCACAGCCTGGTATCCTCCGGTACTTCCTCCAAGACAATCAGCAATGAAAAAGATATGCCCATGGTAGGCTACGGTGCCATGATCGTAGAGAGCCTGCTTGGTGTGGTAGCACTGGTAGTAGTCGGAGCAGTAGCTGTGAATGGTACGAAACCCGATGGAACTCCTTTCTCCATTTTCTCCTCCGGTGTTGCAGGATTCCTGGAGAAAATGGGTGTTCCCGTAACCGTGGCAACCGTATTCATGACCATGTGTGTATCCGCACTGGCACTGACTTCCCTGGATTCCGTAGCAAGAATCGGACGGATGTCCTTCCAGGAGCTGTTCTTAGGGGATACCACAGACACTGCAAAGATGACTCCCATGCAGAAGGTTCTGACCAATAAATATTTTGCAACCGTGATCACCCTGTTCTTCGGCTATCTGCTGACTCTGGGCGGATACAACAATGTATGGCCGCTGTTCGGTTCTGCAAACCAGCTGTTGGCTGCACTGGTACTGATCGCATTGGCAGTGTTCTTAAAAACTACCGGCCGTACCGGCTGGACGCTGTACTTCCCTATGGGAATGATGTTAGTCGTAACCTTCACTGCATTGATCCAGAAGACGATCGCGTTGGTGAAAAATGTGGCTTCCGGACAGGCAACCTTCCTGGTAGACGGTTTACAGCTGATCGTTGCCGTGCTGCTTATGGTACTTGGCGTTATGGTCGCTTACAGCTGCATCCGCAAGCTGTTCGGTGCCGGGAAAAATTCAGACAAAGAGGCAGCGTAATACAGCAGAAAAATAGCAGATAAATATAGCAGAAAAATATAGAAAAGAAATATGGCATACAAAGAAAAGATATGCTAGAATAGGGAACGGTCAGAGAGCAAAAAAGCTTTTTGGCCGTTCTTTTCGTCAGAGTGGAAGCTGGCGGGGAGGATTGTAATGGGAATCAAGTAAGTAACAGGGAAAAGGATAAAAGCAAGATGAAACAGAATATGCAGGATCTGACGGAAGGATCCTTAGGGAAGAAAATACTGATCTTCAGTGTGCCGCTGATGCTATCCAATCTGCTACAGGTGCTTTTCAATATGGCGGATATTGCAGTGATCGGACAGTTCGCGGGATCTCTGTCTCTGGGCGCGGTTGGCTCCACGGCGACACTGGTCACCATGTTTACCGGGTTCCTCATTGGTCTGTCCGGTGGTATCAATGTATTAACGGCATTATATTACGGAGCAAAAGATAAGGACAGCCTGTCGAAGACCATCCATTCCGCAGCACTGGTCAGCCTGATCATGGGCGTATTGTTATTAGTGCTGGGGGTAGGCTTGTCTGAGTGGATGCTGACGGCATTGAAGACGAAGAAAGAGCTGTTGGACAAAGCGGTATTGTACCTGCGGATCTATTACCTGGGAATGCCGGCACTGGCAATTTACAATTTCGGTAATGCGGTGTACAGTGCGGTGGGCAATACGAAAAAGCCGTTGTATTATCTGGGATTTTCCGGAGTGCTGAATATAATCTTAAATCTTTTCTTCGTCATTGTCTGTCGGATGGATGTAGCGGGAGTGGCATTAGCAAGTATCATTTCCCAATACGTGTCCGCTGTGCTGATCTTACAGGCACTGCTTCGAAGCAAAGACATCTATGCACTGCATCCCGGAAAACTACGGATGGATCGGGAACTTACGAGGGATATTCTGAAGCTGGGAATGCCTTCCGGATTACAGAACGTGATCTTCCAGTTCGCCAACAGCTTTGTCCAGATGGGCGTGAACTCCTTTGATGCCACGATGGTGGCGGGCAATTCCGCAGCTTCCAATGCGGATGCACTGGTGTATGATGTCATGGCGGCATTCTATACCGCCTGTGGCAGTTTTATGGGGCAGAATTACGGCGCCGGTAAAAAGAAAAGAGTGCGGAGCAGTTACCTCATCAGCCTAACGTATTCCTTCGGCATCGGTCTGCTCCTGGGAGTGTCACTGGTAGTTTTCGGAAGACCGTTTTTGTCTTTGTTTACCAGAGATGCGGCAGTTATGGATGCCGGAATGTATCGTCTGACGATTATGGGCTTTTCCTATTGCATCTCGGCATTTATGGACTGTACCATTGCGGCAGCCAGAGCCCTGGGCAAAAGTATTATACCGATGTTCATTGTCATCATGGGCTCCTGTGTATTCCGTGTGATCTGGGTTTATACGGTATTTGCGTATTTTCATACGATTCCGTCCCTGTACCTGCTGTATATGTTTTCCTGGAGCATTACCGCAGTGGCGGAGATCCTGTATTTCATACGGATCTACAGACAAAAAATGGCTCTCCTGTCGTAAGACAGAGGAGCCATTTTGCTGTAAGTACGCTGAGCCGGCCGGCTCGATGGTGTATGGATTTATGCAGCTTCGGCCTCTGCAGTAGCAGAAACAGCAGCGTAACGAACCGGCAGGAGATGAGCGCGTTCCAATGCCACATAAATGGTAGGAAGTAAGATCAGCTGAAGGATGATGCCGGGGAGACAGGATACGAAATATCCGGTAGCCCAGGCAGACCAGCTGTAAGAACCGCCGGCGAAGATCAGGGCACGCAGGATTCCGGTGATCACGCGACCGCCCAGCATGGCGATGATCAAAGCCGCATACAGATCAATGACCAGCTTGCCGCTGCGGAGAGACTGCATGACCAGACCGCTGATCAGACCATAGAGTCCCAGCTCGATCATCATGATGGGCATATAGCCGAAAGCGGGCATGCCGGTGAGCATACTGGATACAAAGGGTCCTAAAATACCACAGATGAGACCGGAAGGAGCTCCGCAGACCAAACCGCACAGCAGTACGGGCAGATGCATGGGAGAGAACAGGACGCCACCCTTAGGAATCGCATGCAGAGCCATAGGCAGTACCACACATAAGGCAACACACAGAGCGGTGATAATGCTCTTGTTTAAAACGGTTAATTTTTTCATGGAATGAAACCTCCTGAACAGTAATAAAAAAGCCAGAACGGCATAGTTCCCCCTTCTGGGGTAATATGCCTTCTGGCGTCAGGCTCCTTCGTGAAGCACAACTTATAATAAAGGGTAAGCATTTTTTTGTCAAGATAAATTGCAAAAAAGCATCTGCCATGCTATCATGAAACAAGTATTATTTTTACAGGAGTAAGGTTATGCGTATTATGGTAATGGACGGCCAGGGCGGAGGCGTAGGCAGAAGCCTGCTGGAGGCATTAAAGGAACGTTTCCCTGAGGCGGAACTGATCGCTGTGGGAACCAACGCCACGGCTACGGCGAATATGATGAAAAGCGGCGTGACAAGCGGAGCCACCGGAGAGAACGCTGTGGTATATAACAGTAAGAGAGCGGACGTGATCATGGGACCCATGGGAATCGTTATGGCGGATGCCATGTTGGGGGAGATCACACCCACGATGGCGGCGGCAGTGGCTTCTGGTGATGCGAAGCTGGTCCTGATCCCCATGAACAAATGCCATGCGACGATCGTGGGAGTAGAGAGCAGACGGCTGGGAGAATACATTGCGGAGGCTGTGGATGAGATCGCGAAGATTTTTTAATGATCTGGCAGAGGAATTACGGGAACTCCCTAAAGAGGTGCGCATCATTGCCATTGACGGAAGATGCGCGGCCGGGAAGACGACACTGGCTGCAAGACTGGTAAAGGAACTGGGTGGGGATGTGATCCATATGGATGATTTTTTCCTGCCGCCTGCACTTCGGACACCGGAACGCAGAAGCGAGCCCGGAGGAAATGTGCACTATGAACGCTTTTTAACGGAAGTGCTCCCGAATCTGAGATCTGGCAGACCTTTTTCCTATCGGAGATTTGATTGCTCCCGGATGACCCTGGGAGAAGAGATTCCGGTAGGAAATAACGGTTATGTATTCGTGGAGGGAGCCTACAGCTGCCACCCGGTATTTGGTGACTATATGGACCGTCGGGTATTTCTGGATATTGATGGGAAGACCCAGGAAGAGCGGATCCGCAAACGGAACGGCGAGGACAGATTACAGGACTTTTTACAGCTGTGGATCCCGCTGGAAGAGGCATACTTTCAGACATTCTCTGTGTGGGAAAAAGCAGATTACATCATATTATGATGCCAGGGTCAAAAGGTCTAAACCCACATGAGCTTGCTCATAAGTGGGTGAAAGACCTTAGGACCCGCCCCGATATGAGCATAAAAGTGGGATGATAATCCCACGATATGCGAATATTGGGTAGAATTGTGGGAGTGCGTAGCACGAAGCAATTCGTAGGCATCAAAGTCGGGGGCTTTTGACCCCGACATCATATTATAGAGGAAATAAACGAAAGGCGGGACATATGCTGCAGCAGTTTTACCCGGATCATGAGGCGGATTCCGCCTATGGCATAGATTACAAGACATTATATAGGAAGGGTTATCGCGGGATCATTTTTGATATTGATAATACCCTGGTACCCCATGGGGCACCGGCGACACCGCAGGCGATCGAATTTTTCGGCAGACTGCGGGAGCTGGGATTTCAGACGCTTCTATTATCGAACAATAAGGAACCCCGGGTGAAAAGCTTTGCGGACGCGGTAGGGGCTTCTTATATTTATAAGGCAGGCAAGCCGGGAAGAGACGGCTATCTGCGCGCCATGGAGCAGATGCATACTACGAAAGATACTACACTTTTTGTGGGAGACCAGCTGTTCACGGATGTGTGGGGAGCCAAAAAATGTGGCATCGTGACCTATCTGACGCGCCCCATCCATCCTAAGGAAGAGATCCAGATCGTACTGAAGAGATATTTAGAAAAAATTGTGCTGTTTTTCTACCATAGAGAATGCCGCCGGAAAGGAAAGTAAAATGCTGAATGATATCAATGGTTATACCAGAACCTGTGGACTGATCGGCAACCCGGTGGAGCACACGCTGTCACCGGTGATCCATAATACTCTGTCCATGGTGCTGGGAGAGAATCTGGCATATGTCCCGTTCCATGTGGAGAACGGAAGACTGGAGGATGCTGTAAAGGGAGCCTTTGCGCTGAATCTGCTGGGTTTAAATGTGACGGTTCCTTATAAAAGTGATGTGATCCCGTATCTGACGGACATCGATCCGCTGGCAGAGAATATCGGAGCGGTGAATACTCTGGTACGGACCGAGACAGGCTATAAGGGATATAACACCGATATGCCCGGATTGTACCGCGCCATGTGTGAAGATGGTGTGAAGGTGAAGGGCGAAAAAGTCCTGATCCTGGGTGCCGGCGGTGTGGCGAGAGCCGTAGCCATGCTGCTGTTGGATAAGGGAGCAAGGGAAGCAATCCTTCTCAACCGTACGGTGCAGAAAGCACAGGAGGTGGCGGACGAAGTCAATCGTATCGCCGGCAGGAAATTTGCGAAAGCAATGTCTGTGGATGCGTATGACACACTTCCGGCAGGAAAACAATATCTTGCAATACAGGCCACCAGTGTGGGCATGTATCCCCACTGTGATGCGGCCGTGATCGAGGATCCTGCATTTTATGAAAAAGTACATACCGGTTACGATCTGATCTTCAATCCGCCGAAGACCCGGTTTATGGAGCTGGTGGAGGCACAGGGCGGTAAGGCCTACAACGGAGCGAAGATGCTGCTGTACCAGGGAATTATTGCGTTTGAACTGTGGACAGGCTGCAAGGTCGAATCGTGGCTGGCAGACAAAGTCTATGAACGGATGCAGGAAGCAAAAAAGACAGAGGACGGAAAATAAAATGAAGCACAAGCGCAGGAATATCGTCCTGATCGGTTTTATGGGATCGGGGAAAACCACACTGGGATTAAAGCTGTCCTATCTGCTGCGGATGCCGGTGGAAGATACGGATAAAATGATTGAGAGACAGGAAGGCAGGAGCATTTCGGAGATTTTTGCGGATGATGGGGAAACCTATTTCCGGGAACTGGAGACGGAAGTCTTACGCAAATGCGGCAGTAGAAAATACGAGTACATTCTGTCCGTAGGCGGAGGAACCCCGGTCAATCCGGTGAACCGTCCCCTGTTGCATCAATGTGGAACGGTGGTATACTTAAGAGTGTCACCGGAAGTAGTCTATGAGAGACTCAAAAATGATACCACAAGACCGCTGTTGCAATGTGAGGATCCGCTTGGAAGAATCCGGGAACTGTTAGCAGTACGGGATAAAATCTATACGGAATGTGCAGATATCATCCTGGATGCAAATAGGGGATACTCTGATGAACTGGCAGAGGAACTGCAGCTGCAGCTTCGTAAGCTGAAAGAAGCACCGAAGAAAAAGGAGCGTGAGAAGAAAATGAAAATTTTAGTGATCAACGGCCCTAACCTGAATTTCCTGGGAATCCGGGAGAAGAAAATCTATGGCACGCAGGATTATCAGTATCTGTTGGATCTGATCGACAAAAAGGCAAAGGAGACCGGGGATGAGATCCAGACGTTCCAGAGCAATCATGAAGGAGCCATTATCGACAGGATCCAGGAAGCCTATTTTGATGGAACAACCGGTATTGTAATTAATCCGGGAGCTTATACTCATTACAGTTATGCTATCCGGGACGCACTGGCAAGCGTGGATATTCCGAAAGTGGAAGTCCATATTTCCGATATTACAAGCAGAGAAGAATTTCGCAAGATTTCCGTGACGGCACCGGTATGTAATAAGCAGATCTACGGCCAGGGACTGGACGGATATCTTCAGGCAATTGATTTCTTAAGAGAAATTTGAAAAAAATATTCAAAAGTAGTTGAAATATGTATGCTTTTATATTAAAATATTAAAGAATTATGACGTGAAAATATTAGGAGGAATACATTATGATTTCTGCAGGTGATTTCAGAAATGGTATTACCATTGAGTATGATAACAATGTTTACCAGATTATCGAATTCCAGCATGTTAAGCCGGGAAAGGGCGCAGCATTCGTTAGAACCAAGCTGAAGAACATCAAGAGTGGCGGTGTAGTTGAGAAGACCTTCCGTCCTACTGAGAAGTGCCCTCAGGCGCGTATTGATAGAAAGGATATGCAGTATCTGTATGAAGATGGTGATCTGTACTACTTCATGGATACCGAGACTTACGATCAGGTTGCACTGAATTCTGAGACCGTAGGCGATGCACTGAAGTTCGTAAAAGAGAACGAGATGTGCAAGATCTGCTCTCACAATGGCAGCGTATTCTCCGTTGAGCCTCCTCTGTTCGTAGAACTGGAGATTACAGAGACTGAGCCTGGATTCAAGGGCGATACCGCTACCGGTGCCAGCAAGCCTGCTACCGTTGAGACCGGAGCTACCGTAGCTGTACCTCTGTTCGTTAACCAGGGTGACAAGATCAAGATCGACACCAGAACCGGTGAGTATCTGTCTCGTGCATAATCACTGATATCCGAGCATAAGACCTGTAAGGCAATGAGTGACCTTTTTTTCGAAGGTGTACTTGTTGCCTTTTTTGTTGCAATTTGAAATACCACATGGGTAAAAGCCGGTCTGGGGAGACAGCGCTTTCGGAGATACATGGAGGAATTTATATGGAAATGACCGTTTTCAGAACAAAAGTACAGCGTGCAGTCAGTGAGGCGCTTGGAGAGGAATACAGCGTAGAATTAAGAGAAGTACAGAAGAATAATGGAGTGATCCTGCAGGGACTTATGATTCGCAGGGCGCAGGAAAACATGATGCCCACCATATACCTGAATTCTTTTCTAAAGGCCTATGAGGAAGGTGCGACATTTGCGGATATTATCCGGAAGATCGTTACGGTGTACAGAGAAGATGCCGTGGGAAAACAGATCGATATCTCATTTTTCACGGATTTTGAAAAAGTAAAAGACAGGATATGCTTCCGGCTGATCAATCGTGATAAAAACCGAAGCTTCCTGGAAAAGGTGCCATATATTCCCGTTCTGGATCTGGCTGCCTGTTTTTACTATGCATACGATGGCAATGGAGTGCAGAACGGAATGATCCCTATTTACAACAACCATATGTCCGCATGGAATGTGACGGACAGAGAATTGTTTGCCTGCGCTGTGAAAAATACTCCCAGACTTTTTCCCTGCGACATTATGCCGATGGAAAGTGCATTGGAGGAACTGCTGGAGGAGCTTCAGGCAGATGTAAGACAACATCTGGCACGGGAGATTCCCATGCTGATCCTGACAAATGCCGGGAAAACATACGGTGCCTGCTGCATTTTATACCCGAAAGTGCTGGAGCAGCTGGCTAAACGGGTGGATGGGGATTATTATCTGATTCCCAGTTCGGTTCATGAATTTATTCTGCTTCCGGTAGATCAGGGACGGAGTGCGGAGGAGCTGAAGGAGATGATCGTCGAGGTAAACAGCACGGAGCTGACTCCGGAAGAGATTTTGTCGGATCAACTTTATTTATACAGCAGGCAGGAGCGCTGTGTAAAAATACTTTAATTTTAACTGGACATGTGTAGGGTTTTATGATATTATAGTCGAGGTGATGTAACAAATTTGTAATATTTGCATCCGTAGTCTAATGGATAGAACGGAGGCCTCCGACGCCTTTAATGCAGGTTCGATTCCTGTCGGATGCATTTACATCACCTTGATTATAGGGAGAGAGATGAGAGAAGCCGCTTGCGGCTTTTTGCAATTCAAGGAATATTTCAGAATTCGGAAAGGACTATATATGTGGAAAGAGAAAATACATTCCATCGGCAATTATATCATAAAACATAATAAGGTCGTGCTTCCGGCAGTAGTTGTAGTGGCGGTGGCTATTACCGTATCCGTAAGCCTGAGCCTGAGTAACCGGCATAAAGAGGCACAGCAGGAGGCAGAGATCGCATCCGCAGCCAGTGAGACGGCAACAGAGACGGCGACGGAGGAAGTGCCGTTGGTGGCCAACGAAGAAGGTGCGATTTATACACTGATCGCAACGTATTATAATGCCATGGCGACAGGTGATGAAGAAACACTTCGTTCCGTATGCGATGAAATCTCGGATAAGGATATGTATCGTTATGTAGAACTGTCTCAGTACATTGACTATTATCCTACTTTGGAAATATATACCAAGACAGGACCGGAGGAAGGGTCTGTGATCGCCTATGTGTATTACAAGATCTCTTTTGTGGGTCACGAAGAAGAGGTTCCCGGATATCAGGCACTCTATATCTGTACCAACGATCAGGGCGGACTGTATATTAAGCGTGGTGAGAACAGTGAAGAAGTAAATGAATATATCAAGACTGTCAGCACGCAGGATGATGTTGTGGAATTCAATAATAAGATTACCGTGGAATATAATGAACTTATGGTGGACCATCCGGAGGTGCTGCAGTATATCAGTGAACTGGATTCTCAGGTAAGTATTGCGGTAGGCGAGAAGCTTGCCAATCAGGTGGCCGCAGAGACTCAGGTCGCAGAAGCCGGAACAGAGGAAGGCAGCACGGACGGACAGGATACCCAGACGGAAAACGGCGAACAGCAGGAGGCAGAGGATCAGGGACCTCAATATGTAACCACCACCACAACCGTGAATGTCAGAAGCTCTGACAGTGAGCAGGCAGATAAACTGGGCAAGGTATCCGGCGGTACGAAGCTGCAGGTTCTGGAACAACGTCCTAACGGCTGGACCAAGGTGGATTACGAAGGCAAGGAAGGCTACATCAAGACAGAGTTCCTGCAGCTGGCGGAGAGTGCAGCGGGAACTGAGACCATCGGAACAGTTACTGCCACCACCAATATTAACGTGCGTGCATCGGCCAGCGAGACAGCAGACAGACTGGGAGTTCTCTCCGGCGGTGATTCCGCAGAGCTGGTAGGCACAGAAGGCGACTGGAGCAAGATCAAATACAACGGACAGATCGGATATGTGAAGAGCGAGTATGTGCAATAAATGAGCAGTGCCAAAAATGAATTGGCAAAAATCTGACTGCTCGCAGGCACGATTTTTGATGATTCAATTTTGATAGGGCGAATGCCCGACAGCGAAGAAACGCGAAGCGTTTTTGAGCTTGCACTGCGGACTTCGAATAAAACATGTCATTTCAGGGAAAGCTTCTTACCAAAAACGGTAAGGAGCTTTTTTGATGAACAAACAGGAAATTAACATCTATCGGGAAATACAGCGTAATACGGAAATGGCGATGAAAGCACTGGATGCTGTTACGGATAAAATCTACGATGACCGTCTGGCTGCGACAGTGGCAGACCAGGAGCTGCAATATTCCAGACTGCATGACAGAGCAGTGCAGAAACTGGTAGAAGGCAAAACACAGATTTATCGCACGAATGCTATAGAGAATATGATGCTTAAGATGGGCATCGGATACAATACACTCCTTAATACCGGCACGGGACATATAGCGGAAATGATCATAAAGGGAAGCAACAACGGAGTGCTGGAGATGGAGAAAGTGCTGGCGCATAACGAAGAGATGGCGGATACTTCCAGCAGGGCATTGGCAAGGGAACTTATCGCCATGGAAAACAGTAACATCCGGGCCCTGAAAGAATATCTATAGCACACTTTTGGTAAAATGACGAACAGTATAACGCACAGATTGTATACTTGTATAATTTATTGTGCAAATTATACAGAAAAACGGTCAAAACTTTTATGATTTAGTGGGATAAAGTTTATTGTACAATTAAAAAAGTCGTTTTATAATAAAGCATATGGCAACCAGGTTGTCATGAATCTGTATACCAATTGAAGGAGGACATTCAGATGTCATATGTTGATGAAGTATTTGATATGGTAGTGACCAAAAATCCCGCACAGCCCGAGTTCCATCAGGCAGTCAAAGAGGTTCTGGAATCTCTTCGTGTTGTGATCGAGGCAAATGAGGAAAAATATCGTAAGGACGCTCTGTTGGAGAGAATCGTAACTCCCGAGAGACAGATCCTGTTCCGCGTACCCTGGGTGGATGACAAGGGTCAGGTACAGGTAAACAACGGATTCCGTGTACAGTTCAATTCCGCGATCGGACCTTACAAGGGCGGTTTACGTTTACATCCTTCTGTAAACTTAGGTATCATCAAGTTCCTTGGTTTTGAGCAGACCTTCAAGAACTCCCTGACTGGACTGCCGATCGGCGGTGGTAAGGGTGGATCCGATTTCGATCCCAAGGGCAAATCCGACAGAGAGATCATGGCTTTCTGCCAGAGCTTCATCACAGAACTTTACAAATATATCGGAGCAGACACCGATGTTCCCGCTGGTGATATCGGTACCGGCGCAAGAGAGATCGGTTATATGTACGGGCAGTACAAGAGACTGACCGGCCTGTATGAAGGTGTTCTGACCGGTAAGGGCTTAAGCTACGGTGGATCCCTGGCAAGAACCGAAGCAACCGGTTACGGTCTGCTGTATCTGACAGAGGAGATGTTAAAGTGCAATGGCAAGGATATCGCAGGCAAGACGGTTACTGTATCCGGTGCCGGCAATGTAGCGATCTACGCTATCCAGAAAGCAGAGCAGTTAGGTGCAAAGGTAGTTACCTGTTCCGATTCTACCGGATGGATCTATGATCCCGAAGGAATCGATGTAGCTCTGTTACGCGAAGTGAAGGAAGTTAAGCGTGCAAGACTGACTGAGTATGCAGCAGCAAGACCCAGTGCACAGTATCATGAGAAGAAGAACGGTGAGCACGGTGTATGGACTGTTAAGTGTGATGTAGCTCTTCCCTGCGCAACCCAGAACGAGCTGGATCTGGAGGATGCAAAGCAGCTGGTAGCTAACGGCGTATTCGCTGTAGCAGAGGGCGCTAACATGCCTACCACCATGGAAGCTACCGAGTACTTCCAGAAGAACGGCGTTCTGTTCTGCCCTGGCAAGGCATCCAACGCAGGCGGTGTTGCTACCTCCGCTCTGGAGATGAGCCAGAACAGTGAGAGACTTTCCTGGACCTTCGAAGAAGTAGATGCTAAGCTGAAGAACATCATGGTGAACATCTTCCACAACCTGGATGATGCAGCTAAAAAGTACGGTATGGAAGGCAACTACGTAGCAGGTGCGAACATCGCAGGCTTCCTGAAGGTTGCAGAGGCTATGTTAGCACAGGGTGTGTGCTAATCAATAAAAACGAACCCCGGAAATTCAATGTTTCCGGGGTTTTATTGTGCGTATTTTTGAAGAAAGTGTTCGTTGGTTTGAGTAGATTTTTGATAGTAATATGCGTACAATACACGCGTAATATACACGCAAGATACAACTCATTTTGTATAATATACGCATAATATACTGGGATTTTGAGCATGTTTATACAGAAAAAGGGAGGCATAACCTCCCTTAAATTTTATTGACTTCATCAACGAGCTGTTGTATAGATTTGTGCGTGTAGGTTCCTTTTGTAATATCATTTTTCATGCTATGCCCCATTATCAGTTTTATGCAAACATCATTTGCACCAACATCATCCATCAGTGAGGCAAAGGTGTGGCGGCCGTCATGTGGGAGATGCTGCATACCAAGTTTGTTCATAACGGTGTTGAAATTTGCGCTCACATACGATCCGTAGGTGTAGTGGTTCCCATACTTGTTGTTCACAAGAAATCTTCTGTTCGGATTGAATCGGTTCTTTATCAGTGGCAAAATTTTGTCTGCGATTGGTATTGTTCTGTCTGTGCCGGCCTCTGTTTTCATTCCCCCAATCATGTATTGTTCATCCAGATGCACATTATCCGTGGTTATCTC
>ERZ1673702.1905-NODE-1905-length-19936-cov-48.578945_pt1 | contig 19936 bp, 15 predicted proteins | sample MGYA00580232_ERZ1673702 | MGnify/ENA primary metagenome ERZ1673702 (study PRJEB41218, sample SAMN15661792) | gut metagenome | host: Homo sapiens | place: Canada: London | collected 2015-08-20/2019-03-30 | study: EMG produced TPA metagenomics assembly of... | reverse complement strand
CAAATGAAGTATTTATCCTTCCATCTGGACTTAAAACACTCTCCAAATAGCTAACTGCAGAACGGTCTTCCGCTGATTGCTCCGTATGTGTAGAAATATGCTTCTTTATTAACTCAATATATTTTGAATTCATAATTTTTTTCTTCCTGTATATCCTATTTCCAGTCATGTACACTTAGTTTTTAATGCTTTTAACTTTAATATATAGATATAAAGGAAATCCCCTTTTTAACTTAATTCCTTCTAACATTTAATTATATCATTTTACTTATGTTCCGGCAGCATCCCCCTAATCTTTATCCCGCTCAGGTCCACATCCAGCACAATCTTCACCATCCAGAAGAACAGCAACAATACCAGCATAGGGATCACGCAGGAAGTAATGATCATCACCGCAACTGCCTCAATAAAATGATTCAGGGAATTCTCCACCTTCTGCACCAGTTCTTCGGTAGAAATCGTCACATTTTCCACAACGTTGGCCACAGAGTCCTTCGCACTGGAAAAGGCATCCTTGGCCCAGTCAAAGATATTCGAAACTGAGCCTGATTCGCTGTTGGTTTTCTCCTGTGTGTTCGCTGTAGCTGCTTCTGTTGTGCCGGTTCCAATTTCCGCCTCACCGGTATCATTCCCTGAGTCACTGTTTTCCAGTATATTCTGTGTGCTCTTGGCATCCTCAATAGTGGCTTCGATCTGGGCCTGATAGGTATCTCCGATGAGGTCGGAGATCTTCACACTGGCAGGAACCACGAGGAAAATAGCAATGCCGAATACTGCCAGCTTCGCTGCCAGTTTCCGCACCGTAGCATTCGCAAAAAACAGATTCAATATCCACAGCACGCAGGCTGCCGGAATCAGATATGTAAATGCCACATAGCCGGTGATGGTCACGAGATATTTTTCCAGATAGATGGCACAAAGGACAATCAGCAGATACCCACTGACATCTGCCATTTTCTCCGCGATGGGTGTTGCCGTGTCGCCCGGAAGCAAGGTGATCAACGCCGAAGTCACCGTGGATGCCGCCGTCAGTTCCATGACAGTCTGTTTTTTCTCATCCAGAGAGGCGATGGTCTTCTGATGATTCTCCGGTGCGGAGACGTATTTTCCAATGACCGTTACCGATAAAATGGCAACCAGTAATAAGATCACTGCTATGATACATTTTTTATATTCAAAATTATTTTTCACGTTTGAACCTCCCTGTGTTCTATTTTATCTCCGAATATTTTTTCAACAAATCAGCGTAAGTATTAACGGTTACATTATTTTACAGTCCTGATAATGTTCTCATTACCAGATCTACATCTTTATTTTCCAATTCCTGAATAATATGTAGATATGTTTTCTGCGTAGTTGTCATACTTGCATGTCCTAGTCTTCTGGCTACACTGGCAATGGATACACCCGCAAATAAAAGTAGCGACGCATGCGTATGACGAAGACCATGAATAGAGATTACCGAGATTCCACACTCTTTACAGTGTCTGGCAAGTACATCATTTACTGTGGAATTATATATTTTTTCCTCTCCTACGAAAATAGGTTTATCCTCCGGTAAATTTTTAACCAGTTCTGAAAATTTCACTACTATTTGCCAGTCTATCTGTATTTTTCTTACGGATGATTTATTTTTAGTGGGCAGGAATCCTCCGTCCCCCTTATAATCCCATGTCTTACTTACAGATAATGTCTGCCTCGCAAAATCGAAATCCGCCGGTGTAATCGCCAGGGCTTCCGAAAATCGCATACCCGTTTTTGATACGAGAAGAATAAACCAATCCCAATTTGGTTCCTCCTTTATATCAAGATGTGCAATCAAAGTATGAAGTTCAAACTGGTTCAAATACTTGATTTTCTTTACTTTTGGTGTCTTTCCCTTGATGATTGCCTTTCTGGTAGGATCCCTTTCAATTAGTCCCTCATCTACTGCATCAAGAATTGCCCCCTTCAGTTGATGATGAAAATCCAGGGTTGTTTGCCTCTCATGCTCTTTTGCATAATCATTTAAAAGCTGTTGATAGGCATTTCTTGTTAATTCTGATACTTTCAACTCCGGAACAAGCTTCTCCACCCACTTATGTGTCATCTGATATTTTGCCAAAGTTGCTTCCCTGATGGCATCTCTTTTGTACACTTCAATCCATTGTTTATAATATTCGCAAAACAGTTCTGTACTGTTCATATCATTAAGCATAAGCTGCCTCCATTTCTTGTACTACTTACGCTGATATGAACAGTACAGAATATTAATTGTTTAGTAAGGGTTTTACCTCCTCGTCCAAAGTCTTTTTTAAGTCTGCGATTAACATTGTATAATATTTAAACTTAGGAATTGCCTGCTCCTGCGCAGCCTTGTAACGGGGAAAATCGGCGGTTACTTTAATAGCATTCTCATTTGGAATCTCTCCGTTGCGATAATGTGTTGCTGCGTACATAACATCATCTTTTGAAACACACCATGTAATACAAAATTCAGATACTACTTTTTCTATACAGTTATGTTTCATATTTTCTATGACATTACGAATAGATTTCCCTTTATATCTGTCTTCGTCCACTTCAATATCACATACCAAGTCAGACATAAGTGCTGCTACCTTAGGATTCTCTTTGCTCAAATCCCCTATATATTGCTTCACTTCCTCAATTTGTTTCTGACGCTGTTCAGGCGCAACTTCTTCATCGTCACTGGGTGTTACAATGTTCTGGATCAAATTAATAATATACTCATAGTCAATCTTGGTATGACTATATGCCATAAGCTCATAATCCATATTAATCGTCGGTTCTTCATCACCATCTTGAGGATCATCAGGCTTCGGCTGTACCTCTTCTTTTACGTTCAAATAATGTGCCACATAATCTTCATATTCGTCTTGTGTTATACCATATTCTTCTAACATGCTGTCATCATACTGTGTAAAGGATTTCAACTGTGCAAACAGCTTGTCAAAATTCTGGAACATCTTTATAAATACAATCTTTTCTTTCCTTGACATTCCGGGAATCTCTTCCGGAGTCTCTGCCGAAACTCTAAGTGCCTTCAATGCTTTACGAAATGCCGGTTCTATTTCATCCCACTCTGCCACTAATGCCGATTCCGTACTTCCTGCAGAATAGAGTTTTACTGCATTATCTACACTTTCCTTAAACAGCTTTGGTGCCTGAAATGTGACAATTTGACCATACGTCTTATTTTTATCATAGATACGATTGGTTCTGGAAAAAGCCTGAATCAAATCATGTGGGCCCATAGGCTGCCTATCAATAAATATAGTAGACATACAAGGTGCATCAAAACCTGTTAATAATCTGTCTACAACTATTACCAGATCTAATTGTTCATTTCTGCTCTGAAATTTTGGGTCCTTTCTTGCCAAACGCTTATTCAAATTTCCATTATAGCTCTGTATTTGAGCAAGTTCATATTTCGTACCAAACATCTCATTATAATCATCTAATGATTCCTGCATCTTCTGCTGGTTCACATGAGAACCTTCTTCATTTTCCGTAACGGAATACGTTATTGCAAATTTAGGAAAATCCGGCAAAACCTGCTTTATTCTTTCATCTATCTGTAATTCTGTTTCTCCATTCTTTACCCTTTTGAGCAAATCATAATATTTCTGTGCCATCTGAATGGAACTGGTTGTTAATAGTCCTTCATATGTTTTTCCTTTTCCGTTTTGGAATCCTAATTTGTGATATGATTTATTTAAAATCACATCCAGTACACTGAGCATATGCGCTTCACTTTCATATATGATACTATCAGTCTCATCTGCCATATTTTTCGGTCCATTATGCTCTACCTGAAATCCCAGTACTGCGTTATCATGAATTGCATTCTGAATCGTATATTTATGTAACTGTTTTCCATATAATTCTTCAGTGGTACGTGGCAAATCTCCCATTTGAGGATATGCATTTTCTGCGAATCTAGGTGTCCCGGTAAAGCCATACCATAATGAATTTCTAAAAAATCTTTCTAACTCTCTTTTCGTTCCAGGCGTCACCGCTCTATGGCACTCATCCACAACAAATGCAATTTTGAGATTTTTTATTTTATTATACTCTGATGTGCCTTCCTCCAATTTTTTCGTAATAAGTCTCTGTAATTTTTGAATTGTTGTCACAATTACCTGACGATCATCTGATTTTAATTTTCTTTTCAAATCGAAAACATTATCCGTTTCATCCACATCAATAATGTCATTATTCGCATATGCCTGAAATGCCATCGTGGTCTGTGTATCTAAATCTTTTCGATCAATCAGGAAAATAGTTTTATCAATCGTTGGGATATCCATCAACAAATTTCTGGTTGCTTTATAAGACGTCAAAGTTTTTCCCGAGCCTGTTGTATGCCATACATAACCGGACTGTCCTGTTTTGGACGCATCACGAATAGCCTCTATTGCGTGTATCTGATAGGGGCGGAGCAAAATCAGTCGCTTTGCATCTTCATCCAAGACTGTATATCTTGCTATCATCTCATGTGCTTCCGGGATTCGGAGTACGCTCTTGGCAAAATCAAGATAATCTGAAACCGGATTATTGTCTCTATCCAGCCATCCACTAATAAATTTTGAATTCAACTCTGCATCACTTGCCGCTGAGAAATATTTCGTATCTACGCCATTGCTGATAACAAACATTTGCACAGCTGAAAAAATACCTGTAAATTTGCCTTCACCAATGTACTTTTTAATCTGCCAAAATCCATCCATGTAAGAGTGTTGCTTGTTCTTTAGCTCTATATGTATCAGAGGCAGACCGTTGATCATAAGGGTGACATCAAATCTTCTGTTTTGCCTGCTATCCTCATCAGCTAATGCTCTATACTGATTAATCACCTCATAAACACTACTACCGCCAGCAATATGCTCATGATTCATTACAACCAAATGGAGTCTCTCAGTATCTCGTTGTACATGGACCATAACCTTTCCATTTTCACCAACCAGCCATTCTCCTGCTTTATAGAATGAAGAAAACTGTAACTGATTTTTCACCTGTTCAAATTCAGAATCAGACAAATGTTCCCCATTTAATCTCTCTTTATTATTCTGTTCCAGAATATATTTAAAATTATTCCAGAGATCTTCCTCTGTTTTTAAATCATTCCTGTAAATCCATTGTGAATCCCCATAAATCAACTGTTCAATAAGTTTTTGTTCTATTACTGCTTCTAATTCCGCCATAGTAGCCTCCCAACACAATTAACTTGGATTTTTCAACGTGTACTTTTACCACATATATCTTGTCTGATGCCTTAATTTGTATAAGCAATTTCTATTTTAGTATACCATATCTTACTACTTTTTTGTTTATTCTATATTTTAATTTGGTTTACGATTGTTTACATCGTTTTATGGTGATTTTAATGTGCTGGTATACTTGCGATGGTGAAGAGTGATGAGGTGATCCAAATCATCAAAATAAGATGCTAATTTTCTCTGTTCATCTTCACATGGGAATTTCATTTTATATTCTAGCATATCATTTAATTTTAAAACTCTGTTTCTTCCCGCTCCGCCTGGTGAAGATAATTCTAAATGATGCTTAAAATTTTCATCCAGAATTAAATATTTGAAAAACATCGGAATCATTCCATTTTCGAAAGAATATTGCGGAAACCTATGTGAAACAAGCTTTCCAGCATCACTCTCATCTGTAATGGCAACTGCATGTTCCCAGCCGAATGTGATATTTACAATAAAATTATTCGCAGCCACTCGAAACATTTTAGCTGTTTCAAGTTCTTTACCTTTTTCTACATAACTATGAAATGTCCCCTTTGAACTTCATTTGATACTGATTGCATCATCTTATACAAAGCATATACTGTAAATTCGGGATCTATTTTTAATCCGCTTAAAGACAAAAAATCTTGACTTGTAGCATATGAAAATGGCATAAAAGCAAGCTTTCCCACTCCTACTCGTGTTACTATTGCTATTGAATTTTGTGGTACTAATTTAGTTGCGGATTTACTAACGGCTTCTTGTGAAATGCACTTTCTCGGCCTAACATCAAACAAGCATTCATCTATCAAATCCGATGATTGAATCCACGGAATATCCCCCTTCCAAAATTCTTCATTAGATGTTTTTGGTGTACCACCGCCATAGGTTTCTGTTGCTATCTCCCCCAACTTACGCTGTTCCCAAACAGACCCTGTTTATTTGAGTATAATGAAAATAATGTTTGTTTTTTGATATATTATATTCTAAATTATAGTCTACAAAAAACATATGATCTTTATTTATAATTTTGAAGCTTACGATGTGTATCATCGCAAGCCCCAAATTATACTATTCCTAAAATTATTTTTTCTACCAAATGACTGCTTATAAAATTTTACAATATTTTTTTGTTTTTTACTTATACAAACATATTCTGAAGCATAAATTTCTTCATACTTTGTAATTGTTCACACTTATACTGGTGAAGAGTGATGAGGTGATCCAGAGCATAAAAATAGTTTCCAATTTCAGTCTGCTCTTCCATTAATTTAGGATAAACAATATCCGTATCTTGCATAGCAGATTTAGATATTGATGTAACTTTTATTCCTTGCATTAAAGGTATCAACTGATTATGATAAGCACATGAATTTAGATAATATCCCAAATATCCAGTGGCAAATTTTTCTGCTGGTCTGTATGGAATAGTATGCAATCCAGACAGAATCACTTCATCATTCAATCCTGCTATCTCACTGCATTTTCCAACAGTCGAATCTTCTGCTGTATCAGCAACAATCACATCTCCATTCTGCAAAAAAGAAGCTTTATATTTGGTTAAGACACTTTCATCCAAAATCATTGGAAGTTGCTCTTTGCTTACATCTAAGACCTCTCCAAACTTGATAAGAACATCACCATAATGAACATTCTTTGCAACTCCCGATTCATTCGATAAATCAGCTCTAGAAAAAGTATTATTTTGCAAGCTAATCAGTACATCTCCCAACTTACGCTGTTCCCAAGCATCAGTAAAACCTGAGAATCGGATTTCCGGAACTGTCTGTCCATTTTGTGGAAACATTTTTTGTAACATATATTTTTTTAGTTTTTTTGTTTCTTCACACTTTCGCTGGTGAAGAGTGATGAGGTGATCAAGAGACTGAAAATACATACCTATTTGCTGTTGTTCTGCTACTTTTGGCATAGAAAATTCAGTTTTTAAAAAATTGTCATTGTACAATCTTTTAATCGTACTACCTTCAATACCTGACCATTTTACAATTTCATATATACACTTCAAAAATGAATTATCAACTCTATCATCATGCTTAAACCATACGATATTAGAATCCTGAAAATAAGCTTCTTCTCCTTTATATTCAACAGTTCTACCAATTGTACCGGAAGCCGAAATCAACATATCTCCAATATTAGGATACTGGAATTTTCCCCTATACTCTTCAAAAAGTTCTCTTGAAATAAAAGCATCTGGTTCAGCTCCAAAAGTCCCTATTTTATAGAACGGAATATCTCCATCTGTGGAAGTCTGTTCTTTAAAAATTCTTTTACACATTGCAACAGATCCCAAATCGCCAAACTTACGCTGTTCCCAATCGTCTGTGTATCCTTTAAATCTAATTTTAGGCTTTGCCATGTCCATCACCCCTCCATCTTTCTAATTAACTCATTCAAAGCAAACATGACATCTTCATCCGGTGAGGTCAATTCTTTCATAAGTAATAAAAAGTCTCCTTGTGCCTGTTCCAATTCCTTATCCGTGTTTGTCATACTTACCAAAAGTTCATTTAGATCAATCTCTTCTTCCTTCTCAAAATTATCTACATATCGAGGAATATTCAAATTGAAATCATTTCGTTCAATATCTTCAAAACTTGCAAGGTATGCTTCTTTATCTACCGTTACTCTTTCATTATAAAGTTTCATAACTGAATCAATATGTCCATCAGTCATGGCATTCTGTTTTTTACCTTTTTCAAACTTTTGTGAAGCGTCAATGAAGAGAACATCTCGACCTTCTCTGTGTTTTTTTAAAACAACAATACATGTAGGAATTGATGTATTGTAGAAAAGGTTTGCCGGCAATCCAATAACCGCATAAATATTACCGGAGCGAAGTAATTTTTCTCTTATCTTACCTTCTGCCGCGCCACGGAAAAGTACACCATGTGGTAACACAATTGCCATTGTTCCATTACTTTTCAGATGATACAAGCCATGCAATAAAAAAGCATAATCGGCTTTTGACTTGGGTGCAAGCACACCATAATCGCTAAATCTCTCATCCTGTAAAAATCCTGCAGCTGCACTCCATTTTGCGGAATACGGTGGATTCATCAACACCATATTGAAATCAGTTTCTTCGCCAGTCGGCCAGTCTCCGTCAAGAGTGTCACCATTTCGAAGAACTTGATTTTCCGGTACTATTCCGTGCAAAAACATATTCATTCTGGCCAGGTTATATGTTGAAGTGTTCAGTTCCTGTCCATAATATTTAATGTAATTAGGTTCTTTCGCATATTTCTTTGCATTTAACAAAAGAGATCCCGAACCCATGCAAGGATCATATACAGATAATCCTTTTCTATCTTCCTGTCCTGCGATCGCTATTCTTGTCAAAATCTTTGATACTGCCTGAGGCGTATAGAACTCTCCCGCTTTCTTTCCTGTTTCCGATGCAAACTGACCGATAAGGTACTCGTAAGCATTTCCTAAAATCTCTGCATCTGAATTCAATAAATCTGCTTTATCAATTTCCTTAATCAAATTTGAAATAGTATCACTCTGTTTTTGATCTCCAGTCCCCAAACGATTAGAATATAAGTCAATATCCGTAAATAAATCTGCAAACAAAGGGTCGCTTTGTTCAATATTATTAAAGGCTTTCTGCAACTGCTCTCGATTAAATGAATTGTTCCTTGCCGCATCAGCAAAACATGTATATGTAAGTTCCGGTTCAATTACGTAATGACATTCTGACTTGATTTGTTCTTTTAATTCTTCTGCGCTGCTATCTTCCAGAGCTTCTTTGTATGCCTCTAAAGCAACCTTTAAGTTCTCCGGCTTTTCATCATAGATCAAATCATACACCTTGATTAAAAACGAATCCGAAAGATACTTATAAAAAACAATTCCTAATAAGTAGTCCTTATACTCATTAGCATCCATTTTAGAACGAAGAATATCCGCTCCACTCCATAACACACTGATTAAATCCTTACTGTTTTCTAACTCTGCCATTTTTTTCTCCTTTTATTTATTCTTCAACATATTTTTTAACATAATCTATATGATAAAGCGGAATATTCGTCATCCATTCCTGCTCTCTGTAATCCGACATTGACGTCCGGATCGCATATTTCGGATGATATTTTTCGCAGAACATCTTCAGGCTCTTCGCTCTGAGGTTTTCCTCCGCCTTTACCTCTATGGGAATTACGGAGGTTTTCCCCTGCACCATGAAATCAATCTCTCCGGAAGAGTTTTCCGTGCTGTAATAATAGGGGATCACTCCCACTTCAGAGATCAACTGCTGGAGCACATACTGTTCTGTCAATGCTCCCTTAAATTCTGTAAATATCCGGTTTCCGTCGATAATCACCCTGGCATCCAAATCCGTCATGGCAATCAGCAATCCGATATCCAGCAGGTATATTTTAAATGCATCCAGATTCAGATAAGCTTTTAATGGCAACGCCGGTTTGCTCACACGGTTTACTTTATGGATCAGTCCACAATCCAAAAGCCACTGGATTGCCAGTTCAAAATCTTTTGCCCTGGCGCCCTCTCTCACCTGTCCGTAGATATATTTTTTATTTTCTTTTGCCAGCTGCATCGGAATGGAATCCCACACCAGGTTCAATCGGGGAACCAAAGAATTCTCCGCATGCTTGGAAAAATCCTGGCGGTAATAATTCAGCAGATCTTTCTGAATCTCTCTGACCCGCCCGAAATCTTTATCATTCACATAGGACTGGACCACTTCCGGCATACCACCGACATAATAGTACTCTCTCAGACGATCCTTGTATTTGGAAGCGAAGGTATTGATCATTTGCGTATCCCCGGACTGCAGAAGTTCTGCAAATCGTTCTTCTCCAAAGGCGCACAAAAATTCCTGAAAATTAAGCGGATACAGATCCATGAAATCTACCTTGCCTACCGGGAAAGAGGTGCCCTTGTGCATCGCCACACCCAGCAGAGAGCCGGCAGCTACAATGGCATATTCCGGAGCATTTTCGCAGAAATACTTTAAAGAAGATAGTGCTTTCGGTACTTCCTGGATTTCATCAAAAATAAGTAAGGTATCTTCACTTTTGACCGAAACACCTGTCTCCACGCTGATTGCCAGAAGAATCCTTTCTACATTGATCTCTCCATCAAACACCTGTTGCATACGGGGATTACTGTCAAAATTGACATACGCTGTTTTCTCAAAACAGGTTGCTCCGAATTCCTTCATAAGCCAAGTCTTTCCTACCTGTCTGGCTCCGCGAATGATCAACGGCTTCCGGTTCTTTTTTTCTTTCCATTCTTTTAATCGTTCTAATGCAAACCGTCGCATGTCTGCCTCCCTTGTACTATTCACAATAGTTATCTACTTCTACTCTATCCCAGTAAAATTGCCTTGTCAACAGAAATAAGTCCTTAAATTTGTATATTCAATACACTTTTAAGGACTTATTTCTGTAATTTATTACATTTTTCAGGACGTAATTTCCACTTTTGGCTACACTTTGGCTACACTTTTCAGGACGTTACTTCAAAAACCGCCGCAACAATTTCTCTTTTTTCTCATCATACCTCTGATACCGTATCGGCAGATCCATCCATGTCTTTTTGTCCACGATACTCCGATAATGGCTAAAGGTCTCGAACCCGGTGCAGCCGTGATACCCACCCATGCCGCTCTCACCCACGCCACCGAAGGGCATGGCACTGGTGGCGAGATGAATAATGGTGTCGTTGATGCAGCCGCCGCCAAAATGGCAGTGATCCAAGATCCGTCTCTGGGCTTTTTTATCTTCACTGAAGAAATACAGTGCCAGCGGATGAGGATGTTCCTCCACACAACGGACCGCCCAATCCACAAAATCTCCCGCGGCAGCATGGGTTCCAGAACTCTCGCCGCTAAAATCATTTTGTGCAATGCTTTTCTCTGTATCATACGCATTATAAGTCACCACCGGCAGGATCGGTCCGAAGATCTCTTCTCCCATCACGGCATCCGACCAGTCCACATCCGTCATCACCGTAGGCGCAATGCGCAACGTCTTCTCGTCGTACTGTCCGCCGCAGACGATTTTTTCCGCATCCATCAAACCCAACAGTCTGTGAAAATGCTTCTCATTAATGATTTTCCCGTAATCCGGATTCTGCAGGGGATCTGCTCCAAACTGCCTCGCGATCTCCGCCTGGATGGCTTCCACCAATCGGTCGCGGATCCTGACATCACACAACACATAATCCGGTGCCACACAGGTCTGCCCGCAGTTTAAATATTTTCCGAATACGATCCTCCTAGCCGCCAGCGGAATCTTCGCCGTAGCATCCACGATACAGGGACTTTTCCCGCCCAGCTCCAGCGTCACCGGGGTCAAATATTCCGCAGCGCTTCTAAGCACCTCCCGGCCCACGGTCTTGCCTCCGGTGAAAAATATCATATCAAAGCGCTGCTGTAACAATGCCTGATTCTCTGCTCTGCCGCCGGTGATCACCGTCACATATTCCGCCTGGAAGCATTCTTCCAAAATCATTTTTAACACTGCTGCCGTCGCCGGAGCATAGGCACTGGGTTTTACCACTGCGGTATTCCCTGCGGCAATAGCATCGATCAACGGATCCAGTGTCAATAACACCGGATAATTCCATGGACTCATGATCAGCACGGTGCCATAGGGTGACGGAGACCGGAAGCTCCTCGCTGCGAACTGCGATAACGGTGTCGGCACTCTCTTTTCCCGCATCAGCCCCCGCAGGTGCTTCTGCATCCAGGTCAGCTCCGACAGAGTCAATCCGATCTCGCACATGTAGCTTTCCATCCGGCTTTTCCCAAGATCCTGTTGCAGTGCATCGTTCAATTCTGTTTCATGGCGCTGCAGGGATGCCTTTAACTTTCCCAGCTGTTTTGCCCGGAATTCCCGGGAAAGTGTGGCTCCCGTGGCAAAATATTCTCTTTGTCTGCTTAATATGGTCCGGATCTCCTGCTCTGTCATACGTGCCTCCTATCTGCTCTTCTATTCTTTATACTATCCATTTTTCTGCCATAACGCAACCTCTCCACGATCATTCCGTCCAAAAACGGCGGAGCTTTTCACTCCGCCGCCCGCCTATTTCTATTTACTTTATTTCCACGCAAAATTTACCATTCCGTACACATAGATGAACAGCACTGCCGCCGGCACAAAATATTTAAACACCGGTTTCATCCACGGCTGGACCTTTAAGCCCTTGCCGGCATTTGCTTCCTCCAGGAATTTGTCCCAGCCCCAGCCGACCTTATAACAACAAAATACCGCCAACAGGATCGAACCTATGGGCATGATATTATTCGACACCAGGAAATCCCAGAAATCGAGCCAGGTCGTCCCCGCTGCAAACGGCTGAAAATGAAATACACTGAAGCCCAGTGCTGTCGTCAGAGCCAACAGGAAACATCCGGCACCACACGCTACACACCCTGCCGGTCTGGACCATCCGGTCAGTTCCCGGACCATGGCCAGAATATTTTCACACACACCCAGCACTGTGGACATGGCTGCGAACACCATGAACAGGAAAAATAAGGTTCCCCACCATCTGCCGCCGGCCATGTTGTTAAATACGGTCGCCATAGTATCGAACAGAAGACTGGGACCCGCCGTCACTTCCACATCATAAGTGAAGCATGCCGGAAATATAATGATACCGGCGATCACTGCCACCAGTGTATCCAGGATAATAATATGGATAGACTCACCCATGAGAGAACGGTCCTTGCCGACATAGCTTCCGAAGATCGCCATACCGCCCATTCCCACGGACAAGGTGAAAAATGCCTGATTCATGGCGCCCACCACCACAGAACCGGTGATTTTAGAAAAATGAGGGATCAGATAGAAGCTCAATCCCTCTCCTGCTCCCGGAAGTGTAAAGCTGTGCACCGCCAGCACCAGCATCAGCACGATCAATGCTGACATCATATATTTGGTAATACGCTCCAGCCCACCCTGCAGATGGAAGCTTAAAATGACAAAAGCGATCAGCAAGGTGACTAGCAGATATGTCACATTCACCGAGGGCGTCGTGATCATTTTTTCAAAACCGAAATCCTGATTCTGCCCTGTCAGAAATTTTACAAAATAATAGAGAATCCATCCGGACACCACCGCATAGAAAGCGATCAGCGCAATGTTTCCGATGAGACAGACGATGCCCCACAGATTCCATTTGCCCCTGCCGCCGGACAGTTTCCGATACATATAAAGGGGACTCGTCTGCGCCGCACGCCCCACGGAGAATTCCATGATCATGGTGGGCAGGCCCAGCACGATCAGGCAGATCACATAGATCAGCATGAAACTTCCGCCACCGTTCTGCCCGCACATCCACGGGAATTTCCACACATTTCCGCAGCCGATGGCACACCCCGCCGACAGCATGATAAATCCCAAACGACTCCCCAGTCTTTCTCTGTTTTCCATACCTCTGATCCTTCCCAAAACCACTTATTCTAAACACGGGATACGGCATATATTTTTGCTGTTTTCCCATATTTTCTCCATCTTTTCGCATTGACAGCCCTATTTTCTCATTATATAATTTTCTTAAATATTTGAAAAACAAATTATTTACATTGCATTGATCGAAGAATTGAATTTACAATATAGAAAGAGTATCTACCCTATGGATGTCAAAAATCTGGAAACCTTTGTTATGGTGAACGAACTGAAGAGCTTTACGCTGGCGGCCGGACGTCTGGGTTATACCCAGTCCACCGTATCCTTTCAGATCAAACAATTGGAAAAGGAGCTGTCCATCCCTCTGTTTGAACGGATCGGGCATACCGTAACCCTGACCAACGAGGGGGAGAAGCTGCTGCCCCTGGCCCAGCAGATCCTGCGTCTCGCTGCTGAAGCCACCCACATCAGCGGCAATACCGCCCCGGAGGGTCTGGTGCGGATCGCCATTGCAGAGTCCCTGGCCAGCTGGGAATTTCACAGCCGTTTTAAAGATTTTCATGAAAAATATCCCGGAATCCGGTTGAAGATCATCGCTACCAGCACTGACGAAATGTTCCAGATGCTGGGACAGAATCAGGTGGACATTGTATACACGCTGGACCGCCGTATTTTTAATCACAATTATGTGACCGCGTTCGAAGCTCCGGTGGATATTCACTTCGTCACCGGTGCCGGTCACCCCTTAGCCGGACAGACTCAGGTCACCCTGGAACAGATTCTGGAATATCCGCTGATCCTGACAGAGAAAAACATGAGTTACCGGGCTGCACTGGATGATCTGCTCTCCCAAAACGGTAGGGAAACCATGCCTATCATGGAGGTGGGCGATACCCAGCTGATCCGCAATCTTCTGTGTCAGGGTCTCGGCATCTCCTATCTGCCGGAGTTCGTGATCGCAGAGGACCTGGCAAAGGGAAGTCTCGTCAGTCTCCCCATGGCGGAGATTCAGCCGGATATCTGGCGGCAGCTTTTATATCACCGGAACAAATGGATCTCACCGGAATTGAAATGCGTAATAAAATACCTGCAGGAGGAATAATCCCCTGCAGGTTTTCTATTTTGTCATCTTATCATCTGAAATTTCTAGAATCCCATCAGCAAGCCGATACTATGTACCAGGAAGGCTGCCACCCATGCCACGAAACACTGCCAGAGTACCACTGCAATGGCCCATTTTCCACCCAGTTCTCTGCGGACAGAAGCGATGGCGGCCACACAGGGAGTATACAGCAGACTGAATACCAGTAATGTAGCGGCTGCCAACGGGGTAAGTACCGTGGCAATGCTGCTGCCGAACAATACTTCCAGGGTTGCTACCACACTTTCTTTTGCCATGAATCCACTGATCAGAGAGGTACAGATCCGCCAGTCACCCAGGCCGAGCGGTCGAAACAGCGGTACCAGCAGACTGGATACCATAGCCAGCATACTGTCTGCCGAATCCTCAACGAGATTCAGTTTCAGGTCAAAGCTCTGCAGGAACCATACCACGATGGTGGCAATGAAGATCACAGTGAATGCTTTCTGTAAAAAGTCTTTTGCCTTTTCCCACAACAGCTGCCCTACATTTTTGGCTCCCGGCAGACGGTAGTTCGGCAGTTCCATTACAAAAGGCACCGGTTCTCCCTGGAATAACGTGCCCCGGTATAAAAATGCTACCAGAATTCCCATCAGGATACCAAACAGATACAATGCCGACATGATCAGTCCGCCCTTTCCCGGGAAAAATACGCTCACGAAGAACGAATAGATCGGTAATTTTGCAGAACAGCTCATAAACGGTGTCAGCAGGATCGTCATCTTACGGTCTCTCTCACTGGTCAGTGTTCTCGTGGCCATGACTGCCGGGACCGTACATCCGAACCCGATCAGCATCGGCACAATGCTTCGTCCGGACAGACCGATCTTTCGAAGCAACTTATCCATAACAAACGCCACACGGGCAATATAGCCGCTGTCCTCCATCAGAGACAGGAAGAAAAACAGAGTGACCACGATGGGCAGGAAGCTCAGTACACTGCCCACACCGGTAAAGATACCGTCTATTACAAGGCTTTGGACCGCACTGTTGACATGAGCTGCCGTCAATGCCGCATCAGTGATCTCCGTCAATTTTCCGATTCCCAGTTCCAGCAGTCCCTGGAGCCATGCTCCGATGACATTGAAAGTCAGATAGAATACCAGCACCATGATCAGGATAAAACAGGGAATTGCCGTATATTTTCCGGTGAGGATCCGGTCGATCTTCTCACTGCGGATCCGTTCCTTACTTTCTTTGGGTTTTACTACTGTCTGCTCACATAATCTCTCGATAAAATCAAAACGCATATCGGCAATGGCTGCACTTCTGTCCACGCCACGCTCCGCCTCCATCTGACAGACAATATGCTCCAGCATTTCTTTTTCATTTTCATCCAGCTGCAGCTTCTCCAGGATCAGGTGGTCTCCTTCAATGGCTTTGTTGGCTGCAAAACGCAGGGGCAGCTTCGCAGTCTCCGCATGATCCTCGATCAGATGGCATACCGCATGGATGCAGCGGTGTACGGAACCGTCATGATCGTTTTTATCGCAGAAATCCTGCCGCAGCGGCCGTTCCTGATATTTTGCCACATGGACTGCATGACGGATCAGTTCATCCACGCCTTCGTTTTTCGCAGCGGAAATGGGGATTACGGGTACTCCCAGGAACGCTTCCATGGCGTTCACATCGATGGAGCCGTGATTGCCGGTGACTTCATCCATCATGTTCAGGGCTACGACCATAGGAATGTTCATTTCCAACAACTGCATGGTCAGATACAGATTACGCTCGATATTCGTCGCATCCACGATATTGATGATAGCTCTGGGTTTCTCATACAGGATAAAATTACGGGATACGATCTCTTCACTGCTATAAGGGGACATGGAATAAATACCGGGCAGGTCTGTCACCAAAGTATCCGGATACCCTTTGATGGAACCGTCCTTACGGTCTACGGTAACTCCGGGGAAATTTCCCACATGCTGATTCGAGCCGGTGAGCTGATTGAACAGTGTAGTCTTGCCGCAGTTCTGATTTCCCGCCAGGGCGAACGTTAGTGTCGTTCCCTCCGGCAGAGGATTCTCGTCTTTTTTCGAATGGTATTTTCCATCCTCACCTAAACCCGGGTGCTCCGCATCCGTCACCCGGTCCAGCCCTTTATGTTCTCTTGTTCTCTTCGATATAGGTGCGATCTCGATCTGATCCGCTTCCGCCAGCCGTAACGTAAGTTCATAGCCGTGCACCTGCAATTCCATGGGATCCCCCATCGGAGCCAGCTTTACCACCGTCACCTCTGCTCCCGGGATCATACCCATATCCAGGAAATGCTGTCTGAGTTCTCCGGAACCACCGACGGTTTCGATCACGGCGCTTTTGCCGATTTTCAATTCTTTCAGTGTCATAACACTTCTGTATCCTTTCGTATCTCAACATTTTAATGTACTGTGTTGTAACAGAAGTATTATAGCGCATTTGGTATTGAAAATCAGTATCAATTTGCATTTTTTATTTCCATGATTTTTTTCAAAATTTTTTTCAAAAATGGAATAAAAATGTAGAAAAAATTGACGAAAGCAGTTACACTTAAAATAGCATCAATAAAAATAGGGAGGGAACTTATGAATATGAATATAAAAGGAAATAATAAATATCGTTATACGGATACCGCGGAACGCAATATCAGAATGAACCGGTTCTATATTATCGCTTCTTCGCTTTTGGCGATCGTGTTCCTGTTTTATCTGTGGTTAAAACTGGCAAATCACAACATTGCACCCATTGTTACATACGCAAATACCATTCTGATCGCCGTTTTCTGTGTAGTAAATGCCGTGACACACCTTCGAAATAAGGCGACACGACTATTAAAAGTCTTCGCTACCATCGAGATCGGCATTGAGTATTTGTTGGTCGGTTTACAGACAGATGCAAGTTTCATTCACTATGCGCTGATCGCCATTTTCATATTACAGATTCCTTATTATGAGAAAAAATCTCTGAAGAAAACCGCTTTGGGATTATTCGTGCTCTACCTGATCGTCATGATCGTTCAGGCTACGAAGGGAATCTACGGTCAGGATGTGAATGCCGTCTGCTCTACCCTGTTGGTATTTCTGATTGGAATCATTATTTTGGAAACCGGTAAGATTACTATATTATTTAACAATGATGCCATCGGTTCTTCCCGGGAAGAACATAACCATGTAAAAGAAGTACTGGATAATGTTCTGGACGTATCCCAGACCGTACATCAGGAAACCACCAAAACCACAGATCTTATGAACCAGCTGGTACAAACTACGGAATCTGTAGCCAACAGTATGCGGGAGATCTCCTCTGCCACCAATATGACTGCCACCAGCATCGAAGAACAGAGCCAGATGACCGGTACGATTCAGAATGCTATCGAGCAGACCGGTCATATCTCCGAGCAGATGGTGCAGATCGCCGAAGATTCTAACGAAAGCATCCGTAAGAACATGGCTGCTATGGAATCCTTAAAACAGCAGTCCGCCATGATCAAGGATACCAACCATTCCGTCACCGACGCCATGGCAAAATTACAGGAAAAGACAAAAGAGGTGGAAACTATCGCCGGAAGCATCATGGCAATCTCCGGTCAGACAAATCTTTTAGCCCTGAACGCTTCCATCGAAAGTGCCCGTGCCGGTGAAGCCGGACGCGGTTTCGCCGTTGTAGCACAGCAGATCCGTCAGCTCGCAGAGCAGACCAAGAGCTTTACCGAAGAGATCACCAAGATTACCAACGAGCTGAATGTCAATGCCAACATGGTAGTCAACACTATCAACGGTTCCATTGAAGCTACCGAACAGCAGGGCGAAAAGATCCTGGCCGCTTCCGAGACTTTCGAACAGCTGAACAAAAATATGGAAGCACTGGCTTCCCAGGTGGAAGAAGTAAATCACCACATTCTGGGATTGTCAGAATCCAATAATAAGATTATGGAAAACATCTCCCAGCTGTCCGCTGTAACCGAAGAAGTCACAGCTAATGCCGAACAGGTGCACACCATGAGCCAGAACAACCTGGATTGCGCAGAACAAGTAAAAACGGCAGTAGAACATATCCGCTCTACTACCGATGAGATGGGAACGCAGGAGGGTTAAACCTCCTGCGTTCTTTGATCTTACTATTTCAATTTCAAACCGTCTTTAAAAGCATTTCCTACTTTATCTCCCATTGCAAGATAAGTATTATTCACAGGATCATAGCTGATTGGCTTCAATTTCTTCGGATCGATCTTGCCATCCGTCAGGATGCTTTCGTCCGCATTGACGTTGACGATATCGCCCACCAGAATGCCGTCTTCAAAACTTTTCACCTTACATTCCAGCGCCATGGGAAGTTCATCGATCAACGGTGCATTGACAAAATCACTCTTGGCTGCATGGAAACCGGACTTTGAGAATTTATCAGGTACTTTCTTCGCAGATTCCACGCCCACATAGTCGCAGGCTACCACGGTATCTTCGGTTCCGATACTTACGGTAAATGCTCCGGTCTTTGCCAGATTCTCCGTGGTCTTATGCTCTGACATACTGATGGAGATCTCATTCATGTCCGTAATGATTCCCCATGCTGCGTTCATGGCATCGGGTACTCCATTTTCGTCATAAGTTGCAATGATCAGCACCGGCATGGGATACATTACCGGCTTTGCTCCAAAATTTACTCTGCTCATATTCGTCCTCCTTGTACTAAATTAATTTTTCCTTCCATTCTGCTTCCCGGAATCCGGTCAACACCAGATCCCCGTCCACGACAAACGGCCGCTTTACCAGCATTCCGTCCGTGGCCAGCAGCCGAAGTTGTTCCTCTTCCGTCATGTTCGGAAGCTTGTCCTTCAACTGCATGTTCTTATATAACAACCCACTGGTATTGAAGAATTTCTTTAACGGTAGCCCACTTCTGCTCTGCCATTCTTTTAATTCTTCGTAGGTGGGGTTGTCCTCTACAATGTGACGATCTGTATAGGTGATATTATGTTCCTCCAGCCACTTTTTTGCCTTTTGACAGGTGGAACATTTGGGTTATTCTATAAATAGCATGGGGACCTCCTAAATGTAGCAAAATTTATTTTTTAACTAAAGTCATTATAATTCACTTGATTATCTTAATTCAAGTAAACGCACCATATCAAGTACCTTGACAAATATATGCCGCTCTCACGGCTGACA
>ERZ1673702.1903-NODE-1903-length-19972-cov-11.638751_pt1 | contig 19972 bp, 22 predicted proteins | sample MGYA00580232_ERZ1673702 | MGnify/ENA primary metagenome ERZ1673702 (study PRJEB41218, sample SAMN15661792) | gut metagenome | host: Homo sapiens | place: Canada: London | collected 2015-08-20/2019-03-30 | study: EMG produced TPA metagenomics assembly of... | reverse complement strand
TAAATAATGTCTACAATAATTGGGTTGGTGTCTACTTTTAGATTACCACTTCAGAGCCGAAAAAGTGTGGGGGCAAAAAGTGCCGTCAAAATGCAAAAGTGGGGGCAAAAAGCGCCGTCAAAACAGCAAAGTGACGGCAAAAAGCGCCACCACTCAGATAAGCGAGAAAAAAGCCATGGTGGCGGAAAGTGCCATCAAAATGGAAAAGTGGTGGCGGAAAACGCCACTAAAACAGTAAAGTGATGGCAAAAAGTGCCACCATATCAGTAATTGTGGTGGTACATTAACCACCACATATTATATACAGGGTGCAGGTGCTCCTGCCAAGACGAAAAATTATGTAAACGCTGATGGCGTTTATATTTTTTCGGGAAAAGGTCCGACCTTTTCCGCATCTTGCAAAACCTATGAACACATTTTTAAGAAAGGTTGGAAAAGCAATGGTACAGATAAAAAGAGATTGGTTTGATACAGCATTAGAAAACTACGAAAGGGGAGAAATGTATGGCAGATGGAAAGAGAAGATACAAGTCTGACAGGAAAGATTATAAGATATCTGTGAAGCTGTCAGAGAAAGATATGGATATTCTAAAAGCAGCACTTAAACGAACAGGAATGACAGCAAGTGCATATATAAGAGAATTGATCCAGACAGGCGGCAACATTGATACAAGTTATCCAAAGGACAGGGCAAGAGTAATCCGTATCATAGCAGGTATTGCAAATAATATTAATCAGGCGGTAAAGCTTGGCAATTCACAGGGAAGATGGTATTACAGCGATATTGATAAATTGCAGAACAGTCTGGATGATATAAAGAAAACATTCGGGGAGGTGCTGGAAGTATGGCGATTACAAAGATCTTAAATATAAAAGAGTCAGAAGGTAGAAATCCAGCATCACACCTAAAGAATGCTTTGGAATATATCCAGAATCCGGATAAGACAGAAGAATGTGTACTGGTGGGCGGTATTAACTGCCTGCCAGATACAGCATTTGAGCAGATGGAAGAGACAAAGAATATATTTCATAAGACAGGTAAAAGGCAAGGCTATCATGTGATCATATCGTTTTCGCCGGAGGAAAAAGTAACAGCAGAGCAGGCAATGTATGTCCTCGAGCATTTCGCAAAGGATGTGCTTGGTGATGATTATGAGGCGGTGTATGCAGTCCATACTGACAGGGAACATATGCATGGGCATCTGATCTGGAACAGTGTCAGCATGACAACTGGCAAGAAATACAATTCACCGAAAAGCAACTGGAAGAATCATCTTCAGCCTATTACAAATAAATATTGTGATGAACTTGGACTTTCCATAATGCCGGCAGAGTACAGCAGGAATCCAAAGAATATCAGCAGGGACAAGTGGGAAAAGGAAATGTCAATGAAAGAAATAATTCTTCGTGATGCCAAGATGTGTGCATATGCATCCGGAAATGTGGAGCATTTTAAATATCTGATGAAAAGACTTGGATATGTATTCAAGAAAGATGCGTGGATGGAAGTGCAGGCACCGGGATTTCGATATTATCATAAACTGGCAAAGCTGGACGAGATGTTTTCAGAGGATATGTTACGGCATCATGTGGATATGCCTTGGATGGCAAAGCCTTACTTTTATTCGTCTGATATAAGAGGATTGCACAGGGCGAAGCTGTCACCATTTCAGAAAAAGTTTTATGCAAAGTTATACAGATTAAGGATTGTAGAGCAGAAGCGTTTTGTGGTTGGTGGAGCAAAATATACGGAAGATTTGAAAAGATTTCATCAGTTACAGGATGAATATCTGCTGATTGTAAATAATGACATCAAAAGTGTTGTGGATCTTGTGGATTTCATAAATGAGCAGGAAGAAAAGATTCAGCAGATTGAGGACAGACAGCATGAGATATACAGAGAAAGCTCTAGTCGAAAACGCAGTATAAAGAATGAAGAGCAGTACCGGGAATATCAGATATGGCATGTGGAAGTGCAGGAAGAACTGGACGAACTGAAGCAGGAGAAAAGGAAAATTAAGAGGCAGATACAGCTTGCTGATGACATTATAAAAGAAGATTTGTATACGGCTTATTATGCGGTGTCGGGAAAGGAGGAGATTGTTGCTGACAGGGATGTTGAGATACCGGGGATGGAAGAGGATACTGCGGTTGAGGAAGTAGTGGCAGTAGTTGTTGAGCCTGATGCAAATGTTGAGGTGATGAATCCTAACAATAATCAAAATGAAATAGGCAGACAGAAAGAGCCAACTGATGGAGTTAGAAAACAGCAGATTGATTTAGAGGGTATAGGAATTTCGGAAATCCATAATCTATCGGATACGAATGTGGCAAGAGTTGGCGAAAGTATTGCTGATGTAACAGGTAAAAGTGAATTTGTGGAAACTAGAGAAACTGAATCTGTGGACAAAGCTGGCTGGATTGTCAGGAGAATATCAGAGCTTGGTGGTTATGAGAATGTCGACGATTCTGCTAAGGTTGATGTATTTGGATTTGATATTGCTGATGTAAGCGGCAGCATAAGGTTGTTCTCGGATGTAATGAAAAGGCTGGACATAAAGTTGGATGGAGATGAGCTTTATGAGGAGTTTCAGAGGGTTTATGATGAGAGTGTTATTAGAAATGCTGATAAGCATAGAGAAGAACCTATAGAAAAGAACAGGGTATTAAAAGGCAGATGATTTCCATATGGAAGATATAAAAAGAACAGATGTTTGGCAAAAAAAACTTGTAATTATTCAGATAAGTGAATATAATAGAATATATGATTGGAGGAATACAATGAACTATTTAACTACCATAGAAATGTCAAAAAAATGGGGAATTACCTCGAGACGGATAGCAATTTTATGCGAGCAAGGTCGAATAGATGGCGTTGTGAAAAAGGGAAAAACATGGCTTATACCATGTGATGCAGAAAAGCCTGAAGATGCAAGAAAAAACAATCATAGTAAACGAGGTGTATTGGTATGCTAAAGGATAAAACATTAACATATATAAGTCTTTTTAGTTGTGCTGGAGTTGGGTGTTTTGGATTTAAAAAAGCTGGATTTGAGTGTATAGCTACGAATGAGCTGATAGAAAGAAGATTAAACGTTCAAAAATATAATAATAAGTGTAGATTTGAATCAGGATATATTTGCGATGATATAACTACAGATGAGACAAAAAATAAAATATTTAAAGAAATAGACAGATGGAAAGAGCTTGGAAATGACAGGGTGGATGTTTTAATTGCAACACCCCCTTGTCAGGGAATGTCTGTTGCAAATCATAAAAAAGCAGAAAATGAAATAGTTCGTAATAGCTTGGTTGTTGAGTCAGTACATTTAATACAGAAAGTAGCACCTAGATTTTTTATCTTTGAAAACGTAGCTGCATTTATGAAAACAGGTTGTACAGCGCCTGATGGAACAGTTAAAGCGATAGGTGATGTGGTTTATGAGGAATTGAGTGATAAATATATTATTGTCAGTAGAATTCTTAATTTTAAAAACTATGGTTCAAATTCATCAAGAACGCGAACTGTTGTTATCGGTGTAAGTAAGGATATAGCAGAATATGTTGCACCTATTGAGTTGTATCCAACATATGTAGAAGAGAGAACTCTTAGAGATGTAATAGGCGATATGCCTAAATTGGAGTGGGGTGAAATTTGCCCAACAGATTTTTATCACTCATTTAGAACATATCCAGAAGAAATGCGTTGTTGGATTCATGATTTGAAGCAAGGACAAAGTGCATTTGATAATGAAGATGAATTGAAACGTCCACATAAGATTGTTGACGGGGTAGTAGTACCTAATAAACAAAAAAATGGAGATAAATATACTCGTCAATATTGGGATAAGGTTGCACCTTGTATTCATACAAGAAATGACCAATTGGCAAGTCAAAATACTGTACATCCAGAAGAAGACAGAGTATTTTCAATTCGTGAACTTATGAAAATTATGACAATTCCACCGGAATTTAAGTGGATTGATAAGACTTTAGAGGAATTGAATGCTTTACCAGAAAAGAATAAAAGAGCTCTTTTAAAAAAAGAAGAGATAAAGATAAGACAAAGCATAGGAGAGGCTGTACCTACAGAAATCTTTTTCCAAATTGCATGTAATATCAGAGGTTTTATGGAGCAGGAGCATTTTGATAACTCTATGATTAACAAAACAATTGAAGATTACCAGTTGGATAGTCCTGATAATTTAATTGATTTTATTGTAAACAATCCGCTTAATTTAGGAAGTGCCTCTTTGGCTAGAATAGCTGAATTGACAAATTCTAAAAGAGAGAACAATGCTGCATATTACACAAACAAGTTCATAGTGAATGAAATATATAAGCAACTTCCTGAATTTGAAAAGGAGGAAATTAACATACTTGAACCATCTGTTGGAGTGGGAAATTTTTTGCCATTTCTATTTAAAAAATATGAGAATGTAAAAAGAGTTAATATTGATGTGGCTGATATTGATAAAAAGAATTTACAGATTCTTCAGTTATTGTTGCAGAAGAAAAAGATGCCATCTAATGTAAATATAAATTATATTAACACAGATACATTATTGTACGATTTCAAGAAGAGATATGATTTGGTTGTAGGGAATCCACCATTTTCAAAACTGAAAACAAAGGATGCAAAAAAGTATTTGGAGAATAATATAAATAAGAATACAACCAATACATTTGAGTTTTTCTTAGAGAAAGCATTAGCTATTTCCGATTATGTATCGATGATAATGCCAAAGGCGATTTTAAACACACCAGAATTTAGTGATACAAGGGAAATTCTTTCACATAAGAAGATAGATTGTATTCAGGATTACGGAGAAAATGGGTTTAAAGGGGTATTGGTTGAGACAATATGTATGTTTATTGATACTGTTGGAATACCAAATGAAACCAAAGTAGAATCATTGACATTGAAGCAGTCTGTAATACAAAAACAAAAATATATTACAGATATGAAATATCCATATTGGATTATTTATAGAGATAAATTCTTTGATAATATCTCTCAAAGGCTTGAATTTGATAAGTTTACTGTGTTTAGAGATCGTCAAATAACAAATTCTAATACAACACAGGAGAAAAAAGCTGATTGCCTAAGAGTTATTAAGTCAAGAAATATAAGTGATGATGGAAAAGAAATAGTTGATATACCAGGATATGATTCTTATATTAAAAAGGAAACAGTGGAGGCTTTGAGTGCTTATAAGTATGTTGGTAATCAAAATGTATATTTAACACCTAATATGACATATAAACCAAGAGTAATGCGTAATACAAAGAATGTTGTTGTAAATGGTTCTGTAGCTGTGTTAATTCCAAAAGAGGATATTCATTTAACAGAGAAACAGATGGAATATTTTTCGTCTGATGAATATAGAAAATTTTATCAAATAGCGAGAAATTACCAGACACGTTCTTTAAATGTAGATGCGACAAGTGTTTTTTTCTATGGTGTACTAAAGGAGTGCTGTAATGGATAATGCAACTATACAAGAGTTTTTAGATGAACATGATTATGATATTAGAAAGACACATAATGGTCGTTGGATAGATCAAAAATGCACAATGGACGTTGTGTGTCTGGTATCAGACTGTATTGTTGAATATACAAGTGGTAGAAACAGAAAAAGCTTTACTGTAAATGATATTTGGTACAATGATTATACAGTAGATAATGTACAACAAATATTTAGCAAGCCAAATCCAACAGAAAAGGCATCCAATGAATATGATAAGTATTTTGGTCAGCCGATAAAATTATTAGATGCTGCTGGAATAATTCATGGAGAGAAAAATGGACATGGGTATGTTTATTCTATAGTCAATCAGGATTTATTAGAATATATAAGCTTTAGAGAACGAAACTGCTATAATTTTCTTTGTCTTTATATTGAAAAAGTGCTTAGAGATAGTGGGATTTATAGAATGTTTGAGTATTTTTTTCGTTTACAAGATAAGAATAGTTTCAAAGAATTAAAAGATTCATATACATCGTTTACTATACAAAATACACCTATTAATGGTGCAACGGAATGTGGGCGTATTTTTACAAAAGTGTTAAATCCCTTAGCATGTAAATACAAAAAGTGTGGAACTGAAAGAGGTCATATTTCAAAAGATATTATTACTCAAGATAAAATTATGTATAACCAGAGAAATTGGCGGGATATATTATCGGAGAAGCCTAAAGATATGACTAGAGTAGATTATGAAGTTACATTGCCAAAACCAGATGAAGACTATATGACCACATATCGTATAAACAGAGCCAAGAGAAATCTTCGTAGATTTAATGATGTATATCGTAATAGTAAAACGGAAGTGTATGATGAGCGACACATAGATGATCCGGCAACTCAGATGCATCATATTTTTCCTGCCAATGAATATCCACAGATTGCAGATTATTTAGAAAATCTGATTGCATTAACTCCTACGCAACATTTTACTTATGCGCATCCGAATAATAATACTCAGTATATTGATCGGGCATACCAATATTTATGTTTAATTGCAAAGACTGGTTCAATAAGAGACAATTTAATTGGGCATAAGAATGAACCTGTAATATACGATTTTTATCTGTATCAAAATGTATTGAATACAGGCTTAGAAACAGATGAATTCTTTGAAGTGCAGGAGATGGATTTTGACGGATTGCTAAATAAGATTGAAAAATATTATTAGTGAGGATACGAAATGAAACGAAAAGAATTTAAGGAAACATTGTTTGAGGCATTGAATAATGTTGTGGATGGAATGTCATATGACGATAAAATGATACTTGTGCATAATTTATTAGTGGATTATGAAAAGGATAATGAAGAAAAGCGTGATACTTCCAATAAAGGTAGTAAATGGACAGATGAAGAACTGAAAATTATTTTATCTGACGCACCTACAAAAGAAAATTGTGTGAAATATGCTAGGTTATTTAAAAGGGGATATGGCAGTATAGAACAGATTTATAGATGGTCGGTGACTACAACAAAAGAAATGACAGACGAACGAAAAAGAGATAGTTTCATATTGCAAGTAAAGAGAATTGCAAAAGAATTAGGAATCAGAGGATAGGTACGTTTATGAAATTAGATTGGGGTAATGTTTTAAAATTTGCTGATGAGAGAGAGTATTATGAAGTACTAGGATTTCTGGCAAAAGATGAAGAGTATATAAGGGTTTATACGGAAAGTAATGATAAATCTGGAGCATGGGCACCACAAGGGAGATTATTATTAAGGAATGTGGATATTAGTTCTTTACCAGAACCTTTAATGAAAGCATTTGAGATAAGTTTAGATGGAAGAATTAGCGAAACAAAATATGTAAGGAATCTAAAAGAAAATCATTATTTTATCAAGGAAGTCGATCCCACAGGAAGTGATTTTACCAAATGGTTATACAAAGAGTCTCTTGAAAAAGTTTTGGAAACAGTGCCAAAAGAATATGAAAATGATTTTTATCGAGGATATCATTGGAATTGTGAAGTTGTTAAGAGAGTGAGAAATATATCTGCGTATGATATTAATTTGACAGGAGAAACGAAGCAGGAAGAAGCGCAACTACGCACAGAGGGAAAGAAGACTGTTTACTACACAACAAAGTATGAACGAAGTGCTCAAAATCGCGAAGAAGCAATTCGTATACATGGAACAAAGTGCATGATATGCGGTTTCGATTTTGAAAAGAAATATGGAGAATTAGGCAAAGGTTATATAGAAGTTCATCATATTAAACCGCTTTCCGATTTAGATGAAGAAGTTGTGGTAAATCCTGCAACAGATCTAATATGTGTTTGCTCAAATTGCCATAGAATGTTACATAGATTTAGAAGTTATATGGTATCAGTTGAAGAACTTAGAAGGATTGTGAAAGATAATGAGTAAATGAAAGAAATAATTTATAACTGCATAATATAAATGATATTCGTGCTTGATAGAAGAATTTAGAAAGTATATAGATGAACAATGCGGCGAAGCAGTTTTTTCAGCAAAAGAATTATTATGTCATTAATTGAATAAAAACAAGAAGATATTATAGAATAATGATTAAGGAGGGAGGAACAATTATGCGTAATCCATTAAGATACCCAGGTGCGAAGTCAAAACTTTTTGATTATGTTAAAGCATTAATTGAAAACGAAGGATTAAGAGGGTGCACTTTTTATGAGCCATTTGCAGGTAGTGCGACGTTTTCTTGGCAACTATTAGAAGATGGAATAATAAAAAAATGTAGTTATAAATGAGAAAGATCCTCTTCTTTATCATTTTTGGAATTCTGTGTTTAATTATACGTTTTTGGTAGTTGTAGTACCTGGTAATGGAAAGATTACAATAACTGGAACCACAAGTAATGCAATTAAGGAAGATGTAAAGAATACAGTTAACTATATTAAGGCTAACGAGAAAACAATATTAGATGAAAGACATTCATTGAAGGAAACAGACCTTAATATTCAGGTTACTAATGTCCTTGGCAATAATACAACAGCGGGGATCGGTGCTGCAATTTATGTAGGTATACTTTCCGCACTGTATAAGAAAAACTTAAAAGCTGGACTTGCTGTTATCGGTAATGTCACAATTGGTGGCGCTGTAGAGAGAGTTGTTCAGTTTGCAGATAAAGTAAGTTCACTTGCTGATAATGGTGCAAAGATGGTAATTGTACCTATGGATAATATTTCTGAAATAGCAACAATACCTACTACGGTACTTAGCAAGTGTGATGTTCCATTTTACAATAATGCGCAAGTATTGTTGCAGAAAGCGATGGTGTAAGAGTGCAGTATTGGAGGGGTAATTATGGATTGGACAAAATTTAATAATCATGGAGAATCCTCCAATCATGCATTTGAAGTAATGTGCAATATGCTGTTTGAATGTTGGATGAAGAAAGAATACAAAGATAACATTTCTCATTTTGCCTTTGTAAATGGAAGCGGTGGAGATGGCGGTGTAGAAGCATATGGACTTTTAACATCAGGTGATGTTATTGGTGTTCAATCAAAGTGGTTTCCACAGAAAATGGAAGCTTCTCAATTTACACAAATTGAGAATTCATTTTATACAGCAATTAAAGTTCGTCCGGAATTAAAACGGTATATTGTTTGTGTCCCTAGAGATTTGACATCAAAGAGAATGGTAAAAAATAATCAAGTTGCTAAGGATACAGAAGAATCAAAATGGATAAATCTATGTGAGAAAATTAATAAAGAATACCCGGATATTGTAATTGAATTATGGGATGAGACATGCATACAAGAAAAATTATGTATGCCAGAAACGCAGGGGTGTTACAAGTATTGGTTTGAAACCTCAGAGGTGTTTGAAACAGAGATTTTGACATCTTATCAAAAGGCAATCAATAGTTGGGCAAAAACAAAGTACATACCTGATTTGTATTCAACGGGTTATATTCACGACAAACTTTCATATTTTACTGGTGGTTTCGAAGCGACAAAGAAAAAATATGATATGACGCAGACTATTTATGCTACAGTTCAGAAACTGAAAAAGGCTTATGAAGATATATTGAGATTGAAATTTCCAGAAAAAGAAAAAGACCTTATTGAAAAGATAAAAGCAGATATTTCTATCCTCGGAGATTGGTTATGTACTATAAAAGAGCTTGGTTCATTAGTTGTAACGGGTACAGGTATAGAAATGAGCAATATCCAAAAGAAATTCGAACTAAATTGTGAAGTGTCAGATTTAAGAGAAAGTTCGCTACATTTTAGTTATTATTCGCATTTTCATGCAGCAGAAAATATTTTGGAAAATATTGTAGACGATTTTGAACAATATCTGTGTTGTGTGGTTACTGCCGGTGCTAATAAAATTATTTTTCTCGGTAATCAGGGGACGGGAAAGACGGCAGGAATTGTTAGTGAGATTAATTTGATGCTCCAGGGTAAAACATATCTTCCAATATTAGTGCAAGCAAAGGATTATAGGAAAGGTGATAGTTGGTTATCTATTTTGACAAGAACTATAGGTCTATCGACGACATGGAGTGAATTAGAGTTGTTTCAAGCTTTAGAAAATGCAGCCTTGCTGAGAAATAGATATTTGAATGAAAGTTGTGATATTGTAGTTCAACCTAAATGCTTAATATGTGTAGACGGAATAGATGAAGCTTCTTCATGGAGCTTTTGGAAGGAACGAATAGAGGAAACGCAAGTCTATGAAAATATTTTTTCAAATGTAAAATTTGTTTTTTTATCAAGACCATATGTATTTCCTAGATATTATGATTTGGATTACCGAGAATGTTTTTATACATTACCAAGTAGTGGAGATGTGTCTGTAAATGAATTATTCGATAATTATATAGCATTTTATAAGATTGATTTATGTGGTAATTATTGGATAAAAGGAATATTACGTACACCTATGTCACTTAAATTATTTTGCGATTTATATGGCAATAGTAGAGTGGGGAATTTAGATAAAAACTCATTAGTTATTACTAGGTTGTTTCAGAAGAAAATTGACTCTGTAGAAGAGTCTTATAGAAAGCAAGAAAAAGAAACAAAACAACAAAGTATGATAAAAACAGTATTGGTTACTGTGGCTACATTGCTAACCAATAAAAAAGAAGTGACTTTTGAGGATATTCTTAATGAGAGTAAGGAACCCATAAAAAGTCATCTGGAGGATTTGTTATTTTTTATTGAAAATGAAGGATTCATATATTCACATCAAATTTGTAAAGATGAGTTTAGTGTGCCAGAGACTGTATATTCATGGGGAATGCAACCTGCATTCGACTACCTTATAGGTAGAAAAATATATGATGTAATTAAGAACGGAAATAATATTGATATTGAGTATACGAATGGTATATATCAGATGCTTTCACTAATAGCAATAGAGGAAGATGAAAAATTAATTTCAGAATATTCGAATATTAAATTAGAAGAATCTGTATTATTTGACTTGATATGTTATACATTGGCCAATACATCTGCTGGAATCGCATCTAAGTATCGTGATTATGTTAAACAATTAATGCAATATTCTGAGGCTGAGTTTAGAGAAATTGCTAACAATATTATTATTCCTGTAAGCAAAGTTGATAACCATCCTTTGGGTGGAAATTTACTTGATGAGTTCCTAAGAAGTTTTGATAAACCAGCTCAAAGAGATATATGGTGGTCGATTCCAACATATTTACGTAATAATTATAATGCTAGTTGGAGAACATATTCAGAGATCGATACCTCTATGATTGTGTTATCTGATGAAGAGAATTACATGGGAGCACCATTAATTTTGGTATGGAGGTTATCTTCTGTAGATAATGACATTCGGCATGATTGTAGACTTAAACTAACAGAGTGGGGAATCAATAATCCAAAAAAGTATTTAGATTTATTGCTATATTGTGCAGATATCAACGATGAACAGATTGTAGAAGATATATTTGCAATAGCATATGGAATTGCGCTTGGAAAGTTTGTCCAGAAAGAATATCTTGAGAAATTATCATCTTGGATAGTTGAGAATGTTTATTCAGAAGAAGGTCTTTTTAAGTATGAAAATTCTGCAATTAGGTATTATTGCAAAGGCATTGTTAAGATTGCAATATCAAAAGGACTATGTGACGCAGAATGTGAAAATAGAATATCAGAGAAATATATCAGAAAAAGTTCATTTATGCCAGCGTATAAGGACTCTTTTAATTCAAAAAGACTTTCTGGATATGGTCCAATAGATTATGATTTGGCGCGATATGTACTATGTGATCATTTGGACAGGTTCTTTTGTAGTGACTATAAAACTCGCGAATACTTGAAGGAAACAGCAGACTTTATCGAGCAATACAAGAAGGAATATGATGTTGATACGCTTGAGCCGGAAGGGTTAATTATCTCAATTGCATATCAGTATTTATTGAATCAAGGCTGGGATAAAAAGACTTTTTGGGAATGTGAAGATAAGAATAATTTGGGTATTGATATATGTATACGTCATACGCATTCGCCATCTACGCATGGTGCAATGTCTCGAGTAATGACGGTGGCTGAAAAATACGTTTGGTGCGTGAAGCATCGTATGGAAGCTGCATTTGCAAGCCAAATGAAATATAGCGATTATTGCCAAGGTGCTAGATATATAAGTGATTATTATGAAATAAATGATTTCACCAATACATATCAGGATTATGTTAATTCTAGACATATTGGGAAAGAAGATGAATGGCTTCATACGGATCAAATGGTTGTAACTCCATACGAAGAATTCTCTATTGAGAACATTGAGAAATGGATGAAACAGGCTGATGTTCCTGATTTTGCAGCTTGGTTTGATAGAAAAACGGATACGGAAATATTATATGCATTTACAAATATTGTTAATGAATTATTAGGAATAGAGGAAGCGGTATGGATTTCTTCAGGAATTGTAAAAAGAGATGGATTTCAAAAATTCATTGAAGCATTAGATGTATATGCAGAAGATAGGGCAGAATTATTAAATGTATCAGACTTTCATTCATATATTGAAACAAGTGGCTTCTATACACCGCAAGAAATATGTGCGGTTCAAACTGCAAAAGAGACTAATGATATTATAAATATTGGTGAACAGGAAAATAATGTTCAAGTATATAAACTTATTACTACATGTCTATCCGCACATAATGAAGATACAGAAATGAGTTTTTACTTACCAAGTGGAATTGCAAGAAAGATAACAGGCATAACATACGGAGATGGGTATGAGTATGTAAATGAAAATAACGAAGTAATATACAAATTTTCTGATGTAGGCAAGAATTGGAAAAATCAACAAGTGTGCTTACAAGTCAACACTTCTATACTGGAGTCTGCGTTAAAAGAAAATAGCTATAAGTTGTTTTGGGTGTTTAGGGTATATCGTAGTCCTTCTAATAAAGCCTATGAGTTATATGGTAATCAAATATGCCATGATACAGATAGGAGTTTTGTGGTTTGGTTTGATGAAGAAGAATGTAAATATATTGAATTAAAAGAAATCAAACCTATAAGACCCAACACATATGATGATTATGAATTAAACATCAAAATATTATATGGCGACGCAGAAGACTAAGTTTAAATGAGGAGATGTAGAACAATGTTATTTATATGCTACCCAAAATGTGCAACTTGCCAGAAAGCTAAAAAATGGTTGGATGAGCATAATATAGAATATACTGAGCGTCATATTGTAGATGCTAATCCTACTTATGATGAATTGAAAGAATGGCATGGCAAGAGCGAACTTCCGCTCAAGAAGTTCTTTAATACTAGTGGACTTCTTTATAAAGAAATACAGCTAAAGGACAAAATTCCTACAATGAGTGAAGAGGAACAGTTACAGTTATTAGCTACGAATGGTATGTTGGTAAAACGACCATTAGTTGTAAATAGCAATACTGTTATTGTTGGATTTAAGGAAGCAGAGTGGAATGAAAAACTAAATGGACACATAGAATAATCGAACATTCGAAGAGAGTTTCAAACGGATTTCTTGATTTAGCAGATAAGGTAACTATGTTAGATTGTCCGTTGAGATGATAGTAGGTTTAGCTTATTGCAAACTTTAATTAGTCCAAGATTAGTCCAAGATTAGCTCAAGATTAGTCCAAGGCGGAAAGAAAGTAATATGATATATACAGATCAGCAACTGATTGAGAAAATACGAAAAATGATAATTGACTTTGAAGATGAAGTTGTCGAATTCAAGGAAGCTCGTACAAATTATTCATTCAAAGATATTGGGAAATATTTTTCGGCATTAGGAAATGAGGCAAATATACGTGGTTTTAAAGAAGCTTATCTTTGGAGTGACAAATAAAAAAGAAATAGTGGGTACGGCCTATCGTCAGGATGGAAGCATTCAGAATCTAAAAAAAGAGATTGTTGGTGGTACAAATGAAAGAGCTACCTTTATGGAAATTTATTAAGTGAATATGGATGGACATCGTATAGTAGCTTTTCAGATACCACCGGCAACGAGAGGAATTCCTAGAACTTGGAATGGTGCGGCGTATGCGAGGGAAGATGAGAATTATAAGTCCTCTGCCAATGGACAAGGTGGACTTAATAAGAAGTCAGGTTGGAGTAGACTGGTCCAAAGAAATTGTAGAAGGTGCTACTTTCGAAGATTTAGATCCAGAAGCAGTTCCTTATGCAAAATTGTATGTTGCGGAATCCACTTTTTCATATTATAATACCCATAGGTGAACTTGCAAACCAACGGACGATTATTCTTTGAATAGTCCAACCAACCTGCAAGCCACCGTAACTACACACAATAATGAAAAAATGCAATGGTACTGGATTGGTACTAAAAATATGTGAAACGAAAAATAACGTGTGGAAAAGGTACGAGATATCAATACAAGATAGTATAGATAACCATATTGAAACAACCAAAATCAAACCAAACTTTGCGAGTTTGAATAACCATTTGTGAAAATCGAGCCTTTATTTACACATATTCCAAACAAAAAGTGTTAAGTTTTGGCAACGATTTGGCAACATAATCTAACGCAAATGTGTTAAGTGAAATATTATATTAATTGCATTTAAATAAGACCTTACTGAAGTTCTTTCCAAACTGGAAAGGAATTTAGGTAAGGTCTTTTTTTATTCATCTGATTTTTTCTTGTATGGTCTGTTGCCACTAGAAAATGGAATTAAAGCAGACCTCGTTTCTTCATTTCTTCTGACAATGTATCCTGGAGTTCGGCATCCAGTTTGTCAGAGACGGCATTCTTTACATAGCCGGTGGTTGGTTCAATGTTTGGGAAGTTATATCTCCAATTGTCGTATTCATCTTCGGAGATTTCTACCTGTTTAAGTTTAGAATATTGACTAAGCCAAGCAAAAAGCATAGGTGCTATCTGGTCATAAGCCTGATGATTTTCGTCGAGAGATATACATGGACGTCCATCCTTATCGGTACTTATTTGGAATCCATACTCGTCCTCAAGGGCGAAGAAGGTATGCATCAATCCAAGATAGGAATCAATATTAGGTACTGTTATTGCTCTGGTTGTGACACCAAAGATATCAGCTAATTGTTTAATCAGGTCATCTTTTGGGGTACGGGCTTCGGTTTCGTATTGTGCGATACGAACATCTGAAGTTTTACCCATGAATCCTACCATTTCACCGAGTTCTTTTTGCTTTAATCCTTTTCTGCTTCGGAATAATCGTATTCTTTTTCCTAACATAGTTGCCTCCTTTTGTCCGTTAATGTTGCCATTAGCATTATAGTTAAATCAATTTGTTTAAGTGTAGTATAACACCTGTAAATAATGTAATCAAGAAAAACTTTAACAAAAAAAGTTAATTTTTACAGAAAAGGCCTTGGCTTAACTAAAAAGAGTTAATATAATAACAACACATGGACTTAACGGATAAAAGTTAAGTATCAAAATCCTGAAGAAAGGAGGGCAAGGGAATATGGAAGAAAAGACATTTTTAACAATGGATGAAGTTGCAGAAATCTTAACAGTTTCAAAGTCAAAGGCTTATGAGATTGTAAGACAGCTTAATAAGGAATTGAAAGCAAAAGGCCTTATTACAGTAGCTGCAAGAGTTAGTAAAGCATATTTTTATGAAAGAATGTGCTACAGCAAAGAGTAGTGGAAAGGAGTTGATTATATGTCGGTTTATAAAGACAATGCCACCGGCAAGTGGCGTGTGATATACCGATATACGGATATCACAGGAAAACGAAAGCAGACACAAAAACGTGGCTTTGAAACAAAACGTGAGGCAGTAGCCTGGGAACATGAGATGATGCTTAAGTCTCAGGCAAAGCTGGATATGACCTTTGGTAGTTTATATGAGATATATGAAGCGGACAAGGTATCAAGGTTAAAGCAGAGTACCTGGGAGACGAAAAGTCATATCATAAGAACAAAGATTTTGCCATATTTTGCAGATCGTAAGATAGATGAAATTGAAGTCAGAGATGTGATTGCATGGCAGAATGAGCTTCTGGCAGCCTTTAAAGACGAAGGAAAAGAAGAAAGATATTCTCAGGACTATTTAAGAACGATACAAGCTCAGCTTACAGCAATATTTGCACATGCGATGAAATATTACAATCTTCCGAAGAATCCGTCCTCACTGGCAGGAACCATTGGTAAAGGAACTCAATGAGAAGATGTATGGTGCGGATTCGTTTGAGGATTATATGAAGATTGTGGATGCTATGGAGAAAAAGCAGTCGGATGAGACGCGGAATGTTGATTATTATAGTAATGATAAGCGATGGAAGCGGAGTAGGTAAGCAGAGCCATCGATGACTTAGACAGGTGTTTTATATAGTTTAAACGCCTGTCATTTAAATGAAAAACTAAATTCATTTTACGCACAAAAATAAGTACAAAAAGCAATTAATAGAAAAATAGACATAATTAGTAATACTCTACGTTTCGAGAACTCAAAAGTTTTAATTGCAAATATGAAAGATGGATGATATAATTATTTTTAAGAAAAAAGGACTATTTGGCGTGATAAATCGGAGGAAAGAACATGTCAGAAAATCAGGTGAAAATATCTTATAAGCCCTTATGGAAACTATTGATTGATAGGGAAATGACGAAAACAGAATTAAGAAAGAGAACACAAATTGCACCAAGCACATTCACGAAGATGAATAATGATCAGCAGGTATCGTTGGATATACTGGCTAGAATATGTTTGGAGCTGAAATGTGGGTTTGACGATGTTGTACAGATTGAGTCCGTAAAAAGGGACAGCTAATATGGTAAGCTATAATAATGTGCTAGAGGTTAATTATTAGTATAGGTTGATAAAGGAGAGAACACTTATGGATTTGTTTGAAAATCTGTCTGATAATCAGATTGAAGCGGTAAAAACTATTGATGAGGATTTGGAAATAATTGCATGTGCAGGTGCCGGTAAAACCGGTGTTGTTACCCGTAGAATTATTAATATTTTAAAATCAAATCCAGATATTTTGCCTGAGAATATTGTTGCATTTACATTTACGGAGAAAGCAGCAGAAGAATTAAAGAGCAGGGTTTATAAATATGGTGAAGCAGTGTTGGGAAATACGAAGGGCTTTGCCAATATGTATATTGGTACAATACATGGTTTCTGCTTGAAGATGTTACAGGAATATATTGTTCAGTTTCAGAAATTTACAGTTTTAGATGAAATTAAGACGAAGCTATATATTGAGAAAAATTATAACTTCTGTGGTATGCCGGATTTGGGATTGAAAATATATACAGAGACCAATTTATTCTTGAGTGTAATTAGTACATTAAATGAAAATTGGTTTGAAAGAGACAAGTGGGATGAAAAAACAAGAACTGCAGTTGATAAATACAAAGATACATTCTATAGAAAGAATTATTTTGACTATTCTTTGATTATGCAGGAGATGCTTAATCAGTTGGAGAACAATAAGGATTTTGCAGATATCATCTTAAGTAAGATAAAGTATCTGACAGTAGATGAGTATCAGGATACAAATCCAATACAGGAAAGGTTGATTCACTTTATCAAACAAGGTGGATGTAATCTGTGCATAGTTGGTGATGATGATCAGACGATTTATCAGTTTAGAGGAAGTGATCCGGAGAATATACTCACTTTTAGAGAAAGATATGGAATCAATAAGTATATTGTTTTGGGAACAGATTATAGGAGTTCAGAAGCGATTGTTGATATTGGAAAGCGTGTTATTGTAAATAATGCAAAGCGTTTACCGAAGGTAATGGAATCTAGGAAGCTTGTAAAATACGAAGAAGGCGATACGGTTTATAGGGAGTTTAATGAGTGTGATGAAGAATATGAATTCATTGCGAAGCGAATAAAGGCATTACATGATTCAGGTGTTAAATATTCAGAGGTGGCTGTTCTGCTTCGAAAACGTAAGCATGGACCGGATATTGCCAAAATGTTTGACGAATATGAGATACCGTACATTATTGAAGGCGTAAATGAATTGTTTAGCACTGCTGAATGTCAGGCGGCAAAGGGAATATTTGATTATCTTGTCGGTACAATCGGAATGATGGAACTATTTCAGCTATGGAAAAATATAGATTATGATTTAGATGAGAAAGAAATAGCAGAAGCAATTGCTACGTTAGATGTAATTGATGTAAAATCTAAAAAATTCTATGGAGAGTTTGTATTACAAAAGGTATATCATGATTTTTTGCGTAGAATATCAATTGTAGATGAGAGCAATTCATCAGAGATTATTTTATATAATTTAGGAAAGTTTAGTCAGGTAATTAATGATTTCGAAACGATTTATTACACCACAATACCGGCTAACAAGCTTAGTAGCTTTTGCAATTTCTTAAAATACACCGCAGATGGATATTATCCAGAAGGACATATTGCGAATACATATATTAGACCGGACGCGGTGAATATTATGACAGTGCATCAATCCAAAGGATTGGAGTTTACTGCAGTCTTTATTCCACAGATGAATCATAATAACTTTCCGTCTGCAAAGATGGGAGGCAAGAGCATTTGGCATGTGATAGATAAAGATTGGATTCCAAATGCAGATCGGTTTGCAGGAGGCATAGAAGAAGAACGTAAGTTATTTTATGTTGCTATTACACGTGCAAAGAAATTTTTATTCCTAACCCGATCTCCTGGGAATACAAGAGAGAAAAAAGTATCAGAGTTTATGGTAGAAGCGAAAGAATCTCCATATATGCTTGGCTTTGATGAAAAAATGGTATATACAAGTGACCATATTCCACCTATGAGTGAGGATGCAGCTCCACTCAATCTAAACTTTTCTATATTACAGGATTACTTTGATTGTGCTTATCGTTTTAAGTTGTCCATGTTTTACGGATTTGTACAACCTATTGTACCAGCGTTAGGGTATGGTAAGGCCATGCATGAGATCGTCATGAACATACATAGAAGATTCTTAAGTGGAGAAACATTGTCATCTGAGGATATTGAACAGGTTGTGAATGACAGCTTTTACTTACCATATGCAAATCCTAAGCTACAAGACAACATGCTGGAAGGTGCAAAAAAATCCATAGTTGAATATGTAACTAAAAATCAGGATGATTTTGCAAATATAACAATGGCGGAAGCTGATATTGAACTGGATATGGGAGATGGAATAAAGGTAAATGGACGAATTGACTTGGTGAGGCGTCGTGAAATATCCGGTGAAGAAAAAACTTATATCGTTGATTTTAAAACGGCTAGTCGAGAAGTTACAGAGTGTATTAATGCAGAACAGTTAAAAATATATGCATTGTGCTATCAGAAACTAACTGGGGAAATTGCAGATTATTTGGAGATTTATAATTTAGATAATTCTGAAAGTGAACGTCAGAGAGTAACAGAAGGATTACTTGACAATGTAAGCCGTGATATTAGAGATGCTGCATCGAATATACGAAAGAATGATTTGCCACGAAAATGTAGTAAGGAAAAATGTCAGAAGTGTTACCTGAACTATTTATGTTTAAGTAAAAAGGAAAAGCAGGAATATGAAGTATAGAACAGGAGAAACGTATGAGCAATTTGTCTAAAATCCGTCGGGATAAAATGATAGAGTTTTTGGAAACTTTAAAAGAACAACATAGTGATGATGAGTCGTTAATTGCAATTAATCAGATTGAAAAAGAACTGCTATCAAAACGCTATGGACTTGTGTGGGAAGAACATGAGGAAGCAGTCGATGTTATGATGCGTGATAATATTCCGGTTTTTACGGAAGTGAAAGAACGTGAAATATGTATGGTGCCGGGTGAAGACTATAATTTCCTGTTAGAAGGGGATAATTTGCATAGTTTACATTTGCTTGAGAAAACGCATAGAGGAAAAGTGGATGTTATTTATATTGATCCGCCATATAATACTAAGAATAAAGACTTTATTTATGATGATAATATGGTTGGAGACCAGCTATGAAAAGTCAACCATAGATTAGTAAAAAATTTCTTTTTCATA
>ERZ1673702.1879-NODE-1879-length-20179-cov-10.640181_pt1 | contig 20179 bp, 14 predicted proteins | sample MGYA00580232_ERZ1673702 | MGnify/ENA primary metagenome ERZ1673702 (study PRJEB41218, sample SAMN15661792) | gut metagenome | host: Homo sapiens | place: Canada: London | collected 2015-08-20/2019-03-30 | study: EMG produced TPA metagenomics assembly of... | reverse complement strand
CAACGGTTGTATCTAATTATACGGTTTCTGTGGGAAGGACATTGAGAAATCAATAGTAAGCTGTTTATTGGTAATGGCATGTAAATAGTGGGGTATGATTCTTTGAATCATGCCCCCTTTTAAGTCAAAATCTGGTGATGCAGACTTTGACCGGGTATTTAATGGAGAAGAAGGAATGAGACAACAACTTCTTGATGAACTTATGCAGATATCAGAAGAGGAAAGTAAATATAAGGCAGGACAGGCCGCGATTGAGGAACAGTTATACAGCGAAGCGTCCATACAGGAGATTGATCGTCAAAAACTGCTCAGAAGGGGAAAACTGATTACTGTAAGACGTCACAGCAGATTTGTGGAATTTCCGTTGCACCGGCATAATTATGTGGAATTTATGTATGTGGTACAGGGGGAGATTACACATGTAATTGACGGAAAAGAATTAACACTTTATAAAGGAGATTTACTGATGCTCAATCAGTATGTGGAACATGCGATTCACAGAGCTGAATTTGAAGACATTGGAATCAATTTTATTGCTTTGCCGGAATTTTTTGAAATTCCGCTTGGAATGCTTCAGGAAAAAAATGTTTTAGCGGAGTTCATTGCAGGGGCATTCCGGCAGAAGAGTCCGGTTCCTCATTATCTGATTTTTCGTTTAAAGGAGAATCCCCAGATTGAAAATCTGATGGAGAATATGATAGAATCCATGCTTTATGAATATATGAATGAAGATGTTATCAATCAGTATTCCATGGGACTTGTCTTTTTGTATTTGTTAAATCATTTGGAGAATTTGAGCCATAATTCTTCTATGGATTACAAGGAGACTATTGTGCAGTCGGTTCTTGAATATATCAACAGTGATTGTAAAAATGCAAATTTGACAAAGATTGCAGCAGATACACATCAGTCAGTTACCGTATTAAGTAAGCTGATCAAGCAAAAGACAGGGGCAAATTTTCAGGATTTACTGCAACAGAGGCGATTTCAGGCTGCGGTCAAACTTCTTGAGGAAACGGATCTGTCAATCGAAGATATTTCACTTGATGTAGGATATGAGAATCAGAGTTATTTTTTCAGGCAATTTAAAAAAAGATTTGGTATGACACCGAGATCTTATCGCATAACACATCAAAAATAAAAATATCAAATAAGGACAGTTTTTTGGTCTAATCAGAGGCTAAAAAGCTGTCCTTATTTTTGTTATGGTGAAGCAAATGAAAAAGGAGGCGTGTTTTATGGATACGATACGTGCTATTATTTTTGACCTGGATGGGGTCATTTGTTTCACAGATAACTATCACTATCAGGCGTGGAAAGAATTGGCAGATGCAGAAGGAATCTATTTTGATGAGAAAATTAATGGACGATTAAGGGGTGTAAGCCGTATGGAAAGCCTTGATATCATTTTGGAGCGAGCATCAAGATGCTATACACAGGAAGAAAAAGAACAGCTTGCTACAAGAAAGAATGAAAGTTACGTTCGTCTATTGGAAAAGATGTCTCCAAGGGATCTTTCGGATGAAGTAAAAAATACGTTGGACACCTTGCGACAGCGCGGTTACAAGCTTGCAATCGGATCAAGCAGTAAGAATACAAAGAAGATTTTAAAGCAAATTGGATTAGATGGATATTTTGACGCGGTCAGCGATGGAACAAACATTACAAAGTCAAAACCGGATCCGGAGGTTTTTATAAAAGCGGCGGAAATGGTTGAGGAAAAGCCGGAAAATTGTCTTGTTGTAGAAGATGCACTTGCAGGAATTGATGCGGCTTATGCCGGTGGATTCATAAGTGCAGGGATTGGAGATGCCGCGAGTCATAAATATGTGACATATCCAATCCATACATTTTCGGATCTGCTTTCCATTGATAAGTTGTGAAAAAGTCAGTGGAGAGGTGTAATTTGAATTAATCGTACCTCTAACAATTCTAATGTGACATCCAGTTCGAGGATTTCATCGGAGTTGACAGACACAATTTTCTGATGAAATCCAGGAACGGATGATTTTTTTAACCAATCAATTTCCTGAGGTGTAGTAAGTTCCAATGCACCCATAGAAACCCATTGATCGAAAGCACTTCCATGCGTTCGATTTACATAGGTTTCAGAAATCTTATAGTTTCCCTGTGGAATATCAGATAAACACAGGGAGATCATTACCGGTTCCGAATCAGCAAAAACGGTATAGCGGTCTGTTTCTGTCATATCAAAACGTTCTCCATTCGCATATAAGTAATTAAAATGCCTGTAATTGTAAAGCATGACTTGAAAACTATCATTTTCACGGGTGATAAAATATTCGTCTCCACGCCCAAGAAACTGATCACCCAATTGTTGAAGAAGTGTGTAGGCATAATAACTGGCTTTTGGAATTCCATTTACGGTAAAAAGACCAAGTCCACCGAAAAATAACATATTTGGTAAAGAACTGTCTGCCATAAGATCTGTGAGCGCCTGATAAGTAAAACTTTCCAGACGGTCATAGTTTTCAAGGATGTTCTTGACAATATAACAGGATTTGAAGCAGGTATCATTCAGTAGATCCTGTTGGCTTGGTGTATTATTCCATTCGGATAAGTAGATTGGCAATTTACCAAGATTTAGCCGGCGTCGTTCTCTGAGAACCTGCATGACAAAATCTTTGAGTCCGTCTGGTGATTCCGATAAACTCATGGCATATATGAAACCGAAAGATTCTTTTGAATGATTTTTATTGGAAATCAGTTTGGTGTCATAATAAGTGAAACTTAAACTGTCAGGGATGCAGTCGTTTTGTTTACACCATTCCAGAAAGTTCAGATACCAGTTTTCGTAGCCTTCGGATACGATGTAGTAAGTCGGCGGAAGACTAAATTCAATATCCGGACAGAAATTTTTTACGCAAAGGAAAGTTTCCTTATAAAACTGAAAGAAGTCTTTTTCGTTTGAAAATCCGAAAAGATCCATGTTTGTGTTGGGCTGGTTCCAAAGACCGAATTTCCATGAGCGAATTACCTCAAGTCCATAGCGGTTGCTGATATGTTGCAGAAACTCTGAAACAAGCCGGCACCATGCGGCAATGGAATGGGGTTGGCTGACATTAGAACCAAACAAGCGTTTATTTGGATATTTGGCGAGCTTTTCCGGCATGTAAGAAAGTTGAATCCATGGATTAAGATGAAGTTTGGTTACAAAATCAAGAATTTTATCAATATATGTAAAACTGTACACAGGTGTACCGTTTGCTTTCTCATTGTACACATGCAGATCATCTGAAAATATACCGCATAATTTAATATATTCAAATCCAATCCTATTTTGAAATCTGGTCAACATTTCCTGAATATCACAGATTAACACATCACTGGCACGACCGACTGTCATCATTTTTTTCCATGTATGTAGCAATACGTAAGAACTTCCATTTACAGAGAAATCAATTTGTTTTTTTGATATAGGGGATACGACGTGGGTATGTGTATTGTCGTTTAAATATTTCTTTAATCCTGCAATATAATTATGTTGTTCTAATTGTTGAGAGGTCTGTTGCTTTTCTTTTTTTTGCTCGCGCCGATATTCTTTTGGCAGCATTCCATATTCTTTTTTTAAAAGAGTTACAAAGGCATGACTATTAGGAAATCCGCTGTCAATCGCTACTTCATCAATATTTTTATCTGTTATGGAAAGTTCCTGCATCGCATGCATAAGGCGGTATTGATTCAGGTAGCTTAGAAAATTCATCCCAAAATAGTCAACGAAGAATTTTGAAAGATAGGGAACGGACAAATGAACTTCATCGGCAAGTTCTTTTAAGGTTATGTTTTCTGTATAGCGCTGTTGGATTAATTGTGATATTTCTGCTATCCGGATAGCGTATTTGTGGTTTTTCTTTTCATTTGCAGTCGATAATTTTACACGGAAATGAAGGTACATAATATCCATAACATTATAGATATATGACCAGTTGCGAAGTTCGTAGCCATCTTTTTTGTCCACATTTGTTTTGATGATGTGAGCAATCAGAGAGCGTAATTGTGCAATTGCTTCCTGATTATCCGACATGGGACTAATACAGAAGAAGCGGGGATGTGATGGAACCGGCAGAATCTGTTCAAATAATGTTTGATTAAACAGAACGGTTATGATGACACAATTGACACCATGTAGTTCATGAAGTGTAAGTGGATTGATGCAAAAAATATCATCTTCCCTGAGACTGTACATATGATCATCAAATTGTAATGTACAGCTTCCGGAAACAATCATGGACAATTCAAAATAATCATGCATCTGTTGGCGGATATGATCAAATCGCTGCATCGTACACCGGATCGGCATGTGTACATCGTTATCGGAAATAAGATAGTAGTTCTCTGACATAAAATTCCTCCATTTCATATAAAAAGGTAACTATATTGATTAAAACATATATGCAATACAAAAATCAATAAAAACATAGGATTTTTAATCTATTTTTTAGAGGCGAGACTAAATTTAAGGTAAACGTATAGAAAAAAGAAAAACACATTAAAAAAATGAGTGAAACAGATAAAAAACAAAATCACATAAAAATTAACAAAAATCTATAATAAGCATAAAGACGAGGTGATAAAAATGAGTGAACCAATTTTAACAGTTGCAAATATGAATAAGAAATTTGGAAGTACAGTGGCTTTGAATGATGTATCACTGACTGTATATCCGGGAGAAATAAGAGGACTCATTGGAGAAAACGGATCGGGAAAGTCAACGGTTACTTCTATTGTAGCAGGAATGCAGGAATGTGACAGCGGTGCGATGACATTTCAGGGACAGAGCTGGAAGCCGCTTAGCATGATCGATGCACTTCACAAGGGAATTGGAATGATTGTTCAGGAGAGCGGAACAATACCGGGGATTACGGTAGCTGAGAATATTTTCCTTGCGGAGTCTGAAAAGTATAAGAATAAGTTCGGCCTGATTAATCGTAAGAAAATGAATGCGGATGCGACCAGGGTGATGAAAAATATCGGTGTCAATGATGTAACAGGCGAAATGCTTATGCAGAAGCTTGATTTTCAAACCAGAAAGCTTGTAGAGATTGCTAAAGTTGTGATGAAAGAACCTCAGATTCTGGTAATCGATGAGACGAGTACAGCATTATCACATGACGGAAGAGAAATTTTATATGACATTATGAATCGCTTCCGTAAAGAAAATAAATCAGTGATTTTTATTTCGCATGATCTGGATGAAATTATGGAAGTCTGTGATACGTTGACCGTTCTTCGAGATGGCAAGATTATCCGGACATTTGAAAAAGCAGAATTTGAGGCCGGAGCAATCCGCGCGAGCATGATCGGAAGAGAGCTGCAAGGTGATTATTATCGAAGTGACTTTCAGGCAAGTTCACAGCCGGAAGTGGCATTGGATGTAAGAAATCTGGTATATGAAGACCGGTTAAAAGGGATTTCATTTCAGGTGCATAAAGGAGAAATCGTTGGAATCGGTGGATTGGCACATTGCGGAATGCATTCTCTTGGAAAGGTTTGTTTTGGAGCATTAAAGCCGGAAGAGGGAAGCGTTACGGTGGAAGACGGAACGATCATTGACAGTCCGGCAATTGCAATGAAGAAACGTGTGGGTTATGTATCGAAGGACAGAGATGTTGAGTCGTTATGTCTTAATGCAAGTATTGAAGATAATATTTCAATTGCAGGAATGAGTGAATTTGCGATCAATAATTTTCTGATTCTGAAAAATCGAGAAAAAAAATATGTGAATCATCAGATTGAAGAATTGTCCATCAAATGTGCGGGAAGAGATCAGTCAGTATCACAGCTTTCCGGAGGAAATAAGCAGAAGGTTGTATTTGGAAAATGGATTGGATGTGGAAGTGAAATCCTTATTCTGGACTGTCCGACACGAGGCGTGGATATCGGTGTAAAACAGGCAATGTACCAGCTTATGGTGAGATTGAAAAATGAGGGAAAATCAATCCTTATGATCAGTGAGGAATTACCGGAACTGATTGGAATGAGTGATCGGATTCTAATTATGAAAAATGGTGAGGCCTCTGCGGAATTTGAGAGAAGCGAAACTCTTTCTGATGCACAGATTATTGAATATATGATTTAGGAGGCAAAAAAGAATGACGAAAAATAAAAAAATGATGATAAGTGCGTTGCCTTTTGTAGCACTTGTCGTATTGCTTGCAGTATTTTGTGGAATTGTAAGCAGTAAAGGATATCGTCTGGATATGTATATTAAGATTGTATTTAATGAAGGGATTGTATTATCAATTGTTGCAACAGGTGCAATTTTTATTTATACACTGGGTTCATTTGATATCAGCCTGGGAGCCGCAACGCTTTTTGCGGCCACGCTGGGAGTACTTACCTATAATGCAACTGAAAATTTTGCGTTGATGATTATCGTGATTTTATTAGCAGGAATTGTTTGCTCACTGGTCAATTCAGTGCTTGCGTCCATATTTCATATTCCGGTGTTTGTTACAACGGTAGCAATGATGTCCGTGTTATCCGCGATTGCATCGCAGATTATTACGACAAAAGGTGGTGCGGTTGGTGGAATCAGTATTCCAAGCGAGGTTGTAAAACATCTGGATAACTCGGCATTTAAGATTGGAGTTCTGGTAATCTGGGTTGCGATCTGTGTATTTGTTTTTGATTATACAAAGTTTGGAAGAAGAGAAAAATTTGTAGGTGGAAACCCAATCTGTGCGCAGCTTTCCGGTATTAAATATAACACATATGCAATATTGGGCTTCCTTTTGGCGGGAGTAGGAGTAGGAATCGGTGCATTTATGACATTGGTATATACACCATCTGTTACAACAACGACAGCCGGGGATATTGGAATGAATATTATGGTTGCAATTGTATTTGGAGGAATGCCGATTTCAGGTGGTGCCAGATCAAAGATTTACGCGGCAGTTGTTGGAGGATTCTCTTATATTGTATTAAATAATATTTTGGATCTGCTCATTGATTCTACATCGGGATATGGCATTACGCAGATTGTAAGTGCAGTGTTTTTTCTGATTATAGTATATGTTGCAAGCGTTAACTATCGTTCGCAGACTTTACCGCGATAAAACAAGAATTTAACACATTGTGTGTTAAAGATAAATTTTAAAAGAAAACAGGGAGGAAGAAATTTATGAAACGAACAATGAAAAAAATGTTAAGCTTTGGTCTTGTTGCAGCTATGTCTCTGACAATGCTGGCCGGATGTGGAAACAGTAAGGATGCAACAAATGATACAAATGTTTCAAATGGACAGGAGAAAAAAAAGCCGACAGGAGATGTCAAGATTGGTGTTCTGGTTCAGGATGTCAGTGGTGAGGAAGCATTAGGATTCCGTTCTTACTATGAGAATTATATTGCGGATCAGTATGGTGTAACATTTACTTACACAGACGAACTTAAGGATGCTGCAAGTGAGAAATCTGCAATTGAGAAGTTTGCTTCTCAGGGATATCAGGCAGTCATTTCTTTTTCAAGCAATGATCGTGCATTACAGATTGAAACATGTGAGGAAAACAAGATTTATTATGCAGTTGCAGCAGGAACACTTGATCAGGAACAGTTTGAAAAATATAAAACAGATGAATATTTTCTTGGACAGGTGGGTCCGAGTATGGATACAGAGTATGAAGCTGGTGTAGAAATGGGCAAGTTCTTTGCAGATAAAGGCATTAAGACTGCTGCAATCTATGGCGCATTTATTCCGAATCCAATGCACGTATATCGTACAGCCGGCGTACTTGCAGGACTTGGACTTTCTTATGGCGGAGCGACAACTGAAGAGGATGTAGTTGGTTTGATTTTTGCTGATCAGGGTATAGATTTGTCAAAGATTTCAGGAGATATCAAGATCGTATCTTATTTACAGGGATATGGTGATACAACAACAGACGAGATCAATGCAGCCATTCAGGCGGCTCCGGAAGCATTCATCTCTGTCGGAATGGCAACAACATTCTTTACACAGCAGTTGAATGCAGCAGGTATTGAGTTTTCTGATATTGATTCCTTTACCAAGAGTAATGGAGAGGCAATCACAAACGGAAAGCTTGTATATCTTGCTGGAAAATATTCATCATCGGTAGGACCTGCTTTTGCATTAGTGATGAATGCAATCAATGGGAATGTAATTCGTGATGCGCAGGGAAATGCTGTGTCACTCAGCCAAAATTATCAGGTAGCAACAGATAGTGAGACATTTGATAAATTTTACAAGAATGATAATGGTGATAACCCGATTTACAGTAGGGATACATTGGATCAAATTATTGGTGATACAGTTACTTTTGATACTATCAATGAGGTGGTTGCATCTAATTAACTTGTTTTTTATTATTTGGTCGCGGCTTCTTAAAGAAGCCGCACCCTCTCCCAATAGATGAATTTATTACTTTCATCTATTGGGAGAGGGTATGAAAAATTATCCTGTAAAAAGAAAGGAGAAGATAACATGAAAAGTAAAAACAGACTTTGTATAAAAAATTTAGCAGGAGCACTTGCCATACCGGTACTGGTGGCTATTTTGTTACAGGGTATTTGTATGGCAAAAGTAAAAACAATGATCATGAATATGACAAGCTTTGACAATTTTGTTGTCTATATTGCAATTGTTATGATCACAACTATCGCTTTGTCCATCAATCTTAACAGTGGACGTTTTGATTTTTCTTTGGGATCAATGGCATTGCTTTCCTCTGTGATTGGTGCAAAGATTACATATTCGTTTTTAGGTGGAGGTCAGGGCAGTGCACCGATAATGCTGATGCTTACTATTTTATTTGGTATGCTGCTTGGACTGATTTCCGGTGTTTTGTATGTGGTTTTACATTTGCCACCAATTATTACGTCTCTTGGTGTAACACTGATTTATGAAGGAATTCTTTTTACAATTACAGAAGGTCGTTACGTTATGAAAGAGGTACAGAATTCATCCATGACTGCTTTTACAGGAAACTGGCTTTATGCAGCAATTATTATTGTGGCGGTACTGGTAATTATTATTGGACTCTTTGATTATACAAAATTCGGATACGATTATAACGCACTTAAGAATGGTCAGAAGGTTGCAGTTAATACCGGAATTAAAGAAATTCCAAATGCAATTGCCTGTTATGTGATCTGCGGTGGCCTGATGGGAATTGTTGGCTTTTTAAACGCTTCCAGAAATACAACCATCAATGGAGGTCAGCTTAACTTTGGATCTATCAGTATTATGTTTACTGCATTTCTTCCAATGTTTATTGGATCTTATATCAGCAGATTTACCAATGAAAAGATTGGATTTTTACTTGCAGCTTTATGTATGTCAATGTTGAATTCCACATTTGCGGTATTCTCAAATGAAGTAAATGCATCCATGCAGGCAATCATTAATGCTTTATTGCTTGTAGTGTTCCTAATTTATCTGAGTAACGAACATTTATTGATTCGTGTGTTTACCGGAAAACGCAAATAAATTGCGTCAAGTTTTTACAAAAAACCTGACATGTAGCGTCAGTCTTTGCTGAATGCAACCTTAAATAACTGATGCTTAACAAATGGAGGACAGAAATATGATCAATTTGACAAAGGCACCCTTCTTTCTTGTGAAAGAGGATATCGAGTGGGTTGAAAATACAAAAAAAGCAATGACGTTAGAAGAAAAAATCGGTCAGTTATTTGTACCGATCGGATATTCAGGAGATGCAGATTATCTGGAACATGTTATGCTTTCACACCATATCGGTGGAATCATGTATCGGTGCGGTGAGGCTAAGGAGATGCAGAGAACACATCGTTATCTTCAGGAACATAGTAAAATTCCACTTTTGGTCGGAGCTAATCTTGAGGATGGTGGATGTGGAATTGCAACGGATGGAACACAGTACGGAAAACAGATGCAGATAGCTGCAACCGGAGATACCGAGGACGCCTATCGTTTAGGAAAAGTAAGTTGCAGCGAGGGGGCAGCGGTGGGATGTAACTGGGCGTTTGCACCAGTGGTTGATATTGATAGAAACTGGAGAAATCCGATTACTAATGTGCGTACATATGGTGACGATCCGGATCGGGTCTTAGCATGTGGTGTTAATTATATAAAGGCTGCAAAAGAAGAAAATGTACTTGTTGCAATTAAACATTTTCCGGGAGATGGCTGCGATGAGGTGGATCAGCATATTCTTACCAGTGTGAACAGTCTCTCCTGTGAGGAGTGGGATGCAACCTACGGAAAGATTTACAGCGGACTGATTCAGGCGGGAGCGCAGACGGTGATGGTCGGTCATATTGCACAGCCGGCATACCAGAAAGCTTATAATCCGGATTTTCCGGACAAGTTAGTTCCTGCAACACTTTCTCCGGAACTGTTAAAAGGCTTGCTTCGTAAAAAGCTTGGATTTAACGGATTGATTGTTACCGATTCTACCTGCATGGTTGGTTTTAGCTGTGCAATGGAAAGAGAGAAGGCGGTGCCTTATGCAATTGAAGCCGGATGTGATATGTTCCTCTTTAATAAAGATCTGGACGAAGATTATCGGTATATGTTAAACGGATACAGGCAGGGAATTCTGTCGGAGCAGCGTTTGGACGAGGCAATCACAAGAATTCTTGCAACTAAGGCTGCGCTGGGTCTTTATAAGAAAGCAAAGAGTGAGATTGTGCCGACGGAAGAAGCACTTCGTGTGATGCGTTCGGACGAACATGTCACATGGGCGAAAGAAAGTGCCAATGCTGCGGTTACGCTGGTTAAGGATACACAGAAGATCTTGCCGCTGAGTCCGCGGAAAACGAAGAAAGTACTGCTTGAGATTATGGGAGATTTCCCTTCAAATGAGAGAGTGTTGGAGAGTTTTCGAAGCAAACTGGTAAAAGAAGGCTTTGATGTAACGATATATGAACCGGAGAATTTCGAGACTGCAAAATTTGATGTCGGGACGTTTAAGAAAAGTTATGATCTCGTTATCTATATAGGAAATGTTGAGAATGCTTCCAATAAAGTGACCAATCGTCTTTCCTGGTACACATTCTGGGGAAACGGAAACAATGTTCCGTGGTTTGTTGCGGAACGTCCGGTGATGTTCATCAGCCTCGCAAATCCGTATCATCTGATAGATGTGCCGATGATCAAAACCTATATCAACGGATATTCTAACAGTGAGTATGTGATAGAAAGCGTTGTGGAAAAAATCATGGGAAGAAGTGCATTTACTGGTAAGAATCCAGTAGACCCGTTCTGTGGAAAAGAGTACTTGAAGTGGTAAGAGTGAGAGAAAAAAGTTATGGTGAAAAATTTAAAATTGTTGGATAAAGCGTTGCAGCTGTTACCGGAAGTAAAAGAAACGGTGGTTGAACCTCTGGATATAGCAGCTTTTTTAAAGCCTCTTAAAAAGGGAGATTCAGTTGAAATTGATTTTGGTCGACATCTTGTGGGGCACATAAAATTAAAGTTGGGGTATGTTCGTTCACATCCGGATGCTCCGGTATGGCTTCGTTTCTCGTTTGCAGAAAATAAAAAGGAATTCGAGGAACGGGTGGAAGATTATCAGGGCTGGATCTGTTCGGCATGGGTGCAGCAGGAACAGGTGCATATTGATCTTGTCCCGGGAGAATATTTTCTGCCCAGAAGATATTCGTTTCGTTACGTGAAAATCGAAGTGCTTGATGTCAGCTCTAAATTTGACCTGATTATTGAAGAGGCAAAAGCGGTTGCGTTGTCTTCAGCAGATGATAGCCGTTTATCCGCATATCATAGCGAGAATAAGGAATTGGAACAGCTTGATCGCATTGCCTGTAATACGCTGCATGATTGTATGCAGAAGGTATTTGAGGATGGACCAAAACGTGACCAGAGACTCTGGATGGGAGATCTTCGTCTGCAGGCACTTGCCAATTACGAGACTTATCAGATGAATGATATGGTAAAAGGATGTCTGTATCTGTTTGGGGCCTTACCGATGGAAAACGGTCAGGTTGGAGCCTGTGTATTCTTAGAGCCGGAGCCGGAAGTGGATGATACGAGTATGTTTGATTATTCACTTCTGTATGTTGTTGCTTTGTGGGATTATTATAAGCAGACAAAAGACAAGGAGGCGCTTCGTGACTTGTGGGAGACTGCAAGAACACAGATTTCGTTGGCGCAGAAACGAGTGGATAACGGCATTGTAAGAGACCGTGATGTGTTAGGATGGTGTTTTCTTGACTGGTCGCTAGAATTAAATAAGCAGGCGGGAGCACAGGGGGTTTTACTGTATGCGATGCAGAGTGCGATTGCAATTGCACAGGAATTAAGAGAAAATCGTGATGCAGAATGCTTAAAAGGAACTTATGAAGTCTATCGAAAGGCAGCAAAAGCATATTTTTACGATGAAAAGAAAGGACTTTTTGTCAGCGGAGAAAATAGACAGATTTCTTATGCAAGTCAGGTCTGGCTGATTCTTGGCGGTGTAGTCGATTCCGAAGAAGGTCTTCGGATTTTACATAATGTTGCAGCAGATAGGGAGGCTCTTGAGATGGTGACTCCGTATATGTATCACTACTATATTGAAGCATTGTTAAAATGCAACGCGGATGAGGAAGCACTTGCTGTTTTGACAGAGTATTGGGGTGGTATGGCGCGGCTTGGTGCAGATACATTCTGGGAGCTGTATAATCCGAAGAATCCGGATGAATCCCCGTACGGCGGAACTATTGTCAATAGTTATTGTCATGCATGGAGCTGTGCACCGGCCTATTTCTTGCGTAAATATTTTGGAGAAAATTAAATAGGAGGAACTATTTATGAAAAAAATTGGGAGCAAAGTGCTTTTAATGATGGTTCTGTTTGTTGTTATATTTGGACTAAATACGATAACTTCTGTAAGATCACAAAATCGTGTAAAACGGTCTGGATTAGAAATCACGGAGCAGTATATTCCAATTCAGACAGAAATATTTACGATTCAAAAAAGTATGGAACGAGGTCAGAAATACCTTAATATTATTAGTTTGTATGATAATGCAGAACTTCGTCAACAGCTTGAAGGTTCATTGGCAGAGGAAGTGTCAACTATTACTGAGAGCGAGAAGAAGATAGATGTGTATCTAAAAGATAATAACAATACAAAGTTAAAAGATGCAATTAAGAAATATGAAGAATTCCTTGATAAAGTGCTCTTGCAATTTTCAACAATACAGGAATATGTAGATACGGGGGATTTTGCGCAGGCAAGTATAGCACTTGGATCCGATTTCCAAAATCTTGTTAGAGATATGGGAGAGAAAACAGAAACGAATCTCACGGAAAATCTGGAAGGTGGAATTTCTGAACAGTCAAAGTTGTATAATCAGGCAGTTGATATGAATATTCAAGTGACGAAAATATTATTTGTTATATTTATAATGGTGTCGGTAGTGGTTCTTTTGATTATGAGGAGAACAGTAAGCAAACCGGCAAGTGCAGCCAGTTGTCAGTTAGATCATATTATTGATGATATTAACAAGAAAAAAGGAGATCTTACAAAACGCATTACAGTCCGTTCACATGATGAAATCGGTCAATTGTCAGAAGGTATTAATAATTTTATTATTCAATTACAGATGGTTATTCGTAAAGTTCACCACCAATCGGAGTCAATGCAGAATTCTCTTGGGGTGATGAATACAGAAGTGAACAGTTCCAGCGAAAATGTAAATTATATTGCTACGACGATGGAAGAAATTACGGCAAGTATGGAAGAAATAGCATCTTCAATTGAAGGGCTTATGAAGAATACACATGAGATATTGGAGTTTGTTAATAATGTAGGTGATCAGACGAAGGAAGGTGTTTCCATTTCTTCCGATATTAAAGCTTTGGCAATTGGCGTAAAAGAAGAAACTGAAAAGAAGAAAAATGAAATTTCAAATCTTATTAATGAAAAACAGAATGCTTTATTTTCTTCGATAGAGGCGAGCAGGCAGATTACAAATATAAATAATTTAACCAATGATATTCTTGATATTGCAAGTCAGACAAATCTTCTGGCTTTAAATGCATCTATTGAAGCTGCGCGTGCCGGAGAAGTAGGGAAAGGTTTTGCTGTTGTGGCTGAAGAAATTCGACAATTGGCTGAAAACAGTAAAAATACTGCAAATGATATTCAGAGTATTAGTGTAGAAGTGATATCGGCAGTAAATCAACTTATGGAGAATGCACAAAATCTTATGTACTTTGTACAAAATCGGATTATGAGTGATTACGTTGGATTTGAAGGTGCTACGGATACGTATTATGAGAAGGCAGAGCATATGGATTCTGTTATGGCTGTTTTTAACGATAATATTTCGGCATTACATAAGGTTATGGCTGAGATGAATAATGGAATCACCAACATATCAACGGTTGTGGAAGAAAATGCACAGGGAATTAGCAGTGCAACAGAAAATGTGTCTGATCTTGCAAATTCTATCACGAACATTCGACAACAAGCAACGGAAAACGTTGACTCTTCAAAACATCTTATGGAAGAAATGAATCGTTTTCAGAAAATTTAGGATCAGATTCAGGGAAAGATGGGAAACATGAGAAAAAAAATTGCGTTTCTTGCAGGTGCAATCAGTTTTGATAATCAGAATCGTGTGATCGACGGTGTATTAAGACGTGCTGCGGAATTCGATACGGATGTATTTATTTTTACATGCTTTGTGAACTATGATGAGTCGGAAGAAAACAAAGTCGGAGCATTTCAAATTATGGAACTTCCGGATCTTACTACCTACGATGGTGTGATCGTTATGAAAAATTCAATACAATATGAACCGGCTTCCAACTCGTTGATGAACCGGATAAAAGAGAGCAGGATTCCAGCGGTAAGTGTTGATGAATATATTGATGGAATGCATAATGTCGGAATATCGGATTACAATAGCCAGAAACGTATTGTAGAACATCTGATAAAGAAACATCATCTGACAAAAATCAATTATGTGTGCGGTATTCTGCAGGGCAAAGAAGGAATGGAACGTTATCGGGCATATAGGGATGCTATGGAAGAGCATGGCATTCCTGTTTGTGATTGTCAGGTTTACTGCGGAAATTATAATCGTGAAAGCGGAAGAAAAGCCATCGAATATTTTATGAAAAACCAGACGCCGCAGGCAATTGTATTTGCAAATGATGCGATGGCGATCGGCGGAATGGAGCGCTTGCAGCAGTATGGTTATGAAATCCCAAAAGATATCGTAGTAACCGGTTTTGACAATGATGAGCTGTCCGCATTTTATATTCCGTCTTTGACGACCGTTGATCGCAGACAGGAAATGCTCGGGGAAAAGGCGGTCGATCTGCTTTTTGATGCACAAAGTCATACATCTGTGAAATTGGAAACCCAGATTCTGTATCGGGAAAGCTGCGGATGTAACTGCCGGACACCAAAGTCGATCCGGGATCTTCGAGTGGAATATCAGAACCAATGCTTAAGCTATGAGGAGGCACTAGATGCGTTAAAAAGTATGGAACTCGATCTGACCGGGCTTGAGAGTGTGGAAGAATTGTGTTCGCGGTTAAAAAAATATGTTATCCGATCAGATATGAAAGAGTTTTATCTTTGCCTGTGTGATGAAAAAAAGTTGTTTGCGTATGATGACATAAAAACTAATATCAGAGAACAAGCGATTTGTGAGCACTATACCCAAAAGGTTCATATACCGCTTGCCTATCATGATAGAAAGTTTGACTCCTATGGAAAATTTCCGTCAAAGGAAATTTTGCCTTATGAAATGAGAAATAAATTACAGAAAACATTCTACATAGTGACACCAATTTATTATCAAAAAATATGTTATGGATATTGTGTCTCGGATGGAAGTGTCTTTGCGTTAAAAAGTGAGCTTGCATATTTATGGACGGTTAATATCAGTATGGCACTCGAAAATATTCGCAAATGGAAATGGATCAATCAGATGAATGAGAAGATCAACCGTATGTGGAAGTATGACATGCTGACACAGGTGTTCAATCGGAGTGGCTTTTTTTATTCCGCAAATGCGGTTGTTGAACGGATTAAAGGACAACATCGGCGGGCATTTATGATTTTTTTGGATATTGACGGTCTAAAGAGTGTCAATGATGGGTTAGGGCATGAGGTCGGCGATGCTTTCATACGCGAGATGGCAGATGTGATAAAGGCATCAGTTCCGAAGGATTGTCTGGTAATGCGTTATGGAGGTGATGAATTTGTGGTGTTTGGGAGTTGTACGAATGCCAAGCGGATGCAGATGATCGTAAGTAAGATAAAAAATACAATGGAAAAAGAAAATCAAAACGAGAAGAGAATCTACCAATTGTCTGCCAGTATCGGATGTTCCGTACATGCATCTGACGAGATTGATGATTTAAATCAGTTGATCGAATCGGCGGACAAGCGCATGTATGAAGAAAAGAAAGAAAAACATATGAGAAGATAATAAAGGCTATTCAGAAAATAAGGACAGTTTTTTAGTCTAATCAGAGGCTAAAAAGCTGTCCTTATTTTTGTTATCTTTTTGGTGTATCAGATAAGAGAAAAAGGGGGCAGACAATGGAAAACAGATATTATCTGGCGATTGATATCGGAGCGTCGAGTGGACGCCATATTCTTGCGCATAAGAAAGACGGGCGAATTGTCTTAGAGGAGATCTATCGGTTTCCAAACGGAATGCAGGAACATAACGGACATAAAGTGTGGAATGTGGATCAGCTTTTTGGGGAAATTCAAACCGGAATGAAGAAATGTGCGGATATAGGAAAGATTCCGTATAGTATGGGAATCGATACCTGGGCTGTAGATTTTGTATTGTTGGATGATCAGGGACAAAGAATTGGTGATGCCGTGGCATATCGTGATGCGAGAACGGATGGGATGGACAAGCAGGTATATGAGATTATTTCGGAAAATGATTTGTATGAAATTACGGGTATTCAAAAGCAGAAGTTTAATACGATCTATCAGCTAATGGCGCTTAAGCAGCAGAATCCGGAAAGCCTGGATAGGGCACAAAGTATGCTTATGATTCCGGATTATTTTAACTTTCTTTTGACGGGAAATAAGTTACAGGAATATACAAACGCGACAACAACACAGCTGGTTGATCCGAAAGCCAATGACTGGAACTGGGCATTGATTGATCGGCTGGGATATCCGAGAACCCTCTTTCAGACAATTATGATGGCGGGAAGCATTGTCGGAAACTTGGCGGATTCTATTCAGAAACAGGTAGGTTTTGAATGCAAAGTAGTCTTGCCGGCAACGCATGATACAGCTTCTGCAGTGATGGCAGTTCCATCCAAAGAGGAACAGCCACTTTATATCAGTTCCGGAACATGGTCATTGATGGGAACCGAATTGAAAGAAGCTGCCTGTGATGAGCAAAGCAGAAAGCATAACATGACGAATGAGGGCGGATACGATTATCGCTTCCGCTATCTTAAGAATATTATGGGACTCTGGATGATCCAGTCGGTGCGAAAGGAGATAGCCCCGGAACTTGGTTTTGGAGAGATCAGCGAACTTGCGTCAAAGCAGACGATTCCTTCTTTCGTTGATGCCAACGATCCGAGATTTCTTGCGCCGGAGCATATGACGAGCGAGGTGCAGAAAGCCTGTAAAGAGAGTGGACAGCAGGTGCCACATGGCATTGCGGAAGTTGCCTGTGTGATCTACAACAGTCTCGCAAAATGCTATGCCGATACAGCAAAGGAGATTGAGAAACTGACCGGAAAAACATACGACTGTATTCAGATCGTTGGTGGCGGTGCCAATGCGGATTATCTGAACAAACTGACCGCATTTTTCACGAAGAAGACAATCTATGCAGGACCGACGGAAGCGACTGCGATCGGTAATCTCTGTGCGCAGATGATCGCAGCGGGAGAATTAGAAAACTTAAAGGAGGCAAGACAATGTGTTTATGCTTCCTTCCCAATTCATAAATACGAAAAGTAAAGGAGAAGAGACATGACAAATTACGAAGCAGCAAGAGAAAAATATGCAGCACTCGGTGTGGATACCGACAAGGCGATCGAGACATTAAAGAAAGTTCCGGTATCGCTTCACTGCTGGCAGCTGGATGATGTGATCGGTTTTGACAATGACGGAGGACTTACTGGAGGCATTCAAACGACCGGTAATTATATGGGCCGTGCTAGAACGCCGGAACAGTTGATGGCAGATATGGAAGAAGCGATGAGACTGATGCCGGGAACCGCAAAATTAAACATACATGCATCTTATGCAATCTTTGCACCGGGGGAATTTGCAGACAGAGATGCGCTTGAACCAAAGCATTTTGCTAAATGGGTAGAATTTGCCAAGAAGCATCATATGGGTATCGATTTTAATCCGACCTTTTTCTCACACGAGAAAGTAAAGGACGGTCAGACACTTTCGAGTCCGGACGAGGAGACAAGACGTTTCTGGATCAATCACGGAAAGGCATGCATCCGCATCTCGGAATATTTTGCAAAAGAGACCGGAATGCCTTGCGTTATGAACATCTGGACCGGTGATGGATTTAAAGATGTTCCGGCAGACCGTATGGGACCTCGTATGCGATACAAGGATTCCATCGAGCAGATCTTATCGGAGCCATACGATCATAACCTCGTAAAGCCTTGTGTGGAGTCAAAAGTTTTCGGTATAGGTGTGGAGTCTTACACAGTCGGATCGGCTGAGTTTACACTTAGTTTTGCTGCTTTACATGACGGCTGTATGCCACTTATGGACAACGGACATTATCATCCACTGGAGTATGTATCTGACAAGATTCCGGCAATGCTCTGCTTTTATCCGGAATTTGCATTGCATATCACAAGAGGTGTGCGCTGGGATTCCGATCATGTGCTGATTCTTGATGATGAGACGAAGGAGATGGCAAAAGAAATTGTAAGAGATAATGCGCTTGACCGTGTCTATATGGCTTTGGACTATTTTGATGCAAGTATCAACCGTGTTTCGGCACTTGCAACAGGATTTCGAAGCTGGCAGAAAGCCCTTCTTATAGCTTTATGTACACCGAATGCAATGCTCAAAGCGCTTCAGGATACGAATCAGATGAGCAAACTTATGGTTATGAATGAGGCGGTGAAGATGTTGCCGATCGGTGAGATATGGGATGAGTACTTAAGACGTGAGGGCGTCGTTGATGATCTTCATTTCTATGATGAAATCGAAAAGTATGAGAACGAAGTATTGGAAAAGAGAAATTAAAAAAGAATAGAAAAGAGGAATTATAATTATGAATTTTTTAGATGCAGAATTTGTACAGGAATTTATCCGCATGGCGAATGACGGATGGGAGCAGGGATGGCATGAGAGAAATGGTGGAAACCTTTCTTATCGTGTAAAACCGGAAGAAGTAGAATTGATAAAAGAGAATTTTAAGGCGAAGGAATGGCAGCCAATTGGCACAAGTGTACCGAATCTTGCCGGCGAGTTTTTTCTGGTTACGGGAAGCGGTAAGTATTTCCGCAATGTGATCATTAAGCCGGAAGATTCCATCTGCATGATTGAACTGGACGAAAAAGGTGAAAATTACCGTATTGTCTGGGGGCTGGTCAATGGAGGCAGACCGACTTCCGAGCTTCCGAGTCATTTGATGAATCTCGAAGTAAAAAAACTTCAAAATCCAAATTACCGTGTGGTCTATCATGCACATACCACCAATATTATTGCACTCACATTTGTACTTCCACTCGAAGATAAAGTGTTTACGAGAGAACTGTGGGAGATGGCAACGGAGTGTCCGGTTGTTTTTCCGGACGGTGTCGGTGTTGTTCCGTGGATGGTTCCGGGAGGAAGAGAGATCGCGGTTGCAACAAGTGAACTGATGAAAAAGTATGATCTGGCCATTTGGGCACATCACGGAATGTTCGCAGCAGGCGAAGATTTTGATCTGACATTCGGTCTGATGCACACCGCTGAGAAATCGGCAGAAATTCTTGTGAAGATGTTATCCATGAGACCGGATAAGCTTCAGACGATCACTCCGGACAATTTCCGGGATCTGGCAAAAGATTTTAACGTTACATTGCCGGAAGAATTTCTTTACGAAAAATAAACAAGAAAAAATTGGCAGTGAAGCTGTTGCATCGTAGCCTCACTGCCAATTTTTATTGTGATTAAACGTTATTGTCTGTAAAAATCAATAATCCGGTCAAGTCTTGCGGTCATGTTGGAAAGGAGCGCATCTAAAATCG
>ERZ1673702.1878-NODE-1878-length-20189-cov-14.637926_pt1 | contig 20189 bp, 15 predicted proteins | sample MGYA00580232_ERZ1673702 | MGnify/ENA primary metagenome ERZ1673702 (study PRJEB41218, sample SAMN15661792) | gut metagenome | host: Homo sapiens | place: Canada: London | collected 2015-08-20/2019-03-30 | study: EMG produced TPA metagenomics assembly of... | reverse complement strand
TCCTCGGTGCAGATGAATGCATACTGTAGGTTGGTGGGGATCTGCTCGAGGTCCGCCCAGACGCGGTGGCTGTTGGAAGAGCGCAGGGTGGCGTACTCCACCTGTGCGCCGGTGTCGGGGTCGGTGGCCACCACAAGGCTCGACTGGCTCAGTTCGATGTTGTCGAGGTCCAGCAGGTCGCCGTCACTGGCCGTAGCCTGCACCACATAGTATACAGCGCCCACCGCCACCAGACTGCCCGCCATAATGCCCAGACAGACGAGGGTGACGATGGTCCGGCCCAGGAATCCGAGAACGGGATGGCCGTGCTTTTCTTCCTGCTCCTGCGGCCCGCGAGGCTCACGGACCCGCCGGTTCTGCTCCGCTGCGGGCCGCTGCTCCCGGAGCGCACCATCACTGTGGAGTCTCCGTCTTTCATTGTTTGAGATAAGGATCGCCTCCTATCGCAATTTTCACTGTTCTGCATCTCAAAGCATCCTCTGACGATGCCGTTTGCTGTTCCTGCTGCGGCCAGACGGCCCACAGCCATAATAATACATTATAGTCCGCACCGCCCGCTTCCGCAAGGGGGAAATCGACGGGATACGATGTTAGTATAGCACATCTGCCCCGCCAAAGTACAGCATCCGGGTGTGAAAATTCTGCATTCCTGTCTGAGGCAGTTTTCTTTTGCACATACTACCGTCTGAAACACCATTTCAGCCGAAAGGAGTCCACTGCCATGCGCAAGGTCTGGCTCTGCATTTTTTATGCGCTGTGCATTTTTACCATCGTGTTCAGCCTGTTCTGGATGGCCCTGCCCAGTCTCCCCTTCCCTGCCGACTCCGGCGAAGAGACGCCGGCCTCCGAGCCGGGTCTGGCCGCGCAGGGCTCCGCCGGGCAGAGCGGCACCGACTTCTACCTCTGCGACGAGGGCGGGCGGGTGGTCGTCTACACCTGCTCCGACAACGGACTGCCCGACAAGCGGCTCCTGCGCACCGGCATCTATGTCAATCTCCTGCCCGAGGCCGATGCCCTCCGGCTCAAGCAGGGCCTCTACGTCACCGGCGAAACGGCCCTCCGGGCGCTTCTGGAAGACCTGGGTGAATAAACAAAAACAGTGCAGACGCTCCCCGGGGAGGTCTGCACTGTTTTTATCCTTTATCAGAATCAGGCTTCGAGCTGTTCCAGCGGGATAAGGTAGTCCCTGCGGCACTGCTCGTAGTTGAGCATATATTCCTTGGTGGGGTTGTGGTGCATCATGTTCTTGAGGGTATGGGAGTCGTAGTCCTCGCCTGCCTCCATGCCCACCAGACGGGCGGCGATGTTGGAGCAGTGGTCCGAGATACGCTCTACATTGTTCAGCACATCGAGATAGACGACACCGGTATCGATGGAGCAGGCACCATCTTTCAGGCGCTTGATGTGCTGCGCACGAAGCCGCTCCACGAGGATGTCGATGACCTGTTCCAGTGGCTCCACCTGGCTGGCGGTCCGGGCGTCGTCGAACTCGAAGGCGTCCGTGGTGAGGGTCAGTATCTTTTCCAGCGCATTGTCGAGAAGCTTCAGCTCCTGCTGTGCCTTCTCGCTGAAGGTGACTTCCTTGTCGGTCAGCTCCTGCGCTTTTTCTTTGATGTTGACTGCATAGTCGCCGATGCGCTCGCACTCGGTGACAAAGTTGAGCAGCTCGGTCACCTCATGGCTCTCCGCGTCGCCCAGCTCCTGGTCTGCCAGCTTGATGAGGTAGTTGGAGATGTCCACCTCCATCCGGTCGATGAGGTTCTCGCGGACATCGATGGCACTCACGACGTCCTCGTCCATCTTGAGCAGCAGCGGGGTGGCGAGGCCGACGTTGCGGGCTGCGCGGCGGGACATCTTGACCACCGCGTTCTTAGCCTGCTGCAGAGCCACAGCCGGGCTCTTGAACAGACGCTCATCCAACACAGGCATACTCAGCTCCTGCGCCTCCTCCGCGCTGTTCGGCACGGTCATCATGGCCAGCCTGGACAGCACGCCGCTGCAGGGCAGGAAGAACAGCATCGCAATGACGCTGGTCATGGTGTGGATGTTTGCAATGCTGCTCTTGTTCATCACATCGCCCCACATGGGGATGCCGATGGTGAACTGGACTGCATAGACCAGTGCCAGCAGGATGACGCTGCCGATAATGTTGAAGTACAGGTGGATGAGGGCGGCGCGCTTGCCGTCCTTGGAGGAGCCGCCGATGGTCAGCAGCGGGGTGAAGGCCGTGCCGATGTGGGCACCCAGCACGATGGGGATGGCCGAACTGAAGGTGACGAGGCCGGTGCTGGACAGCGCCTGCAGGATACCCACAGAGGCCGAAGAGGACTGGATGATGACCGTGACCACCACGCCCACGAGAACGCCGAGGATGGGGTTGGTCATGGTGACGAACAGCTCCTGAAACGTGGCGCTCTCCCGCAGGGGGGACACGCCGGTGTCCATCAGGCTCATGCCGGTGAACAGGATGCCGAAGCCCAGCATGATCTGGCCGATGTTCTTTTTCTTCGCGTTGCGGATAAATACATAAAAAATGCAGCCGATAAACGCCACCACCGGCGCAAACGTCTTGGGCTGGATGAGGGTCAGGATGAGGCTGTCGCCCGAAATATCCGCCATGCGGATGAGCTGACCGGTGACCGTAGTACCAATGTTTGCACCCATGATAACGCCTACCGACTGCGTAAGGGTCATGATGCCGGAGTTGACGAGGCCGACGCAAATGACGACCGTGCCGGCCGACGACTGGATGACGCCGGTGATGAGGGTGCCGAAAATGACGCCCTTGATGGTGGACGAAGTCAGTTTCTGCAATACGCCCTGCATCTTGCCGCCGGCCAGCTTTTCGAGGCCGGCACCCATGATCGACATGCCATACAGGAACAGCGCAATACCGCCCAGCAGAGAGGTGATGTGTGTAATGTCCATAAAACAATGCTCCTAAAATCTTCCTATTGCTCCATTGCACAAGACGGCTGTGCTTAGCTCTCCATACGCAAAACGCCGTCCTTTTTATTATAGCATCGAACCCCCCGGCTCAACAAGCATTATTTTACAGGAAAATCACTTTTTTGACCGGAATTTTAAGATTTCCGGGCCTTCTTAGACGGTTCTTTTCTTGAATTTTACATTCATTTTACATTAGTATTTTCTAACCTCTGCTCCGACGTTTCCCGGCATTCCCGGGAATGCATCAGGCGGCATCCAGCTCTTCCATCGCCTCCCGCAGGGTGTCCGCCGAGAACAGGAACGCGCCCGTTCCCGTATACACCTCTACATGACCGCCCACATACCGCAGTTCAACGTCTTTCATTCCTCTTCCCTCCTGTGTCTTTTTGTTCTGACAGGAGTATAGCAGAATAAAAGTCCAATAAAATGTATCTTCAGGAAGTTTTTTGAGCAAAAAGGCGCAGAAAAGCCTCTCCCTTTGGGGGCAACGGCGACGACCGCCGCCAGTGGCGGAAACAGGGAGGAGCTGTTGGGGCCGCGGCCAGCAGGATGCGAGCGGCAGCGAAGCAGACGCTGGGAGCCGCAACCCGGCCTTGGCGAGCGGAGCGAGACTGAGAGGGCAAGCCCGTCTCCCGAGAGCCGCCGCACAGCGATAAGCATGTTCTTTGTCAGAGCCAAAATCTGACGGGTTTTCTCCATTCACGCAGGAAACAGGGCGATTCGCGCAGGTTTTGTTGATTTTTCCCCCGCAGATGTGGTATATTCAAAGCAACCTGATATTCTACGGTCTCACCATTTCTTTTCACCGTTCAAAGGAGGTTTTTGTATGCTGTCTTATCGTAAGCTTGCGATGCGTGTTCTGGGTCACCCTCTCCATACGGGGGGGATCGATTCACCCCGTCCGGCCTCTCAGCGGGCAGCAGCGTTTATCCTGACCGCCGCAATGCTCACCACCCTTGCCGCCCCGGCTTTTGCCGATATATGGCACATCGAAAATGGTGACATTACGATTTCGGCGGGTGAGAGCGGCAACAACGTCACCCAGAACAACAATACCACCTACGGCGACACCAACACCATCATCACAAATCAGAACAAGGACAAAGCTTCTTCCCACACCGTGACCATCGAGACCAACGATAAGAACGATAAGGTCGAGGTCACACTCAAGGATGTGAACATCGACACCAGCAGCCGGAACAAAGCCGCCGTAAGTGTGACCGGCAGCGGCAATACCACGATTAAGCTGGATGGCGACAACGCGCTGAAGAGCGACACCTACCGCAGCGGCATCTACGGCAGCGGCAGCGGCAGCCTCACCATCTCCGGCGGCGAAAATGACAGCCTGACGGCCCAAGGCGGCAGCGGCGCAAACGGCATCTCCAGCAGCGGCAGCCTCACCATCTCCGGCGGTACGGTCACTGCCAACGGCGACGACGGCGGCCGCGGCATCTCCAGCAGCGGCAGCGTCACCATCTCTGGCGGTAGTACGGTCACTGCCAACGGCGGAAGCGGCACCATCTCCGGCGGCGACGGCATCTGCAGCAGCGGTGGCATCACCATCTCCGGCGGTAGTACGGTCACTGCCAATGGCGGTAACGGCGGCAGCCTCGTCGGCGGCGACGGCATCCGCAGCGGCGGCGGCCTCACCGTCTCCGACGGTACGGTCACCGCCAAGGGCGGTAACGGCGACAGCAAAGACGGCTACGGCGGCGACGGCATCCGCAGCGGCGGCGGCGTCACCATCTCCGGCAATACGGTCAACGCCGCTGGCGGCTACGGCGGCAAAGTCGGCGGCTACGGCATCTGCAGCTTCGACCGTGTCGCCATCTCCGGCGGTACGGTCGAAGCCGCTGGCGGTAACGGCAGCACCGGCGGCGGCAGCGGCATCTACAGCAGCGTCATCGATCTGTCGGGTAGCCTTGAGCTGACCGCCAAGGCCGGCAGTCCCAACGGCAAGGCCCTCTCGCAGAAAGGCAGTGAGCTTGTCCTCGACACCATCAAGGACAAGCTGGGTCCGGGCGCAAAAGTCACTGCCACCGATGCCGACGGCAAGGTCATCGATCAGGTCTCTACCCCCCGCCCTGTGGAGCCGGAAGAGTCTTCTTCCTCTTCTGACGGCGGCTCTGCCGCCCCGTCCGCACCCGCCTCTCCCCTCCCCGGCCTGACTGTCACCGACAAGGACGGCCAGCGCATCTCCTACACCAGCACCCAGAGCGGCAATACCCTCACCGTCTGCGTCGGACGGTTCACAGCCTCCTTCCGCATCTCGCTGGCCGCGCTGCGTCAGCTGCGGGCTGAGGGCATCGAGACCATCACCTTCCAGACCATCCTCTGCTCCACCACCCTCTCGGTGGACGAGCTGTTGGCCATGGGCGGCGAGGACGCCGAGGCTGTCCTGACCCACCGGTTCACCGATTCCAGCCTCACCGTGGGCTGAAGCACCACTCTCCCCTTCCCACAGGCATAGAAAAGCCCCGCTGCCCTGCACATTTCATGCAGAGCGGCGGGGCCTTTTCCTGTTTTACTGCACCCCGGCAGAAACCGGGACTCGTTTTTCCTGCTTTTCAGGCTTTCTGCGCTGCTCTGCGGCGGCAGCGCGGGAGCGGTCGTAGCAGTAGCGGATGATGGCCTGACGGCGGACGATGCCGATGAACATTCCCCGGTCATCCACGACGGGGACGAAGTTCTGGTTCATGGCCGCCTCGATGAGCTGGTCCATGCTCGTGGTGACCGTGACGGCCTTGTAGTCCCGCTTGTGGGCAAAATCCCGGATCGGGATGTCCTCTGCCGCCTCAAGGTCGAGGCCGTGGAACTTTTTCAGCCCCCAGAGGATGTCCCCTTCCGTCAGGGTCCCCACATACTCTCCCTTGCGGTTGAGCACCGGGATGGATGCGTAGCGGTTGTTCTCCCATTTTTCCAGCGTCTGGCGAAGGGTGAAGTCGTCGTACACATACATCAGGTCCTGCTTGGGGGAAAGGAAAAACAGAATATTCATGAAAACAACTCCTATTGTGAACTTTTCCGCCGCCGGGCCGCAGCTCCTGTGCAGCCGCAGCAAATTCCTGTCTTCAGCACCTTGGCAGCCGAATGCCCCGGCATCCTGTGCCGGATACAGTCTTACTCTTGCCACCTTAGATTTTAGCACTTTTTCATAGTAAGATAAAGACGTCTGCGCCATCTTTTATATTTTATTCACAATCACCTTTTGTTTTGTCGGATAAATATTCACGAAATGGATGCACTGCGAAGGATTTTGTGCTATACTAACAACAGGAACGCGGCCCTTTGCGGCTCTGTCTGTCTTTCAGTATACCGGCATTGCGGTGTCGAAACAGACCGAGACGGGTAAGCCGCGCCTGACTTTTTTCTTTCTGTCAGCAATTATGTGCTGTACAGCTTCCTCATAAAGTTGTATAATAAAAGTGGTACGCCGCCTTCTCAGGCCTGCGCACCGCCCCGCCGCCGTGCGGACGGGGTATCATAATGAATAAAAGGAGCAGAGCGACTATGATCACTTCCCGTTTTCCGCTGGGAGATGTCAGCTTCTCAGCCGAGTATTTTTCCACGCTCGTGGGCGAAGCAACCAAACAATGCTACGGCGTGGCCGCAATGGCCCCCCGTGATCTGACCGACCGTGTCCGCAGCGCCGTGCGCGGCGTGGACGATTCGGCCAAGGGCGTCCGTGTCACACAGGAAGAGGGCCGTCTCGTGATCGAGCTGCACATTGCCGTCAGTTACGGGCTGAACATCTCCACCGCCGCGCGTTCCATCTCGCACCGCGTGAAGGACGAGGTGGAGCAGGCCACCGGCCTGAAAGTCGCCCGCGTGGTCGTATCGGTCGATGACGTGGTTGCCTGATGAGACAAAGCCCGCCCGGGGGTACCGGGAAGATATAAGGAGTAAAAAGCAATGATTTCTGGTAAGATCCTGCGCGACGCCATTATTTCCGGCGCAAACAACATCAACAACCAGCGCTCCCGCGTGGACGAGCTGAACGTGTTCCCCGTCCCCGACGGCGACACCGGCACCAACATGGGCATGACCGTCGGCGCAGCCGTCCGTGAGCTGCAGGCCATGGACGACAGCTGCACCGTGGGCGAAGCCGCAAAGACCGCCGCCTCCGCCATGCTGCGCGGCGCCCGCGGCAACTCCGGCGTCATCACCAGCCTGCTGTTCCGCGGCTTCTCCAAAGCTCTGGAGGGTAAAAAGGAGGCTGACGCTTCCGACATCGTGGCTGCGCTGAAGAAGGGCGTCGAGGGCGCTTACAAGGCTGTCATGAAGCCCACCGAAGGCACCATCCTGACCGTTGCCCGCGTCGCTTCCGAGGAAGCTGCTGCCTGCGGCAAAGAGGATGTGGCCGAGCTGTGGGACGTCGTGATGACCGCCGGTCAGAAGGCTCTGGAGGACACCCCCAACCTGCTGCCCGTCCTGAAGAAGGCTGGCGTTGTGGACGCCGGCGGCCAGGGCATCATGATCATCTTCGAGGGTATGGGCAAGGTCTTCCACGGCGAGGCCATCGTGGCCGGCGGCGAGGCTGTCCCCAACAAGGCCAAGCTCTCCACCGAAAACGCCGGCAAGGGCGTCTTTACCGACGACCTGATGAAGGTCGAGGACATCAAGAACGGCTACTGCACCCAGTTCCTCATCAACAAGAACGAGGGTGTCAGCGCCGCCAAGATGCGTGCCTTTGCCGAGTCCAACGGCGACAGCGTCGTCTGCATCGAGGACGATGACGTCATCAACCTCCATGTCCACACCGCCGACCCCGGCAAGATCCTGAGCGAGGCCATCAAGTACGGCTACCTGACCAACTTCAAGATCGAGAATATGCACGAGCAGTTCCTGGCCCGCCAGAAGCAGGGCAAGAGCCTCGAGAAGCAGGCTTCCGCCGAGAAGAAGCCCGACCCCGCCAGCGAGTTCATCTACGCTGCCGTTGACCCCAGCCGCGACTACGGCTTCGTTGCTGTCGCCGCCGGTGAGGGCCTGAAGGCCGTCTTCACCGACCTGGCCGCTGACGCTGTCGTCTCCGGCGGTCAGACCATGAACCCCGCTACCGAGGACATCCTTGCCGCCATCCAGAGCGTCCCGGCCAAGACCGTCTTCGTTCTGCCCAACAACAAGAACATCATCATGGCTGCTGAGCAGGCCCAGAAGCTGGCTGACCGTCAGGTGGTCGTCCTGCCCACCCGTACCGTCCCCATGGGCATCACCGCTCTGCTGAACTTCGACCCCTCTGCCACCGTGGAGGCCAACACCATCAACATGATGTCTGCTGCCGATAAGGTCTCCACCGGCCTCATCACCTACGCCGCCCGCGACAGCGAGTACGACGGCAAGCGCATCAGAAAGGGCGAGATCATGGCCCTGGAGAACGGCAAGATCGTCTCCACTTCCAGCGACATCACCAAGGCCACCTATCGTCTGGCCCGTGGTATGTGCAAGAAGGATTCCAGCTTTGTCACCATCATCTCCGGCTGCGACGTCTCCGACGAGGATGCTGAGAAGGTGACCGAGATCGTCAAGGCAAAATGCCCCAACCACGTTGAGGTCAGCCACATCCGCGGCGGTCAGCCGGTCTACTACTATATGATCAGCGTGGAGTAAGCCTCTCCCCTGTTCAAAAACTCAATCGTATAACAAAACGACCTCTGCTTCCGGTCCATCCGGCTGCAGAGGTCGTTTTTTGCTGCAATTTTAGAAGAAGCTCACCTGACTGCTTTCCGGCAGCTCACCCAGAGCGCCCACCTGACGCAGGCGGTCGATGATGCTGCTGCCAACGCCGGAGGCCTGCTGCAGTTCCTCGATGGAGAGATACTCTTCGCCGTGGATGGTCACATTTTCCAGCGCATCGGCGGCGGCACCGCCCAGACCCTTCAAGGAGCAGAAGGGCAGGCGTACCTTGCCGTCCTCCACCACATACTTGGAGCCCCGGCTCTTGCCCAGCTCGATGGGCAGGAACTCGTAGCCGCGCACCAGCATCTCGTTGACCAGCTGGAGCGAGACGAGCACATCTTCATCCTTGGCGTTCTTCTCTTCCTTGAGGCGGCGCTTCACCTCGTTCATGTGGGCGCGGGCCACCGCCGCGCCGCCCACAGCGGCTTCATAGTCGATGTCATCGCCGCGGACGGTGAAGTACACCGCATAGAACGCCTGCGGGTGGTAGAGCTTGAACCACATGAGGCGGATGGCCGACATCAGGTAGGCCACCGCATGGGCTTTCGGGAACATATATTTTATCTTGCGGCAGCTCTCGATGTACCAGTCCGGCACATCGTGCTCCCGCATGGCTTCTTCCCAGCCGGGCGCAAAGCCGCCCTTGGCCACCTTGCCCTTACGGACGGCCTCCATAATATCGAAGGCCATCTTCGGCTCGAGGCCCTTGCGCAGCAGATAGAGCATGATACTGTCACGGCAGCCGATGACCTCCGCGATGGTACAGGTGCCGCTGCGGATGAGCTCGTCGGCGTTGCCGGTCCAGACGTCGGTGCCGTGGGACAGGCCCGAGATCTGGATAAGCTCGGAGAAATTCTTGGGACGGGCCTCCACCAGCATTCCGCGCACGAAGTTGGTACCCATCTCAGGGATGCCGAAGGTGCCGGTCTGGCTGTCGATCTGCTCCGGCGTCACACCCAGCTCTTCCGGGCTGGTGAGCAGGCTGTAGACCTTGGGGTCATTCATGGGGATGCTGTCCACGGGGATGCCGGTGTACTCCTCGAAATACTTGTAGAAGGTGGGCATATCGTGGCCCAGCTCGTCCAGCTTGAGCAGGGTGTCGTGGAGGTACTTGAACTCGAAGTGAGTGGTCAGCAGACCGCCCGCCACATCGTCCGCCGGGTGCTGGATGGGGCAGAAGTCATAGATCTCATAGGTATCCGGCACGACGACCATGCCGCCGGGATGCTGGCCGGTGGTACGCTTGACGCCGGTGCAGCCCAGCGTCAGGCGGTTCTCTTCCGCGTGGTTGACCGTTCTCCCCCGCTCATCCAGATACTTTTTGACGTAACCGTAGGCCGTCTTGTCCTGAATACCGGAGACGGTGCCGGCCTTGAACACGTTGGCCTTGCCGAACAGCTCTTCCGTGTAGCGGTGGACGTTGGACTGGTACTCGCCCGAGAAGTTCAGGTCAATATCAGGCTCCTTGTCGCCGTAGAAACCAAGGAAGGTCTCGAAAGGGATGTCGTGGCCGTCCACCAGCATCCGGGTGCCGCAGTGGGGGCAGTTCTTGTCGGGCAGGTCGAAGCCGTCGTCCACGCTGCCATCGGTGATGAACTCGCTGTATTTGCACTTGGGGCAGCGGTAGTGGGGCGGCAGACTGTTGACCTCCGAGATTCCGGAGAAGTGGGCCACAGCTGACGAGCCGACCGAACCACGACTGCCCACCTGATAGCCGCCCGCGTTGGAGTAGGCCACCAGTTTGACCGCGATGACGTACAGGACGGCGTAGCCGTGGCCGCAGATGGAGTCCAACTCTTTTTGCAGGCGCTTCTCCACGATCTCGGGCAGAGGGTCGCCATAGTCCCGCTTGGCGTGTTCCCAGGTCGCATCCCGGAGCTGCTGTTCTGCGCCCTCGATGCTGGGCGGGTAGGTGCCGCGCGGGATGGCGCGGACGTTGCCGTCGATGCTGGCCGCTATCTTGCGGGGATTGGTCACGACGATCTCGTAGGCCTTTTCCTTGGGCAGGTAGCTGAACTGGTTCAGCATATCCTCGGTGGTGCGGTAGAACAGGGGCGGCTGGTTGTCCGCGTCCTTGAAGCCGTTGCCCGCCTGCAGGACAGAACGGTAGATGGCGTCCTCCGGCTCGGTGAAATGGACGTCGCCGGTGGCGATGACGGGCTTGTGCAGGTCTTCGCCCAGCTTGATGACGGTGCGGTTGAAGTCCTTGATGACCTCTTCGCTCTCCACCTTGCCCTCCCGCACCATATAGGCGTTGTTGCCCAGGGGCTGGACCTCCAAAACATCGTAGTACGATGCAATTTTCTTCAATTCTTCGTAAGAGCGGCCCTCTACGACAGCCCTGTAAAGTTCTCCTGCTTCACAGGCAGAAGTGAGGATAAGGCCGTCCCGATACTTGTTCAGAAGGCTGCGGGGAACGCGGGGCTTCTTGAAGAAGTAATTGACATGGGCCTCGCTGACGATTTTATAGAGGTTTTTCAGGCCCATCTGGTTGCGCACGAGGATGATGAGGTGATAGTACTTCTTTTTCAGCACCTCGCGGTTTCCGCCGAGGCCGGTGTTGATGCCGCTGACGGCAGTCACCTGCTTTTCCTCCAGATCTTTCAGCATGACGCAGAAGATGCGGCCCAGTGCGGCAGAGTCCTCGCAGGCGCGGTGGGCCTCGTAGGCGGGCAGCTCCAGATGCTTGTTGATGGTCCCCTGCTTGTAGTTGTGGAGGCCGGGGTACATGGCCTGGGCCATGGTCAGGGTGTCGATATAGGTCGGCTCAAACTCGATGCCGCTCCGCTTGGCGGCGGCGCGGAGGAACCGGATGTCGAAGGAGTGGGCATTGTGAGCCACAAGGATGCGGCCATCTACAAAGTCGAGGAAGGCTTTCAGCGCCTCGGCCTCGCCGGGGGCGTCAGCCACCATCTCGTTGGTGATGCCGGTCAGCTCGGTGATCTTGGAGGTGATGGCCTTTCCGGGTTTTACGAAGGTATCGAATTCTTCCACCACTTCCCCGTTCCGCACGATGACCGCGCCGATCTCTGTCAGGTACTCCACGCCGGGGTCGAGGCCCGTCGTCTCAGTGTCGAAGACGCAGAACTCACCGTTCAGCGGCTCGTCTTTCACGCCGTAGACGCAGGGTATCATGTCATCGACAAAGTAGGCCTCACAGCCGTAGATGAGCTTGAAGTCCGGGTCTGTCTTGTGGATGGCGTCTGCAGCCAGCATAGCCTCGGGGTAGCCCTGACAGACACCGTGGTCGGTGATGGCAATGGCCGGGTGGCCCATCCGGTGGGCCAGCTTGACGATGCCGCCGGGGTCGCAGAAGGCGTCCATGCTGGACAGCTTGGTATGCAGATGCAGCTCCACCCGCTTGACGGGGGCGTTGTCCTCCCGCTTTTTGCGCTCGACAAAGAGGACGTCGTAGGGCCAGACGATATAGTCGTGCTCGTACTTATCGTAGGAGCAGTCGCCGCGCACCACGACCGTCGTACCCTTGGGGATGGACTCCCACTTGGAGCAGTCCTCCCCTTCCTGCGCACGGATCTTCAGGTTGATGGAGCCGGTGTAATCGGTAATGGAGACAGTGTATATCTTGCGGAAGTTGCCCTTCACTTCGGTGAAGAAGACGTCGCCCCAAATCATGCACTTGCCGCCCTCGCCGCCCAAATCCTTGAGGGGGGTGAGGTTTTTCGGGGTGAACATCTTGCCGTGGAAGATGGTGACGGGCTTGTCCGTGAGGTCGAGGCCCTCCACCTTGATAGAGGGGGCAGTGTTCTTTTTCTCGAACTTGACGACAGGCGGCGCAATTTTGCGCTCGAGCTTTTCTTCCATCTGGCGCTGTTCGGCTTCGCCCACGCTGCTTTCCAGCGTCACTTTGGGCTTTACGCCGGTGTGGGCAGCGATGCGCTCCGCCAGCAGGCGCTCGAACTGCATCTCCTGCAAAAACTTCGTGCCGTGGCAGACGCCGATGGTGATGTTCTGGCCGGTGATGGTGATGCGGCAGCGGTCGAGGAAACCGTTGATGGGGACGCCATCCCGTTTCATCTCCTCCATCATTTCCCGCAGACCGGCTTCATCCAGCGTCGCATAGCCGAAAAGATTGTTGATGCGGAGCTCGAAGCCCTCGTAATCCGGTGCCAGCGAGGCCAGCAGCCGGGCGCACAGCCCCTTGTCCAGCGGGGCAGAGCTGCGCAGCGTAAAGATGACCTGCCGCTCCTGCCGCAGCATCTGGGCGTGCTCGACGACCACGCGGCCAAAACAGGCCGCAAAGTCCGGGTCCGCCATAAACTGCGGCCATAGCTGGGAAACAAGTGGTGTCACAGTGGTACTCCTTTTCTATCAGATAACAGCACAAACTGCCGCGCCCTGGAAAAGGGCGTGGCAGCAGGTTGTTCTTGAGCTTACAGCTTATAGATTTCCTCCATGAACTGGTCGAGGATATTATCCCCCGTCAGCTTCTTGACGGGGTTGCCGTGGACGAACAGCACTGCCTCGCCCTTTCCGCCGGCAATGCCGATGTCAGCCTCACGGGCCTCGCCGGGGCCGTTGACGACACAGCCCATGACAGCCACCTTGATGGACTTTTTGCAACCCTGAAGCCGCCGCTCCACCTCATTTGCGATTTCAGTGCAGGGGTACTGGGTGCGGCCGCAGGTCGGGCAGGTGATGACCTCCGGGCCGGCCACCGGGAAGCCGACAGCGCGCAGGATATTGTAGCCTGCTTCCACTTCCTTCTCAGGGTCAGCAGCCAGCGAGACACGAATGGTGTCGCCGATCCCCTCCAGCAGCATCCCGCCGATGCCCATGCCGCTCTTGAGCAGGCCCATCTGGTAAGTGCCGGCCTCAGTGACGCCCACATGGAGCGGGTAGTCGGTCACAGCGCTGAGCTGGCGGTATGCCTCCATCATGCGGGGGACGTTGGAGTTCTTGATGGAGATGACGATGTTGTTGAAGTCGAACTTTTCCAGCAGGCGGACATGGTACAGAGCGCTCTCCACCATCGCTTCCGGCACAGGTGCGCCGTACTTGGCGAGGATGTGCTTTTCCAGACTGCCGCCGTTGACGCCGATGCGGATGGGGATATTTTTCTGCTGGCAGGCATCCACGACCGCCTTCACGCGGTCATCGTCGCCGATGTTGCCCGGGTTGATGCGGATCTTATCCACGCCCACATCGGCGCAGGCAATGGCAGCCTTGTAGTCGAAGTGGATGTCTGCCACGATGGGGATATTCACGGCGTTCTTGACAGCCTCGATGCACTTGGCGTCTGCCGCGCTGGGACAGGTCACGCGCAAAATCTGACAGCCTGCCGCTTCGCAGCGCTTTGCCTGCGCCACATTGCCCTCGATGTCCTCCACCGGGACGTTCAGCATGGTCTGCACGGCAATGGGATTCTTGCCGCCGATGGTCACATTTCCGATCTTCACTTCACGTTTCAGCTGCCGCATGGTTTTACCCCTTTCAAACTGCTCCGGTCACGAGCCGGACGATGTCATTGTACGTTGCAAAGAGCATCAGGCCGAACAGCAGCGCAAAGGCTGCGACGGTCAGACTGCTCTGGATTTTTTCCGGCACTGCATGGCCGGTGACTGCCTCGATGAGCAGGAATACGATCTTGCCACCGTCCAGCGCCGGGAACGGCAGCAGATTGAGGATGCCGAGGTTGATGGTGATAATCACCAACAGCTCAGCCACATCCTCCCAGCCGTAGCTTGCGGCCTGACCGATGGCGGTCACGATGCCCACTGGGCCGGACAGGTCGTTGATGCTCTCACGGCCCCGCAGAAGGTCGGCCAGCGAAGTATAGATGATGCGTCCATAGTAGATGACACTGTTGGCCGACTCTTTCAGGACGTTCTGCGGTGTTTTTTTGAGGCCGTAGACTGTGAAGCCCAGTGTCATGTGGGTCTGGCCCTGCTCATCCTGCCAGGTGTCGAACTGGACGTCCGGCAGCTCCACGAGCTTGCCGTCCCGGCGGACGGTGAAGTCTGCGCGGTAGCTCTCGGTGCGCATAAGCTCGTAGAGCATATCGTTGGCCACGAAGCAGTGCCGCCCGTTGACGGCTACGATCTCGTCGCCGGCCTGCAGGCCGGTCTGGCCGCAGAGGGCGTTGTCCTCCACGGCATAGATGACCTTGCTGGTAATCGGCTCACTGCGCAGTGAGATGAGGAGCAGCAGCACCACGAAGCCCAGCACGAAGTTCATCACCGCGCCTGCCGCCATCACCAGCATCCGCTGCCAGACATCCGCCTTGTTCAGCGGCTTGCCTGTCCGCTGCGCCAGCACCTCCGGCGGGATGTCCGGGCCGTCATCGTCCCCGCTTCCACCCTCGGCCTGTTCGCTCTCAGGGCTCTCCTCCCCTTCCAGCGCCACAAAGCCGCCTACGGGCAGGAGCCGCAGGGTATACTGCGTGCCTTTGCGATAGGTCTTGATGAGGGTCGGACCCATGCCAATGGAAAACTCGTTGACCTGGACCCCGCAGAGCTTTGCCACTGCAAAATGGCCGAACTCGTGGATAGCGATGACCGCGCCGAAGATGAGCAGCGCAGCAGCAAAGGTGATGAAAACTGACATTATTTCTCCTATATTACAGATGTGCTCTCACGAATGCACGGGCCATACGGTCACACTCATACACATCCGCGAGGCTGTAGTCGCCGCCGAAGCTGTCGCTGTCCACGACAGCCTCCACCAGACGGCCGATGTCGAGGAAGCCGATCTTATCCTCAAGGAAGAGCTTGACGGCCTCCTCGTTGGCACCGTTGGCGGCGCAGGGGCCGAGACCGCCCTTCTTGATGGCCTTCTTGCAGGCGGCGAGGCAGCGGAAAGTCTCCTCGTCGGCCACATCGAAGGTCAGCAGTTTGAGGGTGGTGAAGTCCAGCTCCGGCACGACGCCCGGCACACGGGCCGGGTAGGTCAGCGCGTACTGGATGGGGATGCGCATATCCGGCACACCCAGCTGGGCGATGATGGAGTTGTCGCTGTACTGCACCGCCGAGTGGACGATGCTCTGGCGCTGGACAACGATTTGAATTTTCTCCGGAGGCAGACCGAACAGCCACACAGCCTCAATGAGCTCGAGGCCCTTGTTCATCAAAGTGGCGCTGTCGATGGTGATCTTTGCACCCATGTTCCAGTTGGGATGCTTGAGGGCATCGGCCTTGGTCTTGCCCCGCAGCTCTTCGGTCTTCATGCCGAAGAAGGGGCCGCCGGAGGCCGTCAGCAGAATTTTGGTCAGGCTCTTGGCGCTCTCCTTATCCTGCAGGCACTGGAAGATGGCCGAGTGCTCACTGTCCACAGGCAGCAGTTTGACGCCGTGCTTTGCCACAGCCTGAGTGACAAGATGGCCGCCGGTGACAAGGCTTTCCTTGTTGGCGAGGGCGAGGTCATGGCCGCTCTCGATGGCGGCAAGGCTTGCGCCGAGGCCCGCGATGCCCACCACGCTGTTCAGCACCACGTCCGGGCCGTCCATTGCGGCGAGGGTCTTGAGGCCCTCCGGGCCGGTCAGGAGCTTGGGTGCATCGGCGCGGCCAGCCAGCGCAGCCGAAAGCTTTTCGGCGCCGGCCTCACTGGTCATGCAGACATATTTCGGGTGGAATTCTTCTATCTGCTGCAAAATTTTATCCGTCTGGCTGTGGGCCGACAGGCCGAACACCTCATACCCTTGAGCACGGATGACGTCAAGGCTCTGGGTGCCGATGGAGCCGGTAGAACCCAGCAGCGTGATTTTCTTAGCCATAAAGAATCTACCTCCTGCTGATTTTAATCGTAGAATGCTGCGATGACCACCATCGTGACGAAGGGCGCGATGAACATCACGCTGTCAAAGCGGTCAAGGATGCCGCCGTGGCCCGGGAAGATGGTGCCGTAGTCCTTGATGCCGCACTGGCGCTTGACCACGCTGGCGAACAGGTCGCCGTAGATGCCCAGCACCGCAGCCACACAGGCCAGCAGCGCAATGATGACATACATGGATACACCAATATTGGAGCGGGTGAACTCTTCCATCCGGTCTGCTGCGATGGAGTAGATGACCGTGACCAGCACACCGAATACCATAGTACCCAGCACGCCGCCTACAGCGCCCTCCACCGTCTTTTTGGGGCTGACCACCGGGCAGAGCTTATGCTTGCCAAAGGCGCGGCCCGCGAAGTAGGCGCAGGTATCGCCGCCCCAGGCGAAGCAGAGGATGAGCAGGATGAAGAAGATGGCGTCGTAGCCATATTCCTCCACCGGCAGCATCTCCTTGAGCCGGATGAACGAATAGAAGCAGAAGATCACGATGCCCGAAAACATGGCGAGGCCGCTGGCTTTCTGGTAGCTGATGACGCCGTTGCGCACTACAAGGTAGATGGCATAGAACAGCACCACGAGGAAGGAAGCGGGCATCACCATCGCCCGGCAGACGCTGTAGCTCGACAGCATGATGAGCAGTGTGTAGGGTACCAGAACGGCCAGCAGCGGCCAGTCCTGCTTTTCAAAACCCAGCGCAGAGTAAATTTCATGCAGGGCGATGAGGGTGATGGCCGCGATGACCAGATTGAACACCAGCGTATCGAAGGTGAACAGGACGCCTGCCAGAACGATCAGGCCCACCACGGCTGTGATGATTCGTGTTTTCATAGTTTCATGTTCTCCTTTGTTTCGTCCGGGAGCCGCTCCCCTGCTCTGGCAGGGTCTGCAGCGTCAGCGCCTGAGGAAATACCGGACGCTCTCCGGGGGCCGCGCACGCCGCGCGGCATCTTGCGTATCGTTTGCTGCGCTCAAAGTCCGCCGAAGCGGCGGGAGCGCCGGTTGAACTCCATGATGGCGGCATCGAGGTCATCACGGGTGAAATCAGGCCACAGAACGTCCATCTCCACCAGCTCCGAGTAGGCTGCCTGCCAGAGCATGAAGTTGGAGAGCCGCTTTTCTCCGCTGGGGCGGAGGATGAAGTCGGGGTCTTTCTGGCCGGCGGTGTACATTTGGGCCGAAAGAGCCTCTTCCGTGATGTCCTCGGGCTTCATCTCGCCCGCAGCCACCTTGGCCGCAAGACTCTGGGCCGCCCGGACGATCTCAGGCCGTCCACCGTAGTTGACGGCGACGTTGACGGTCAGACCGGTCTTGGAAGCCGAGTCGGTCTCCAGCTCGTTCATCAGCTTTTGCAGCTTGGGGTCCAGCGCAGTGCGGTCGCCCATGAAGCAGATGCGGATGTTCCGGTTCTTGTAGTCGAAGCCCTTGATGAGGTACTCGCCGAACAGCCGCATGATAGCACCCACTTCTTCGGCGGGACGCTTCCAGTTTTCGGTCGAGAATGCGTAGAAATACACCGACTCCACACCCAGCTCATCGCAGTAGTTCGCAATGTCCTGAAAGACCTGTGCGCCCTTTTTGTGGCCGGCGGTGCGGGGCAGGCCGCGGCTCTTGGCCCAGCGGCCATTGCCGTCCATGATGATGCCGATGGACAGCCCCTTTGCAAAATCCTTTGGATGTTCCATGATCTTATTCCTCTATTTTCAGTCTGGCAAAAAGTGCCGCGCACCTTCTTTCAGCGCACGGCACCTCCCTGCTTGCTTGCAGTCAGAATCAGACGGACATGATCTCCTTCTGCTTTTCTTCCACAGCAGCGTCGATATTCTTCACGTACTTGTCGGTCAGCTTCTGGACGTCCTCTTCCATGGTCTTCTGGGTGTCCTCGGTCAGTTCGCCAGCCTTCTTCATGGCCTTGGCCTTGTCCATAGCGTCGCGGCGGACATTGCGGACAGCGACCTTTGCCTCCTCGCCCATCTTGGAGACTTCCTTGGCCAGCTGCTTGCGGCGCTCCTCGGTAGGAGCCGGGAAGTTCAGACGGATGGTCTGGCCGTCATCAATGGGGTTGATGCCCACATCGCTGGCCAGGATGGCCTTGCTGATGGCGCGCAGCAGAGTGCGGTCCCACGGGGTGATGGTCAGGGTGCGGGCCTCGCTGACAGCCACAGAAGCCACCTGCTGGATGGGCGTGGGCGAACCATAGTAATCCACGGTCACCTTGTCCAGAACGCCGGGGTTGGCACGGCCTGCGCGCACGGTCTTCAGCTCGCGCTCCAGATGCTCGACTGCGCTCTTCATCTTGTCTTCGAATGCCTTGGTGTTGCTGCTCATTGTCCTTGTCTCCTGTTTGTTATCAATTCTCACCAGCCGCGAAAAGGCGTCTGGCATATTCTATTGTCGGAAGCGGGGCAGTATGCTCAGCCCTCGTAGACCAGCGTACCCACGTTCTCACCCTGCACAGCGCGGGCGATGTTGTCGGGGTCGGCCAGGTCGAACACGAGGATGGGGAGCTTGTTGTCCCGGCAGAGGGTGGCGGCAGTGCCGTCCATAACAGCCAGACGGTCTTCCAGCACCTTGGTAAAGGTAAGGGTCTCGTACTTCTTGGCATCGGGGTACTTATGGGGGTCCTTGTCATAGACGCCGTCCACCATCGTGGCCTTGAACATGATGTCTGCACTCACCTCAACGGCGCGCAGAGCAGTGGTCGTGTCGGTGGAGAAGAAGGGGTTGCCCGTACCGCCGCCGAAGATGGCGATCTTGCCCTCTTCCATTGCGTGGAGAGCTTCCTTGCGGGTGAAGGCCGGGGCCACCTGCGGCATGGTGATGGAGGTGAACACCTCGGTCGGCACACCCAGCTGCTCCAGCTTGTCGGAGACAGCCAGGGCGTTCATCACCGTTGCCAGCATACCGATCTTATCGGCCAGCGTACGCTCCATCTTGCCGCTGGAACGGCCGCGCCAGAAGTTGCCGCCGCCCACAACGATGCCGATCTGAACGCCCAGCTCATGGGCCTTCTTTACGCCTCCACAGATCGCGTCCATGGTCGGCTCGTCGAAGCCGGTCCCCTTTTCGCCGCCGAGGGCCTCACCGCTGATCTTCAGAAGGATACGCTGATATTTCAATGCCATAATAACATACACCACCTGTATCAGATTTGGCCGCGCTGTGCGCCGCCGATTTTATCTCTTATCTATTTTACAATAAAACTGCTCCAAAGTAAACAGGCAAACGCCAGCTCATCGGCAAAGGTTTCTTCTCCTTCTGCACTTTGGGCAAAAAAAGCTGGACATTTGCCGCGAATCATGCTATAATACTGCTTGCATCCCGGCAAAATAGAATATGCGGGCATCGTACATCGGCTAGTATATCAGCCTTCCAAGCTGAGGAGGTGGGTTCGATTCCCATTGCCCGCTCCACCAAAAACCGCCTAGATTCGTCAGAATCCAGGCGGTTTTCTTGCTTCATTACCTCATTTCTTTTCCATACCATATAATAATGCCCCCCCTTCGAAAAAATTTTGAAGGAGGCATTATTAGACTATGCAGCTCTCACCGCACTCTCTTTTTCATCCTTGCCATGAATGCATCCGCCTCGATGGCCTCAGGGGTGAAGCTGTTGTTCTTCCACCATGCGGCCAGCGCAGCGCCGACGGTGAAGCCGGTGGAGATCATCTGCTCGAGCTGGGCGTTGTCGATGGGCAGTACAGACTTGCCCGCTGCGCTGAGCAGCTGATTTGTCAGGGCGAGGCCCAGCGCTGCGGTACGGGTCAGAGTACCGGCGGAGAC
>ERZ1673702.1848-NODE-1848-length-20548-cov-6.329576_pt1 | contig 20548 bp, 19 predicted proteins | sample MGYA00580232_ERZ1673702 | MGnify/ENA primary metagenome ERZ1673702 (study PRJEB41218, sample SAMN15661792) | gut metagenome | host: Homo sapiens | place: Canada: London | collected 2015-08-20/2019-03-30 | study: EMG produced TPA metagenomics assembly of... | reverse complement strand
CGATAAGCGCGTCACCGCCTACACGCCGGAGCATTACGTCCTCCCCGCCCCCGTGACCCCGCCGGAGGTGCGCCCCATCGTGGTGGGTGCAGGCCCCGCGGGCCTGTTCGCGGCGCTGGTGCTGGCTCGCTGCGGTGCCCGCCCCATCCTGCTGGAGCGCGGGCAGTCCGTGGAGCAGCGCAGCCGGGACGTGGCGCGCTTCTGGCACACCGGTCGGCTGGACACTGAGAGCAACGTCCAGTTCGGCGAGGGCGGCGCAGGCGCTTTCTCCGACGGCAAGCTGAACACCGGCACCCGCGACCTCCGCCACCGCTACATCATGGAGCAGTTGGTGGCCTGCGGCGCACCGGAGAGCATCCTCACCGACGCCCTGCCCCATGTAGGCACCGACAAGCTCCACATCGCCCTGCAAGCCCTGCGCCAGCAGCTGCTGGACGCCGGTGCGGACATCCGCTTCGGTGCGCGGCTGGAGGGCTTCACCGCACAGGACGGGGCCTTGACTGCCATCACCTGCCGGCAAGGCGATTCCCTTTACACCATTCCCGCCCAGCGGCTGATCCTGGCTCTGGGCCACAGCGCGCGGGACACCTTTGAGACGCTGTATGGATCCGGCCTCGCTATGGAGCCCAAGCCCTTCGCCATGGGCGTCCGCATCGAGCACCGCCAGTCGGCGGTGGACGCCGCCCGCTACCGGCAGCTGGCGGGCCATCCCGCTCTGCCGCCTGCCACCTATAAGCTGTCCTGCCACCTGCCCAACGGCCGCAGCGCCTTTTCCTTCTGCGTCTGCCCGGGCGGACAGGTGGTGGCCGCCGCCTCGGAGGAACAGCGCGTCGTCACAAACGGTATGAGCGAGTACGCCCGTGACCGCGAGAACATCAACGGCGCCCTGCTGGTAAACGTCACACCCGCCGATTTCCCCGATGGGCATCCTCTTGCCGGCATCCGGCTTCAGCGGCAGCTGGAGGACGCCGCCTTCGCCTTGGGCGGCGGCGATTACCGCGCCCCCTGCCAGCGGGTGGGCGACTTTCTGGCGGGCCGCCCCTCCACCGGTGCAGGTACCGTGCAGCCCAGCTATCTGCCCGGTGTCACCTACACCGACCTGCGGCGCTGCCTGCCCGCCTTCATCAGCGAAACGCTGGCCCTGGCTCTGCCGGAGCTTGGCCGGAAGCTGCGGGGCTACGACGACCCCGACGCCCTGCTTACCGGCATCGAGACCCGCTCCTCATCGCCGGTACGGCTGGTGCGGGATGACCGATACGAGTCCAATATTCGCGGCGTGTACCCCTGCGGCGAGGGGGCCGGCTATGCCGGCGGCATCCTCTCCGCCGCTGCTGACGGTATGCGCTGCGCCGAAAAATTACTGGAGGTATACCGATGAAAAAGCTTGCTGTACTCGGAGATTTTCTGGAGCCGCATCACCATGCGCAGATCGACAGCACCGCGGCACGCTGCGGCTTTGCCGTGGACTATTATCCCGACGGCCACGTGCCTGCGGAGCTGGCCGGACAGTACGAGGTGCTGTATGGCATGCCGGATCGCGCCGCCCTCAGGACCTTCACCGGCCTGAAGTGGTTCTGCGGCAACTTCGCCGGTGTGGATGCCTATCTGGATGACGCCCTCTACCCTTCCCCCGACGTGATCCTGACCAACTCCTCCGGTGCCTACGGCGTCACCATCGCCGAACACCTCATCATGGTCACACTGATGCTGCTGCGCCACGCTTCCGCCTACGTGCTGGAGGCCGCCGCCCACCGCTGGGGCCCCGTCCTGCCCATGCGTTCCATCATGGGCAGCACCATCACCGTGGTGGGCACCGGCGACATCGGCACCGAGTTTGCCCGCCGCGCCAAGGCTATGGGCGCCAAGTCCATTCGCGGCGTCCGCCGCACCATGAAGCCCGCCGACCCCGCCTTTGACAGCGTCCATACCCATGACCAGCTGGAGTCCCTTCTGCCGGACACCGATCTGCTGGTGCTGGCCCTGCCCTCCACACCGGACACCATCGGCTTCCTGTCCCGCCGACGCATCGCCCTGCTGCCCAAGACCGCCTTCGTCATCAATGTGGGCCGCGGCAGCGCCATCGACCAGCCCGCGCTGGTGGACGCCCTGAACGCCGGGCAGTTGGCCGGCGCGGCACTGGACGTGTTCGTGCAGGAGCCCATCCCCGACGGCGACCCCATCTGGGACGCCAAGAACCTCCTGCTGACGCCTCACGTCTCCGGCCAGCTGAGCCTGGGCTATACGCGGGATAAGAATGTGGCCCTGTTCTGCGAGGATCTGGAGAATTACGCCGCCGGCCGTCCTCTGGCCCGCTACGTCGACCGCAAGATCGGCTATTAACATACATACAATAGAAAGAGCCACCCGCAGTCGTAAGACTGCGGGTGGCTCTTTGCTCTCTCACAACCCGTTGGGAGTGTTGACGCCGAAGCCCTCGCCCAGGATCTCGTAGGCGTCGCACACGATGATAAAGGCGTCGGGGTCCGCCTGCTTGACGATGGACTTGATGGCCACGATCTGAGCGCGGCTGAAGGCGCACAGGATCACGTTCTTTGCCTTGCCGCTGTATCCGCCCCGCCCCTCCAGCAGCGTCACGCCGCGGTCCAGCTCCAGCAGCTTGGCGGTGATCTCCTCATACCGTTCGGAAACGATGTAGGCCATTTTGGCACCGTTGCCGCCGTAGACCACGCGGTCCATCACCTTGGAGATGATGAACAGTGCCACCATGGCGTACAACGCCTGGGTCAGGTCGCGGAACACCGCAGCGTAGGACACCACCACAATGGTGTCGATGGCCAGGCACAGCGTGCCGATGGACAGTCCCGGCAGCTTCAGCTTCAGAAGCCGCGCCGCCAACTCCGTACCGCCGGTGGTGGCGCTGTACCGCAGCATCAGACCGCAGCCCAGGCCCACGATGACGCCGCCGTAGACCGCCGCCAGCATGGGCTCCATGGGCCGAAATGTATACACACCGGCCAGCAGATCGATCATGCCGGAGCTCACCAGCGTGGCGTACAGCGTGGCGTACAGCCAGTGCCGCCCCACCTTGGTCCAGCTCAGGAGAAACAGCGGCAGGTTCAGCACGATAATGGCCACGCCGATGGGGATCTGAGGAATGAAGAAATTAATGATCTGCGCCACGCCGGTGAAGCCGCCCACGCTGAGGTGGTTGGGGTCGAAGCACCAGTTGAAGCCCACGGCGTACAGCGCGCAGGCCAGCGTGATCATGGCGTACTGCGCAGCGATGCTCTTGATCTTTCCGGTCATAAACAGCGTCCTTTCTTTCCTCTCATGAAAATGCATATACAGTATACTATGCAGAACGCTGTTTGTCTACTGCCGTTTATTCCACCACCGGCGGGGAAAAAACGAAAAGCGCATCCGCTTCCGCGGATGCGCTTTCGGCTGCGCTCACTTATGATGTCCCAGATGGAAGTGGTGATGGTGCTTGTGGCCCTCCCCCTCCGGCTGGGGATCGAATCCGTCCTGCCAGTTGGAAAGCAGGAAGTAGAACAGGTAGATCACCGAGCTGATGGCCCATGTGATGGGATAGGCCCAGTAGACGTAGACGATCTCGTGCCGCCACTGCATCATCACGGTGATGTAGAGAATGCGGAACACGCACCACACGCCCAGCATGATGGACATGGGCACAAAGGCCTTGCCCGCGCCGCGGCACACGCTGGCAATGGCGTGGGAGAATGCCAGCAGGCAGTAGAACAGGCAGATGATCCGTGTCTCCAGCACGCCCAGCTCAATGACCTCCGGGGTACGGGAGAACAGCCGCACCAGCCACGGCGCCGCCAGATAGGTGGCGATACCGATGAGCTCGGCGATGATAGCCGCCGCCGCGATGCCGAAGATGGCGCCCTTTCTGGCACGGGGCTTCATACCCGCGCCCAGATTCTGGCCCACATAGGTGGTGATGGCCATGGTGAAGCTGGTGACGGGCAGGAACGCGAAGCCCTCGATCTTGGAATACGCGCCGTAGGCCGCCGTGGCCATCTTGCCGAAGGAGTTGATGTTGGTCTGCACCACCACGTTGGCAAGGCCGATCACGGAGTTCTGGATACCGGCGGGCAGGCCGTAGCGCAAGATCTCCCGCAGCAGCGGGCCGTCCAGCCGCAGGGCCGACAGCTTCAGCTGATAGATGGTGCCCTTCTTGGCCAGATGGATGACGCACAGCACGGCGCTGAGCGCCTGGGAGATGATGGTGGCCAGCGCCGCGGACCACACGCCCCACCGCAGCACCGCCACGAACAGCAGGTCCAGGATCACATTGGTCACGGACGAGACGATCAGGAAGTACAGAGGCCGCTTGCTGTCGCCCAGAGCGTTCATGATGCCGGTAAAGGTGTTGTACATCACACCCGCGCCCACACCGGCAAAATAGCACCGGAAGTAGCCGATGGCATCGGGCAGCACCTCGGGATCCGTATCCATCCACAGCAGCAGCGTAGGGGTGAACAGTACGCCGATGACGGTGAGGATCAGGCTGCTGATGAGGCCCAGCAGCACGGCGGTGTGGACGGTTCGGGACACCTTGTCATAGTCCCCTGCGCCGAAATAGCGGGCGATGGCCACGCCCACGCCGCTGGCGGCGCCGGCAAAGAAGCTGATAAGCAGGAAGATCAGGGGGCCGGAAGCGCTGACGGCGGCCAGCGCGTTGTCGCCCAGAAAGTTGCTGACGATCAGAGAGTCGGCGGTGTTGTACAGTTGCTGAAACAGCTGGCTCAGGAAAACGGGAATGGCGAATCCGGCGATGAGCCGCCAGGGCACGCCGTGGGTCATGTCTTTGGTGGTGGCAGAGGCCAAGAGGGCTGCACTCCTTTCAAGATGAGGTGACAGCGGCGTTCAGAGCCGATAAATGGCCCCGACTGCCGGGGAGCGGTCGGGGTCTGGGTCGTTTGGAGATGCCGTCAGTTGGCAGGGGCAACCATGTCAACTGATGGTAAATATGCCTGATGCCATGCGGCTTTCACCGCATGGCATCGTTCAGGCTTTTCTGGCGCAGTGGGAGGGATTCGAACCCTCGTGCCGCTTTTGACGACAACACGATTTCCAGTCGTGCTCGTTATGACCTCTTCGATACCACTGCAAATATTCAGTTCTGTGACGAACAGCATTACTTATTATAGCAAAAAAAATGTCCTTGTCAAGAAGTAATTCCTGCAAAACTCCGTTTTTTCGCACAGGCAGGCGGTAGAAGGGCCAAGAGCCCCTCCACCGCCTGCCGTGATCCCTCAGTGCAGCATGGATGTGACAGTCACCAGCGCCGAGTCCAGTGTATTTCCCACCCGCTGCATGGCCTTGCCCACAACGGTCTTTCTGGGCTTTGGGTAGGGGTGTGCCGCCATATCCACCGCCGCGCCGGCTACCATGCCGACGCAGACGCCCCGCAGAAATGCGGTCATGTTCATTTTTACCTCACTCCTTTTCCGTACAGCAGCAGTATCTCCCGCCGCCGCGAAAAAAACACGCGGTGTTTCTTGCCAAATCGCCCCCAAGCGCGGTATAATAATATTTAATGTATTTTTATTGCGAAAAAGGAGGACCCCTGTATGTCCGTTACCGATTTGCAGCAGCGCATCCGGCAGAAAAAGACGCCCCTGGCCCTGGGCCTGCGTCCGGAGCCGGAGAAGCTCAGTCCCAAAATTCTGAAAAACTTCACCGATATGTTCGGCCCGGGCAGCATGGCGGAGGCGGAAGCCCTGCGCTATCACGGCACCACCCTGCTGGACGCGGCGGCGGAGACGCTTCCCGCCGTGATGCTCCACGGCGCCAGCTACCTGCGCTGCGGCATGATGGGCGCGGACGTGCTGTCCAACCTCATCAGCGCCGCCCACGCCAAGGGTCTGTACGTCATTCTGGGTATCGGTGCGGAGGAGCCCGCCCTGTGGCAGGGCTACGGCGCCGACGCCATCACCGTGGATCCCTACATGGGCAGCGACTGCTGCGATGCCGGCGAGCAGGCGGTGTTCGCTCTGGTGCGTACCTGCAACAAGAGCGGCGGTGAGGTGCAGCGTCTCATGGCCGGTGACCGGCCGCTGTACCTGGCGGTGGCAGATCAGATGGCCCGCCACGGTGCGTCGCTGGTGGTGGGCACCGGCTACCGGCTGGACATCCGCGATGTCCGGCGGCAGTGCCCCAAGTCCTTCCTGCTGCTGCCGGAGTGCGACGGCGAGAATGCCGTCCCCGCCTTCGACGAGTACGGCCACGGCGCCATGCTGGTGGACTTCGATCTGCAATACGCGGAGGAACCGGCGCAGGCCGTGCCTGCCGCCGCGCAGCTGCTGAAGCAGTGGGTGACAGTGGTATGACGAAGATCTATCTTATCCGCCACGCGGAGGCGGAGGGCAACCTCTACCGCATGGCTCACGGCCACTACAACGGCATGATCACCAACTACCGCGGCTATCAGCAGATCGATGCCCTGCGCCAGCGCTTTCAGGACGTGGACATTGACGCCGTGTATGCCAGCGACCTCTACCGTACCCAGATCACGTCCCGTGCCATCTGGCTGCCCAAGGCTCTGCCCCTGCATCTGGAGCCCGCCTTCCGCGAGATCCACATGGGCGTGTGGGAGAATCACACGTGGCACGAGCTGAACAAGGCATACCCCCAGGAGATGTACCACTTCAACCGCCGCGTGGACCTGTGGCACGTGGAGGACGGCGAGACGGCGCAGGACGTGCTGGACCGCTATCTCCCTGCGCTGCACCGCGTGGGCGCCGCCCACGACGGCGGCACCGTGGCGGTGTTCTCCCACGGCGCGGCCCTGCGCATCGTGCTGGGCACATTGCAGGGCGTCCCCCTGCCCGGGATCGGCGAGACGCCCCATGGCGACAACACCGCCGTCTCCCTGCTGACCTGGGACAACGGTCAGCTCCGCGTGGAGTACCGCGATGACAACAGCCACCTGACGGAGCGCGGCCTGTCTACCTTTGCCAAACAAAGCTGGTGGCGCAGCAAAAACATGGTGGACCCCGGCGAGGATTATCTGCCCCTGCCGGAGGAGCTTCTTCCGCGCTTCCATGTACCCGACGGCGGCGAGGCCGTGGGCATCCGCAGCGGTGAGACGTTCATCGGCGCGTATCAGCTGCTGCCGGACCGCGAGCCGGACGCCGTATGGCTGGGCTGGTACTGGCTGGACCCCGCCTTCCGCGGTACGGGCCGCGGCATCGCCCCCATGGGCCAGATCATCCGCGCCGGACGCCATCGGGGCGTGGGCTTCCTGCGTCTTTCCTGCGGCGACGCGAAGCTGCGGCGGTTTTTCGCCCGTCTGGGCTTCTACCCCCTGAGCGGCGATGTGATGGAAAAGGACATCCGCCAGCAGCTGCCGCCCATCCCCCAGGCGTACCGTCCCTGAAAGGAGCTGTCCCATGACACGTGGCGAATATTTTTTACCCGTCAGCCGTGACGAGATGATCGACCGCGGCTGGTACTATTATGACTTTCTGGTGGTGACGGCGGACGGCTACATCGACCATCCCAGCTTCGGCTCCACCCTCATCGCCCGCCTGCTGGAGGCGGAGGGCTACCGCGTAGCCATTCTGGCCCAGCCGGACTGGCACTCGGCAGAGCCGTTCCGCGCCATGGGTAAGCCCCGCTACGGCGTGCTCATCGGCGGCGGCAATCTGGACTCCATGGTGGCTCACTACACGGTGGCCAAGCGCCGCCGCACCCGCGACCTGTACAGCCCCGGCGGCAAGCTGGGCTGCCGCCCCGACCGCCCCACCATCGTCTATACCAACCGGGCGCGGGAGGCGTTCCCCGACACGCCCATCGTCATCGGCGGGCTGGAGGCATCCCTGCGCCGCTTCGCCCACTACGACTACTGGGACGACAAGGTGCGCCGCAGCATTCTGTTTGACGCTCCCGCCGATCTGCTGGTCTACGGCATGGGGGAGAGCGCCACGGTGGAGATCGCCCGCCGCCTTTCCCGAAAGACGCCGGTATGCGACATCACCGATGTGGCCGGCACGGCCTACATCGCCGCCGATGACAGCGGCTGCCGCTTCCACAAGGCCCCCTGCCCCTCCTATGAGGAGGTCTGCGCCGATAAAACGGCCTACGCCCGGGCCACCAAGATCGAATATGACGAGCACGATCCCAACCGCGGCTCCGCCGTGCTCCAGCCCTGCGAGGGCCGATTGCTGGTGGTGAACCCGCCGGCCCGCCCCCTGCGGCGGGAGGAGCTGGACCGCCTGTTCGCCCTGCCCTACACGCGGGAGGTCCACCCCATGTATACCGAAGGCATTCCCGCCATTGAGGAGGTACGTTTCTCTATCACCCACAACCGCGGCTGCTTCGGCGGCTGCAACTTCTGCGCCCTGGCCTTCCACCAGGGCCGCATGGTCACCAGCCGCTCCATCGAATCGGTGGTAGAGGAGGCCCGCCTCCTGACGGAGGATCCCCAGTTCAAGGGCTACATCCACGACGTGGGCGGCCCCAGCGCCAACTTCCGCCACACCAGCTGCCAGAAGCAGAAGAAGTGCGGCATGTGCAAAAATCGCAGCTGCCTTGCGCCGGAGCCCTGCCCCAATCTGGACGCCGACCACTCCGAGTACACGGAGCTTCTGCGGAAGCTGCGGCAGCTCCCCGGAATAAAAAAGGTATTCGTCCGCTCCGGCATCCGCTATGACTACATGCTCCAGGACAAGAACAGGGACTTCTTCCTGGAGCTGGTGCAGCACCACATCTCCGGTCAGCTGAAGGTAGCGCCGGAGCACTGCGTCAGCTCCGTGCTGGACTACATGGGCAAGCCCCACTTCGACGTGTTCCTGAAGTTCTGGCGGCAGTATAAAAAGCTCAACGAGCAGGACGGCACGGAGCAGTATCTGGTGCCCTACCTGATGTCCAGTCACCCCGGCTGCACCCTGAACGATGCCGTGAAGCTGGCGGAGTTTCTCCACAAGAATGGCCGCACTCCCGAGCAGGTACAGGATTTCTACCCCACCCCGGGTACCCTCTCCACCTGTATGTACTATACCGGCATCGACCCGCGGGATATGTCGCCGGTGTATGTGGCCCGCGACCCAAAGGACAAGGCCATGCAGCGTGCGCTGCTCCAGTGGTCCCGCCCCGAAAAGCGCGCTCTGGTGGTGGAGGCGCTGGAGGAGGCAGGCCGCACCGACCTCATCGGCTACGGTCCCGAGTGCCTGCTGCGCCCCCGCAAGGGCGAGCCCTACGGTCAGCCTCCCGCCAAGCCGGAGAAGCCGGATCGCCAGCCCCGCCGCCCGCGGAAGGAGGTCTCCGGCAACCGCGGCCGCCGTGGTACGCCAACAGCCCGTCAGCCGGTACAGAAGGGTAAAATGTCCGACCGGAAAAAGGCGGCATTTGCCAAAAAAAGGAAATCATGACCTGCTGGGGGCCTGCGGCAATTGCAGGCCCCCAGTCTTTTTTGGACATTTCACTGAAACTGGACCTTTTTTCGGTAAAAAAGCGGAAATGTTTGGGCAGTCCTGACGAAAAAATGCTTGTGTTATACCCGCTTTTTCATTATAATAAAAGCGAAGCGTCAAGATGGCGTCCCGCTGTGTGAAGATTCCCTTAAGGAATTGTGTGCAATAGGGCGCCGCCGTGCCGCTCATGCCGTGAAAAACGACGTAGCGGCGCAAAATCCGGACCGTATGTGAAGGTGATAAGAGAATGGAAAAAAAGAAGAAAACAAGGTTCATTGTAGGGTGGCTGCTGATCACGGCGGCCCTGCTGGCCGGTTCTCTCCTGGTGCCCGGGCACGGGAAGTCGGAGTCGGTGCAGGAGGCCATGCGTGACGCGGTGCTCCACGGGACCAACCGCATCAGTCTGTTTGGGCTGAAAGACGTGAACCCCGCGTACATATCCTCTTTGGTAGTGGTGGGCGTGATCCTGCTGGCGGCGCTGCTGCTGCGGCTGTTTGCGATCCCCCGCTTCAAGATGGTCCCGGGGAAGCTGCAGCTGGCCGTGGAGACCGTGGTGGGGATGTTCGACGGCATGGCCAAGGACAACAGCCCCCACCGCAACAAGTTCCTGGGTGCCTACATCTTCGGCGCCGGTGTGTATATCTTCATCGGCACGCTGTTCGAGCTGTTCGGCTTCCAGGCCATTACCACCAACGGGCACATCATTGCCCTGCCGGCCCCGCTGTCCGATGTGAACGCCGCCATCTCCCTGGGCTGCCTGTCCTACGGCGTCATTCTGGTGGGCGGCATCGTGGCCAACGGCCTCAAGGGTGCGGGCAAGGCCCTGAAGGACTTCTCCCTGCCCATTTCTATGAGCTTCCGTATGTTCGGCGCGCTGCTCAGCGGTCTGCTGGTGACGGAGCTGGTCTACTACTATGTGACACTGAGCTATGTGATCCCCGTGGTCGTGGCGGTGCTGTTCACCCTGCTCCACGCGCTGATCCAGGCCTATGTGCTCACCACCCTGACCTCCATGTTCTACGGAGAGACCACGGAGAAGCACGCACCCAAGCCCAAGAAAACCAAAAAAATCAAAGCTGAAACTGTAAATAACTGACGGAGGAAAGAGAGATCATGAAGAAACTGTCCAATAAGAAGGCTGTTGCCCTGCTGCTGTGCCTGGTGCTGGCACTGACCGCACTGTTCACCGTGACCGCGTTTGCCGACACCGAGCCTGCCGCCGATGCCCCTGCCCAGACGGAGCAGACCACCGACAGCAGCGTTGACAGCGCCAAGGCCATGGCGTCCGCCATCGCCATCGGCGTGGCCGCCGCCGGCGGCGCCATCGGCATGGGCATGGCCATCTCCAAGTCCGCTGAGGGCATTGCCCGCCAGCCGGAGGCCGAGGGTAAGATCCGTACCACCATGATGCTGGGCCTTGTGTTCCTGGAAACTGCCATCATCTACGCACTGCTGGTGGTCATCCTCATCATCTTTGTGCTGTAAGGAACGGGGAGAGAAGCTATGAACATCCCTCTGAATATTGATTGGCAGCAGATCCTGCTGCACCTGTTCAACTTCTCCATTCTGGTGGGCGGACTGTACCTGCTGCTGTTCAAGCCGGTGAAAAACTTCATGGACAAGCGCGCCAAGCACTATGCCGACATGGAGTCCGCCGCCGTGGAGCGGGAGAAGAGCACCGCCGCACTGGAAGCATCCATGCGGCAGCGTCAGGCTGCGCTGGACGCGGAGCTGGACGAGAAGCGCGCCGCCGCCGCCCGGGAGGCCGAGGCCTATGCCCATCAGCAGCGCACCGCCGCCTATGAGCAGGCGGACAAGATCGTGGCTGCCGCCCGCGAGAACGCGGAGAACGACCGCAAGAAGATCGTGGACGAGGCCAATCGCGAGGCCGTGTCCATCGCCGAGGCCGCCATGGAGAAGCTGCTGGCGAAGGAGACTTCCCGCGCCTATGACGCGTTTGTAAACGCAGCCGAGGGGGAGGAGAAGCATGAGCACGAATGATGCCCGCCTGACCGCCAGACTGCTCAGTGCCTGCCCGCCTGACGCCGCACAGAAGGCGAAGCTGGAGGACGTGCTGGCAAAGAGGTACGGCCGGCCGGTGGCGCTTTCGTGGCAGGAGGACAAGACCGCCTCCGGCGGCTTCCGCATTGAGATCGGCTCCGAGGTCATCGACTGGACAGCGGAGGGTCGTCTGGGCCAACTGAAGGAGCGCCTTGCCGCCCTGAAGACCGGCGGCCAGTCCGTCATCCCTCTGATCCGCGACACCGTGCGGGACTGGGTGCCGGAGATCAGCGCCCGCGAGGTGGGCAGCGTCCTGTCCGTGGCGGACGGCATCGCCTACGTGGACGGTCTGGAAAACGCTGCCTACGGTGAAATTTTGCTCTTTGAGAGCGGCATCCGCGGCATGGTGCAGGAGCTGCGGGGCCACCGCATCGGCTGCATCCTGTTTGGCCGTGTGGAGGAGGTCAGCGAGGGCAGCGCCGTGTACCGCACCGGCCGTACCGCGGGCATCGGCGTGTCCGACGCCATGATCGGCCGCGTGGTGGACGCGCTGGGCGCGCCCATCGACGATGCCGGCGATATCCCCGTCGATGCCTACCGCATGATCGAAAGCCCCGCCCCCGGCATCATTGACCGCCAGCCGGTAAACACCCCCATGCAGACCGGTATTTTGTCCATCGACTCCATGTTTCCCATCGGACGGGGTCAGCGCGAGCTGATCATCGGCGACCGCCAGACCGGTAAGACGTCCATCGCCATCGACACCATCCTGAACCAGAAGGGGAAGGATATGATCTGCATCTACGTGGCCATCGGCCAGAAGGCCAGCTCCGTGGCGCAGATCGCGGAGATGCTGCGCAAGCACGACGCCATGGCATACACCATCATCGTCTGCGCCAGCGCCGGTGAGTCCGCCTCCATGCAGTACATCGCGCCCTACGCCGGCGCGTCCATCGGCGAGTATTTCATGAACAAGGGGAAGGACGTGCTCATCGTCTACGACGATCTTTCCAAGCACGCCATCGCCTACCGCGCACTGAGCCTTCTGCTGGGACGTTCTCCCGGCCGTGAGGCCTACCCCGGCGACGTGTTCTATCTGCACTCCCGCCTGCTGGAGCGCGCAGCGCGCCTCAGCGACGCACGGGGCGGCGGCAGCATGACCGCCCTGCCCATCGTGGAAACGCAGGCAGGCGACGTGTCCGCCTACATCCCCACCAATATCATCTCCATCACCGACGGCCAGATCTTTCTGGAGAGCAGCCTGTTCTTCTCCGGCCACCGCCCCGCCGTGAACGTAGGACTTTCCGTATCCCGTGTGGGCGGCGCCGCCCAGACCAAGGCAATGAAAAAGGCGGTCGGTACCCTGCGCCTCGATCTGGCGCAGTACCGCGAGATGGAGGTCTTTACCCAGTTCTCCAGCGATCTGGACGAGGAGACCAAGAACCAGCTGGCCTACGGCCAGAGCCTGATGTACATCCTGCGTCAGGGCCGGTGCAGCCCGCTGAGTCAGGCCCAGCAGATCGTCACGCTGGTGACGGCTATGGCCCGCATCTATCAGCAGGTGCCGGTGTCTCAGGTCTGCCCGCTGCGGGACTACCTTCTGGGCGAGTTCGCCGCCGGACGCCCCCAGCTCATGCAGGAGCTGGAGCAGGGCGCGGCGCTGACCGACGAGGTGCGCCAGCAGATCGTGGACTTTGCAAAGACCGCGCTGGAGAAGTTCCGGCGCGCAGGCGGGCGGTGAGGCCATGGCCAGCACAAGTGAGATCCGCCGCCGCATCGGAAGCGTCCGGCAGACCCAGAAGATCACCCACGCCATGTACCTGATCTCCCAGGCCAAGCTGCGCAAGGCCAAGCAGGACCTGAACAACACCCGCCCCTATTTCGACGCACTGCAGACGGAGATCGGCCGTGTGTTCAACGCCGACGACACCGCGGAGAGCCGGTATCTCTGCGATGAGAACAGCAAGCCGCTGCCCGGCGTGGCCGCTTGCCTGCTCATCACGGCGGATAAGGGACTTGCCGGTGCCTACAACCAGAACGCCATCCGTCAGGCCCAGCAGTTCCTGTCGGATCACGAGGGCGCGGAGCTGTATGTGGTGGGCGAGTACGGCCGCCGCTGGTTCACCCAGCGGGGCATCCCCATCGAAAAGAGCTTTCTCTACACCGCCCAGAACCCCACGCTGCGGCGCGCCCGCCAGATCGGCGAGCTGCTGCTGGAGCGGTACGACGCCGGTGCCATCAACGCTGTCCACATCATCTACACGGACATGAAAAACGGGCTGGAGGCCACGGTGCGTCAGGCACAGGTGCTGCCCCTGACGCGGGAGCACTTCTCTGCAGCCCAGGCCAGCACGGCGGGCGACCCCACCTTTGAGTATGTGCCCAGCCCCGCCGCCGTGCTGAATAACGCGGTGCGAAGCTGCCTCACCGGCTTCATTTACAGCGCGCTGGTGGACAGCTTTTGCAGCGAGCAGTCCGCCCGCATGACCGCCATGAACGCGGCGGACCAGAACGCGGAGGACCTGCTGAAGGACCTGTCCGTGCAGTACAATCGGGCGCGTCAGGCCGCCATCACCCAGGAGATCACCGAGGTCTCCGCCGGTGAGCGCGCCCAGCGCAGCAAGAAAGAAAAGGAGGGCTGACCTCAATGAAACAAGGAACCATCACGGGCATTTCCGGCCCCGTGATCGACGTATGCTTCCCCGAGGGGAGCCTGCCCGCCATCAATGAGGCGCTGACCGTGGAGGCAAACGGCACGCGCTACACCATGGAGGTGGAGCAGCATCTGGAGAACAAGACGGTGCGCTGTGTCATGATGGCCGGCAGCGACGGCCTCAGCCGGGGTCTGACCGTCACCGCCACCGGCCACGGCATCTCCGTGCCGGTGGGCGAAGTCACGCTGGGCCGCATGTTCAACGTACTGGGCGACCCCATCGACGGTGAAGCGCCGGTCAGCGCCGACGCGCCCCGCTGGGAGATCCACCGTCCCGCCCCCGGCTTTGCCCAGCAGATGCCCGCCGCCGACATTCTGGAAACGGGCATCAAGGTCATTGACCTCATCGAGCCGTACCCCAAGGGCGGCAAGATCGGCCTGTTTGGCGGTGCCGGCGTGGGCAAGACCGTGCTCATTCAGGAGCTGATCCACAACGTTGCCATGGAGCACGGCGGCTATTCCATCTTCACCGGCGTGGGCGAGCGCAGCCGCGAGGGCAACGACCTCTGGGGCGAGATGCAGGAGAGCGGCGTGTCCGACAAGACGGCGCTGGTGTTCGGCCAGATGAACGAATCCCCCGGCGTCCGTATGCGCGTGGCGCTGTCGGGCCTGACCATGGCGGAGTATTTCCGCGACGTGGAGCACAAGGACGTGCTGCTGTTCATCGACAACATCTTCCGCTTCGTGCAGGCGGGCAGCGAGGTCTCCACGCTGCTGGGCCGCATGCCCTCCGCCGTGGGCTACCAGCCTACTCTGGCCAGCGAGATGGGCGCTCTGCAGGAGCGCATCACCTCCACCAAGGACGGCTCCGTCACCTCCGTGCAGGCGGTGTACGTTCCCGCCGACGACCTGACCGACCCCGCCCCCGCCACCACGTTCTCCCATCTGGACGCCACCACCGTGCTGAGCCGTAAGATCGCGGAGCAGGGCATCTACCCCGCCGTGGACCCGTTGGAGTCCACCTCCCGCATTCTGGAGCCGGACATCGTGGGCGAGGAGCACTACAACATTGCCCGTGCCGTCCAGTCCACCCTGCAAAAGTACCGTGAGCTGCAGGATATCATCGCCATCCTGGGCATGGAGGAGCTCAGCGACGAGGACAAAAAGACCGTCGCCCGTGCCCGCCGCATCCAGCGCTTCCTGTCCCAGCCCTTCTACGTGGCGGAGAAGTTCAGCGGCGCCCCCGGCGTGTTCGTGCCCCTGCACGAGACGCTCCGCGGCTTTAAGGAGATCCTGTCCGGCAGCATGGACGAGTACCCCGAGGCGGCTTTCTTCAACGCCGGCACCATTGACGACGTGATCCGCAAGGCGGAGCAGATGAAGAAAGGCGGCATGTGATGGCAGCGCCGTTCCATCTGGATATTCTGGCGGCCAGCGTCCCGTTTTACCGGGGTGACTGCGTATCGCTGGTGCTGCCCACCACCGACGGCGAGTACGGTATTCTGGCCAACCACAGCAACGCCGTGGGCGCCGTCACCGCCGGTGAGCTGCGGTTCGAGACGGCGGAGGGAGAGCAGCGCCGCGCCGCCGTGGCCCCGGGCCTTTTCAAGGTGGAGAATGGCCGCGTGCTGCTGCTGGTGGACGCGGCTGAGCGTCCCGAGGACATCGACGTGAACCGCGCCCTCCGCGCCCGTGAGGAGGCGGAGGAGGAGCTGCGCCAGAAACGCAGCATGGCGGAATACCACCTGGCCCAGAGCCAGCTGGCCCGCGCCATGAACCGTCTCCGCGTCAGCGGCCGCGGCTGAGAACCAGCAAAAAGCGAAAAAAGAACGTCCCCCGGTGGGGACGTTCTTTTTTCGCTTACAGCAGCCTGCTGATGCCCACAAACAGGCACCCCAGGCCGAAAAACGCCGCGATCAGCAGCAGGACCACCGGCCAAAACCGTTTGCCCATCACCTGCGGGTCCATGAACGGGTAGGGGTAGCAGTGCTTCGTGTGGCCGATGGGCTTTCCCGTGGCCCCATGGGCCATGCCGAAGGCAAAGTAGGCCAGCGGCAGCACCAGCCACCAGGCGGCGCGGCCGATGGTGAGACCGGACTTGTCCTGCCACAGCAGCCACTGCACCACCGTCAGCCACGGCACGGCGTAGTGGACACACAGGTTGCCGAAGCTGCTGAACCCGATGTCCGACAGCGCCTTGCCGCTCTTTTTCGCCGATGGCACCAGCACCCACTGGTAGATGAGGTGGGTCACGAAGATGCACAGCGTCATGCTCAGGGCCACGCCGGCGGAGCTGAGCCACCGGAACACGCCGCACTGTGGATCGTGGCCGCTGACCCCCAGCGTCAGCTGGTACACCGCCAGCAGCAGGTTGCTGAGGTTGGTGTAAAAGACGAAGAATCCAGGCCGGATATGGCCCGTCACCGGCAGCGTGGAGTGAAAATACAGTCCCACCAGTCCCAGCAGGCCCAGAAACAGCGCGGACAGCCGCAGCATCATTCCGCCCTCAGCTCCTTCAGCCGTCCGATCTCACGGGCGTAGCCCGCCAGATCGTTGGGCGTTTCCAGAATAAAGGGCAGGTCCCGCAGCGCGGGGTGATTGATGATGCGGCCAAAGGCCGCCTCCCCCAAATAGCCCTCGCCGATGCGGTCGTGGCGGTCCTTGTGGGCGCCCAGCGGGTTCATGCTGTCGTTGATGTGGACGGCCTTCAGCCGCTCCAGCCCGATGACGCGGTCGAACTCCGTCAGCACGCCGTCGATGTCGCCCGCGATGTCGTACCCCGCGTCGGAGATATGGCAGGTGTCCATGCACACGCCCATCTGGGTGTTCAGCGCCACGCGGTCCAGTATCTCCCGCAGCTCCTCGAACCGGCCGCCCACCTCAGAGCCCTTGCCCGACATGGTCTCCAGCAGCACCGTGGTGTGCTGCTCCGGCTTCAGGATGGCGTTCAGCGTCTCGGCGATCTGGCTGACGCCCACCTCCATGCCCTGCTCCGTGTGGCTGCCCGGGTGGAAGTTGTAGTAGTTGCCGGGGAGATATTCCATCCGCTTCAGGTCGTCCGCCAGCGTCATGCGGGCGAATTCGCGGGTGCGCTCCGTTTTGGAGCAGGGGTTGATGGTGTAGGGCGCGTGGGCCACCAGACGGCCGAAGCCGTTGGCCTGCGCCAGCGCCAGAAACGCCGCCGCGTCATCGGGGTCAATGGCTTTCGCTTTACTGCCCCGGGGATTGCGGGTAAAGAACTGGAACGTGTTGGCGCCGATGGACAGCGCCGTTTTCCCCATGGCCAGAAAGCCCTCCGAGGCGGACAGATGACAGCCTATGGTCAGCATAGTTTTTCTCCTTTCACAGGGCCAGCGTCCGGACGTCCGCCCTGCCGTTTTCAATGGTAAGGATGCCGCAGGTGGGGTGCAGCGGGTCTCCGGCGGCCCCGGGGTTCAGCACCAGCAGGGCCCCGTCGTTGTCCACCAGAGGCCGGTGAGTGTGGCCGAACAGCAGCACCTGCGCACCGCACTCACGTGCCGCCCAGACAGCCCGCATCACGTCGGACTTCACGCCCCGCGTGTGGCCGTGGAGCATCAGGATACGCACGCCGCCCAGCTCGATGAGCCGCTCCGGCTGGTCGCAGCTGCCGTAGTCGCAGTTCCCGGGCACGCCCTCCATGGGCAGCATGGGAAACGCCTGCCGCAGCTTCTCCAGATCCCGCTGGCAGTCGCCCAGATGCAGTACATAGGCGGGGTGTACCTGCTCCACCGCTTGTATCAGCTTGTCCACTTTCCCATGGGAGTCGGATACCACCAAAACATTCATAGGCCCCTCACACTTGATGTAATGAAGGGTATTTTACCACAAAGCGGTTGAAAAAACAATTCATTTCCCGTATGATTAGGGCAGTTGAGAGGAGGTGTTGTCATGACCGGAGGTGTGGTGGAGCTGGACCTGCACGGCATGAATACCTATCAGGCCCAGATCGCGGTGGATGCGGCCCTGCGCCGCGCCGGAAACGGCACGTACCGCCTGCGGCTGATCCACGGCTATCGCGGCGGCACGGCCATTCGGGACATGCTGTGGCTGACCTACGGGCGGCGCAGCCAGGTGAAGCGCATGGTCAGCGTCAGTGAGGGCGTCACGGAGCTGGTGCTGCGGGAATACTATTGAGAAACGATTTCCGTGAAAGAGGTGTAAAGGTATGAAGCTTGCACAGATACAGATGCGCGTGGGCCCTGACAAGGCGGCGAACCTGCGCCACGCGGAGGCCCTGCTGTCCCGGGCAGCGGATGCGGACATGGCGGTGCTGCCGGAAATGTTCTGCTGTCCCTACGACAACGCCTGCTTCCGCGCCTACGGCGAGCCGGAGGGCGGGCCGGCCTATCAGATGCTGTCCCGCGCCGCAGCGGCCCACGGCCTGTGGGTGGTGGGCGGCTCTCTGCCGGAGCTGGGCGGCGATAAGGTGTACAACACCAGCTATGTGTTCGATCCCACGGGCCGCTGCGTGGCCCGTCACCGGAAGATGCACCTTTTCGACATCGACGTGGCCGGTGGTCAGCGATTTCGCGAGTCCGACACCCTGTCGGCAGGAAATGAGATCACGGTGTTTGACACGCCCTGGGGCAAAATGGGGCTGTGCATCTGCTTTGACCTGCGGTTTCAGGAGCTGGCACAGCTGATGGCACTGGAGGGCGCACAGGTGTTGCTGGTACCGGCGGCCTTTAATATGACCACCGGCCCCGCCCACTGGGAACTGCTGTTCCGGCAGCGCGCGGTGGACGGACAGCTGTTCACCGCAGGCACTTCACCGGCGCGGGACGAGACGGCATCCTATGTGGCCTGGGGCCACTCCATCGTCTGCGACCCCTGGGGCACGGTGCTGCACCAGTGCGGCGCCGGTGAGCAGGTGGTGGTGACGGAGTTGGACATGAGCCGTGTGTCCGCCATACGGGAACAGCTGCCTATTCTTTCAGCGCGCCGGACGGACGTGTACGATACCCGAAAAAAGTGATTGCCACGGGGGCATCAGACGGTGTATAATCGCAAAAAACATGAGGCGGGAGGACGTTCATGATGAAGAAGAATTATAAAGAGATGACAAAGCCTGAGCGGCAGGCGGAATACGCGGCTGTCAAGGCGGAATTCGAGGGGGCGAAGGCCCTTCATCTGGAATTGAACATGGCGCGGGGCAAGCCCAGCCGCCAGCAGCTGGACATGGTGACGCCCATGCTGCAGGTGCTGACCCAGCCGGAGCAGTTTGTATCCGATGGGGTGGAGACCCGCAATTATGGCGAGGTGGCGGGTATTCCCGCGGCGCGGAAGCTGTTCGCCGATATCCTGGGCTGCAAGCCGGAGCAGGTGTTCGTGGGCGGCAATGCCAGCTTGCAGCTGATGTACGATGCCATCTCCAAGGCGTTCACCCACGGCCTGCTCCACAGCGAGAAGCCCTGGGCCAAGCTGGATACGGTGAAGTGGATCTGCCCCGTCCCCGGCTACGACCGGCACTTTAAGGTGACGGGCAGCTTCGGTGTGGAGATGATCAACGTGCCCATGACCGACCAGGGTCCCGACATGGACATGGTGGAGGAGCTTATCAAGGATCCCGCCGTGAAGGGTATGTGGAACGTGCCCAAGTACTCCAATCCCGAGGGCGTGGTGTACTCTGATGAGACCATCCGCCGTCTGGCGGCCATGAAACCCGCCGCACCGGACTTTATGCTGATGTGGGACAACGCCTACTGCATCCACGAGTTCGACTGCGATTTTGTACCGTTCTCCGATATCATCGGCCTGTGCGCCCAGTACGGCAACGCCGACATGGTGTATGAGTTCGCGTCCACCAGCAAGGTGACGTTCCCCGGCGCGGGCGTGGCGGTGATGGCGGCCAGCGAGGCCAACATCCAGTATTTCTCCAAGCTCATCAACATCCAGACCATCGGCTATGACAAGGTGAACCAGCTGCGGCACGTGCTGTACCTGCAGGATCGGGAGCACACGCTGGCGCTGATGAAGCGGCACGCGGCGGTGTTGGCGCCCAAGTTCCACGCGGTGCTGAACGCGCTGGACAGCGAGATCGCGCCCCGTGGCATCGCGGACTACAAGCGGCCGGTGGGCGGCTACTTTATCAGCGTGGACACCATGCACGGGTGCGCCAAGCGCACGCTGGAGCTGTGCAAGGAGGCGGGTATCACCATGACCGGTGCGGGGGCCACGTTCCCCTACGGCAAGGACCCCAACGACAGCAACATCCGCATTGCGCCGTCCCTGCCGCCGGTGGCGGAGCTGGAGCAGGCCATCGCGGTGTTCTGCATCTGCCTGCGCCTGGCGGCGCTGGAAAAGCTGGGCGTGTAAGAATCTGACTGTGTATAAGACAAGAGCGCTGCGGCATGGCCGCAGCGCTCTTCAATCTGTCAAAAACCTGCCCGGTCACAAGTATCGGAGGGAAGGATAGTGTGAAAGGGAACCGTTAGGGTTCCCTTTCGCGTTCGATCACCCGCCGCAGCGG